>SMUX01179325.1_pt1 | contig 10467 bp, 9 predicted proteins | sample 2456431 | NCBI WGS metagenome assembly SMUX01 (sample SAMN11095930, study PRJNA526329) | marine sediment metagenome | biome: Marine sediment; feature: Surficial sediment; material: Deep marine sediment; isolation source: Hadal surficial sediment | place: Pacific Ocean | collected 2014-11 | depth 0-1... | reverse complement strand
TGGGCAATAGATGCAGCGGTGCCGGAACTGGCGGGAAAGAAATATCGGTAAAATCTTTAATGACACTCCACGGTTACGAGCCATAATAAAAGAGGAAGTTGAGCATTCACCGCCGGGGATCTTGCCCGCAATGATCCAACGGTGGCGCGCACCCGTGTTGTCGTACCCCGCCGAGAACTGGCTCCGGCACTCAAGGTCGATCCCTTCTGGTTGAACGCTCCCATCGAATAGGGCTTGAGTACGGTTATTTACGGACAATCCTAAAGTGAGGGGCAAGGGTTTAGCCATCGTGATGCCTCCCTTCTTGGTAGGAAATTAACAGCCGTTGAAAAAGGCCCATCCACACCGCAACACTGGCAAATTTGGCAAGAGTCTATGAGAGAAACCTACATAAATCAACTGCAGATTGAGGCGCTTAAAGAGGGATAGCAACCTTGACTTGAACTCTAGCTCATTCTGGATTAATCTTTAACAAAACCGTAGGAAAATTGGGCCAAGCAATTTCTGACTAACTCCCTGGAGGGTTAATACCGATGGCAACAATGATTACTGCCGAGTGCATCAACTGCGGCGCGTGTGAACCGGAATGCCCCAACAACGCCATCTCCGCAGGCGATCCTGTATATGTGATTGATCCTTTGCTCTGTACTGAGTGTGTAGGCTTTCATGATTACGAGGCCTGCCAAGCCGTTTGCCCCGTGGAGGTCTGTATACCCGATCCAAACAATATCGAAACCGAAGAGACGTTGATTGTTCGGGCTCGAAAATTACACCCAGATGAAGATATCGGAGAGAACTTTGAGTCCCGGTTTCGAAAGGGAGAGAATAAACCGGAGGCAGAAGCCGCAACCGGCCCCACCCCATCCGCGGAAGGAGACCAGCCTCTATCCACAGATTCCACGCCTTCCGAAGCAGGACCCTCTTTCGATGGCGGGAGGCTTGATCTGTCTAAATTGTCGCTACCCGATGCGGGGCAATTGGAGATCGCCGTCCGGTGTATCAAGTGTGGCCAGGATTATTCAACGCCCGCGAAACACTTTATGATTGGCAATGTCCTATTCTGTCCACATTGCTTCAAGTCTATGGTCGTTAAGGATAACCTGAATTTTCAAATTCGAACCTTTTTAAAGGAATCCTACGAGAACTGGGAGCGAAAACTGGAGGAGTTTCAGACCAAAAGGGAAGAACTTATTCAGGAGATTCATCAGAAACTCGAAAAAGAGCAAAGAGGCTTTGAAATAGAGCAAAAACAAGTGATCGAGTCCATAAAAAATCAACTCAACGGCATTGCAGAGTCCTACAGGGCACCCGGTACACCCACAAAGAAAAGGTCCGTCTTTGGTTGGGGTTAACCCCCACCCATGCTGAGCTTCTGGCTACACCTCATTGCCCTCACGGTCTATCTGGGGTCGCTGGTTGGTCTTTGGGTTTTTGTTCTTTCCCCCCTCTCTAGCCTTAAAAGCCACGGAGATCAGGTGGCCTTTCTTATCCGTCGACTCAAAATATACAATCCAGTGCAGATCGGCGCCCTTGGGGTGTTAGTGATAACCGGGGCATTCCAGCTCACCGACCTGAAGGATACCCACCGAGTCCTGTTTACCAGAGAATTTGGCGAATCCCTCAGCCTCAAACTTCTGTTGGCCTTCGTCATCATCATTCTTAGTACCTACCAGTCCATGGGAGTTGCGCACCGCTTCGTTAGGCGTACTGAAGCGCCCGAATCCGTCTCTCCTAAGGATTTTCAGTCAGTGACAAGGCGGCTTCAAAGCTTAACCCTTGTCATCTTTTTTTTCACCCTAATCACTGTGTGGATAAGTATTAAGATTTGAGTCTGGCGAGACAGATTGAGGTTGATTCATTAAGCCCTGCTACCGTTCGGAAAAACAACAACAAAATGGACACCGCGACTTTCTGTTGACAAATTTTCAGGGATTACTTATAAGGAAATTCTAGGCTGGCAAATGCTTGCCGGCCTTTCTCATCAAATTATTTAACCATACTTCTACTTTCACACTAGAGGTAGCGACATGCCTACGACAAAGAAAGCTTCCAGGGAAGATTCGGCGAAACAGAGGAGCCGCTCCTCTTATAGTATCTATCTCGATGACTCGGAAGACCAGGGGCTACCCAGCGATGAGTCGGGTCGGCTGAAGGTAAAGAAACATTACGAAGAGCTATTGGGAATTCGCGTGGAAAAGCTCAAGGGTCAAGTCCTAAATCGCGAGAAGATTAACAAAAATATTGAAGGAATCTATTTCATTTGTGGCGAATGCAAGAAGGTCTGCCACAACCTAGACGAAGGTTTGATTCAGGACTTGGAAAACCAGGTCCATCTCTGTAGGGCATGCGCCAAAGGAAAAGGGATTCGCGGCACTGCAGTTCAGGGATAATTCTAACCAAAGATATTTGGAATTTTCGGTTGAAATTTAGATTACAGAATCGGAAAAACGATAACTCGCCCCGTTAAGTAACACTTGTGTCGAGGAATATTTCGCTTTGACCCAAAGGAGTACTTAATGGAGTGAGCGCAAAGACGCAAAGCACGCCAAGTTTAAATAAATTTACCAATTCGAAATCCGAAATTCGAAACTAATCCAAATGATCAAAAACATAAAATCCCAAACAAATTCGTTTTGGATTTCGATTTTTGGATTTGAGTGTTCCGGTTTGCTTCGGATTTGGAGCTTAGGAATTCGGATTTTAATTCGGGGGCGTCTTGGCGCGATAAACTTTGTTGAAGTTGTTCTGTTGAACATTTCAAAGGGAAGAATCTACAACGTCGTCGTGCCTGTCAACGGTCCAACCGCATATTGAAAGCGTTACCTCTTTACCGGTCTCTGAACCGTAAGGCATAACTCAAGAACCCCTCAGGGCCAGTCAAAATCTCACTAAACAAGGAACTGTGAAAGGACATCGCTACGCAGTCATTATGGCAGGGGGGCAAGGAACTCGATTCTGGCCCCTCAGCCGAAGGCGGCGTCCCAAACAAGTCCTCAGGATCCTTGGTGGTAAAAGCCTGATTCAGGAGACCGTGGCGCGGATCTTGCCCCTATTTGGCAGGGACAAAATCCTCATCATTACCGTAAAGGATCAATTCAATGAGATATACAAACAACTCCGTTTTCTGCCCAGAAATAATTTCCTCCTAGAGCCCCAAGGAAACAACACTGCGCCCTGTATCGGCCTCGCAGCAATGGAACTGGCGGCAAGGGATCCCAAGGCCATCATGACCGTTCTCCCGGCAGACCATTGGATCCCTAATCCAGTCCGCTTCCGCAGGACCCTCAACGCCGCCCTCAGGCTAACGGAATCCCACGAGAGCTTGTTGACACTTGGGATCCGACCCAGTCATCCAGAGACCGGCTACGGCTATATCCTAAAAGGAAGAGCAGTCAGAGGCCCTTCAGGTCTTCTCGCCCACCAGGTCAGAGCTTTTAAGGAAAAACCCAATTTGCGAGAGGCTACTCGCTTGGTCAAGTCCGGATCCCTATGGAACAGTGGGATATTCGTGTGGAAGGTATCAACTCTCTTCACCATGTTGAAGCGCTTCGCCCCCCGGGTATATCACGGCCTGCAAAAAATCAAAGAAGGGACACATGGGAGGAGACTCACCACGCTGACGCCTGGGGTCCGAAGGGTCCTCCAAAGGGAATATAAAAAAATGCCCAATATCTCGATTGACCACGCAGTACTTGAAAAGGCCGGATCAAAGGGAAAAGTTTTGACCATCGAGGCAAGGTTCCCGTGGAGCGATTTGGGGAGTTGGGCAGCTCTGCACGAGTTTCTTCCTAAAGACAAAAAGGGAAATGCCGCTATGGGCCAATGGCTCGGCATCGACTCACGGGGCTGTTTGGTATACTCACGTAACCGCCTGGTGGTCCTCATAGGGATGCAAGGGGTTGTAGTGGTGGATACTCCAGATGCCCTTCTGGTTGGGGACATCAACCGAGCACAGGATATTCGAGAAGCTGTAAGGAGATTAGAACAAAGCGGTCATGGGAAGCTGATTAAATGATCTTTTCAATAAGCCACCCGATCCCGAAACCCACCGCGGAGGCCAGAACCCCAAGAAAAGTCATCTCTAGGCCTGACTTCCAAGGATTGACCATTGTCAATCGGGTTTTTGCTACTCCAGCCACAAAGAGAAATAGCACGGACACAAAGATCGCAACCCATATTGCGGTACTCGGATTGCTAATAAAAAAATAGGGAAGTAAAGGAGGCAAAGAACCTCCTAGAAAAGAGATACCCATGGTGAAGGCCACCTTGGTAGGGTCATCGAGGTGCTCATCCATGAGACCGAGCTCTTCCCGCTTCATGATCCGGAGCATCAGGTCTTTATCAGCAGCCACCCGTTTTACAAGGATATCCTGCTCTGTTCCACTAAAACCCATCTCTTTGTAAATCTCCCGAAGCTCCTGAGCCTCCTTTTCAGGTGTCCTTTCAATCTCCCATCTTTCCAGCTCCACTTCATACTGGAAGAACTCCCTTTGCGACTTCGTTGAGAGATAGGCCCCTATGCTCATGGAGAGCGCCCCGGCCACGATTTCTGCGATTCCAGCTAAGAGGACAAAACGCATCTCCGAAATAGAGATGGTGACCCCTGCCAAGAAGCCAATGGTGGTCACCAAACCATCGTTCATCCCAAAAATGACCTCGCGGATCGCTCTACCTTTGGGGGTATGCCAAGCTTCAGCGTGGTGAGTCCTAGCGGCGATGGCCATGGTTTTCCAAAACTAACACTCCCAACGGCTAAAACCAATGTCGACCGAATTTGACTTCTCAATCGGAGTCGTTTATTTTTTAGCCCTATTCTCTATGGATGAACCCCAGCCACAGAGGCTTCCCAGAGGACCGTTACGTGAGGATGAAGCGGTCATTTTCCTGGACAGAAAAGAAAGGGAATACCTGCGAAGGCTTAAGAAGGGCACAAAAATCTCGATTCGTGGGGGCAAGATTCCCGTGGATGACCTTATCGGCGCGGAAGAGGGATCCATGGTTCGTTCCTCCATGAATGAGCCGTTCGTTGTCCTGCGGCCGACTCTCGCTCAACTCATTCCAAACTTGCCACGCAAGGCTCAAGTCATTTATCCCAAAGACACGGGTCTCATCCTCATTTGGGGCGACATTTTTCCCGGTGCCAAGGTCATTGAAGCTGGGGTTGGTCCTGGGGCACTTACCTTAGCTTTGCTGCGTGCTGTGGGACCGGAAGGTCAGGTTACCTCTTATGAGATTCGGGAGGACTTCGCACAGATGGCACGGGATAACATTGCCACCTTTTATGGACCGGCCCCTAACTGGAACCTTAAGGTTAAGGATATTTCTCAAGATTTGGATGAGACCGATGTGGATCGGATTATTCTAGATCTCCCAGAACCGTGGCAGGTAACTCCCAAGGCTTGGGAGGCACTACGCCCTGGTGGCATCTTTTTAAGCTTTGTCCCCACGGTCCTTCAGATCAAAACCTGGGTGGATTCATTGAAGGAGCATAGAGGATTTACTTGCATTGAGACCATGGAAAGCCTTTTACGCTTTTGGCATATCAAGGATCTCAGTGCGAGACCCCAGCACCGGATGGTTGCCCACACAGGATTCATCACCTTGGCCAGACGCCTCAAAGATACAGCGGCGAGTATCCTATGACCCATGGAGCCCAATACGCGCGCAGACGCCATGCTGTTTTGGCAGGTGACTACCCCTGGGGATCCGACGGGATTAAAATCACAGTCACAGATTCATTGTAGACAGAACGGATGATCCAGCCGAGAGCCTTTGCCAAGGCTCTCACTCTGAAACATCAGTTCGCTAACCAGCCACGCTCTTTCATGCAATCTCCGTAGTTGCCTTCATTTCTGCACTCCGCTCTGGCTCTGTTGTATTCTTCCCGCGCGGCATCCTCCCACGAGGGGGATGAACAGCTGAAGTGCATGACTGTGGAAAAAAGTACACTAACCCCCAGTAAAATTGTAAAAGAGAGAGTGCTTCCACGCTTCAGATAAACCATTTTTGTGTAAACGGTTCTGAATCCGGTGGATGCGTTGTACGAGATGGGGTCTGTTTACTACCTAAAGTGGCGAATGTAACTAGCCAAAATGGATCAATTTTCTAGACAATATGAGTCAAAAAACAGGGCGGTTCAAGTTGCACCCTCGCGGCAAGGAGGCGCTATTTGGGTTGGAACACTGTGAGGGGAAACAAATCTATTCTTGCTCAATCTGCTCAGGCATTGCACTCAAGCATTCCAGCAATTCCATCTGCGAATGCACACCCATTTTTTGAAAAATAGACTTAAGATGGTTTCGGACTGTGCTTGTACTGATATGAAGGGACCGAGCAATAGCCACCACACGCTGGTTTGCCCGCAGTAGTCGGAGGATCTCCCATTCACGTTGAGTGAGGGCATGCAAACCGTTCAGGGTATACAGGCGAGTTGTGGAGGTGTTGGCTCCGGTCAAAGCACCCACTTCTTCGAGATCGTTGGCCATCTTTTGTAATGCTTTTTCTAACCTTCTCGTTTTGAAAAGGCCTTTACCGGTGATTACATCTTTGACGCGTACCAGTAACTCATTCAATTCAAAGGGTTTTACCAGGTATGCTACTACAGGAAGTTGGACCGACTCTATTGCAGAGTTGAGTGAAGGGTAGCCTGTCACAAGGATGACAGGCATCCCCTCCGCGATTTGGGGTAGTGCCTTAATGAATTCGAGATCTGAGTTGCCCTGCATCTTAATGTCGGCGATCAGGAGGTCGTAACTATCCTTTCTCAACATCTCAGTAGCAGCTCTAGCGTCCGATGCACAGCTGCAGTCGTATCCTTCCCTCCGCAATATATCAGCCGTCGAGTATAAGAATGATTCTTCATCGTCGGCTATTAAAATTCGTCTTGGCTCAACCATTCGGTATCGCCTTTTGCAGGCCATTGAGCGGCAACATAATCTGGAATACAGTTCCCCGGTTCACCTGGCTCTTAAAATCAAGGGTTCCTCCCATGGTATCCACCATGCTTTTGGTTACCGATAAACCAAGTCCTAAACCCGCCCTGGGAACGCCGCTTTTGGTCGAAAAGAAGGGCTCGAAGATCCGAGAGCGCAGCTCCTTCTGAATTCCGCAGCCTCGATCTGACACTGATATCTCCAAGAGCCCATCTTTAACTTTCGTGGTTACCTTCACGGCCTGGCCATCCGGCGAAGCCTCAATGGCATTTTGAATAATATTGTACAACACCTGGCGTAGAAGACCTTCGGGCAAGGTCACAGCAATGGTGGGATTGGATACCAACTGCACCTTCACATCCCGCTGCCGGGCGTTGGCCTCTAAAAGGGCCACCACATCGCTGATGGTCTCATTGACAAGAAACTCACAGGACGCTTCCTGGTCCTGACGATACAGGTTAAACATCTGACGAACGATTCGGGCAATACGATCGATCTCTTTTTCTATCCTGCCCACATAGTGGTAATAGGGATGGTCCTCCGGAACAGCGTCCTTGATCAGGTGAAAAGAGTTCTTGATCCCCGCCAGAGGGTTGTTGATCTCGTGGGCCACACGTGCAGCGATTCGACCTGTAGCAGTTAGCTTCTCGCTCTCGACCTGTTGACGCTCCAGTTTCTTTATCCGCGTAATGTCCTCTTCCAGCTGGATGGCTTGCTTTTTTGTCTGCTCGAAGAGCTGAGAATTCTCCACTGCAATACCAATAATTTCTGCCATGGATGTAATTAATTGAATTTCGCTGGGAGTAAAACGACGAAATTTCTTGCCAAGACAAACCAAGGCACCAACATTTCGGAGTCTCGTTTTTATGGGGATGACAGCCAGGAATTGATAACCAAGTCGCCGGCCCAATTTAGCGTGACTCCATTCGCTGTATCGACTATCATCCTGAATATTTTCATGGATTAAGGGCTTGCCGGTCTCAAAGGCCCTCCCCGTAATCCCTTGTCCCGTAGCAATCCTCGCAGGGGGAAACGTATCCTCGGGGAAACCCTCCCGTGCCGCGAGGCACAAAACGTTTTGATCCACATCAAAGAGATAGGTACATGCGGCGTCGAAGTCGAATATTCCTAAGACCTTATGAATGACGCCGTGTAAAAGCGTTTCGAGTTCTAAAGTCTGATTGACTTCGGTTGCTATTGAGTAAAGGGCGGAAAGTTCCTTCGCCCTGGCCCTTGTCTCTTCAAATAGAATGGCATTTTCGACCGCGGTCCCAATTTGGTGCGCCATAGATGTGATTAATTGAATTTCATCCGGCAGCAGGCCGCGTGGTTCCTTGCCAACACAGACAATGGTCCCTACGGTCTCGAGCTTGCTCTTTATGGGAAATACTGCGAAAAAACCGAAACCGCGACTCTGTGAATTCCTCGTATGGCTTGTTTCCTGATAGCGGGGATCCGTCTGAATGTTCTCAAAGACTAATGGTTCCCCCGTTTCCGCTACTTTCCCTACGATACCCTGACCTCGTCTAAAGAATCCGACTTGGGGAAAAATCTCAGGTTTGGTTTCAAAAGAAACCCTCACATGCAACTCGTCCATCTGGGCATTAAAGAGAAAGACCCGGGTGCCGTCAAAACTAAAAATATCCGTGATTTTCCTGATTACTTCCAGCAGTACCTTATCCAGGTCCAATGATTCGCTTGCGGTAGAAGTAACGGCGTGTAGCGCCGAAAGCTCATGGGTCCTCTTCTCCACCTGCTCGTACAGTTGGGAATTTTGGATCGCCATCGATGCATTGTTGCCAAGCATGGATAAAAACTGGACCTCGTCATTAGTAAATCGATGCTCATTTTTAGTGTAAAAATTAAGCATTCCCAGGATTTCTCCTTTAGCCATCAGTGGTACTGATAGCCTAGAAAATAATCCGTTTTTACGGAAAAACTCAGTGTCACGAGTCCTCGGGTCTGTTTGGATATTGGTAGAGAATACGGGGACTTTGGTTTCTACGATTTCATTTTTGAAAACACTATCACTTTCCAATCTGTAATTATGTGTATCAATATTTCTCCACGCTACGGGCTCAAATTCCCCAGTATATCTGTTTAATAACCTAATCGTGGCAGCAGAATAGGGAAGAAGATGATCGATCTGCTCCAAGAGGGTATCTAAGACAGTTCGGAGATCCAAGGTCGACGTAATGGTAAGAGTAATTTCACTAAGGATAGCCAGACGCTGCATCTGTTGGCGAATGAGTTCCTCGGTGCGACTACGCTCAACTAGATCCGAAGTCAATTGTTCATTAGCCTTCGCCAGTTCAGCTGTACGCTGCTCTACTATTTGTTCAAGGTGGTTACGGTATCGATTTAATTCTTCCTCAGCCACCTTGCGCTCAGTGATGTCAAACAGGTACCCCCGAAGTCTTTCAGGAACTCCCTCTGTTGCTACTACGCTTACGATATCATGAAGCCAAACAACCCTCTTGTCTGATGCGATCATCCGGTAATCAAACACATAATCTTTCTGAGCCCTGGAGGACCTCGCGCAAAAGTCGATGGCATAATCCCGATCTTCGGGGTGAAGGTGCTCGACCCAGAAATCCTTCTGATACCACTGCTCCACCGGGTAGCCTAGAAGCTTCACGGCTTGGGGTCCCACATAGGTGAATTGCCAAGTCTTGGCATTTGCCTCCCAGGGAACAGCCAGGGTAGACTCCAATAGTCCCTGCCAATTTTCCATACTATTAGTAGGCATCGCCAGCTTTGTCGGTTTGGCCGTGGTCACTGATTCTTCGGGAGACTTCATTGATGTTAATGCACTCCTCGTCAGCCGATTCAGCTCTGCAGGCTGCTTCTCTTGGGAACCGTCCTGATCCATGGCTATATTATAAAAAGACCAGCTGCTCCTTCTGAATGAAATTCAAAAGCATCCTTGGCTCACCATCATGGACTTTCCCCCCTCCGTAAAACTCGTTCTGTCCCTGAATTGGGCCTAACATCAAATCAGAAACCCCGTCATGGCCTGGAGAAGGCTCACGAACTAACAGACCGTTGAAAAAGGCCCATCTGCCACCAGCCTGCCCTAAGCAGGCGTATAGAATAGTTGCGCTCAAGCGGCGCGGGAATCATTACCGTTCCAAACGGGGTCACTCCAACGTACTACCCAAGTACGCCTCCGCTCGTCGATCTCTCGCGCGCCGCTCGGCTGTCTTCGACCCCGAGGCTCGGACCCGGAGGGAGCTAGTGTCGAAGCCTCGCCCCTGGAACCTTTTTGACCGGTCTGGGAACAGGGTTTTTCAACACCATGTTAACTATCGACCCTAGCATGAGATCAAGTTCAGTGGGCATGTCAATGGGGGGCTCGCGCCATATACAATTTTAAAGGTGATTATTAAATATATGGGCATGTGCTGTGAATAATAAAGAACATCCCATTCTTAATGGATAGGGCCAGTTGATCCAATGGGAGGACAAGATGACATTCCCTCCTATCACCACAAGTGCAAGAGCCGCCATTGCCAGACATTAAGGTTCATGGGGT
>SMUX01385629.1_pt1 | contig 10470 bp, 10 predicted proteins | sample 2456431 | NCBI WGS metagenome assembly SMUX01 (sample SAMN11095930, study PRJNA526329) | marine sediment metagenome | biome: Marine sediment; feature: Surficial sediment; material: Deep marine sediment; isolation source: Hadal surficial sediment | place: Pacific Ocean | collected 2014-11 | depth... | reverse complement strand
CTAGGGGATTCGAACCCCTGTTACCGCCGTGAGAGGGCGACGTCCTGAACCACTAGACGAAGGGAGCGCGGTTATTTGGTCTAACGTCCCGCTTTAATGGGGCAGCTATTATAAGGCCGCCTCTCTAATGCTCAAGTCTGTAAAGTCTGAAATTCTTGCGAGCACTCCCCAGGGGATGGACACACTCGCTGCGCTTGTGCGTCTGTCGGATGGCTTCGCCATCCTCGGATCGAACCTTTGTCTATTGCCGTGAGAGGGCGACGTCCTGAACCACTAGACGAAGGGAGCGTGATCGTTTGTTTTACTGCCCCGGTCGTGCGGGGGCTGCTATTATACGGCCGCCTTTCCTAAGCTCAAGCGGAAAATTCTTTTGAAAAACAGCGGGATCCAAAAAACGTCCGAGCCCAATATCATTCCGCGACCCTCCCACAATGTCTCCCGGGACGAGATATCAAAAAGCGCACTCAAGGTACTGTACCGGCTGCACAAATCCGGTTTTCAGGCTTTTCTCGTGGGCGGTGGCGTCAGGGATGCGTTGCTTGAGCTGCATCCCAAGGATTTCGATATTGCGACTGACGCACACCCGGAAGAAGTGCGGGCCCTGTTTGCCAACTGCCGGCTGATCGGACGCCGGTTTCGCCTGGCGCATATCCGCTTCGGCAGGGAAATCATCGAAGTCGCAACCTTTCGTGCTACCACCGAGGGCAATGAAAAGCATGCGGATGTCGCACACGACCACGCGGGGCGAATCCTGCGCGACAATGTTTATGGCAGCATCGGCGAGGATGTCTGGCGGCGGGATTTCACTTGCAATGCCCTGTACTACAACATCGCCGATTTCAGTATTTGGGACTACGTCGATGGTATGCAGGACATTGAGCGTCGCCGCCTGGTGCTGATCGGTGACCCCGATAAGAGATTACGAGAGGACCCGGTTCGAATGCTCAGGGCGGTGCGTTTTGCGGCCAAGCTCGATTTTCAGATTGATGAGAGTGTTCGCCAGTCGATGGCGAAGCATGTCGGCTTGCTACAGAACGTACCTGCGGCAAGGCTGTTTGATGAGTTTCTGAAAATGTTCCAGGCAGGTCATGCCGAAAAAACGTTCGCGTTGTTACGCAAATCCAAACTTTTTGCAGAGCTTTTTCCGGATACTGACGAAGAACTCGACCAGGACAAAAATTTCGGCAAGTTTGTGCGCGCCGCACTTATCAATACAGACCGGCGGGTTGCGACGGGCCACTCAGTGACGCCAATGTTTTTGCTTGGCGTGTTCCTGTGGGCGCCAGTGAAGCGATTCGCAGAGACGCTGCGCTCGAAAGAAAGAATGTCAGAGGTCCAAGCGCTGGCGATTGCGGCCTACCAGGTGTCAGGGCAACAACAGTCACGCATTTCGCTGCCGCGACGATTTACCGCACCGATGCGTGAGATGTTGGCGATGCAACCGCGATTTGACGTGCTAAAAGGCAGGCGTGCGCTCAATCTGCTCCAACACCGGCGTTTCAGGGCGGCGTATGACTTCATGATGTTGCGCGCCGAAACAGGCGATATTGATGCCGAAACCGCGGATTTCTGGACCAATGTTCAGGTACAAAACGCCGATCAGCGAATGGAAAGTTTTGGCATCGTCCAGCAGCCAAAATCCGGCAAACGCAGGCGATCACGCCGGCGACGTAGTCGAAATCCCGCGCAAACATGAGCGCGCCGCACTGGTGGCCGGTCTACATCGGAATTGGCAGTAATCTCGAATCTCCGGAAAATCAGATCAGGCAAGCCATTGCAGCGCTGGCAGATCTGCGTGGCAGCGTCCTTGTCAGTGCATCGGGACTCTATCGTTCGGCGCCTCTGGGCTCGCCAGGTCAGCCTGATTTTATCAATGCGGTCGCCGCATTATTGACGCAAACAAAGGCTCATGATCTTTTGCACCAGTTGCAGGATATCGAGCGCAAACAGGGGAGGCCGCGTGGCGGCGAGCGCTGGGGCCCGCGCGCGATCGATCTGGACCTGCTCGCTTATGCCGGCCAGATCATCAATGAGGACGACTTGATTGTGCCGCATCCGGGCATTGCCGATAGAAATTTTGTATTGTTGCCCTGGCAGGAAATCGCCCCGAACTATCGCGTGCCGGGACAAGCAGAGGTAGCTGCGTTGGCCGCAAATATTTCAGTATCGGAACCGCGCATAGAACGTATTGGGTAATCGATTAAAGTGGCTGTCCAGGAGCTAAAAAAAATGAGCAACGCCCCTCGATTCATCGTTGTTGAGGGACCGATCGGTGTCGGCAAGACCAGTCTTGCAAAACGCTTTGCCGAGAGTTTCTCTGGCGAGCTCGTGCTCGAGCAGGTTGAGCAGAACCCTTTTTTGGAGCAGTTCTACAAGTCACGTCGAACTGCGGCGTTACCGGCGCAGTTGTTCTTCCTGTTTCAGCGAGCCCGGCAACTGGAGGAACTTCGGCAATCCGACCTGTTCGCGCCGGTGCGAATCGCGGACTTTCACATTGCGAAGGACAGGTTATTTGCCGAATTGAACCTGAGCCGGGACGAGTTGGAACTTTACGAGAAAATAGTTGACAGGCTGGATATCGAAGCGCCGGAACCAGACCTGGTTGTGTATCTGCAGGCGTCGGTCGACGTGTTAATGGCGAGAATTTCGCAGCGAAGTATTGCCTATGAAAAAATGATCGATCGCGCTTATATGGAAAAACTGGCGGATGCATACGCCCGCTATTTTCACGGCTACGATGAAACGCCGTTACTCATCGTTAATGCGTCCTCGATCGACCCGATCCGCAATGATGCCGATTACGACGCGTTGTTCGAGCAGGTCTGTCGGATTACCGGTGGCCGACACTTTTTCAATCCGGCTGCTACAGTCGCATTCGCCTGAGCTACGGAAGGCATCCTTGAATCAGGCAACTCAACAGTGAACTAAATGTATACACAACTCGAACAGCGTGGAATGGCGGAACCTCCGGTCAATGTCGCTACTCTGCAAAAGATGAAGGCGGATGGCGACGTGATTGCTTGTTTAACTGCCTATGACGCCAGTTTCTCGATGCTTGTCGATGCCGCCGGTACCGACCTCATCCTGGTCGGCGACTCGCTCGGCATGGTCATCCAGGGTCATGACACGACCATACCCGTCACTGTTACCGACATTATTTATCACACGAAAAATGTTGCTCGTGGGCTCAGTCGGGCATTCCTTGTGGCAGATATGCCATTCATGAGTTATGCCGATCCCGGGCAGGCGCTGGAAAATTCGGTATTGTTGATGCAGGAAGGCGGCGCCATGATGATCAAGCTTGAAGGTGGCGACGGTCAGCTCGCTATCGTTGAGCATCTGGCGAAGCATGACATTCCGGTTTGCGCGCATATCGGCCTCAAACCGCAGTCCGTACACAAGATCGGCGGATTCAGGGTACAGGGCCGGGAGCCTGAACAGGCGAAGAAAATGCTTGAGAGCGCCAAACGGTTGCAGGATTGTGGCGCAGACATCGTGTTGCTCGAATGTGTGCCGAACGAGGTTGGCGAGGCGATTCACAACGGAATCGATCTGCCGGTCATCGGCATCGGCGCCGGCCCGCACGTCGACGGACAGATCCTCGTGTTGTATGACATCCTGGATATAACACCCGGGCGAAAACCAAAGTTTGTCAGGAATTTCATGAGCGGGACGGACACGCCGCTGGAGGCAATTCTTGGCTACGTAAAAGCTGTGAAAGATCGCAGTTATCCGGCGCCCGAGCATTGCTTTTCATGATGCCATTCGTTTGCTAGTTCATCTCCCGGATCGACGGCGACAAACCTTTGCAGGAAATCAGCACAACAGCAGCACTGCGCGAGCAATTGAGTGAGTGGCGTCGTTCCGGCGATCACATTGCACTGGTGCCGACGATGGGCAATCTTCACGATGGTCACTTAAGCCTTGTCAGCGTTGCTCGCAGTCATGCTGAGCGTGTCGTGGTTTCTGTGTTCGTGAATCCACACAATTTGCAGAAGGCGAAGATTTTGAGGACTATCCACGTTCGCTGGAGCGCGACAAGCGCAGGCTCAAACGATTGCATACAGATTTGTTGTTCGCTCCGGATATAGAAACGATGTATCCGTTCGGCATCGATAACGCGACTTCGGTAACCGTGCCGGTACTGACCGATCAATTTTGCGGATCATTTCGGCCGGGGCACTTCGATGGGATGACTTCAGTCGTCAGCCGCTTGTTTAGCCTGGTGCAGCCGGATGTCGCGGTCTTCGGTCAAAAGGACTATCAACAGCTGCTCGTTATTCGCCGCCTGACGCAAGACCTGAGTTTGCCAATCGAGATTATTTGCGGACCCACACAACGTGAAGAGGATGGTCTGGCGCAAAGTTCACGCAACCAGTACCTCAGCGACAAGGAACGGGCGATTGCGCCGAAGCTTTTTGCAATCCTTAATAGTATCGGGCAGGACCTGGAGTCCGGCAACAGAAACTACACCGAGCTTGAGGAACACGCAGTTGCTGAATTACGCAAACTGCACTTCGAACCTGAATATGTGAGTATTCGCCGGGCAGAGAATCTCGACGCACCGGACCGTGACAATGATGAACTGGTTGTTTTAGCCGCAGCCAGACTTGGCAAGGCGCGGTTGATCGATAACATCCTTGTTTATATATAGTAATCGCCCGCTGGGGCGGGCTCCTGCGATGAATTCGTGGGAACCGGTCCAGTGGGGCGATTCCGATATCAAAAGATATGGCGGAGTGTCGCAGGAGCCCGCCCCAGCGGGCGACGTTTGGAGGGCAGCAGCGACCGGTTCGGCTGCCCTTTTATTCAGATAACTCCTCGCGAGCGGCGTCAAACGTCGCCCGGTCATCGGCTGACGGCTGCGGATACTCCAGTCCGATACTGCCAAGCGCATCGACAATGATTTCCGCGACACAGGCGCGTGCGTAGGGCTTGCTGTCTGCCGGTATGGCGTACCAGGGCGCCCAGGGTCGTGAGGTCGCGTTCAATGCGTCTTCATAGGCTGCCATGTAGGCATCCCAGAATCCTCTTTCGCGGACGTCCATGGCATTGAACTTCCATTGTTTTTCCGGCACATCGAGACGGCTCAGGAAGCGCGCCTTTTGTTCCTCTTTCGATACATGAAGCCAGAACTTCACGATCATCGTGCCGTTCCTCGCCAGGTGCTTTTCCAGCGCCTCAATAGATTCAAATCGTTCGCCCCAGATCGTGTCGAGGTTGATCGGATCGGGCAGCTTCTGTGCCCGCAGAATCTCCGGGTGAACCCTGACAACCAGCACTTCTTCGTAGTGACTGCGGTTGAATATTCCGATTCGGCCGCGTTCCGGCAGGCTACAGGAGGTTCGCCACAGGAAATCATGATCGAGGTCCCTGCTGGTCGGTTTCTTGAAACTGAAGACCTGGCACCCGGCCGGATTGATGCCTTCCATGACTGCGCGGATCGTGCTGTCTTTGCCAGCGGCATCCATCGCCTGGAAAATCAGGAGCACAGCATGCCGATCGTCGGCGTACAGTGCTTTCTGCAGGCGATCGAGTTTTTTCAGTGCTTTTTGCAGTCTGCGCTTGCTGCGCCATTTCCCCTTACCGGGATCTGTCGGCGCGTCTGCAACGCGAAAACTGCCGTCATAGGGGACCAGGTACTTCGACTTGGGTGCTTTGAACATTTTTCCGTCCGTGTCTATGCAGATTTTGCTTGCGTGGTGCCGGCCGTCGTACGCGAATGTTGTTCAAGCGCCCATCGTACGTGCGCGTTGACCATCGGTGAGTCACCATCCTGCCTGGCCTGCAATGCCTCCACGATTTTTTCGTTTCCCTCGGCATTTCCCAGCGCGACCGCTAGATTACGCAGCCATTGCTCGTAACCGATTCTCCTGATCGCGCTACCTTCGGTTTTCCTGAGCCATTCCTGTTCGCTCCACGAAAACAGTTCTGTCAACTCAGGGGCATCGAGATCATGCCGTGGCGCAAAGTCCGCCTCGTCCGTCCTGACGGCAAACTTGTTCCATGGGCAGAATAACTGGCAGTCGTCACAGCCATAAACCCGATTGCCGATCAGCTTTCGGTACTCAATCGGGATTTCGCCTTTGAGTTCGATAGTCAGATAGGAAATGCAGCGCCGCGCATCAAGCTCGTAGGGACCAACAATGGCACCCGTCGGGCACACGTCGATGCAGGCGCGGCAGGTGCCGCAATGGGATATTTCGGGTGCGTCCGCCGGTAATTCGATATTAGTGTAGAGCTCGCCGAGAAAAAACCACGACCCTGCATCCCGGTTTATCAGGTTTGTGTGTTTGCCGATCCAGCCAAGCCCGGCTTTTTCCGCAAGCGGTTTCTCAAGTACCGGTGCGCTATCGACGAATACCCGATAACCGAGTGGCCCGATTTTTTCTTCGATGCGTTTGGCCAGCGCACGCAGCCGTCCCCGCAGAACTTTGTGGTAGTCGCGGCCGAGGGCATACCGTGACAGGTATGCCTTGTGTGGATGGTCGAGCAGAGCTTTGGCGCTTTCCTGGTCGCCCGTCAGGTAGTCCATGCGCGCGGAAATTACGCTCAGGGTGCCAGGCACCAGCAGGTCGGGCCGACTGCGTTTGACGCCGTGCTGCGACAGGTACGACATTTCACCGTGAAAGTTTTTGGCCAGCCATTCCGTGAGACGCTTTTCCGCCTGCTGCAAATCGATATCACTGAAGCCGATCTGCTGAAATCCGAGCGCTTTTCCCCACCGGCGAATATCACTGGCAAGATTTTGCGGGTCCAGGGAAAATTGTTGTGATGCTTGATTCAAAACCAGATACCTTGATTTCTGCCAGTATAATTGCATCCTCTGATGTTGCCTAAGTCCGAGCGCCCCCAAGCGAAGCATGCCAATGAATTTGCCTGCCGAAATCTATTCCGTTGCCAGCGTTCGCGCGATCGACCAGGTAGCAATCAACGATGCGGGGATCGGGGGCTATACGCTGATGACACGCGCGGCAGAGGCGGCGCTGGCTGAGGCACAGGCACGGTTTCCGGATGCCAGGCGCTGGCAGGTCATTTGTGGCGCTGGTAACAACGGTGGCGATGGCTACGTGCTTGCACGCCTGGCGGCGGCAAGCGGCATTGGCGTGTCTGTGCTCACGCTGGCACCGGCGGATTCGCTGCAAGGTGATGCGGCAACCGCCTTTCAGGATTTTGCCGCCGAGGGCGGTGCAGCCGGGACATTTGAAGGATCACTCGACACCGAGGCCGAGCTGCTGCTCGATGCATTATTGGGTAGTGGCCTGGAACGTGACCTTGAAGGCCTATTCGCCGAGGTCGTCGATGCCATTAACCAGCACCCGGCATCCGTTCTGGCGCTCGATATTCCATCCGGACTGAATGCCGACTCAGGCAGAGTGATGGGTGTGGCCGTGCGGGCAGACCTCACGGTCACTTTCGTGGGTTTGAAGTCTGGTCTGTTTCTGAACGAAGGTCCGGATTACGTGGGTGATCTGTGTTTTGCAGGTCTGGACATTCCCGCCGCATGTCGCTCACAAGAGCAAGCTGTTCTGCAGAGAATAGATGACGATACGATCAGAGCCCTGCTGGCTCCAAGGAAGCGAGATGCGCACAAGGGTGACTTCGGCCATGTCCTGATCGTAGGAGGCAGCCCGGGAATGTCCGGCGCGGTGCGCCTGTGTGGAGAGGCAGCGCTCAGGACTGGCGCTGGACTCGTCAGTGTCGCCACGCATCCGTCGCATTACGCGATGATTGCGAGCGGCAGACCGGAACTGATGTGCCAGGCGGTGGAATCCGCGGACGATCTCGCACCGCTGCTTGCACGAGCGACTGTCATTGCAATTGGGCCAGGCCTGGGCACCGGCGAATGGTCACAGTCAATGTTTGCTGCAGTCACCCAATCTGATCTGCCGTTGGTCGTCGATGCGGATGCCCTCAATCTCCTGGGTCAATCTGAGGTGCGTAAACCGGACTGGATCCTGACTCCGCATCCGGGCGAGGCTGCGCGCTTGCTTGAATCCTCGACCGGTAAGGTGCAGGGAGACCGGCGCGGGGCGCTGGCAAATATCGCCGCACGATACGGCGGCACGGTAGTCTTGAAGGGTTCCGGATCACTGGTGAGCGCAGAAGCTGGTCCGAGCTGGCTCTGCACGGCCGGTAATCCGGGTATGGCGGCACCCGGCATGGGCGATGTACTGACCGGCATTATCGCTGCTCTCCGGGCACAGGGCCTGTCGGCGGAGATGGCGGCAGTGGCGGGGGTTAATATTCACGCCCGTGCCGGCGATGCCGCAGCGGCGTCCGGGCAGCGCGGCCTGATGGCCTCCGATCTGCTGCAGGAGCTTCGAGATTGGGTCAATCCCTGATTCTTCCCAATCCCGGGGCCACCGAGTCACTCGCTAGGGCGCTGGCCGCCGCTTTGCCGGCCGATGCAGGCGGTTGGGCGATTCTCCTGCAAGGCGAAATTGGCGCAGGCAAGTCGACTTTTGCCCGGGCAATGCTGCATGCACTCGGCCACGAGGGTGCGGTGCCGAGTCCGACTTATACGCTGGTCGAACCTTATACCCTTCCGGGTTATTCTGTCTATCATATTGATTTATATAGAATAGTGTCCGCGAATGAGCTTGAGTTCCTGGGCTGGTCGGACTTGCAGGATGGCCTCAAGCTGGTGGAGTGGCCCGAACGGGCGCCGCAACTCGGCAAGGAGGCGGATATCCGGGTTGAGCTTCGCTACGAGGACGAGGGCAGGGCCGCAATTCTGACGGGCTTAAGTGCTCGTGGGACAGCCGTTCTGACCGCTCTGGACCAAGGGAATGACAAGATAACGCCTTAAGAAAGACTCCTATCTACATAATTTTGCACTGGTATATTGGCTTTTCCAGCCAGAATCGTATACTCATCCAACATAATCCTGAAACATTGGAATTCCCTGACCGGATGTGCCCCAAGCGCCGTTTTCTGTCCGCTTTCCTGTTGCTGCTGCCAGCAGTCCTGGCACATGCTGCAACCACGGTCGAGAACATTCGTGTCTGGTCGGAGAACGGACGCACGCGCGTGGTTCTTGATCTGAGCGCCCCTGTGGTACACAACATCTTTACGCTGCGCGGTCCGGATCGCCTGGTCGTCGACCTCAAGAACACCCGGCTCGCCGCAACGCTTGACAATCTGCCGAAGAACAGTGGCTCGATCAGATCGATTCGTACCGGCGTTCGCGCAAACGGGCAGTTGAGGGTGGTACTCGACCTGAACCAGACGGTCCGTTCACGCAGTTTCACCGCCGGACCGAATGGTCGGTACGGCGATCGGCTGGTCATCGATCTGCATCAACAAGGCAACCTGCGCGCGGTGAAACGTGCCTCCGACGAATACGTCGCGGGACGCGATATCGTCATTGCAGTGGATCCCGGCCATGGCGGGCACGACCCGGGTGCAATTGGCCGGGCGAAAACACGTGAAAAGGATGTCGCACTGGCGGTGGGGCGACTGCTCGCCAGGAGAATCGACGCCGAGCCGGGTATGCGGGCGGTCCTGATTCGCAATTCCGATCATTACGTTGGCCATCGCGATCGCATGGAAATAGCGCGCAGGAACAAGGCCGACCTGTTTGTATCGATTCACGCGGATGCTGTTGATGATCCGCGCGCGCGCGGTGCATCGGTTTATGTGCTCTCCCTGAAGGGTGCAAGTGATGAAGCCGCGAAACGTCTTGCGCAACGGGAGAACGCTACGGACCTGGTCGGTGGCGTGTCACTCAGGGACAAAGATGTCGTATTGGCCTCCGTGTTGCTCGACCTGTCACAAAACGCGGCGCTGAGTGCGGGCCTTGATATTGGCGCCGAGGTCATCGCTCAGCTCGCGAAGCTTGGCAAAGTACACAGGAGCACGGTGCAACAGGCGGGTTTCCTGGTGCTGAAGTCGCCGGATGTTCCATCGATCCTGGTAGAGGCCGCCTACATTTCCAATCCCGATGAGGAAAAGAAACTCAGGAGCCGGTCGCACCAGGGAAAACTGGCCAATGCGATTTTCGTCGGCATACGCAATTACTTTTACGAAAACCCGCCACCAAATACCCAGCTGGCGATGAATCTGAGGCGTTCGCCAACACAGCGAGTCAACTACGTCATTTCGCGCGGCGATACGTTGAGCGAAATCGCAGAGCGCTACAACGTCAGTATGTCCGCGATCCGCTCAGCCAACAAACTGTCAGGCGACAAGGTACGCATCGGGCAGAAGCTGACCATTCCGATCTACGCCGGCAGTTAAGTTGTAGGAGCCCTTCCTAAGCGGGCGATTTTTATATTTCGCTCGCTGGGGCGAGCTCCTGCCAAACCTCATCAAATCTCTGATCGGCGTTTGTTTCTGATAATCTTCGGTGCCATGCCGATTCAACAACTACCGGGTCACCTGGTCAACCAGATCGCTGCCGGCGAGGTGGTTGAGCGGCCATCGTCGGTAGTTAAGGAATTGGTGGAAAACTGCCTGGATGCCGGG
>SMUX01305047.1_pt1 | contig 10473 bp, 10 predicted proteins | sample 2456431 | NCBI WGS metagenome assembly SMUX01 (sample SAMN11095930, study PRJNA526329) | marine sediment metagenome | biome: Marine sediment; feature: Surficial sediment; material: Deep marine sediment; isolation source: Hadal surficial sediment | place: Pacific Ocean | collected 2014-11 | depth... | reverse complement strand
CCAAGACCCCCCCGCTCGCATTGCGTTCCCTCGCGCCGGAGACCTTTCCCCCGGCTAAAAAGAGCTGTGAAAAATTCTCAGCGGGGAGAAACCCTGCGGTATGATTCCGGGCGTGATCTTCGACATCGTCACTATTTTCCCGGACTTCTTCGCCGGGCCGTTCGACCACGGCATCGTGCGGCGCGCGCGCGCGGCCGGCTTGGCGGAGATTCGCATCCACGACCTGCGCAACTTCACCACCGACAAACACCGCACCGTGGACGACCGGCCCTTTGGCGGCGACGAAGGCATGGTGTTGAAGCCGGAGCCTATCTTCGCTGCGGTGGAAAGTCTCTTTTCCGAGCAGCCCGCGGAGGAGCGCCGCCAGACGGCGGTGGTGCTGCTCTCCGCCCAGGGGCGACTGTTGAACCAACGGGTCGCGCAGGAGCTGGCCCAGCGGCCCCGGGTGGTGCTCCTGTGCGGGCGTTACGAAGGCGTGGACGAACGCGTGGCCGAACACCTCGCCACGATGGAGTTGTCAATCGGGGAGTACATCCTGAGCGGAGGCGAGCTGGCCGCGGCAGTAGTGGTGGACACGGTGATGCGGCTGCTGCCCGGCGCGCTGGGCGACGCCCGCTCGGCGGTGGAGGAATCCTTCGCCACCGATCCCGACGCCACCGTCAGCGCCGGCGGCATCTTGGATTGCCCCCACTACACGCGGCCCGCCGACTTCCGCGGCCGCAAGGTGCCGGAAGTCCTTCTGAGCGGGAACCACGCAGAGGTGCGACGCTGGCGCCGTCGCCAAGCCCTGGCCAAAACCCGGCGCAACCGCCCCGACCTGCTGGAACGCGCGGCCCTCAGCGATGACGACCGCGCTCTGCTGAAAGAACTGGGACAGCCCTGAACCGGACGCCAAGCTCAGGCCGAGCGCTTCACCTCAAACATGCTGCGGGGATGCGCTTTGGCAATCCGCTCCAGGCCCCAGAGCTGCGCCTCTTCCCCCCCCTCCTTCAGTTGCCGGAAGGAGATGGTATTGATGCTGTCGCAGCGCAGACACTTCACGTACGCCCGCCCGTTGATTTCCACCGACGGGCCGTCGTAGCGAAAGATTGCCTGCATCGCATCGGGATTCCCTTCGCGCCCGCTGTGCCGCATGCACTCGTAGCACAGGAACCAACACTGCCGATCAAGTTTGCGAAAAAGACCTAACAAGCTCATTAGAAAAGCCTCAAAAAATGTTGGATTGGTGCATCGCGATGGAATTCTCCGTCATCTGTGGGGCCGTCGTCAAGCCGGTAGTGGCCCAAACGGCGGAAGCGCGTCCGGCCCCAGCCAGACCAACCTCTCTGCCAGAACCGGCATCAATCTCTGGTAGCCTATGCGACCGAATTGCGCATACAATCCCAGATTCAGTGAAACTGCCCGGAGGAGGAAACCGTTGCGAAAACTTAGACACCTATTCTTTCCCGTTGTGATTCTCGCTTTTGCCACAGCACTGCCCACCCTGGCCCAAAGGGGTTCCGATGCGGCCCGGCCCAGTCCCAATGCCGGTGTCTCGCAAACCATCGGAACCACTGAAGTGACCATCAGCTATGGGCGGCCGGGCGTGAAAGGCCGCACCATCTGGGGCGAGCTTGTGCCCTACGGCCAGGTCTGGCGCGCGGGCGCCAACGAGGCCACCAAGATTACCTTCAGCGGCGACGTCCTTATCGAAGGACAGAAGTTGTCCAAGGGCGCCTACTCGTTTTACACCATCCCCACCGAGGGCGAGTGGACCCTCATCTTCAACAAGGTCGCAGACCAGTGGGGCACGAACTACGACGCCGACCAGGACGCCCTGCGCGTGCAGGTCAAGTCGCAGACCGCCGGCCACACCGAGTGGATGGGTTTTAGCTTTGAGGGCCTGTCCGCCAAGGCTGCTACGGTCGTGCTGAGCTGGGGAAAGATCAAAGTGCCCTTCAAAGTTGAAGCGGCGCAGTAAAAGAAAACCTTCCGCGATCTGCGTAGAAATTTAGGCCAGAGCGGTAGCGGGTCTTTTTGAAAATGGGAAGCTCACGCCGAGCCCCGTGGCTTGTCCTGAGTAGAGTCGAAGGGCACCTGCCACGGGGCGCTTGTACCGTGTGTCCGCCCGGCGGCCTGCCTGCCTGCGGTAGGCAGGCCGCCGGAAAGGGCGGGACAAACCGTCGGGCTCGGCGACAAATCAACAGCGTGAAACTGGCCACTGCCCGCGACACCAGTTGAAGCAATCAAGGCAGTAGCGCGCAGCGCGACTTTCTGCTAAACTGACAGCTTCGTAAGTAATCACCATTTCCTTTCGAGTGAGCACGAAGCGATGGCACAACGCTGCGACATCTGCGGCAAGAAACCGCTGACCGGAAACCGCATCTCCCACGCCCACAACGTCACCAAGCGGCGCTGGAACATCAACCTGCGCCGCGTGCGAGTGCGCATCGGCGGCACGCACAAACGGCTGCGGGTCTGCACCGCCTGCATCCGCAGCGGTCGGGTGCAGAAAGCCGCCTAGCTTCCCGCCAGCGCAATCAGATCGATCTCCACCTGTACGTCCTTGGGCAGGCGCGCGGCCTGCACTGTGGCCCGCGCGGGCGGGTCGCTGGAGAAAAACCTCCCATAGACTTCGTTCATGGCGGCAAAGTCATTCATGTCGGCCAGAAACACGGTGGTCTTGACCACCGCCGCCAGCGAGCTGCCCGCGGCCGCCAACACCGCTTGCAGGTTCTTCATCACCCGTTCGGTTTGCGCCCGGACGTCGCCCTCCACCACCTGCCCGCTGGCCGGGTCCAGGGCTACTTGTCCGGACAGAAACACAAACCCGCCCGCCTTGACCGCCTGCGAGTAGGGGCCGATGGCGGCCGGGGCCTTATCAGTTTGCACGATTGTCTTCACCGTTTTTCCCTCCTGGTGAACCTGATTATTGCTGGCGCTGCTCAGTGCTGCGACCGCGACCAGGCTTCAAAGAGTACCACGCCGGGTTTGACCTTCTTCCAATCCAGCTCGTAGCCGGCCAGGACGGTGCCGCCGGGCAAAGGCTTCAGCCGCACCGGCGCGGACACCTGCCACGCCCGGGGCAAGCGCACCGTCAGCCGCAGCCGCTGCGGCAGCACCGGGTGCGCAGCCGACGGCAAAGGATACCAGCCCGCGCTGCCCAACCGCGCGCTTTCCTCCGTCAACACGACGGCGGCGTCCACCGCCATCCCTTCCAAACGAATGTCGAAACTCACCACCACTACCAGCTTCTTCCCCGCCCGGAGCGGGGTGCGGGTAGCAAGCAGGAGCGAGCGGGGCTCACTTTCCCCCTCCACCGGATCGCTGCGCCACTCCATCTCGCCCTGCCGGTCCCAGACCGCATTCACCTGAACGCGCGCTCCCAGCGGCGGGGGAAATGCCAACTCGATAATCTCCACCGCCTTTTCTCCCTGGTTGTGCAAGGTAACCGTCGCCTTGGCGTAGAGCATTCGGGCGGGGGGATCCAGCCGCACATCCAGATCCACTTGCTTCACCGCCAGCTCCGCCGTAAGCAGGGATGGCTGTGCCAGGAGAACCGCTACGGCACACGCAAGCTGAAGAGCAATCCGATGATGCATTGAAGACTTGCGCCCAAGATACGGAGCGCGCAGCCGCATCTTGGTGAGGCGCAGGCTGAAATGTCAAGACAGAGAAAGACTGGGTAGCGGATCAGTTTCACGGTGTTGAGTTGTCGCTGAGCCCGGCGGCACCTGCCACCGGGCGGACACGCAGCACAAGCGCCCCGTGGCAGGTGCCACGGGGCTCGGCGTAAACATCTTTTCAAAAAAAACTACTACCAAAGACCGCACCCCCTGATGCGCACGGAGAGAAATTCTGTTCCCTCAACTGGGGACGTCAAACGCGGAGGATGCGGATCACGTCGTGAACGCCCCGAATCTTCTTCAGGGAACTGATGATGCGGTCGAGCTGCTTGCTTTCCTCGACGTCAAAGACGATCTCAATCAGGCTGTGGTCGGTGGCGGGATCGGTGCGCGCTTCAGCCGCGCGGATGTTGCACTCCCGGTCGGAGATCACGCTCGAGATAGCGGTCAGCAAGCCGGGCCGGTCGCTGGAGCGAATGGTCAGACGCACGGGATACACCTCCGCGCCGCCCTCGGCCCAGTCCACCTCCACGCGGCGCTCCAGGTCGTAGAGCAGGTTCTCCACGTTGGGGCAGCGTTTGGCGTGGACAGCGACGCCGCGCCCCCGGGTGATGTAGCCCAGCACCGCCTCGCCGCGGATGGGGTTGCAGCAGCGGGCGCGATACATCAGCAGGTCTTGATCCCGCACGCTCAAGCCCGGCTCGTGCAGGCGGAACATGTGCCGCACGGTGCGGCTGAGGCCGGCGGCCAGCCGCTGGGGCGGGGTCGGGCGCTGCTCGGCCAGCGGCTGAGGAGTCAATTTGGCCAGAACCTGCCGGGGCGAGTTCCTTCCATAACCGACGCGCGCGTACAGGTCGTCCACTTTGCGGCAGCCGTAACCCCGGGCCAACTCTTGCCACTGCTCCTCTTTCACCTTTTTCAGGTTGAAGCGGTAGCGCCGCGCTTCCTTTTCCAGCAGCTTGCGCCCCAGCGCAACCGCCTGCTGGCGCTGATGCGAGCGGATCCAATGCTGAATCTTGTTCCGCGCCCGCGAGGTGCGCACCAGCTTGAGCCAGTCGCGGCTGGGCGTATGCCCGGCCTGGGTGAGAATCTCGACGATCTCACCGTTTTGCAGTTGGTACCGCAGGGGCACGATGCGCCCGTTGACCTTTGCCCCCACGCACCGGTGGCCCACCTCGGTGTGGATGGCGTAGGCAAAGTCCACCGGCGTGGCTTCGCGCGGCAGAACAATCACCTTGCCCTTAGGCGTGAAGGTATAGACCTCCTCCGGATAGAGGTCGATTTTGAGCGTAGAGAGGAATTCGCTCGGGTCCTGCACTTCCCGCGCCCAGTCAATCACCGACCGCAGCCAGGCAACCCGCTCCTGGTCGTCCGGCGTCACCTCGGCGCCCTCTTTGTAGCGCCAGTGGGCGGCGATGCCTTCCTCCGCCACCCGGTGCATTTCCTGCGTCCGGATCTGCACCTCGAAGGGGTGGCCGGTGGGGTGAATGAGGGCGGTGTGCAGCGACTGGTAGAGGTTCGACCGCGGCATGGCGATGTAGTCCTTGAACCGCCCGGGAACCGGCCGCCAAAACTGATGCACCACTCCCAACGCCGCGTAGCAGTTCCTGACCGAATCGGTGACCACGCGCACCGCCAGCAGATCGAATATCTGGGTCAGGTGCACCCCCTGCCGCGTCATCTTTTGATGAATGGAGTAAAGCCGCTTGACGCGCCCGTCAACCTGCGCTGATACCCCATTCCGCTCCAGCTCGGTGTTGATGGTGCGCTGCACGTCGGCCAGGAAGCGCTGGTTCAACGCGCGCCGCTCCTCCAGTTGGTCGAGAATCTGTTGGTAGGCGTCGGGCTCCAGGGTGCGGAAGGCCAGGTCTTCCAGCTCGCTCCGCATCTTGCCCATGCCCAGCCGGTGGGCGATGGGCGCGTAAATCTCCAGCGTTTCCCGCGCCACCCGCTCACTCTTCTCCGCCGGCAGATAGCCGAGCGTGCGCATGTTGTGCAGCCGGTCGGCCAGCTTGATGAGGATCACGCGCACGTCGTCCACCATCGCCAGCAGCATCTTGCGCAGGTTTTCCGCCTGCTGGGCTTCCTGCCCGGAAAACTCCACCCGGCTGATCTTGGTGACTCCTTGCACCAAGCGCGCCACCTGCGGGCCGAACAACTCTGTGAGAGCGGGCAGATCAACGCGGGTGTCCTCGACCACGTCGTGCAACAGCCCGACGCACAGCGTGGTCACATCCAACCGCATCTCCGCCAGCAGGTGGGTCACCTCCAGCGGATGCGAAAGGTAGGGTTCCCCGGAGGCGCGCGTCTGGGCGTGGTGCTGCCGGGCGGAGAACTGGTAGGCGCGCCGCAGCAGCTCGAGGTCGTCGCGGGGGCGGTACTGCTGCACCTTTTCGAGCAGCGCCTCGAAGCGCGCAGCCGTGGGCGGGCTGGCGGGATCCTCCTGCCCCGGGCTGGAGAGCGGTTCACCCATGCTGTCGGCCCCCGGAAGAAAAATCATTCCACTGAGGACGCGGACTCAATTTTAGCACAACCGCGCTCTCTCCCCCGCGCTGACACTCTGGACTACAATAGGCTAGTTGCGCGGCCGCAGCGCTGCTAGAGAACACAATGATCGAACTTCTCGGCCTCACGCTCGACCAACTCCGCCGGCAGGCGGTAGCATGGGACCTGCCCGCCTACTGCGGCAACCAGCTCTACCACGCCCTCTACGTCGAGCGCCGCTGGCAGTTCGACCAGATGACCAATCTTTCTCGCACGCTGCGCGAGCGCCTGCTGCGGGAAGCCTCCGCCACACTGCCCGGCATCGAAAAACGCTACCCCTCCGCCGATGGCTCCGTCCGCTACGTCCTCCGCCTCGCACCCGATACGAATGCGGAAGCCCGGAAGAGCCCCGCCGAGCGGGGCCGCTCTTCCGCAACCACGATCGAAACCATCTGGATGCCGGAAGCTGACCGCCAAACCCTCTGCCTCTCCTCCCAGGCCGGTTGCGCCGTGGACTGCCACTTCTGCGCCACCGCCCAACTTGGCCTCATCCGCAACCTGACCGCTGGCGAAATCGTCGGCCAAGTGCTGACGGTGCTGGACGCCCACCGCCAGGAACTCCGCCCGCAAACCAACGTCGTACTGATGGGTCAGGGCGAGCCGCTGCTCAACTACGAGGAAACCCTCCAAGCTGTCCGCCTGCTGGCTGACCCGGAAGGGATGCACATCCCGCTGCGCAAAATTACTCTCTCCACCGCCGGCATCGTCCCCGGCATCCGCCGCTTGGCGCAGGAAGAAATCCGCCCCAAGCTGGCGGTCTCGCTCAACGCCACCACCGACCAGCAGCGCGACGCCATCATGCCCCTCAACCGCAAGTACCCCCTGGCCCCGCTGCTGGCCGCCTGCCGCGACTACCCGCTGCGCCCCTGGGAGCGGCTGACCTTCGAATACGTCCTGCTGGGCGGCTTCAACGACACCGCCGCCGACGCCCGGCGCTTGGTGGCGCTCATCCGTGGCCTGCGCTCCAAGGTCAACCTGATTCCCTGGAACTCCGTACCCGCGCTCCCCTACCGCGCCCCTACGGATGAGGCGGTCGAAACCTTCCAGCAAACCCTGCGCGAGGCCGGGCTGCTGGCCTTCATCCGCCGCTCCCGCGGCCAGGACGTCTTCGCCGCCTGCGGCCAGCTCAGCCTGCTGGAAATCACCACCTGATCGCAATGCGCCCGCGGGGCGACGTCCCCATCTGTCGGACACGCCGGGGAACCAACTTAAACGAGAACGGCGCTCGCGGGGACGGCTGGTTCGCACCCTGCTTGCTCGCTTGACCTCGCACCCACGCCACACTAGCATGGGCGGCCTTGCCGCCTGAGCAGCCCAATCCGTCTGCCGCCACTGCCGCCGCCGCGCGCGAAGAGAGTTTGGCCCGCCGCCTCACCCCTCGCCAACTCAGCATGATTGCCCTGGGCGGTTCCATCGGCACCGGCCTCTTCCTGGGCTCGGCCATCTCCATCCGATTGGCCGGCCCCGGCGTCATCCTGGCCTATGGGATGGCGGCCTTGATCGCGCTCTCCATCGCCTGGGCGCTGGCGGAGATGGCCGTGGCCCATCCGGTGGCCGGCTCCTTCGGCGTCTATGCGGAAATCTATCTCCACCCCTGGGCGGGCTTCACCACCCGCACCTCTTACTGGCTGGCGCAGGTGATTGCCATCGGCAGCGAGGTGGTCGCTGCCGCCATCTATTGCGCCTTCTGGTACCCGCAGGTGCCCGGCTGGCTCTGGGTGGTGCTGTTCTCGGTGGCGTTGCTGGCCGCCAACGCCTGGAGCGTTTCCAGCTTCGGCGAGTTCGAATTCTGGTTCGCCCTTATCAAAGTCGTCGCCATCATCGCCTTCCTGTTCCTGGGCGTGGGGCTGATCTTCGGCTTCGGGGCGTTCGAGCCGGTGGGCTTGGTCAACTACACCGCCCACGGCGGCTTCCTCCCCCACGGCTTGACCGGCGTCGTGCTGGCGATGACCATGGCCACCTTCAGCTTCCTGGGCGTTGAAGTGGTCGCCGTGGCCGCCGGCGAAGCCCGCGACCCGGAGCGCACCATCCCGCGCGCCCTGCGTTCGGTCTTCTGGCGGCTGGGACTCTTTTACATCGGCGGCATCACCCTGCTGGTGGGACTGATGCCCTGGCAGAGCGCCGGGCTTGACACCAGCCCCTTCGTGCGCGCTTTCCAAATCGTGGGGCTGCCTGCGGCCTCGGGCGTGATGAACTTTGTCGTGCTCACCGCCGCGCTCTCCAGCGCCAACACCAACCTCTACCTCACCTCGCGCACGCTTTTTTCTCTCGCGCGCGGCGGTTACGCTCCCGCGCACCGGGGCCGCCTGACCCGGCGCGGCGTTCCGCTGCGGGCGCTGCTGGCATCCAGCGGCGGCATGGTGGCCGCCGTCCTGGCACAGAAAGTTTTTGCCGAGAAAGCCTATCTCTATATGATTGGTGCGGCCTTCTTCGGGGGGCTCTACGTTTGGATTATGATCCTCCTCACCCACCTCGCCTTTCGCCGCCACCACCGCAGCAACGCCGACCTCGCCACCTTCATGCCCGCCTTTCCCTTGCCGACTTTGCTCGGCCTGGCGGGATTGGCGGTGGTGTGCGTCTCCACCTTGTTCATTGACGGCCTGCGCATTATGCTGCCGGCAGGCTTGCCGTGGCTGGGCTTGCTCACGCTGGCCTACTGGGGCTGGCGAGCGGCGCAGAAGCGCAAGAACTCTCTCAGGAGCGAAGAATGAACGACCTGCTGGGCTGGCGCAAAGAGTTTCCCATCCTCTCCACCACCACCTACATGATCAGCAACTCGCTGGGCGCCATGCCGCGCGCCGTCTCCGACTCGCTGGCTACGTACGCCCAAAGCTGGGCCACCCGCGGCGTGCGCGCCTGGGAAGAAGGCTGGTGGGAACTGCCGGTCAAGCTGGGCGACAAAATCGCTCCCCTCATCGGCGCCGACCCCGGCACAATCTCCCTGCACGAGAACGTCACCCAGACGCAAGCAGTGGTCGCCTCCTGCTTCCGCTTCGACGGCCCGCGCCGCAAGGTGGTGCTGACCGACAAGCAGTTTCCCTCCGTGCTCTACTTCTGGCACGCGCAGCAGGCGCGCGGCGCCGAAATCGAGCTGGTCCGCACCGAAGAAGACCCGCTGCGGGTGCCGACGCAGAAATTGCTGGATGCGATTGATGAGCGCACCTTGTTGGTCCCCGTCTCGCACGTCCTCTTCCGCAGCGCCTACGTGCAGGATGTCACCGCCATCGTAGAGAAGGCGCACAAGGTGGGCGCGCACGTGATCCTGGACGCCTACCAATCGGCCGGCGTGCTGCCCATCGAAGCAAAAAAATGGAATGTGGACTTCCTAGTCGGCGGCACGCTCAAGTGGCTCTGCGGCGGCCCCGGCGTCGCCTATCTTTATGTCCGCCCCGACCTGCACGCGAAACTCACACCCACACTCACCGGCTGGATTGCCCATCCGCGGCCCTTCAACTTTGAAGTCGGCGCGGGAGAGCAGCGCACCGACGCCTACCGCTTCCTCAACGGCACGCCGCACATCCCCGCCTTCTACGCCGCCGCGCCCGGCCTGGACATCATCGGGCAGGTGGGCGTGGAGAAAATCCGCCGGCGCTCGCTTGAATTGACCCGGCGCCTGATCGAGCGCGCCAAGGAAAAAGGCTGGCGCGTCCACACCCCGGAAGCCGACCGCGAGCGCGGCGGCACCGTCACCCTCGATGTCCCGCGCGGGCCGGAGGTTTTGCAGGAACTGCTCCGCCGCGAGGTGCTGGTGGACTATCGCCCCAACGCCGGCATCCGCTGCTCGCCCCACTTCTACAACACCGAAGAAGAAATCGACCGCGTCATCTCCGAAATCGCCGCCATCCTCAGCGCCTCCTAGTCCCAAGCAAAGCATCTCAAGCCCGCAGGGGAACCAAGACAAACCGGCGAAGAAGCCGATGGCTTTTTCACCGCTACCCCCTTCTACCCGATTGGGTAGCGGCGATGAACCCGGCTTGCCCCCCTTGCCCTGTTTATCCCGAGCGCAGTCGAGGGGAGCGTGGCCGAAGGGAACTCAGCCGAGGGACAGGGTTCATCGTCGGCTTTTTCACAACGGCCCGTACGGGCCCTGATAGAGGCGGGAAGTTTACTTGTACGAGCACTCGCTCTTGGAGTTAGAATGCGCGGTGCAGCCCCACGGAGGACGGAGGTACCTTCCATGAAACTCGATGTGAAAGCTCTGGCGCTCACTGGCGGTTTGATCTGGGGAATTCTGGCGATGTTCCTGAGCGGCGTGGCTAACCTGATCTGGTCCGGTTACGCCCAGGGATTCCTGGACGTGATGGCGTCGGTCTATCCCGGCTAT
>SMUX01104141.1_pt1 | contig 10476 bp, 5 predicted proteins | sample 2456431 | NCBI WGS metagenome assembly SMUX01 (sample SAMN11095930, study PRJNA526329) | marine sediment metagenome | biome: Marine sediment; feature: Surficial sediment; material: Deep marine sediment; isolation source: Hadal surficial sediment | place: Pacific Ocean | collected 2014-11 | depth 0-1... | reverse complement strand
GCAAGAGCTACGAGATGTGGGCCGAGACAAGCAAGATGATGCCGATGTGTTTGGCGACTAAAAGGGGGGGGCAGCTCTTTTCACGCCTAACGATTGGCGGTGGTCTGTACTGTAGGGACGACCCTGTGGGGATTCGGACCGAAAAAGGGGTCAGGCTAATTGTTGAGACAGTAGGTGTCAGTAATCTATGAGCCGAAGCCATAGAAACAACCCCTACTCAAAGAAAATGGCGATCCACACGAGGGCCGCCGTTTTTATTTCATTGGCCGTAGGACGAATTTAAATAGCTCATTAATTGCACCTTAGCGGTCCGACACGGAGCAGACCCAGGCCCAGAGCGGCCCTGAGCTTAAATAGAATTGACATTTAACAAATTGCCAATGCGCGGTCTTAGAGCAACGGAAGGCAGCCGAGATGTGTCCGCGGTCTGACCAGTCAGTGCCTTGCGGACAACTTTTCTATTTGCTCTACGATTGCGAATTAACTAAGTTTACACGGCGCCGGCGGGGTTCCTATAGGATTTGATTCCACGCCTTTCAATCTCCGCCTGGGCCTCCTCTCGGCTCTTGAACCTTACAACAAGCTCGAAGTGGTATCCGTCCGGGTCGTCGAGATAAATGGATATGTGGCGGCTGTGGCTCCCTATGAAAATAGAAATATCATGCTTTTTGAGGTGCTGAACCCAGGGATCGAAGTCCTCCAATTGAATGCTCTACGCATGATGTTGGCCAAGAGACCCTGGTGCCGGATGCTGCTCCTCGTTGGCTGAAAACAGGTCTATGGTGGTCCCTCCAAATACAACGCCTGGTGGGAACTCCCGCTCTATGGGAGTCGCACCAAGCACATCAACGTAAAACCGCTTGGAACGTGCAAGGTCGCTCGTTACCAGAGTCCAGTGTTGAAAGTTTTGAACCGGTGGTGCCATGGGTACCTCCATTTAATCAGTTCAAAATATTATCCCTATCAGCAATTTCCCGTTTGATATCATCTCAGAGAAGTGAAAGTCAAAGCCAAAACATGGAATGAAAGTCTTTTACAGTAAAAATGAGGCCTTGCCAAGTTTGTCAGGGAAGAAGGAGATCACTGGGATCATTTTGGGGAAATGCCCTCCTCCGTGGGAGCGCCTATTAAAATCCAACGGCGAATTATTTCTTTTTCCTTGGCCGGAAGGGGGTCCTCCCCCTCTTCGGCGTTCGGCATGATTTCATCATCTATTGTCAGGAACAGCTTAGACTCATTGGGATCACCGCGAACAACCATCTCCAGATTGGAGCCGAGCTTTCCCAAATCAAGCACATAGTCAAAATCTCCATTGGGCTTCTTCCACGTGCGAACTCCTTCAGGTCCGTGACACTTAGCGCACTTATTCTTGAAGATGCTTTTCACCTGTTTCGCGATTTCCACTCTTTCTGCCTGGGAGAGCTGAGCTGGCTCAGCTTCGGCCATAGAATAGGCTCCAAATATCAGCAGCAAAACGCCAAGGAAACTTGTCTTCATCTTCTATACCTTCCTGTGAGCACCTTTCCCGCCTACCGATGGGCTGAGCTGTCGTAACCGCGCGCCATAATGCGATCCACGCATGGCACAACTACGGGATTTCTCCCCTCTGGGTAACATCATTCGAATTCATCCTTTGCCCTATCAAAACCGCCAATCTCTCGCAAAACATTTAAAAGCAGGAGCATGAACGCGATTTCACCATTTCACCCCTAATCTGGTCAATAGATTACCGTCGTAAGTTCGTGCCAAGGAACGAGGAGACCTACTGTCGGGCACCCAAAGAGCTATCGCCTGAGATCTGAATTTGTTGGAAATAAATTCGCGCTGCTTCCATGACCCGTGGCGATAAGAGCAGAGTCGCCGTCATCGTGGGCACGGCCATCAGGGCAAAGCCCGTGTCGAGCAAATCCACAACACTCTCGGTGCTCCAGAGGGCACCCACCAGGATCATGGCACAGTAAAAATAATTATATAGAAGACCCCGCCGCCATCCTACGAGGTACGAAAAACACTTACGCCCATAATAGGAATACCCCACCATGGTGGAGACAGCAAATAGCACCACCGACACGGCGATCAGGAGTTGCCCCAGGCCACCCATGGCGGATTCAAATGCCTGGGCAGTCAGGTCGATACCGCGAATGCCCGAGCCTTGCCAGTTGCCCTCCGCCAATACCACCAGAGCGGTCATCGTACAGATCAGGATCGTATCGATAAAGGGACCGGTCATGGCCACGAGACCTTCTCGTACCGGCTGGCGGGTTTTGGCGGCACCATGGGCAAGCGCAGCCGTCCCGATTCCTGCCTCGTTAGAAAAGGTTGCCCGCTTGACTCCGGTGGAAATGACGGTGGAGACTGCAATGCCCGTCGCACCACCTACAGCAGCCGTACCGGTAAAGGCATCGTGGAAGATCCGGAAGAACAAACCCGGGATCTCCGCCAGATGCGTTCCCAGTATATAAAGACAGGCGACGATATAGAGTCCGCACATCAGAGGCACGATGCGGCTCGTGAATCTTCCAATACGTTGAGTCCCACCGATAATCACCCCGCCAACGATCAGCATACAGCCCACTCCGGTCCAGGCTCGACCCAATCCATAGGAACTCTCCAAGACTTCCGCCAATTGATTGGCCTGAAAGAGAGACAGGCAACCCACGAGCCCGCAAACGGAAAACAAAATCGCCAGGATCCGAAAGGGCCGGCCGAGACCCGCCTCGATAAAATACATGGGTCCGCCTTGATCCACGCCGTTTTCGTCCTTCAGACGGTACATACAGGCAAGGGTACAGGTGAAGAATTTGGTGGCCATGCCCACCGTTGCCGAGACCCACATCCAGAACACGGCCCCCGGTCCGCCTTGGGTGATGGCCACCGCCACTCCGGCAATGTTGCCCATTCCGACGGTGGAGGAAAGCGCCATGGAAAGGGCCTGAAAGTGCGTAATCTCACCGGGATCGTTTGGATCGTCCCATGCACCGCGTAAGATTTGCCAGGAATGACGAGCGTAACGAAAAGGGGTAAAGCAGGAGTAAAGTGTGAGGAATAAACCGCCGCCAATCACTAGTACGATCAGCGGCCAACCCCAGGCGTAGCCCACTGCTACCGCCAAGAGGTGATCAATGGTGGTAACCCAGGTCGTCAAAATCTAACCAAATGTATCTGAAATTTTCCGTTGAATGTTGGAATAAAAATCGGGAAAAAGATGACTCGCGCAAAGGCGCAAAGGACGCCAAGTGCGGAGAAATAGGAATATAATTTTCTTTGCGGTCTTGGCGTCTTGACGCGAAAATCTTTGTTGAAATCGGTCTATTGAAGATCCCATCGGTTAGAATCTAACGTGATCCACGTCTACGAGACACCATTAAGGTATTGTTGAATTGCATTCTGGACTGAATTAGGCTCTGTATGCAAGGGATCCTCATTTTGTACTCCATGGGCGAGACGTAACTCATAGGCTTCATGCGACTCAATATTCAAACCATTTTGCTGCTTCTTGTCGCGGCCAGCACCCCGGCATGTCAAACTCTGCGCCTAACCCAGGAACGTGCCAATATTCCTACCGGTCAACTACCCCAGACCGTGATCCCCACACACTACGACCTGGCACTCACAGTTTTACCGGACCAAGAGCGTTTCCAGGGCCGGGTTGCCATCGATGTCGAGATCCGGAAACCGACGACTCTCATCTGGCTGCACGGTTATAGTTTGAATGTCACCCGGGCCTCCCTGACACTGGCCGACGGGCGGACCATCAATGTGAGGTACAAACAACTCAATGACGACGGGGTCGCCAGGGTACAGCTCCCGGAAGAGATCAAACCGCAAAAGGCACGCCTACAATTCGAGTACGACGCGCGATTTATGACGACCGACCTCGAGGGTCTTTACCGCGTTCGACAAGATGACGACTGGTACGCCTTCACTCAGTTCCAGGCCATCGCGGCCCGCCACTGCTTTGTCTCTTTTGATGAGCCGGTCTACAAGACGACCTTTGCCATTTCCCTCACAGTTCGAGCCGAACATACCGCCCTGGCAAACACGCCACAGATCGGTGAGGATCGCCTCAGTAACGGTACCAAGCGGGTGCAATTTGCCACCACGAAGAAGATTCCCACCTACCTGGTGGCGCTGGCCGTGGGTCCCCTCGATGTGGTGGAGGCTGAACCCATTCCTGCGAATTCCGTTCGGAAAGTCCCACTGCAATTACGAGGTGTCGCCGCTCGCGGCCAGGGCCACCGCTTGACGTACGCCCTTAAGCACACCGGCCGAGTGCTGCAGATTTTAGAGGAGTACATTGGAATACCCTATCCCTTTCAGAAGCTCGACATTGTCGCCGTGCCAAAATTTGGTGGCGGTGCCATGGAGAATGTGGGCCTCATTACTTTCCGAGATTTGGTGCTCATGGTCGATGAGGAGACGGCGTCCGTCAATCAGAAGCAAGCCTTCGCCTATTATATGGCCCACGAGCTTGCCCATCAGTGGTTCGGTAACCTGGTGACCATGCCGTGGTGGGACGATATTTGGCTGAGCGAAGCCTTCGCCTCCTGGTTGGAGCACCGTGTGGTTGAAATCTTCGACCCCAGCTATAAGGCCATGGTGGGTCAGCTAGAGGACGTACTCGAGGCGATGGATGAGGACAGCCTCCTCTCCGCCCGCCAGATCCGCCAGCCCATTCTCACCAGCCATGATATTGACAACGCCTTTGATGAGATCACCTATGACAAAGGTGGAGGCGTCTTAGCGATGTTTGAGCGCTATCTCGGCATCGAGAACTTCCAAAAAGGCATCCGCCATTACTTGGAAAAGTTCCCCTATCAAGCGGCGGATACCGAACAGTTTCTGGCGGCCTTTTCCTCCGGGTCAGGAAAAGATATCGGTGACTCCTTTCGGACTTTTTTGACCCAACCTGGCGTCCCCCTCGTGGAGGTCAAACCGAGTTGTAGCAACGGCATCGCCTCCGCTTCGTTGCGGCAGTCGCGCTATCTCCCCATTGGATCCAAGGATTCGTCGGATCGTACTTGGCAGGTGCCCGTCTGCCTGCGCTATGGGATTGGGGGTGAGACCTTTGAGACCTGCGAACTCATGGGAAAGCAAGAGACCGTCATGCAGGTTTCTACTCGCGGTTGTCCGGATTGGATCCTGCCAAACGCGGACGGTGCCGGGTACTATCGCTGGAGCCTACCCGCCGAGGACTTTCGCCGTTTGAAGGGCGCTGCCAATGACAGCCTGTCAACCCGCGAGTTTATGTCGGTGGGGGATAGCCTGTGGGCGGGCTTCGCAAAGGGCACGGTTTCAGCCGCTGCAGTATTAGAGTTGGCACCGTGGTTTGCCCAACACCCCGAGCGGGAGGTGGCGACGGTACCCATGCAGACCGTCCGGTTTACCCGGGATCGTCTGGTGGAGGAGGGTCAACGTAGTACTGTCGAGCGGTTTGCGCGGGAGCTTTACGACGACGCGTTCAAGCAGCTAGGCTTCAGCCCGAAAGCAGGCGAGTTTGATGAATCACGTTTGTTCCGACGCGACCTGCTAGGGTTTCTTGCACGCGTTGGCCGGCATCCCGAGGTGCGTCGCGAGCTGGCGCGTTTGGGGCAGGCTTACATCGGTTATGGGAGTGACGGTTTGATCCATCCTGAGGTGGTGGACGCCAATTTGATTCGTCTTTCACTTGGTGTTTCGGTCCAAGAAGGAGACGCCAACTTCTTTGATGCAGTGGTTAAGCACCTTAATGATAGTGCGACTGATCCGGTAGTCCGCAGGCGTCTGCGCGCCGGTCTTGCCCGGGCCACGGAACCAAATCTCGCTGAGCGGGTTCGGAATCTGACCTTGAGCGATAGCATCCATACCCATCAGAAGTATCGTTTTTTGCGGCGTCATCTGAGACTGAGCGAGAACCATACAGCGGGACTAATGTGGCTGCGTGAAAATCTGCAGACGCTACTGGACGAGATCCCCTCCGACCATGGCGGCTATCTGGTCTGGGTCACAGCCTCCTTTTGCAGTGCGGAGGAGGCCGCTGCGGTTCAAGAACTGTTTGGACCAAGAATCACCGCGTTGCCAGGAGGGCCTCGCAATTTGGCGGGCACATTAGAAACCATCAACCAGTGCGCCGAGTTGCGACGCACTCAGCAGCCAAGCGCCCGTGCCTTTTTCGCCCGACTCCCAGCTGCGCGTTCCAAGTAGTTAATCATCACGCACTCCCAACCGCGAGGAAGGAATAGGAAAATGGATTTTGAACTGACCCCAGAGCAGAAGCAACTGGTGCGGCAGGTGGACCGACTTGTTAAAGAGCGCATTTCTCCCCGGGCTGCCCAATACGACCGCGCACCTGAATTTCCCGTGGAGGACATCCAAGATCTCCATCGTGAGGGGTGGCTGTTGGCAAATCTGGAGCGGAGGTATGGCGGTTTAGGCTATGGGTTGGATGGGGATGACCCGTTGGCCTTCTTCCTCTTGATTGAGCACCTGGCCCATGGCAATCCGTCCACGGCCCATTGTTTTCAAGTGCACAATAACACCTTGTTGATGATCAACGCCATGGCGACTGAGAAACAGAGGAAACGATGGCTTGAGCCGACCATCAAGCGTGGGGCATTACTAGTGGGCTCCGGTGCCGAACCCCAGGGGGCCCCTCCGACCACCGCTCGACGGGTGGACGGCGGTTTTGTAGTCAGCGGTCAGAAGCATTACGCCACCAATGCCACGCAGGCAGATTGGCTTTGGGTCGGGAGGATTGCCTTCGAGGGGAAACCTGGAGTCCTCGGGTTAATGGTCCACCGCGACAATCCGGGTCTCACAATCGATGTCTCCGCTTGGCGTCCTATGGGAATGAAAGCTTGTGTGAGCCCTTGGCTCTATCTCAAGGACTGCTTTGTCCCTGAGGAGGACATGATAGGTCGGCTAGGTCAATTTCGCGCTGAAAACTGGTTGGGAAAGATCAACTTCGCCTTCTCCGCCAACTATCTAGGCTCAGCACAGGCCATGTACGATTGGGCATTGGCCTATGTTCGGGAACGGGGCGGCGGGGAGGAACCTTATCGGCAGCTCCGAGCGGGGGAGCTCAAGAGCCTTTTAGATGCCTCCAGGTTGCTACTCTATCAGGCAGTCACGATGTACAAGCATGATCCCCATAAGGCGATGGTGCATGCCCATGAGGCTAAATGGATGGTGAAAGAAACCCTCTACAAGGTCATGTCGGGGGTCGGGGAGCTGGCGGGCTCCACATCTTTTTTTGAAAAGCACCCTCTGGAACGTTTCTGTCGGGATATGCATGTCCACATGCTCCACGGTCGCCATGACATAGCAGCTCAAATTGTGGGGGCCGCAGAGTTTGGGGAGGACTACGATGTCAATCGCACCCATTGAGGCGGACGCTCGCGGGCGGATCCCCCTGGAACTCTCATGAAGCCTCCACGGGTTTACACCCGTGGTATCCTTCCTTATCTTCGGCGGAATCTGCCGAAGCACCCTCCTTCGCTCTTCGAGCTTAGGAGGGTCCCACCGTCGCATTCATCCATGGGCTTACGCCGATGGTCTTCTGCAAAGGCGGATAAAACGGGGAAAGGGAATTAACGACTTTTTTTGGTTGAATACCCGAGTTAGGAAATGGCGCTGACTTCTTGGAATGGCTGTTCCATGAGTCGGCTGATACTTGCCACCGAGACCCTGCCTGCCTCTGAGAGAGGCTCAACTTTCCAGAACAGAGGAAGATAATGTTCCCAACGGTCAAGGATGTCCTGAGCCCGTTTGCTCTTGGTAAACTCCAAATGATTTAGGATGAGGTGACGCAGTAACTCTATGTCTTCCGCCGCCTCTAAACGGACCAGCCCGACGAGCTGAGGGTTGTACTTCAGCTCAAACTCTTTGCATTCGTCCAGTACATAGGCCAACCCTCCTGTCATGCCTGCCCCAAAGTTCCGTCCGGTCTCACCCAACACGACCACCACCCCTCCGGTCATATACTCGGCGCCATGGTCTCCCACTCCTTCAATAACCGCGATGCCTCCGCTGTTACGCACGCAAAAGCGCTCTCCTGCCCTGCCCGCGGCATAGAGGAAACCACCGGTGGAACCATACATCACGGTGTTGCCGACGATAGAATTCTCGTGGGTTTGGAACTCTGCACCTTTGCCTGGGCGAATGATGATCTCCCCCCCACCCATTCCCTTGGCTACGTAATCGTTGGCCTCACCATTGAGACAAAGACGCAGACCACGAATGGAGAAAGCCCCGAAACTCTGGCCTGCAGTACCCTCAAAGTGACACTGGATCGTCCTCGGAGGTAACCCCGTATCTCCGTAACGGCGTGCAATCTCTCCCGCCACACGGGTTCCGACAGCGCGGTGGACATTGCGAATTTTATAAAAGTGTTCAACTGGACCGTTACCATCCAAAGCCCCTCGGACATCCCTAAGAATCCTCTCGTCGAGGGGCCGATCCATTCGATCGTTTCTCTCCCAGGTGTGATATCTGGGCCGTGTCCAGGTAGGATCTGCTGGAGCCAGGATGCGGCTTAAATCAAGCCTCATGGCCTTTGGGTTGTCTACAGCTTTCTGCTCCAAGAGATCCACTCGACCGACAATGTCTTCAATCTTTCGGAAACCGAGCTCTGCAAGAATGCGCCGAACGTCCTGTGCGAGGAGGGTAAGAAAGTTTACCAACATCTCCGGCGTGCCGGGAAATTTGGCTCTGAGGTCAGGCCTTTGCGTGGCTATACCTACCGGACATGTGTTCAAATGGCAGGTACGGGCCATCACACAGCCTATGGCAACCATCGCAGCGGTGCCAAAGCCATATTGTTCGGCGCCAAGGATGGCACCTATGATAACGTCTCGAGCGGTTCTAAAACCCCCATCAGTCCTTAGTATCACCCGCTCTCGGAGGTTGTTCAGGACCAAGACTTGTTGCGTTTCGGCCAGTCCCAACTCCCAGGAAACCCCGGCGTTTTTGATGGAACTCACTGGGGAAGCGCCCGTGCCTCCATCATGTCCGGAAATCTGAATGACATCGGCGTAGGCCTTGACCACCCCGGCGGCAATGGTTCCCACGCCCGCCTCAGCCACCAGTTTCACTGCTACCTTCGCGCGTGGATTGGACTGCTTCAGGTCATAGATGAGCTGGGCGAGATCCTCGATGCTGTAAATATCGTGGTGCGGAGGCGGTGAAATGAGGGTCACCCCAGGAACGGAGTGACGGATAGTTGCGATCTCAACAGAGACCTTGTGTCCGGGGAGCTGGCCCCCCTCACCCGGCTTCGATCCCTGGGCCATCTTGATCTCGAGCTCGGTAGCGGAAGACAAATACTCAGGCGTCACTCCGAAGCGAGCCGAGGCTACCTGTTTGAGGAGGCTGTTTCCCCAGTCGCCGTTAGGCTTGCGGTGATAGCGAGATGGGTCCTCACCGCCTTCACCGCTGCCGCTTTTTGCCCCCAGACGGTTCATACCGATGGCTATGGTCTCATGTGCCTCACGGCCAAGCGCGCCGTGGGACATGGAACCCGTCGTGAAGCGTTTAGTAATTTCCTCAAATGGCTCCACCTCCTCGATGGGGATCGGCTTTGTGGGCTTAAAGCTCAAAAGATCGCGGATAGCAGTAGGAGGACGCTCGTCCACGGCCTTGGCATAAGTCTGGTAATCCTTCTCTGCTCCACTCTTGATCAACTTATGCATGCCCTTGAAGACGTCCGGGTTAAAGGCATGATACTCACCGGTCTTACGGTAACGGTAGATACCCTCCTGCTGGAGTCTTGGTGTTTCCTCGCTAAAGGCTGCTTGATGAAAACTCAAGACCTCCTGGGCAATTTCTTCCAGTCCGACTCCATCCAGGCGAGACGGCGTGCCGGTGAAATACTTATCGATGACCGACTTAGTGATCCCTAAAGCTTCGAAGGTCTGTGCACCGCGATAACTGGATAGTGTAGAAATCCCCATCTTGGACATGATTTTCAATATTCCGTGCTCGACTGCCTTCTTGTAATTTTGGAGCGCCTTCGGGATGTCGAACCCATCGAGTCCATGTTTGGCGCCGTTACTTACAAGACTAACAATGGTTTCGAAGGTGATGTAGGGATGGATCATGCTGGCGCCGTTTCCCAGCAGGCAGGCAAAGTGGTGTTCTTCCCTGGGCTCTCCGGTCTCCGCCACAAGGCTCGCCCTCATCCTCTTCCCTTGCTGGATTAAATGATGATGGACTGCACCAACGGCAAGAAGCATTGGGATGGGGGCATAGGTTGGACTCAACCCCCGGTCACTGAGGATAAGGATGCTCTTACCTGCATCAATGGCGCTGGCCGCTTCCTGACACAGTCTTTCCAGCGCAGCCTCAAGCCCCGCAGGGCCTTTGGCCACCGGAAACAGAGCCGGCAGAACGGCTGAACTAAAACCGGACCGAACTTCACCGCCGTCAGTCATGCTTTCCGGCAAACCTTTCAACCACTCCATTTCCTGCTGGCTAAGGATGGGACTGGAAAACTTGATC
>SMUX01139719.1_pt1 | contig 10478 bp, 9 predicted proteins | sample 2456431 | NCBI WGS metagenome assembly SMUX01 (sample SAMN11095930, study PRJNA526329) | marine sediment metagenome | biome: Marine sediment; feature: Surficial sediment; material: Deep marine sediment; isolation source: Hadal surficial sediment | place: Pacific Ocean | collected 2014-11 | depth 0-1... | reverse complement strand
TAACCGGTATCGATAAGCAACTTTCAGTACATTTAACCGACTTCCCCACTTCTAATAAAACCCTGATTGACAATAATTTGGAGGATAAAATGCGGTTGGCACAAACTATATCCTCATTAGTACACTCAATTCGGAAAAACAAAAAGATAAAAGTCCGTCAGCCCTTATCCAAAGTTTTGATACCGATACGGGATCAAAAGTTTAAAGAACAAATTCAAGCGGTAGAAGGAATTATTTTATCGGAAGTAAATACTAAGGTCATTGAGTTTATTGATGATGAATCAGCAATTATCTTAAAGAAGGCTAAACCGAATTTCAGGAAACTTGGAAAGGAATACGGTGCGAAATTAAAAGAGCTATCCAATGTTATTGGTGACTTTAGCGCAGAGGATATCAGTGTTCTGGAAAAAGAAAAAAAAATTACTGTTGATCTTTTAGGAGAAACTATAAATCTTACCTTGGAGGATGTTGAGATAGTTTCTGAGGACATTCCTGGGTGGTCGGTAGCTAATGATGGGAAATTGACTGTAGCCCTGGATATAACTTTAACGGATGAATTGAGAAGAGAAGGTTTAGCCAGGGATTTAGTGAACAGGGTACAAAATTTAAGAAAAAAAATGGGGTTAGAGGTTCAGGATAAGATCACTATTCTACTCGAAAAGAATAAAGAGATTTTTAACCAGGCTATTGAAATACACAGGGATTATATTTGTGGGGAAACTCAAGCATTGAGCATGAAATTAATAGAAAATATTGATGATCCTATTATTTTAGATATCGACGAATTAAAAGTAAAAATAAAGATCAATGCTTGAACAAATAGACCGAAGTAAGAGTAACAATTACCTCAAATTTTACTTGCTTAGTTTAGTAGTGATTATTGTTGATCAATCAGTCAAGTTAGTGATCTATCACACTATGGATTTAGGTACTGGAGGTCAAATTCAAATTTTCGATGACTGGTTTAAATTACATTATACTTTGAATCCCGGGATGGCCTTTGGCATAACCTTGGGATCTGAATATGGGAAACTTGCTTTAACCCTGTTTAGGCTGGTAGCTATGGTCGGTATTGGATATTATCTATATAAACTTTCGCAATCGCGTGTGCACCCTGGATTGTTATGGTGTGTAGGATTGATTCTGGGTGGAGCAATAGGGAATGTAATTGACTCAACTCTCTATGGTGTTTTACTAGATAATGCCCCATACAATGCATCAACACCATGGTTTCACGGTCAGGTAATAGATATGTTTTATATTGATATCTGGGAAGGGAGAATGGCTAATTGGATACCATTTTTTGGTGGGCAACATATTGCTCTTTGGCCAATATTTAACGTGGCAGATGCCTCTATTTTTGTTGGAGTAATTATTATTCTGATCTGGCAAAAGAAATTCTTCGATTTCAATAAAGAAAAATCCAAGGACAACAAGGATATTCAGGATATTTCAGGAGAAGTAGCCGACATAACAAATTAGCTATATAAATACTATTTCTTCAATTAAGTTCTTGTTGAACCGGTTGTTAAACATTTCCATCACTTTTGATTTTGACATGTTTAGCTCCTGTTTTAAGGGTGCGGATGTAAGTTCTACAAACATCTTCTTGTCCTTTATATAGATTTTACCGGTTCGTTTGGCTATTGCTTTCCCCATTACTGTTTCCCAAGAGCTTATTAATTGGGTTTCCTTAAATTTTCCTTCAATCTTATAGGTTTTAAGCAGATCCTGCATCGCCTCATTAAAGGGTGTTGCTTCTGATTTTCTTCCGGAATCTTCAGGTGTGTATTTTTTCTTCATTAATTATGATTACCAAAATGGAATGACTATAACAAAATCTAAATTAGCAATAAATTATGAAGCAATACTTAAATCACGTTTTTAAGTAAATGGCTATCTTCCAATTATTTTCCATTCACAGGTGCTAAATTATTAATAACATTATTTTCAATAACGAAGTATCTTGCAGGGAAACCATAAGACTCCAATAAAGCCTTTGTTCTACCTGCCTTGGCATCGGTAATAAATAATTGCCCGAATGATTTGCTACTTACCATATTCAGAAATTTTTTGATCCTGAGTTCATCTAATTTGTCAAATATATCATCTAATAACAGTATTGGATTGAATTTCTTATCTATTTTTATCAACTCAAACTGGGCCATTTTTAACGCGATCAAAAATGATTTTTGCTGACCTTGTGATCCATATCTTTTTAATTCGTATCCACTAATCTCAAATTTGTAATCGTCGCGATGAATTCCAGATGAAGTCCGTTGCAACATAATATCCCTAGTGAGATTTTTTAGCAAAGTGTCAGAAGTATATTCATTAAGGAGATCAGAATCATACCGAATGGCGACCTCTTCGCTATCGTCAGATAATTGACGGTAGTGCTCAGTGAAAACAGGAAGATATCTTTTTAAAAATTTACTACGTTCATTAAATATATCTTTTCCGAAGCTGACCATTTGGAGATTGTATGGGGTCAACAAATCCTCATCGATTGAACCTTTATCAGCAAACTGCTTAAGTAATGCATTTCTCTGCATAAGTACCCGTTTGTAGTTAAGCAGGTCATCCAAATACTTTTTACTCATTTGCGATATTATTCCGTCAAAAAACTTCCTACGGGCTTCACTGTGATCACGAATTATATCAGTATCATTTGGTGCAATAAGTACCAGCGGAAATCGTCCGATGTGCTCGCTAAGTTTTCCGTAATCCTGGTGGTCTGTTTGAAATATCTTTTTTTGTCCTTTATTGAAAGAGCAAAGTACCTGGTGTTTGCGATCGATAATTTTGAACTCTCCTTGAATACTGAAAAAATCATTGCCAAAATTTATGTTTTGAATATCCTTTGAATTGAAAGCGCTTTTAGTTAGAGATAGATAATAGACCGCATCTAAAAGATTTGTTTTTCCGGCTCCATTTTTACCTGTAAAACAATTAATTTTATTAGAAAAATTGATGTGCAATTCTTCGTAGTTCCTGAAATTAAGAAGTTTAATACTTTCAATAAACATATTTTTAAGAAGAGACTAAGATATAACTGGTCAGGAACCCTATAAATTCATTTTGTTTCTCTTTTGCTTGATTTTTATTTAATTTCGCAGTTCAACTTTAGTAAAGGACCCTGGTTATACTGGTTGAGCTACAAAAAAAATCATTTCGATATGGCGAATACCATAAGCAGACAAAAACCCGGCAAATCAAAAACTATCAGACCAAAGTACTCAAAAGATACTTATCTTTTTTGGTATGAGACTATGTTTCTGATGCGAAAGTTCGAGGAAAAGTCAGGACAGTTGTATGGTCAGCAAAAAATACGTGGATTTTGCCATCTTTATATTGGCCAGGAAGCAAGTGCTACCGGATCCATTTCTGCTCTGGAAAAAGATGATAAATACATCACTGCTTACCGGGATCATGCACACCCACTTGGTCTTGGTACTGATCCTAAATATATAATGGCCGAACTTTTTGGCAAAGAAACGGGTGTATCAAGAGGTAAGGGAGGATCTATGCATATGTTTGATATTAAACGGAATTTTTTTGGGGGACACGGGATAGTAGGAGGTCAGATCCCTATGGGGGCAGGAATTGCTTTTGCGGAAAAATATAAGGGTACAAAAAACCTTTGTATTTGCTATATGGGTGATGGTGCGGTAAGACAAGGCGCTTTTCATGAAGCTATGAATATGGCCATGACTTTTAAGATTCCGGTAATATACGTAATTGAAAATAATGGTTACGCTATGGGGACTTCCGTCCAACGTACTTCAAATGTTACCGATCTCTATAACCTGGGTGATGCTTACCATATGCCATCCCATGCTGTAGATGGAATGAATGTGGAAGCAGTACATGAGGCTGTCTTGGAAGCCGCTACCAGGGCACGAAAAGGAGATGGTCCGACTTTACTTGAGTTTATTACTTATCGATACAAAGGGCATTCTATGTCGGATCCGGCAAAATATCGCTCAAAAGAGGAGTTGGAAGAGTACAAATTGCGTGATCCCATTGAACAAGTTAAAAAGACTATTTTGTCAAAGAAAATTGCTACCGACAAAGAGTTGGCTGAAATAGATGCCAAGGTAAAAGCCCGGATTGTTGAAGCTGTTAAATTTGCCGAAGAGTCCAAGTTCCCCGACCCTGAAGAAGCCTTTCGCCATGTATACGCGCAAGAGGATTATCCATTTATTATGGATTAATAGCAATTTGATAAATGAAATCTATTAAGTACTTTTGCGAGCTGAATTTTTAAGCAAATGAGAGCAAAGAAGTCAAAGAAGAAAGAGGAACAAAAAAGTGCATTTGAGAGCTCCGAAGTATTAGCAGAACAAATATCCAAAACAGAAGAATTCCTTGTCAAATATAAAACCCCGGTCTCAATTATACTTGGGGCATTAGTGGTAGCAGTTTCTTCAGTATTCATTTATAGATATATTAACAACAATAAAAACGAGACTGCTAAAACAGATATGATTCAGGCGGTGTATTATTTTGAGTCTGATAGCCTTGACCTGGCTTTGAATGGAGATGGGAATAACCTGGGATTTTTGGACATAATTGATGAATTTGGTACTACAGAGACGGGTAATCTGGCTAACTTTTATGCAGGATCTATTTATTTAAAGAGTGGCAATTTTAACCGGGCTATTTCATACCTTAATGAATTCAGTACTAATGATATCTTAATTCAGGCTAGGGCTTATAGCCTGGTAGGAGATGCGTACATGGAGTTAGCCAATTATGATAATGCAGCTGATTACTACACAAATGCAGCTGATTACAATCCAAATAAATATTTTACGCCAACCTACTTGCTAAAAGCTGCCCTTGCGTATGAGAAACTATCTGATCTTAAAAAAGCGAAAGAAATGTATCAGAAAATTGTAGATGATTTTTATGATAGTAACCAAGTTCAAAAGGCCAAAAAACATTTAGCCCGGCTCGAAGTACTGTTATCGTCATAAGTATTGAATTAACCAGTATTATACGATTCAGTGAATGGCTGATTTATTTGTGACATGTATTGATTTAAGTTTTACTCAACATTATTCCCCTCCCAATGTCAAGCGCTGACAAAAATCTGAGTTCACAAAGCCCCCCAAAGCTACAAGATATCAGCAATAAAAATATCGCTATAATCGTTTCTGAATGGAATGATGAAATAACAGGATCGCTTTATTCTGCAACTTATCAAACACTTTTGCAATACGGGGCATCAAAAAAGAAAATAATAAAAAAGGAGGTTCCAGGAAGTTATGAATTACCCCTGGCTGCACAATTCATGGCCCGCAAGAAGAACATAGATGCAGTAATTTGTCTTGGTAGTGTAATTAGAGGTGAAACGCCCCATTTTGATTTCATCTGCCAAGCTGTTGCGCAAGGTATCAAAGATGTAAGCCTTAAATACAATAAGCCGGTAATTTTCGGAGTGCTGACTACTGAGAATAAAAAGCAGGCACTGGACAGGGCTGGAGGCAAGCACGGGAATAAGGGAGATGAGGCTGCGATTACTGCCATCAAAATGTTAAATTTTTAGCGATTATTTCATTATGGCTGGATTAATTAAAATAAAAGAACAATAGCCAAACCACCACAAATAATGGAATTAAAATTGGGATTGAGAACCGGATAATATACCCAAAAAAAGATGGCATTTTAATTCCCACTTGCTCCGCGATAGATTTCACCATAAAATTGGGCCCATTACCGATGTAAGTTACTGAACCGAAAAATACAGCAGCTATTGAGATTGCTGTTAAATTTATAACAGAATCCATATAGACGCCTCCTTCTGCATAAGCTACAACCTGGCTCACAGAATTTATACTAGCACCTTGTGAGGCAAGCGCTGCGGTTAAGAAATTAATATAAGTGGGTGCATTATCAAGGAATCCAGACAAGAGTCCTGTTCCCCAATAAAGGGTATTTTTGTTGATAATAGCTATTCCCTGAGGTGAGGAAGCAAAATTTCCAACCATCTCTAATGCAGGCATCATGGTGCCAAATATTCCTGCGAAGATAAAGGCTACTTCACGTATCGGCTCGAAACTGAATTCGTTTAATTTAATTGCTTTTTTATCTGCAGTTTTATACGAAAAATAGACAGTACTAAACATTATAATTTCCCGGATAAATGAAAACTTAGTACCATCATATTCAATGGCTGGTACCCAATCGAGAACATTGGGATCAAGAAATACTGATCCAATAACGACCGCCAGCCAAATAAAATTCCGACGGCCTATAAGACTGATCTTGTTAGAATAACTAACGGGTTCTTCATCAAGGTTATAGTTCGATTTGTTATTTCTATCAAAAAGATAAAAAAATCCTAGCAGGGCCAGAATGCAAAAAACCCACGGCATGAAGTTGTGAGTTAAAGTCCAAAAGAACGGTACCCCCTTTAAAAAACCAAGAAATAGTGGGGGGTCTCCAATTGGTGTTAGTGATCCTCCTATGTTGCTCACGATGAAGATAAAAAAGATAATATGATAGGACTTGATTCTGAAGCGATTTAACCTTATGAAAGGCCGGATCAGGAGCATACTTGCCCCAGTGGTCCCAATTAAGTTAGCAATAATAGCTCCTGTCAAAAGCAAAACTACATTCGCCATTGGTCTGCCTTCATGATCAATATCTATCATAATGCCACCTGATGCAACGTACAATGATGATAACAGGGCTATAAATTGGATATATTCGAATAGGTGATGAACAGGCTGGTGGAGATTATGCAGGACAAACAAATAATAAAGCACCACTAAAACAGCCAGTATCACCGAAATTGCAGGATATGCTTTGTGCCAAAAGTGTTCGTAGAACAAGGGACCGGTGGCAATCATAAGTAATAGAAGTACAAAAGGTAATACCGTCCACCCCGGTACGGTAGGATGATCTTCAAGCATTTCCAATGTAGTGTTAGCATCCATATTGCCAGTACTCTTGAAAAGAGCAGCCTTTTGCCCTAAAATTTTCTCAGTATTTTGATCATTCAATTCGTCGGCTAAGGAAACGCCCAGAGATGTGAATGATAGTATAATAACTGTTAGAAGAATTTTTGAAACCGACCGCATGATCCGAAACTAAAGGAAATAATCTGTCAATTGAAAGAAAATCCAATTTTTTCGTTTGTTAAAAATTACTTTCACTCTGGGTATACTTTTAAAGTTGTTTTTCAATTTAATCAAATTTGATTATGAAACGCCAGCAACATTGCATCGACAGAATATCAGCTACTAAAGGGCCAATCCATTGTATTTGGAATAGAAATTGCTTTGTAATTGATTTTGGAACTACTTTACTTATGATTTTATTGAAGAAGATGTGTCATTAAAGAGAGGGATCACCCTCTGTATTTTGCATGAAATTTTAGGTTTAATCCATTTTACTTCAAATTTGCCATAATTGATTAGTTTCTTTAAGAATATTGATTTTAAAGAAAAAATAGCTAACAATTTTATTTTAAGTGGGATTATCAATGGAACAATATCAGAAATTCAGAGTTTTATTCGTTTCTATAAATACAAAGTCGCAAATTTGCAGATTATTTTCTGCGGTGTCGGTGTCAAACTTATGAAGCCAGGTTAAATACAAATAAAAAGATGTTAATGAATTGGTACTGATGGGTTTGAATGCGATTTTAATACAAAATGGTTAGGTTAATAAGTATTTTTATAATTAGCATTTTGCTGTCCAAAGTTTCAGTGGGGCAGTCAACCTTGTCTGTATATTCAGCTCTTGGCATTGGGGATCTCTCTTCCTTATCATTAACTCACAATCAGGGCATGGGTGGGATTGGTATTAGTAATCCATCAGTATGGTATCTAAATAACATGAACCCTGCTTTACTGCCATACAATTCGTTAACAGTTTTTGAAGCCGCAATAGTTGGAGACTTTAAAAAGGTTTCAACAAATCTACTAAGTGAGAATAATAGCAACTTTAATTTTAGTTACCTAGTTACTGCTTTTCCAATTAAACCTGGCAAGTGGACAGTAAGTTTAGGATTGAAACCTTATAGCAGGGTACATTATAATTTTAATGCTACCGGAACTATTGGTAGTACCAATATTCAGACAATTATCAATGATAAAGGCTCCGGAGGATTTAATCAATTCTATTTGGGTAATGGTTTCATGATTAATGATAACTTGTCAGTTGGGATAAAAACTACCTATCTTTTCAGTTCAATCATAAAAGAAACTTCCACCGCAATTATAGATTCCGCTGTCGTCTCTACTATTATACCAAACTTATTTAACAGGGTATCGGTTTCCGATTTTAAGTTTGAAGGTGGAATTGCTTATTCAAAAACACTGAATTCGAAGCTAAAATTAAAGTTGGGACTAGTTTATGATTTAAAGGCAAAAATAAAAGCTAAAAAATTACAAAGCATTGAATTGCAAAATCAATTTGGGATTGTTTCTCAGACCGATACCATAGAGAATGTAAAAGGAAATATCGAACTTCCCTCGGGGTTACAATTTGGTTTGTCCTTGAACAATGGAATTAAATGGACAGCCGGGATCGAAGCAAGGGTTCAAGATTGGTCAAAATACAAAAGCATAGAAAACTCCAATGAAGGACTGGACAGAAGTTTCGGTATTTCTATTGGCGGAGAGGTGGTTCCAAATCCAAGTGCACTTGATAACTATCTTGCGCGTATAACATATCGAGTAGGATTTAACTATGATAAAACCCCGTATGTTTACAAAGGCAAGCAAATCGATGAAATTGGTATAAATTTTGGTTGGTCTTTACCAGTTAGTAGAATATCAAGTATTGACTTAGCATTTAAATTCGGTCGTAGAGGATCAAAAGACAATGGGCTGGTCAAAGAGGAATTTTTTAAATTTTACTTTGGAATAACCTTTAATGACCGGTGGTTTGTACAAAGACGATATAATTAATTCTATTAGATAAATAAAAAAATTACTAAAATTGTGATTATGATGAAACGTTTACTTTTCTACCTTTTTATTTCTTTAGCTGGTGCATATGTTTCAAATGCTCAGTTTAACTGGCCGGAAGACAGGGCTACAGCTGAAGAAAAGAATGCGCTCTATACCGATTATTTGGTTCAAAATAAATTTAGGGAAGCAGTACCTCACTTGCAGTGGCTTATCGCGAATGCTCCTGACCTGAATAAATCTATTTACCAAAATGGTGCAAAAATTTATCAGGGATTAGCAAAAAGTGAAACAGATGAGACACTGAAACAAATTTATGTGGATTCTGCTTTACAAATGTATGATCAAAGGATAGAGTACTTCGGAGATGAACTGAATGTCCTTAACAGGAAAGCCACCCAAGCATATATTTTCCAAATTAAGAATAAGGGGAAATATACAGAGTTAATGGATCTTTTTGAAAGAGTTTATGAGATTAGCGGGAATAACGTTCATGATGGTAATTTACTAGCCTATATGAACATCGTCAAAGTGAATGCAAAGGTTTTAAAGAATCTTACCGAGGATCAAATATTTGATAAGTACGATCAAATTATTGGAGTAATTGATTTCAAAGTGGCGCAAAATAAGAATGTCGAAAAATTGGAGAAACAACGCACAACTATTACCAATATTTTATTGGAACTGGTGGAAGTTAATTGCGAATTTATAGAAAATAAATTATTGCCAAAATATAGGGAAGCGCCTGACGATTTGAAATTGACGAAAAGGGTATTTGCGTTGTCACTTAGTTCAAAATGTACTGATGCCCCGTATTTTGTAAATGTTGCAAAAAATCTTTTTGACTTGGAACCTGATTATGGTATAGCTTGGGCAATAGGTAATAAATGCCTGGCAGCCGAAAATTATGATTGTGCAGTGAAATATCTCAATGAGGCAATGAAATTAACGAATGATAATACTAAGATTGCCGACCTCTACTACAAGCTGGCGGGGATTGCTGTAAAAGAAGGCCAAAAGAGCAAAGCTCGGGAATATGCCTTTAAAACAATAAACTCTGATCCTTCCAGAAAGGATGCTTATAACCTGATTGCAATCTTATATTCCAACAGCTATAAAGATTGTAAAAAAGGCGAAGACAAAGTAAAAGACAGGTTGGTATTCTTGGCTGCATATGACATGTACAGGAAAGCAGGCAATACAAAAGGAATGGAAAGTGCAAAAATACAATTTCCATCAAGAGAAGAACTTCATGAACGAGATTACATTCGCGGTTCAACTATGAATACTGGATGTTGGATAAACCAGCCTGTGGCACTGCAAACCAGGAATTAAAATATTCATTAAATTAAGTTAAATTGATTGGGGGAGCCTGGTCTATTAACTTAATACTGGATGAAAACTGCATTTTACATATTTTTTTTATCGATTATTATTTCCGCTTTGTGTTCTTGTCGAGAAGATGAGAAAAGAATGACAGATTTTGAAGATTATTCGGGGCCAACCCAGATAATATATGGTGCAGTGATTCTACATAGTGATTCAGGAGTG
>SMUX01160834.1_pt1 | contig 10483 bp, 8 predicted proteins | sample 2456431 | NCBI WGS metagenome assembly SMUX01 (sample SAMN11095930, study PRJNA526329) | marine sediment metagenome | biome: Marine sediment; feature: Surficial sediment; material: Deep marine sediment; isolation source: Hadal surficial sediment | place: Pacific Ocean | collected 2014-11 | depth 0-1... | reverse complement strand
TTTCCTGGGCGGGAGCGCCGCCGCCGGCTATCTCTGGCTGCTTAGCAGGTCATTCATTTATTCCCGTTGGTTCGCGAACACCGAGGAAATGGGCGCGTGGATGGAAAACGCGGGTGAGGTAGCCAAGCTCTACGAAAAAGTCTCGTATATGGAGACCTACAGTTCTTCCCTTTGGGTGATGCTGGCCTGGAGCGTGTTTTACTTCGCCATCAAGTACCACCGGGTGTTCCAGGAATACAGGGAGAGTGCACTCAGGTCCGCCACCATGGCGCACGAAGCGCAATTGAAGATGTTGCGCTACCAGTTGAATCCGCACTTTTTGTTTAACACGCTGAATGCCATTTCCACGCTGATCCTTGAACAGCAGACCGAACTGGCAAACCGCATGGTTTCCAGGCTGTCGAGTTTTCTGCGCTTTTCGCTGGATAACGATCCGATGCTGAAGATTTCCCTGGCGCAGGAGATCAAGGCGTTGCAATTGTATCTCGACATCGAAAAGGTGCGTTTCGAGGAGCGTCTCGGGCTGAAGCTGGATATTGAAGAAGAGGCGCAAAGGGCCCTGATTCCAGGCCTTTTGCTACAACCCCTGGTTGAGAATGCGATCAAGTATGCGGTCGCCCAGTCCGAAGATGGCGGAAATCTTCGCATCGCTGCACGGGTGTTTGCCGGCGAGTTGTTGATCGAAGTCAGTGACGATGGTCCCGGCGTGGAGTTGGTGGACGGGGAAATTCCCGGCGCCAGCGGCGTCGGGCTGCGCAATACGCGTGAGCGTTTGCAGGAACTCTATGGCGAGCACCACTCGTTCAAGCTCGACAGGGTTGAACCGCACGGACTGCTCATTTGCATTCGCATACCGTACGAAATCGAACAGCAATAGTTAAGGAAGCTCTGATGTCCGCCGATTCCACCTGGACCTTTATGGGCAGGATCTTTCTGACAACAGGTAGGTGCCCGGACTCGAACCCAGCGCCAATATGTGTTTGACGACCCGCCGGGGGGTCAGCGTAGAGGCGGTCAGGGGCAGAATCTCCAGATGCAGACCGGCATCAGCAGCCAGGCGTTCCATGGAGCGCCGGGTAAACACGCTGATGTGCTCGTCAGGGTCATGAAAGATATTGATCAGGACCGAATCCGGGATCGGCAGCCGCAGTTTTCTGATGATGAATGTGCTCAGGCGGTTGAGGGGAAACACCGGTGGAACGCCGATATAGAGGCAGCCGCCGGGCGCCAGCAGGTCTTTCAGTCGAGATATGAATATTGCGGGATCGTCAACATGTTCGAGCACCTGCTCGCAGTAGACCAGGTCGAATGTTTCTCCGGAAAAATCCAGCTCGTTCAGCATTCCATGACGGATATCGGCACCCAGGTGCTCCTGGCCATATTCCGCCAACCGTGCTTCGGGATCGATCCCGACCGCATTCATGCCCCTGACCTGCGCCAATGACAGCGTCAGGCCAATTGCGCAGCCCGCATCCAGAAAGCTTCGCGGCTTAAAGCCGTTTGCGTTGCGCAATGCAGAGCAAAGCCGGTCCAGCACCTGGCCGGCGGAAGCCCGGCGGCGTTCCTGGTCTTGCAGGTAGTAATCCACACCGTCCCACTCAAATGCCTTCTGTTGCTGGTACTGGGTAGGGAACAGGCTGTAATGGCCACAGGCTTTGCAATGGCACACGGGGACTGACTGTTCGCAATTTGGCGTTTCAATCCGATCGATTATCTGGATATCGGAGTTGGCGCACACCCTGCAGCGGCGAAATTGAGTGGTGCTTGCGTGCATTTTCCGTTCAGTGGGCCCGGTTGTAAGTCAGCCCGAATGACATTCCGGGTTCAATTGCAGTATAACGGTCCCAAGGACTCATGCCAGGCAGGGTTTTCATTGTGATATTTGATTCGATCAGGCTGTTGTTGTGCGCCAATACATGGCGGCACACGTGCTGCCTGGCCTTGCTGGGCGGTCAGCTCCTTGCTGTTCAGTCGGCAGATGCGGGCGGCAGTTTTGACCTGAAAATGGAAATTGACGGCACGCGGCGCGTGGCAAAGGTGTTTGAAAACGATGACCCGTCAGATTTGCCACTGCCGCTGGTGTTTGCGTTTCACGGCTATGACGACAATCGTACGAACTTTTCCCGGTACGTTGACCTGCACCGGTCCTGGCCTGGCGCCATCATCGTTTATCCGCAGGGACTGCAAATGCCCGACCGCAAGGGAACCCTGCGCGCCAAGGGCTGGCAGACCAGTCAGGGCATGCTGGATGACCGGGACCTGCATTACGTGGATGCTTTGCTGGAAGATTTATCCCATCGTTATTCAATCGATGTGCAGCGTGTGTATGCGACCGGAATGTCCAATGGCGCCCGCTTTGTCTTTTTGCTGATGAGCGAACGGCCCGAGCGCTTTGCCGCATTCGCACCGGTGGCGATTGCTGCGACGTCCCAGGTGCTCGGGAATCTGAACGTGCCGCGTCCGGTGTTGTACATGATTGGCCGCAACGAACCGCAATGGCGTCTCGAAGCCGCCAGCTTGACGGTCGAAGCCATTACCCGGGTGAATCGCTCGACCGGCGAGAAGGAAGATTGGGCAGAAAATTTCATCCTGTTCAAGCCTGCCGAGGGTGGGGCGGATTTCATCTTCAACCTGCATCGCGCTGGCCATGTATGGCCTTTCAACGCCAGTAAACTAATCATGCGGTTTTTCCAGCAGCATGAACTGTCCGGGAATGGGTGACAGGAAAGAATTTCTATCTGCATATGAAAGAGGTCTGCTAACGTGATGCATGGTGCAAAGGGAACGGCCAAAAGCCTGGTCCGGGTAATTAACGATGAGTGCTGAAATTCACATACTTGGCGAAAAAAATTCCCTGTTTAATCAATATATTGCTGAAATCAGGGATGTTGAAGTTCAAACAGACAGCATGCGCTTCCGGCGCAATATTGAACGCATCGGCGAAATCTTCGCCTATGAAATCAGCAAGGTTTTGCCGTATGTGCACTCAGAAGTCACAACCCCATTAGGTGCCGCTAATTGCCAGGTGCTGAAAGAACAACCGGTTCTGGCAACCATACTGCGGGCCGGTCTGCCCTTGCACCAGGGCTTGCTGAATTATTTTGACCAGGCCGAAAATACGTTTATTTCGGCCTACCGCAAACATGAGGGAGACGACGACAGCTTCGAGGTGGACATCGAGTACCTGTCCAGCCCGTCCATAGAAGGCAAGACGGTGATATTGTGCGATCCCATGCTGGCCTCGGGGTCTTCCATGGTGCTGGCCTTTGAGGCGCTACTGGCGCGGGGCCGGCCGGCGCACGTGCACGTGGTTGTGGTGATCGCCAGCGAGGAAGGTGTGGCTTTTGCGCAGGCCAGGCTGCCGCCGGGCGTCAGCTTCTGGATTGGCGCCATTGATTCGGAAATGACCGCGCGCAAATATATCGTGCCCGGGCTGGGTGACGCCGGCGACCTGGCCTACGGCGCCAAAGAGTAAAAAGATACACGATTAAGTGCCTTGTTTTTGCTTGGCGCGAAGCGTAATCACGAAAATTCCCAGCAGCAACATGGCGCCGCCCAGCAGAAGGCGCCAGCCAGGCCGGTCTCCCCAGACCAGCACGCCGAACAGCACCGCAAAGAGCGGCGTCAACAGCAGGTAAGGCATGACGGTGGTCACGGGGTGGCGCTGGACCAGGAAGTAGAAAAGGCCGTGACCGACCAAGGATGCCACAAGCGCAGAAAATAACACACTGGACCAGTGAATCCAGCCGGCAGAGACTAAGGCGGCGATCTGACCCTGTTCCAAAATCAGTGACAAAAGCAACATGAAAGGCAGGCAAATGAGTGCTGTCCAGGCCAGGAAACTGAGCGCGGAAACGCCGTGAATACCGCGCATTGCTATCGATCCCAGCGCCTGGAAAAGTGCCGACAGCAGAGCCAGGCCCAGCACATCGACCTGGGTAAGCACCATCGGGTCAAAGCCGATTACCATCACACCCAGAAAAGCGAAAAATATCGCCAGCATGGAACGCCAGGCGATCCGCTCGCCCAGGAATGCAATCGCCAGGATCACCGACATCGGGATAAATGTCTGCTGCAGGATGGCCACCGAAGACACATCGCTGGAACGCGCCAGTGCCCAGAACAGCACCGTGAAGTGCAGCGCGCCAATCAGCAGGCACACTGTGACCAGGCGCAGCCACTGTCCCGGCGGCGGCAGACGCAGGAATGGCAGGACAACAAGCAGCACGATGGCGAAGCGCAGAATCATGAATAACAGGGGTGAGAACTGCCGCATGCCGCTGGCGCCGGCAATAAAATTGAAGGACCACACCAGGCAGACCAGCACCACCAGGACCAGGTGTCGGAACGGCATGGAGTTTCAGGCTTGCAATACTGGAATCATGGTTTTGTGATCGTACCTGAAGTGGACCCGGGCACCAGCAACTATCACCGCTTTTGCATTCAATCCATTGCTGGGTAAAGATGGGCAGTATTCTATTATCCTGGATTGACACGGGCACTACGATGGCATTCATGACACACAATCTGCGCTTGCTGGCCGGTATGGTGCTGGTACTTGTCCTTAATTCCACGGCTGTTGCGAACCAGACCGGGAATGCGGGTACTGAAGATCAATACCAGTCCTTGCTGGTTCTGTTCAGGGACTGGCGAGAGTTTGAGCGTCCGCCGGTGTGGAACGGCGCGCCCGATTACACTGCATCAACGACTGCAAAACGGCATCAGGAGCTAAAGACCTATCAGGCGCGCATGGCTGCTTTCGATATCGAAGGATGGCCCGTTGCACAACAGGTGGACTGGCACCTCGTCCGCGCCGAAATGAACGGCATGGATTTCAATATTCGTGTTTTGAAACCCTGGGTTCGCGATCCTGCTTTTTATACCTCCATCTGGACGGCACAAAGCGACACCCCGGCGCACGAAGGCCCGACCCATCACGCACTGGTTGAACTGTGGACCTATTCGTTCCCCTTAAGCAGCGAAGCCCAGGGCCGGTTGGCTTCTGAACTCGCAACCATTCCCCCGTTGCTTGAGCAAGCGCGCCAAAACCTGACCGGAAATGCCCGCGACCTGTGGGTGGCCGGTATGAAAAACATCGCCGACCAGGCGAACGCATTGGGCGAACTGGCCGCGAAGACGCAGGCTACGGGCGAGGTATTCCAGGACGCATTGCGCCAGGCCATGGAAGCGACACTGCGATTCAGCCAATGGTTGCTGGAACAGGCTTCTTCGAAAACCGGTCCATCGGGTGTGGGCAAGGAAAACTATAGCTGGTACCTGCGCAATGTACACCTGGTGCCACTGTCGTGGGAGCAAGAGGTCTCGTTGTTGAAACGTGAACTGGATCGCGCACACGCCATGCTGCGTCTTGAAGAGCACCACAATCGCTTGCTGCCGGCACTGGAGCCCATCGCCAGCGAGGGAGAATTTACCCAGCGTGCAGACAAGGCGCTGAAAAAGTTTGTGGCGTTTCTGCGCGACCACGAAATCCTGCCGCCCTATGAATACATCGAGCCGGCACTGCGTGCGCAGATGGGTCAGTTTGTGCCCCTGGAATCACGCAATTTCTTCGCCACTGCCGCGCACTACGAGTTGTTGACTCTGTGGACCCACTGGTATCACTGGTTCGACCTGGCTCGAATGGAGGCTGACCCTCACCCCAGCCCGATCCGACGCGGGCCGTTGTTGTACAACATTTTCGACAGCCGCTCGGAAGGGCTGGCGACCGGTTTCGAGGAGATGATGATGCATGCCGGCCTGTTTGACGATAATCCGCGGGCGCGGGAAATCGTCTATATCATGCTCGCGCAGCGTGCCGCGAGAGGTCTTGGTTCACTTTATGCGCATGCCAATATTTTCACCATGAAGGAGGCCCGTGATTTTCATGTTGAGTGGACGCCCAGGGGCTGGATGCGTGAGGATCTTGACCTGCTTGGTTTCGAACAACAGCTGTATCTGCGCCAGCCGGGTTATGGGACATCCTATGTCACCGGCAAATACCTGATCGAGCGCCTGCTTGGCGAACGTGGAAGACAGTTGAAGGAGCAGTTCAGGATGATGGATTTCTTCCGGGAACTGGATGCCACTGGGGTTATACCGGTCTCGCTGATCCGCTGGCAACTGACCGGAAAGGACGACGAGATCAAGGACCTGATGTTTACCAGCCCCAATGAGAAACAATAATTCTGCCGGGCATTTCCCCCTTGGGCTGCTGATGCTCAGCCTCGGCCTGGCTGCGTACAAGGCCGCGTTTTTATCCATGGAAATGACTGGATCCCTGGCCGTGTTCGCAGAACTTTTCGTACTGGATTTGAGTTTCCTGGGCCTGCTTGGTCTGCTGTGCGTGGTGCATGCGTTGATTGCAGGCAGGGTGGCCAGGAGCCTGTTCAAGGCCTTGCTTGCACTGGTGGTTGCGTTTTACATCATCAACAGTTTCGTTCTGCTCGAGTTGGACGAGTACATGAATCTGTTCGACCTTGCGCGCTACCTGCCGGAACCGCAGGTGGTTTTCAGTTTCTTTGATGCACTGATCATCGGGGTGGTGTTGGTCTACATGATTGCAGTGCTTGTTAACCGGCGGATCAAGGGGACAACATTGGCCTGGTTGAGCAGCTTTGCGCTGATTGCGTTGATCAGTGGTGTAGTCGCTACGCGGAATGCGCCTTATCAACTGCAAAAATACGGGCTGTTGCAACTTGACGCCCTGGCAACGCAACTGCTGAGCCGCCCATCGGCATCTTCTTATTCGCCAGGGCAGATCGACTTTTACGCCGCGCTCGGGGCGGCGCCGGTGGAATTTATCCGGCCAGAGCCGAACATCATCCTGTTGGTCGTGGAGTCGCTCTCGTCCATCAACTCCCACAAGGTCTCAGGTGAGCGAGACCTGCTCGGCCAGTTCGACACCCTGGCCGGGCAGGGTGTGCTGTTTCGAAATTTCTTCGCCAACCACGCGGCCTCCGAAGGCGGGATCATTGCGCTGCTCAGCGGGATCCCGCCGTTGCATTACCCCACCGCCACCCCGTTGATGTTTGATGAATTTTCCCTGCAGCCCTCAGTGATTGGCGAATACCGGGCGCAGGGCTATTTCACCGAATTTCTCACCAATGCAGACCTGGGCTTCATCGGGATGGACCGATATTTAGCGGGCTTGAATTTTGACCTGGCCCGGGGCAGGGACGAGGTGCCGGCAATGCTCGGCGCACCCCGCATTGTGCAGGATGCACCGTCAGACCGTTATTTGTACCGCGAGGCCCTGGACCGGATCACACAGCTTTCAGGCTCAGGCCGCCCCTGGTTTTTGACCTTGGCGACAGTCAGCACGCATTTGCCTTACGGCCATCCGGAAGGGGATGAGGATAGCGCCGAGGCGGTATGGGAATGGTCACTTGATCGACTGATCGAATTTTGCCACGGCTTGCAGGAAAAGGGTTTTTTTGAAAACGGTATTTTGCTGGTGACCGGTGACCATCGCCAGATGCGTCCCCTGACTGACCAGGAAACCGCGCGTTACGGGGACAGCGCCCGCGCGCGAATTCCGTTGCTGGCGCTGGGCGCCAACCTGCCTGCGGGCCGGATCGATGACCGTTTCTTTCAGCAGTCTGACCTGTTGCGTTACCTGGAACGGATCAATCAGCCCGGCCTGGAACTTTCACCGTACCCTATCTGGGTAGAGCGTTACAACCGCATCTATGGGAAGGTGGAGAGCATTAACCGCTTCAGTGTTTTCAGCGAAGCGGATCAAGGCCTTTCTGAATTCCCGGTGCGCGTCAGCGGCAACCAACTCACGTGGCTGGAAGAAAAACCGTGGTTTTCCCGGTCCATGGAAACCTTCATCCATGCGCAGCGCAGTCGCCACCAGTTCAATCGGGTTGGCATCGAGCGGGGGTGTGCGCCGAATTACGGGCACGCGGAATCTGCGCCCTCCGCCCGGCAGGGCCTTCACTGGTCGAGCTTTCAACAAGTGTCTATCAATAGTTCCTTGGAATCAGTCCAGGCCGTTAACCAGGGTATCGTCACGGATCAACTCAGTTTCACGCCAGGCGCCTTGTCCGCAAGCGGAGCGTTACTGTGGTTCAGGGGTTTTCTAGAGATCGAGAAGGCGGGATTGTATTGGTTCAGGACCGCGCCGGGCAACCGGGCTTGCCTGGGTATCAATGGAGTAGTGGTGCTGGACCAGTTGAGGCAGGGCGCCGGCACGCAGACTTCCATCGAGCTTGAGGCGGGACCACACACCATTGATGTGCGTTTCCTGCTCAACCAGGGCGCCGCCGCGCCTGCGCTGCAATGGGTAACGCCGGGATTATTGCGGTGGCGATGGCGGGATGTGCCGGGCAGGGCGCTGCGGATTCCCTCTTATCCTGCCACGGAAACAGGTTCACCAGGCACCGGTCCGGACGAATACCAACAGGAGCAGGGATGAACGCGAACAGGGCCGTACCGGTGGTAGATTTTTCCAGCTTGGGGAACCTTGAATCCGGTCATGAGATGTCCCGTATCATCGACCAGGCCTGCCGTGAAACCGGCTTTTTCTACCTGGTCAACCACGGTATTTCAACCCGGAACATTGAGCGTCTTTGGGCACAGGTAGCCTGGTTCTTCAAGCTGTCCGGGGCGGACAAGATGGCGGTTGCCCGCAGCGAAATCAACAGCCGGGGCTATTACAACCGGGAACTGACCAAGAATGTCCGCGATATGAAGGAGGTTTTCGACTTTGGGCACAAGCCCGTTGCACCGCTCCCGGATTCCCATCCGGACAACAGGACACAGGATGGCTGGAACCAGTGGCCCAACACCGGTCAGCACGATGATTTCAAGTCAGTTCTGACGCAATACTATGAACGCTGCGGAAGGATTGCGCTGCGCCTGCTGCAGGTCCTGACGGCCAACCTTGGTGCCGCAAAGGATAGCCTGACTAATGATTTTGATCCTGCGCACACCAGTTTCCTCAGGCTCAACTATTATCCCGTGGAAGACCCGCTCGCTGGTGAAAAGCCGCAAGCAAACAGCGCGGCAGACTCCGGTCACATGGGCGTTCATCACCATACCGATGCAGGGGCATTGACGCTGTTGCTACAGGATGATGTAGGCGGTTTGGAAATCCGTAATCAAGGCCGGTGGGCAGCGGTGAAACCACGTCCGGAAACCCTGGTGGTGAACATTGGTGACATTGTGCAGGTGTGGTCCAATGACCGTTATCGCGCACCGTTGCACCGCGTGGTCGCCAGTACGCAACGCAATCGATACAGCGTGCCGTATTTTTTCAATCCAGCGTATGCAGCAAACTATGAGCCCCTGGAAGAGGCCATTGGCGAAGGGCAGAGGGCGCACTATTCGAAAATCAACTGGGGCCACTTCCGCCATCAGCGTCAGCATGGCGATTACGGCGATTACGGGAACGAAATCCAGATACGGGATTACAGGCTTGAATGATTTCTGATTGATTTGGTCCTGTTCAGCCTGGCCCTGTCAGGTCTGGATGCGCATTAGTCTGAGCTGGCCACCAGCCTGACCACCACGGTGAAAATAGCCGTATTGTCAGCGACCACCGGCTTTTCGGTAACCCCGCAGGAAATTTCTTTCTCTAAAGTGATGGGCGTCTCGCCCGGCCCCGGGCATGCCATGGTGAAGTTCAGGTCGAACTCGCCGGTGTCATTTCTGAACAAATCCACTTCTATCGCGATCAGTTTGAGCCAGATTTTCAATTCTGAACCAACTTCGCCTGCATCCAGCACCAGCGCATCCGGTGCGCCGTACGGTTCCATGGTCACGCCCGATGACAACTGGTGTTTGGCTACGTTGATCGTGCCCTTGCCCTTGAGGCCCTGGTTAAATATCTTGATTTCTACCGCGTATTTCCAGTCGTCACCAATTTTGCCTTCCTGGCCCTCAGATACCAGTGAAAAGGTCACTTTACCCGCCATGTCTTGTTCTCCGTTCCTGTTGCCTGTTCGCCAATATAAACAAAAAAGCAGCCGAGGTCTCAACCTATATTTTGTTCACTTTCAAAATGGAGCGCCTGGACAGCGAAAATCATCGCAAATCCTGCACCACAAACCCTGTTACCGCTCGATGCGGGTTAAAATTCCGCTCCGACCTCCTGTTGACCGGATTCGATCCCTTTTGCCATGATCAGAAACACTACCCCGAAGATGACACCGGCCAGTTTATATTGCCTGTTTATTTTATGCTTATTGAGTTGGCCGCAACAGGAGCTTTCAGCGCACGGCGGCGTGGTGGCTGATGAAGATCTTTGCATCATCGAGATCGGCGTGTTCCGCGCACATTTCACGATATACCAGCCTGAAACCCGCGCCAGCAAGGAATTTTGCGAAGACATCCCGGATGTCGGACCTGCGATTTTCGTACTGGACTACCTGCACGACAGCCTGAAGGAGGTACCGGTTGATTTCCGCATCGTCAGGGACGTGCAAGAACGCACCATCTATGCGAGTTGGGCGGATATCGAACAACTGGATGACCTGGA
>SMUX01353210.1_pt1 | contig 10487 bp, 12 predicted proteins | sample 2456431 | NCBI WGS metagenome assembly SMUX01 (sample SAMN11095930, study PRJNA526329) | marine sediment metagenome | biome: Marine sediment; feature: Surficial sediment; material: Deep marine sediment; isolation source: Hadal surficial sediment | place: Pacific Ocean | collected 2014-11 | depth... | reverse complement strand
GATTACCAAACTGGATCGCGATGTCTTCTTCCTTTACCCTGTGTGTTGCACTTCAATGTTGAATTCAGCCTGATAAAACAATTAATTAGTGTCTGTCACTATTTACAGGTGCTAAAACAGTATAATAGAATGTACATTTAGCTCAATGACCTGTAATTGAATTGATGAAATAAGAATTAGCTGATAGTACTTTATTATCCTAATCTACCTGTATTATACCATTAAATTATTCTTTTTTTATCATATTAATTCTATTTATTGACATTATATTACTTATGTATTATGTTAATACTTAAGTATTGTTATACTACCTAAGTAGTATAACTTTGAATCAATATTAACGAAAAAAGGGGATAATGATGGACAACAAACAAGGTAGGTCACGATTTAGCAGATATTTATTATTATTTTTACTGTCAGGTGTTTTTATGCTGGGGAGCAGTGTAATGGCAGAAGTACTAACTGTTAAGGTTATGAGTTATAACACTGCACTAATAAGAGGTGGTACTGAGCAAGATATTAGTTCACTTGCTGCTCTTATACAGAGCGAGGCACCTGCTATCATTAATATACAAGAGCTAGGTAGCGCTAATCGAAATTTATTAGAAACAGAATTGGCAGGTTTAGGCCTACAATATACTTTCTACTATGTGAATGATTCAAACAATGATCCGATCCTTATTAATACTTCGGAAACAAGCCCGTTCAACGACGAAAATATAATTTCTGGATACGCACAGGTAGACATCGGTGCTGCTGGTTGTGGTAGAACCGGATACACCTGGGCAGTAGTCGAGGCGGATAATGGCCAGCAGTTTGCTATTTATAATGCTCACCTTTGTATTAATAGCGCACTGGATCATGCAACGGCAGTCTTGGAAGGACTCCTAGATAATGGTCATTTAGATCTCCCCTTAATCTTTTCGGGTGATATGAATACCTCCGAAAGAAACAATCCTGAGGCGCTTGCCTATTTACTGGACGGCGAAGTAAATAATGAAGGCAATACGAATCCGGTTGCGCTTTATGATACAAACGAGCTTTTAACCGGTGTGCGTGGAGCAACGGGCATTGGTATAGACTGGATCTTCATTAATGATGATGCGGGTAATGTTTTTCTGGTGACCGACACGGCAACGGTCGATGACAGTGGTTTATCAGATCATGATCCCATTACGGCCACCGTGTTATTAAATGACCCGGGCAATCCGCCTTTTGGTCCTGCATTGGTTTCTGCGACCGCTGATGATCCCGATGATGCTGATGTGGTGTATTCTGACGACGATACGGTCACCATTGAATTCTCCACACCCACAAACAAACCTGATGTGAGCAGTAGTGCAGCAATCGCCGCCCTATTCGACATGACTTCTTCCTTAGGTGATGCATTAACCGGCGTTTGGGATGCTGAGGGTGACACGTTGACCATTACCATAGATACCATCGCTCTCACTGGACCCTCAATCGGTACGTTTGAGATCAGCATGCAGGCAGGAAACAGTCTGAGAAGTGATGATGGTGATTCTCAAGAGGCAACCGGCTCAGCCACCCTTAATGGTGATTGGGGAAATACCGGCGGCGGAGGTAATGGTGGTGGCCCAGGTGGCGGTCGCGGCGGTGCCTGCGACACTGCTGGCGGTCCTGTTTTAACATCATTTACCGCGATCGACGCCAGTGGTAATCCAGGTTATGAAGTCGGTGATCAGGTCGAGCTGGTATTCGATATTGCGACAAATATGTATCCTACAGGTGCTATTGGCGATGTATTTGATAAAACAGGTGTAGATGAGGTGTTCAGTTTTGCCCCTCGCGGTGCAATACTCGCTGATGATTACCAAGGCATGTGGACAAGCAATTCTACATTGGTCATTACGATTACCGATGATGCAGATCCCGCACCTGGCAGTCTTAGGGTTAGAGTACAATCAAATTGCAATTTACAAGATGAAGCTGAAACGGTAGGTGCCTCTTCAGATGGAATGGTAATAATGGATGGTTCATTTTAATTAGCAGAAATTTTTGTTACGCCCACGGTTGCTAACAACAACCGTGGGATTTATGTTTAAAAATTCGTAGGGATATAAATCAACTGACAAAATCACTTACATCTAAATTTATAATTAATAATGAAATACCAAGGAGCTAAAGTTTAACAAGTAATAGAGCAAAGTCCCTTTTACCCAAAGCGTACAACACAGATGAAAAACTCTATCCCAATTATTAGTCTATCAATTAGATTTTTTGTAATACCAAATCACTTTCCTGTTATAAGCTATTAATTTACTAGCCACATAAAGAAATAGAAATCTAGTAATTTTAACTTAAGATTATCTACTTACTCGGTAGCATGGGCTTCAACTAACTTTAGTTTTTCAAAGCTCACGGGTTCTCTCCACAGAGGTTTCAATTTATCCAGTACTTTTTGCCGCTTGGTGTGATCGTGCCACTCTTTAACCCCGTGTCCCTTCTTGAAAAACGACACTGTAATAGTCTCGTGGTTTTCCTCATCTTCTAAAAAATAAGTGAGCCTTGTCTGGCCGGACTCCTGCATAGCCTTTCCAAATTCCTTTGCCTGCAGCATCTTGCCCTCATCAAATGATTCCGGCTTATACTTAATCAAGTAAATCACAACTTCGTCTCCGGGCTCCGGTGTGTATACAGCTTTTTCCGCCACAGACCCGGGGGTCACCAATGCTATTAATACTATGAGTGCAATTGCTATTACACCTATAATGTGTTTCATATTCATTTCCTCTTTATTTATTAATTTTATATCTGTTTAACATTATGCCTCAACAATCATAACTCTAAAATTAAGAACTACCTCATGAGAATTAAAGGGTAACATCCCCTGTTATTTAGTGTAATAGTTATTGACTACGGTATAACTCTGGTTATACTCATAGACATGAAAACGGCAATATCTATTCCTAACGATGTTTTTGCAAAAGCAGAAAAACTCTCCAAAAGGCTTAAAATAAGCAGAAGCGAACTTTATTCAAAAGCGGTTAATAAATTCATAGAAGAAAACAAGACAATTGATATAACAAAAATTCTTAACGAAGTATATAATGATAATAACTCTTCAGTTGATAAAACGCTTTATAAAATGCAATTAAGCGGGTTAGATAAGGAGGATTGGTAATTAAAAGAGGAGAAGTATGGTGGGCTTCACTCACAGCTCCAGAAGGCTCAGGCCCTGGATATAGAAGACCTGTAGTTGTTATACAAACAAACCCTTTTAATGAGAGCAGAATAAATACTGTAATAATCTGCGCCATAAGTTCGAACCTTAATCTAGCTAGAGCACCTGGAAATCTAAAACTACCAAAGTCAAAAAGTCTGGGATTATCAAAAGAATCTGTGTTAAACGTATCTCAGATTTATACTATTGATAAATCTTTTTTAACTCAAAAGATTGGAAGACTTAGTCCCAGTCAAATTAATGATTTAAATGAAGGATTAAAAATGGTTTTATCTGTTTAAGCTATTTTGTAACATATGCAATAAATAGTGACAGACGCCAATTATTGCAATATTCTAATCCACTTGTATTGTTCTTTCCAATAAGTCTACAAGCGGGTATTCCCATCCGAAACATGTATCTGATTTTGCAAGTATTTTAAATGCATTAATGCATGACGGATCTGTTTTCGCGTACTCAAGAAGCATTATTACAGATTCTTCGATAAATCCTCCTACTGTCCCATCTGAGTCATCAACACCCCCTGTGGCCAGTCTTTTATCCAACCGAAGAAGTAGATCAACTATAAGTTGAGCTGTCTGATAACTAACAGGTAAATCGGATATAATTGAGGATAAATGTCTGCATCCCTCATCCAGATCATCCTGATATGCAAACCATATACGGGACGGTCCTTTGTAGGGTTTAATTAAACGCATTGCAGTAGTTATGGACTTTTTGACTGAAGAAAGCTGGTTTTTGTCCAGTTCACCTTTTTTCCCACTGCAGGAGGGTTGATCTATTATATATTTGTCTTCCTCTGAAAGGGACTTGCCTTGCTTTATAACATAAATAGCCAGCGCCACAATATGTTTGCAAAGCGTATTGTTTTGACCAAGATAGCATGTGCACTCACCCATTTTATAATCCCTGGCTTCTATTGATACATCATAGGGTTTAGTACCTACAACAACAGCACAGAATGAGGCATGTAATTCATTAAATTTGGTGACTTTTTCACTTTCATATAATTTTATTGCGCGATCGAAAGTAGCTTTGTCGGTGCCGTGTTTGATTTTTTCGATATTGAATTTCGGTATTAAGTTCATATATAAACTGTTCAGAGATATAATATTAGCAATAGATTTACTTATGATACTTTGATTGCAAATCAGAGTAAAAAGTGGGTGTATCCAATTGAATTGATTTAATTGGGCCATACTCCGATTTTGTACGCCATATTCGGAGCATGGTCAACTACTATTTTAACTAGTTAACTAAAGTGTTTATTTAAGGCAAAAGGGAAGATTCCCCTTTTACCTATTGAATAATAATTTGTTTAATATTACGTCTCAACAATCTTAACCTTAAAATTAAGAACCACTTCATTATGGATAATTTTATCACCAAGATTTTCAAAGAAGTTTTTTGAACGATAGATCATATCGTACTTCGTACGGTCAAATGTGATTTTACCTGTTACTAATTCGCCATTTTGTTCTAAAGTGAAATTTATAGGATTTGATCTTCCCTTGATTGTCAAGACACCTTCAGCATTATTCCCATCTACTTTATTTATTTTAAGAGTCGCTTTCGGGAATTTCTCCATATCAAAAAATTCAGGGCTTTTCATATGGTTTAAAAATTTTGTTTCGTATTCAGCAGAATCAATATTTTCAACTGTAAAACTTTTCATATCCATCACAAACACTCCGCCTACTACTTTACCTTCACTCTCATTTAAAGTTGCTTCTTTCAGTAAAATTTTGCCAAAGTGTTCTCCGCCGATTTTAGAGGCGTACCAGCCAAACTCACTTTCTTTTAGGTCAACCTGTGCAGCATTTCCTACTGTAACAAATAAAAGGCTCAAAAGAATAAATAGGTATTTCATTGTAATTCCTCCCCTGTTTTTAATTGTGATTTTAATTGAATGTTAAATTAACGAAATCTTTTTATTATTCAAGCATTTTTTAAGTCTCCGATTGCTGTATGAACATTTTAGAATCAATTAATGAATTTAGATTCTGTACTTAAAATAAGGATTCAGAAAAAGTCTGATTAATTACTCTCAATTAGCTGGTATAATACAAATACAAAAATCACTAAATAAAAGATTAGCAACAAGACTGATTAAGTAGAGGAATAACAATAAAATGTATCTACCTGGAACACGTATTGAAGTAAAAGTGAAGATAGATCTCCCAGCCAATGAAAAAATCGAGCCTGGAACTAAAGGAACTGTTTTGGGTACTGTTAAAAAGATGGTTGGAATAGCTTATAAAATTAAATTAGATGACGGCAGGGAAGTTGATATACATATAGTTATAATGAAAAACCAAACCGAGATTATTGAGGATTAGTTTCTCAATTTTTCTGTGGTGAAAGGGGACAATAACATTTATTTCTCTATACACGAAAAAATGGTAGAGCCTATTTATTCAAACAGGAAATCAAGATCGTCTCTGTAAGTAATTCCATTTACCTTCCATACATCTTTTGGTTTATAGAAAGTAAACCTCCAGTAAATCGCATGGTTTTGAAACTTGTGGAGATAATAATATCGTATAAATGATTTCCCGACCTTTTCTTGCCCTATAAACTCCGTGCCCGAAGGACTGCCAAACTTCTGTCTTACAATACTCCATTGGGTATTAATAGTATTTGCAAGACTATCTATTTCAACCTCCGGCATTGGCCAGTATTTTTTTGCAATGCCAAGACCAGTTTTGAATTCTTCTTTTATAAAATGCTGCATTATTTTATCAGACAACGACTTTGTTTCAGATACTTCCTTTAACCCTTCTGCATATACAGACTGTGCCAAGAATAAAATAAAAACTGTAAGCCAAATTCTCATAAACATGCTCCTCCATAATTGTCGCTAAAATTATTATGTCGCAGATACATAGATTTATTCATTAATTATACTAAAAAAATCTTTTTATGATAATTAATATAAACTTATTACATGACCTTTTTTATAGAGAATATAAGCATATGAGTTCGAAATTATCAATATTTTGATTTAGCATATTACACATGTATATTGCTGATGTATTTATCAGGATTTTAAGATATGGACCTTGAACAGCTAATACAAAGCGAAGAAAATAAAGATAAACAACAGCTTGAGCCTACTCTGCAAATAGCCGAAAAAGAGTGGAATCTAATTAGAGAATCTCTGAGCTTGTGCGGTGATATAGGTGAATTTTCAAAACAGGATTTCATGATAGGAATTATAGAAGAAGACGTTATCATAAGACTTCCTAAGATAAGCCCAACAAAATCAGTCTCATTTTATGCGCCAACGTTTTACCCCATGTACTTTATAAAAAATATAAAGACTATGAATGAAAAATTTGAAGAAAAGGGCTATAGAACAACAGAAGCGCTTTACTGCTTTATTGAGCTTGCTACAATGGCATCCGACAGACTAGGACTGCGGGGAACTATTAGCATGGCATTTGGAGTAGGTTATGCAAACGTGAGGACCGGGTGGATTGCAGAAAAAGGTCTGCAAAGGGAAAGAGAAATCTTTGAAAAAATGTTTTTTGAAGGAAAGTTTAAAAATTACGACTGGGAATGTGACTGGACATCTGTTAAAGGAGCCCTGAAACAAATTTTTGAAAAATTTAAGTCCTGGCAGGAAGATGATGTTCTTTATAAAGAACAAACAGCCTCTAATAAAATTGTAAAACCTATGCTTGTGTAATTAAAAAGCGTCTTCATGCTCTTCATCTAAATTTTCAAAACTGGGAATCCCCTGACTCTCTAAAAAGGCAAGCTTAATACTTCCCGTTGGTCCATTTCGCTGTTTACTAATTATAAGTTCTGCTGTTCCGTCTTTTTCATCAGATTTATTTTTATAAGCATCGGCTCTGTGTATAAACATTACTAAATCCGCATCTTGTTCTAAAGCGCCGCTTTCACGAAGATCTGAGAGTTGTGGTCTTTTATCAGTTCTGGATTCTGGCTGTCTGCTGAGCTGAGACACTGCTATAACAGGTACAGAAAGTTCCTTTGCAAGGCTCTTAAGCGATGAAGATATTTCAGCAATTTCTCTCTCTCTCGTATCGGTTCTTCTACTGCCTCTCATAAGCTGCAGATAATCGACCATTATCAGGTCTAATCCTTTATCCTTAGAAAGCCTCCTTGCTTTAGCCCGCAGTTCCAATGAACTTATAGCAGCGGTATCATCTATGTATATATTTGCCTTACTGTACAGATCGGCCGCTTTAACCAATTTCTCGAGGTCTTTATCACCTATATATCCACTTCTAATACTCGAATAGCTAACCTTTGCCTTCATTGATAACAACCTTAGCATCAACTGTTCTTTGGTCATCTCCAAAGAGAACAAGGCTATATTTTTTTTATTCATAATTGCTGCGTGTGAGGCTACATTTAAACAAAAAGAGGTTTTCCCAAGACCCGGACGTGCGGCTATAATTATTAGATCAGAAGCTTGAAAACCAGATGTAAGATGATCCAGTCTTTCAAAGCCCGTGGAAACCCCTGTCAAATGCTCTTTTCTCTTACTAAGCGCATCAATCATTTCCAGAGCACCCGGCGCAAGCATATTTGTGTTGTAAAAACTGGGCTTTACCCTGTTTTGACCAATTTCTAAAATAGAGTGCTCAGCCCTGTCAACCAAATCATCAACATCAACTCCTTCTTCATGACTCTGTTTTGCAATATCAGAAGCCGTGACCACCAGGTTTCTTAAAATAGATTTTTCTTTAACAATTTGCGCGTAGTAGCTAATGTTAGCCGTCGTAGGCACTATTTCAGTTAAGTAAGTAAGGTAGTTACTTCCTCCAACGTCTTCTAACATCTGTCCTTTTGCCTTAAGAAATTCGAATACCGTAAGCAGATCAATAGGCTTTGACTCTCTATCCAAATCAATCATTGCAGAAATAATCTTTTTGTGAGAATCCTTATAAAAATCTTCTTCTATTAATATTTCTAAAACCTGGCTTATGAGGCTTCCTTCTATAATTAAAGCGCCAAGGACTGCCTGCTCGGCTTCCAAATTTTGAGGTAAAGGGCGGTTAAGTTCCATATAAACAACTATTAATAACTTAAGTTAAAATATATATTTAAAATGTTTAAACCCCTAACAGTACAAACTAAGAATATATATCAAAAGGTGAAAATATAAAATATAATAATTAAGGAATTAGCACAATCCCCAAATCCATAACATTGGTTCCGGTTGATCCCGTTATAATTAGATCTCCCAGGTAATCAAAAAAATGATAAGAATCATTGTCAGTTAAATGTTCCCTTGCGCTTACATCCATTTTCCTTGCCCTTATCCTTGTATTTCCATCACATATTGCTCCGGCGGCATCGGTCGTCCCGTCAATCCCGTCTGTGCCGCAAAACAGACCAATGACATTATGGTTAATGATTTCCATGGAAAAGGAAAGCGCTGTTTCGGTATTCCTACCGCCTTTTCCAGATCCCGTAACAGTTACAGTTGTTTCTCCGCCAAAAATCAGGCATGCGGGTTTTTTTATAGGTAGATCATACTTCTCTATTTCAAAAGCAATTGAAGATACGGCTTTTGCTACTTCTCTTGCCTCACCGTTCATCTGTGAGGATAAGAGCAGGGTATTATATCCAAGTTTTTTGGCCTTTTTCTTTGCAGAGACTAAAGATTTTAAATTGTTTCCAACTATAACAGTCTGTACCTTCTTATGATCAAAGTCTTGTTTTTTTAATGTATCGGGGATTTCGCCAAGCTTGCCTCTTTCTAAATGCAAGATAACCTGTGGAGGTATTCTGTTTTCTAGTCTTAAGGCTTCAATTACCTTCCAGCATTCTTCAAAAGTAGTTTCATCCGGTACAGTCGGCCCAGAAGCTATGCCGTCTAGTTTATCACCTACTACATCTGATAATATAAGTGTGATCACCTGAGATGGAAGCGCTTTTTTTAGAAGCCCCCCGCCTTTTATCTGAGAAATATGTTTTCTTATAGTATTCAGTCCATAAGTATCGACACCTGATTTTAAAAGTATTCCAGTTACATTTCTTTTCTCGTGAAGTGAAAGACCCTCTGAAGGAAGCGCAACCATCGAGCTTCCCCCGCCAGAAATTAGAAAAATTACCAGGTCATTTTTAGTACTATTCTCAAGTAATTCAACTACTTTTTTAGCGGCTTTAATGCTTTTTTCATCCGGTATCGGGTGGCTGGATCTTATATATTTTAATTTCTTATATTCAGGGGCCAAATCATGATTAGATACTACAATTCCATCTGTAATAAAACTACCCAGTGAATGTTCCAGCGCTAAAGCCATTTCTGTTGATGCTTTTCCAAATGCAATAACATAAATGTTTTTAAAACTTTCTAATTCATAATTTTTAGTATCGATCTGTAGTCTATTGTTTTTGAGACTGAGTTTTTCAGATACGCACTTATAAGGATTTGCTGCTTGCAGAGCTTCATGAAAAATATCTATACTTTGTTTTCTATATTTTTTGAAGTCCATATTTTTACAAACTTTGGCAACTTGAAATTCTAATGAAATTTTTAGCCCCTTTTTAAACTTTCTAATATTGAGTCAACTTTATTTTTGGTCAGATTTTCATGCAGATGATCATCCACCAGCATCACTGGAGCAGTTCCACAGGCCGCAAGACACTCCGCCTCCATAAAAGTTATTTTACCATCTGGAGTTGTTTGCCCTGTTTTTATATTTAATTTATCACCAATGTAATGTTCTACGTGTTCAGCGCCTCTCAAAGCACACGACAATGTTCTACAAAGCCATATCACGTGTTTTCCCTTTGGCTCATTAAAATACATAGTGTAAAACGTAACCACATTCTGCACGCATGCTGGAGATAAATTTAGGGTTATAGCAATTTCTTCCATTGATTCATTAGATATGTGTCCCAGTTCATCCTGTACCTCATGAAGAATAGGAATAAGCGCTGATTGCTTGGTTTCGGAATTATTAACCCTATCTGTAATTCTTGCTTTTAGCTCGTTTGAAAATGGCATTTGTTAAAACTCAATAAAAATTTCGATTTTAAATTACACTATTAATAAAAATCTTCAAACACTTAAATAGTTTAAATACATGTAGTAAAAAAAATATATGAATAATCAGTGGAATACAAGGCACAAAAAAAGGCGGGTTAGTCGTAGTAGAGTAACCCGCCTACTTAAATCTGATTTAATTAAAAATACTTGTTTGTATTTGTTATATGTGTCACATAGTGACTACATCATACCGCCCATGGCTCCTGGATGCATACCGCCCATAGGTGGACCACCTACGCCACCCATCTC
>SMUX01052720.1_pt1 | contig 10487 bp, 4 predicted proteins | sample 2456431 | NCBI WGS metagenome assembly SMUX01 (sample SAMN11095930, study PRJNA526329) | marine sediment metagenome | biome: Marine sediment; feature: Surficial sediment; material: Deep marine sediment; isolation source: Hadal surficial sediment | place: Pacific Ocean | collected 2014-11 | depth 0-1... | reverse complement strand
GGAGTTAAGGAATATTGGATCGTAGATCCCAAAAAACAGTGGGTAGAATTTTATTCAAATGAAAGCAAAAAGTTTAAATCGATTCAACGTTTAGAAAAATCCAGAATTCTGAAGTCTCACACCCTGAGCAGATTTGATCCGGATGGAAAAAATCTTCCAATTAAACTAACTCCACGCCTTTTTTTTGAAAACTAAATTCCGCACTCAAAGCTTTATTCTCTAATTCAATAGAAAAGTTAATTCTGCCTAAAATAATGTTAGTAAAAAATCTCTTGCAATTTAATTCATTTATTGCTTTAATCTTTAAAGAGTTATTGTGCTCCACAATCCTACTGGAGCCAACATTTTAAGCAAAGTAAGTCTCTAATCTCAAATTGCTCTAATTCAGCCCAATTTTTAAGTGTGGATGAATACATGAAGAGGCCAGCCAAAAAATCATTTCAGATGTCCAAAGTTTTAAGTCTTGGAGTCACTTTCTTGCTTTTAGTTGTTTCCGTGCCAAACGCGTCAACACAGCAAGAACTATGTGAAGAACCGATCATGGTAACAACGGGCCCTGACACAATTGACGTTGGCGACATAGCAGTTCTTGCAAACGAAGCAAGGTGGGAGGCAGACGTTGTTTGTATCAATATCACAAATCGAGGTACTTATTTAATTGAGACAGAAATCATGTATAGCGGGGCTAGGCAAATGAATGAGAGCTTCTATTTAGAGGTTTGTGATTCTGCAAAAACCAGTTGCATCGATCCATGCGATCCGAATTCCAGCTTTAAAAAAATAGTTCAAAAAATCGTGGAAGATACAAACAACGAAGAAATCATATTAATTAGAAAAGCAGGGCATTTCTTTTTAAACCCAGGAAACTATTTAATCACTTTGAATCATTATAAAAAATGGGTTGAAATTTCAGGAGATAGTAGCTTCATCAATGGTGACAAAATCGGTTCAGTCGAAAGCGTTCATCTACATAAACTGATTCTAACTCAGATTTCCGAAAGATTTGACTGCCCTCGGAACTATGATCTGGAGTTAACTAAAACTGTGAGACCTCCATCGGTCTTTGCGGGACAAGCTTTTACTTATGCTTTGAACATTTTTAACAACGGTCCTGGCAATGCAAACAACTTTACTATTACTGATGTTCTACCAGATTTAGTCTTCCCACTGGAATTTTTGACCAATCCACCAACTGAACAGACCGGACAAATTTTGAATTGGACAGATGTTACTCTTGATTCGGGAGGAACCTATGCCATCGAATTCACAGCTACTTTTCCCGACTCATTTGAGGTTAAGGGAGATTCTTTGGAAAGACAGAACTCAAGTTTCGTGAACGCGGCTCTGGATACAAATGCTCAAAACGACACAGCATTTGCGGTGGTCTATATAAAACCTCTGGTGTATGATCTTGAATTAAAAAAGAGTGTGAGTAAGAGCTCTGCGATACCGGGAGACACTTTTACTTATTCGTTTCGAATTCACAATAAAGGCCCCGGCAAAGCCAGTAACATTCAACTGACCGATGTCCTGCCGGATTCGATTGCTCCCGTCGATTTCTTAAATGACGACATTCCGATTGATCCGACATCTCGAACATTAAAATGGCAGCTTGCCCCGCTCGGCTCTGGACAAACAAAAGAGATAAATTTTACCGCCGTTTTCCCGGAAACTTTTGAAGTAAAAAAAGATTCATTAGAGAAAATCAATTTCAGTTTTGTGGAAGCGAAGTTTGATTTCAATTCCGAGAATGACACTTCCTCAGCAATTATTTTTATCAAACCAGTTGTGTATGACCTCGAACTAACCAAAAATGCAAATCCGAGCACGGTTGTACCGGGTGAAACATTTACCTATTCGCTGCAAATTCGCAACAACGGTCCTGATACTGCAAACAATATTCGTCTTACCGACCTCCTCCCCGATTCGATTCAGCCAGTAAATTTTATAACGGATATACCCCTTGACCCCACTTCAAGAAGATTGGAATGGAACCTCTTACCACTTGACTCAGGTGCAATTAAAAACATCGAATTTACAGCGACTTTTATGGGTTCACTTGGGAGCACGGAAAGAGTAAGGGAATTCGTGAACACAGCCTTTGTCGGAGCACCATTTGATACAAATACCAAGAATGACACTGCCGATGTGCTGGTAAGCGTGCTCCCACCACTAAATTACGATCTAGTATTAACTAAATCAGTATCCCGCGATACCGTAGTACAAGGGCAAACATTTTCTTACACCCTGGAAATCACCAATAACGGTCCTGAAACCGCGCCGAGGTTTTCCGTTTGGGACGCTTTCCCGGACGGAGTTTCCATATCAGATTTCAGCCTCCAACCGATTAATCCTTTTGCTCAGGATACCTTGCGCTGGCGAATCGAAACTCCACTTCTTTCGGGAGAAAAAATTTCAATAACCTACGCTGGCATATGCCCGGTGCTTGCTAATTTTACAAACCCACAGACAAAAATTAATGCAGCGAGGGTAATCGGAGAAAACGATTCAGATCCGACAAATGATTCGGCAACCGCTTCTGCCGTTTGTCTTCCGCCGACCGACTCATGTAACGAATTTGTAAATCTGGATCGAAGTCTTTTCGAACCGGACGGCCAAACGCGACTGGCAATAACAGTTGAACTGGACGTTATTACGGAGGTCACTTTAGACATTTTTGACATCACAGGCTATCCCATAAAAAGAATTTCAACAGCGAATGCTACGATTGGACTTAACACCTTTTTCTGGGACGGACAAACAAATGAAGGCCTAAAAGCGGGCAGCGGGGTTTACATCGTTGTCGTTCGTGACAAGGCAATTAGTGGCCGAGCCCTGGAATGTATTAAAAAAGTATTAGTCGTACGATGAGGCGAAAGGTTAAAATTATTAGCATTCATTTTATGATTGCAATTTTATTATGTCTTAGTGCTCTATCGCCCGACATCTTATACTCACAGGATATCCGCGCAGGCGCTGCCTATTTAAAAATTCTCCCCGGAACGAGACAACAAAACCTGGCCGGAAGCCTAACGGGCAGCCTGGACGGCACCTTCTCGGTCTATGCCAATCCAGGGGCCACCGGATTTTTAAGACACTGGCAATTTTCAGCAAGTTACACCAAATGGATAGCAAACATTTCGCATACCTCACTCTTTTATGGACAGCAGTTTCGATTTCGCACACCGTTGACTGAAAAACTTTACGTGGGTGTTGGTCTACACCGCCAGGGATTTGAAGATTTCGATGCCTCTGGAGCAAACAGCTTTGTCAATGCATCCGATATGTTGGTTAGTTTAAGTCTGGGATTACCCATCAAAGGAATATCTCGCAATCTTTCTGTTGGAACAAATATAAAGTATTTCAGAAGTGAGTTAGCACAGTACAACGCCAGCACAATGGTTTTTGATGCCGGCATTATTTTCCGCACCTCTCCGAAACCGTTCAATTTCCTGTTTTCCGAACAAATTATCTTTTCAGCCGGCGCTGCCGTAACACAGATGGGGAAACCTTTGACCTTCATTGCCCAGGAAACGCCCCTACCAAGAACATTCAGAGCAGGAGTCGCCTTTAATTTAGGAAAACATGACGGCTTACAGTTACAGCTCGCGGCAGACTACCGCAAAATACGTGACGAAGACGGCTGGGTGGGTCTTGGCCTCGAAATAATCAATTTATTTGGCCGCAGAAGTTGGGGGCGTCTAATGACCGTCCGTGGCGGATATGTTTTTGACAACAAGCGGGATGAGCGGCTTCTCAACAAGTTTTCGCTCGGCATGAGTTTTCGTCTTGATGATTATATAAACACTTCGCGCCACGCCCAAAAAGGCAGCCGGATTTTTAAAAACGCTGCATTACGTCTCGATGGCGGATTCTTAAACAGTAAAACTTTTTCAAATGTTTATCAGGGCAGTATGACTTATCGACCCGTTGGACCTGAGCCTTTTGAATTTGTGAAGAACGATTTCATGTCCTACGATGTCAAAACAAGGCCCGATTCCTCTTACCAGGTGCTTTGTGACACCATTCCACTGACCTGGAAAGCCACCAACGATCCCGACCTATACGATCAAGTGAATTATCTAATGTTCATTACCAAAGATGACAGCACGGCTTTGGATCAATACATTCAAATGGCAAAACGAAATGACCATGACTTACACGGTTACCTAAAAGATGATAAAGCATCACCCAACCCTATCGATGCGACTGAAATACGCATCCTGCATGTGCCGCCCAAAAGCAATCAAATGACTACTGGAACGAATGGGTCCGCTTCCCAGAAAATTGTCATCGGATCGAAGTTTTTCGCCCATAGCAACGAACGGCAACTGAATTATGATTTGTCCATCCCCTGTGATGCACCCGGCGACTATTACTGGACAGTTGTAGCCTATGACATAAATCGACATTTCAGTGTCATCAACGCTGATGAAGGCCACATCGCCCGTTTTTATGTGAAACCGGCGCCGCAATTCACCATTGAGATTAAAAAACATCCAAATCAAGGAAGAGTTGATGTTAAGATAACAAATGTTGATAGTTTTGATATTGACAGAGACTTTCTCCTCCGCATCTCTTTCCTTGACTCAACACAGTCAAAATCGATCGTGTACAAAGCGACGGAAGAAGCGAGGGGCGAATTGACGGATAAAGACTTTTACCAGATCTCCGATATACGCACTCAGGGAAAAACGATAATCGATTGGGGAGTGTATTCACCAGCCGACAGTCCCTTGGAAAGAAAGATCATTCCTGCTCTACCGGCGGGCGACAGCGTAAAATTCCAGGTTAAGGTAAACTCAACCTCTCCTTATGTAATCGCTGAAATTGATTCCGCGAATGTTTGTTGTGCTAATGTGCGCGATACGTTAGCCTTGTCTGATCCTCAACTAAAAAAGACTGCTGTCGTCGCGACATTTCAACCTCGGGTTATTTTTCGTAAGGTCGGCAGTTTTACATTAACGAGATTAGTCAGAAGTGAACTTCAGCGCCTGGCCAAAGCATTTAAGTCACCTTTGCTTAAAGATGTCTGCATTAAGATTAATGGACATACCGATGAGCAAGGTTGGCACGGCCGAACCAATGCAGAGAGTATGAAGCTGAATGAAGAACTCTCCTTAAAAAGAGTTGCCAGCGTTCGGGACTATCTTGACTCACTGGGAGTCGACACGACGCGGATTATTCTACAGGGTTATGGACAAAGCAAACCTCGAATTCCGAAAGTTGACAGCACTTTCGTGTATCTTCAAAAAACGCGAAGGGAACCTTTACATCGAACCAACCGGCGCGTTGAAATTTATCTAATAAGAACAAATTGCGCCCACAATGTGTGTACCATTACAGATCTCAATAACTGCGCAGTAGACACACTCAAAACAGTCAATCCCGGTGATCAGATAACATATGTCTTTAAGGTAAAAAATGATTCTCAATTTGCTGCTCGAAACGTTGAGATCCGTGATCTTTTGCCTGAGCATGTTTATCCTGTTTCCAACCGTTACTTAACCAATGGCAATCGGTATCTCTTTTCAGAAACGATTGCCCTGATCCCACCTGGCACAACTAAGACAATCGAATTTTTTGCAACCGTTAATGATAGCTTACCTTCGGCACTTTTCAAGTTGGCAAGTACAGCGACCCTGCATTCACCAAATGATTTAGACCTTAGTAACAACACTTCGAGTGATAGCATCTACGTCATAGGGGGTCAGCATCCTAATCTTGAGCCCATAGCCACAAATGTAATGATAACCGGGACACCACGAGTCGGCAAGATTCTCACGGCGAGTTACGTTTACTATGACTCAGACGGCGATCTGCAAGGGAGCTCGACTTATAGATGGCTACGAAATGGCTCCTCCATTCGCAATGCAACCTCAAAAAGATACCGGCTTCAAAACGCCGACACGGGGAGTTTGATTAGCTTTGAAGTTACGCCTCAGGCGCAAAAAGGGACGTCCCCTGGCGGTGCGGCAACCAGCTCTCGCCTCGGTCCCATCATGCCTGACCGGTCACCGATTGTTAACTCAGCAGAAATCATTGGCACGCCTGCAGTTGATTCACTGTTACATGCGGATTATGTTGTCTCTGATCCTGACGGAGACAAGATCGGCGATCCACATATTCAATGGCTTCGAGGGGGGAAACCCATTACGGGCGCGACATTGGCAACTTATGAAGTGAGACTCGCGGATGTTGGTGCTGAAATCGCTGTCGAGGTCACGCCGGTTTCTCAAAACGGTGCTTCGAGCGGAACCCCCTTCAGGAGTGCTGCCGTTGGCCCCATTCCTTCAGTAATCAGGCTTCAGAAACCGGAAATTAAAGGGTTCCCGCAAGTTGGCTATGTTCTAGAGGCGAAAGTCATCTACGCTAAAGTCCCTGGTTTGGAGCTCAAATACGAGTGGCTAAGAAGCAAAAAAGAAGATGGAGATTTTCAACGTGTATCGAAACAAACCTCAAAAAATTACGAACTGTTTGAGGGCGATAAGGGAAGCTACTTAAAATGCAAAGTTACAGCAATCATAAACGGCAAAGTTGGAATAGTGAAGTCTTCAAAATCATTTGGACCGATAGACCCGCCTAGCGGCGTGAAAATTTTCGAATAAAGAAGTTCACATCCTAAAAGGAGGGAAAAAACATGGCGGAGAATGGGAATAAACCCAAACAAAAAGACCTGAAATATTGGCTGGCAGTCGCTGGGGGAGGGTTTACGATTCTCCTGACGATTCTGGAATTCTTTGGGATAACCAATTTCAAAGACATTTTCAAAGAAAATGTATCTCCTTATAATACGGTGATAGTCCTTGATGGCTCAGCAGCGATGACTGAAGGGGTCCTTCCAGATGGGATGCTAAAATTTCAAGCTGCCAAGAAGGCTCTTGAGAAAACTAATCTCGGGAATGAAAAAATTGCATTGCGACTTTTTGGTGGTTCATGTGAAGGTGATACCAATACCAAGCTTAAATTGGAATTTTATCAAGACAATAATATGGCGAAAGTCGTTGACGCGTTTCAAAAGAGATTTGACAGCCGAGATGCCAGAGTAGCTCAAGGGGTAGAAGACCAACCAACCTTGACTAATGCCATCATTCACGCAATCACGGGCGAGCTGGCTGAAGAAAGCCTAAAAGGCACACGAAAAAAAATGATAGTGATCGCGGCAGGGGCTTGTCCAGACCGAAACGTGGCACGAGACATCGCTAAAGCGCTACGGGATTATGACCCGGACAACGAAATCGGGCGAGAAATTAAATTGATCGGCATGGGAATTGAAGAAAATCAAAGGGAAATTTTTCGTCAAATTGCGATGGTTACGGGCAAAAATGCGTTCTTTGTCGACGATCAAATCGACCTTGAGATCGCTCTGTACAATAGTGACATCGCAGATAGTTTCATGGTGGCAAAAGACAACTGGCTCTTCCAACAGGGCAAGGATGTGAAAGCCATGAACCAATTAACGGAAATAATAGTGGAGGGCAACAGCCTCTCGGAAATACCTTCCTGGGCCTATGAAGCCATGCGCCTCAAAGCTGAAATCCTCATGGCAAAGACCGAGCCCCATAATGAATTAGAAGCAATTGATCTTTTTGGTGAAAGTGCTGCAGGCGGAAATCACGAGGCCAGATGGAAGCTAACTTTGATCATATTATCTGAAAAGGTCGCAAAAGATGAATTCCCCAAAACTCTGGAATGGTTATATGAGTCGGCTCAATCAGGCAATCCGTTTTCCATGTATGTCCTGGGAAAAGCCTATGACGAAGGCACAGTCTGGGAAAAAAATCTTGATAAGGCTCATACTCAGTACACAAAAGCAGTCACAGCATTTGCAAAAGCCGCAAACAAAGTAAAGGGTTCCGCCAAGAAAGCAAAACACGAATATGGTAAAGCGCGGGCTGTTGAAGCTGCCAACAGGGTTCAAAACCTTATCGATGAAGAAAAATTAACTATTAATCGACCTTGATGTAGAAGTTTAACATTCTTCGAATTAGCCTGACAACCACCTGTATTTATGTCAGCCTGGTGTTTCATCGTGCTTTACCTCGGGCTGTTCTAGAATTTCCAATTTCCTTTTCTCCTCCGGCTTCATTGGCCGCAGAACCTAAAGTCTGAGCGTTTTATCTCGGTCAGCTCCCCGTCGATGGGTAAATAAATCCAGCCGTTGTCTTTGGTAAGCTTGTTTTCGGATATGATTTGACCGAATTGCCGTACCAGAGTCCGTCCATTCTTTGCCGGTAAAATCTTTGTCAACCAACAATTGCAGCCGCAAATGCTTCAGGTTGCTGATACATATGAACATGATTGCAATCAAAAATTAAAACGCGCAGTACAAAAAAATATCACCAAAAAATCAAAATGAAACTTTTGCAACGAATGTTGCCCAAAGTACTTATAAATAGTTCTCAAGAAAATAATCTTGTTTTAATTCAAAATCTTTGTTAATTTTTTGAAACAGGGCGAAGATTAAATTGATTGCAGTATAGGAGTACCTTGATGCACAGAAATTCACTTCGGTTTTTTCTCTCCATTCTTCATATTTTATTAATTCTTGGTCCTCTTTCCGCAGGTAAAAAAAAGACAACTTACAATTTTAAGCCGGCGCACGCTCCGATGCTTTCGATCACTAAAGAGGAATCACAACACCACGTCAATATTCTGGCTTCTGATGAGTTTGCCGGACGCGGGACCGGAACGCCCGGTCAATGGCTGGCCGCGAAATATATCGCCAATGAATTTTTAAAATACGGACTTGTCCCCCTTGGTCATGATGGCAAATTCTACCAAAAATTTCAGGTCGTAAAATCGGATTTGAAAAACACTTCCTTCTCGATAAAGAAAAACAGATCTACAATCGAGTTTTCAGTAAAATCGGATTTTATCCCATTCAACTTTACCGGAGAAAACAAATTAAATGCCCCGGTGGCTTTTGCCGGCTACGGTATAACAGCGCCGGAGTATGGTTATGATGACTACAAAAACATCGATGTCAAAGGGAGAATCGTTTTAGTCTTAAGACATGAACCGCAAGAAAATGATCCTGAAAGTATTTTCGAAGGCATAGAACTGACCCGCCATGCTCTCTTCGAAGAAAAAACAAAAAACGCCAAAAGACACGGCGCCGTAGGGATACTCCTAGTGACGGACCCAAACGGGGATCATGGCAGCATGTCGCCGCAGGGTTTTTGGGATTCGCTTTATCCCAGGAGAAGTGTTAAAAAACACTGGCATATCGAAGAGCTTAAGACAAAGTTAAACTTTCCGGCTGTTTGGATAAGCGGAGAGGTGGCGGAAGAGATTTTGGTAGAATCCAATTATACATTGGCGAGCATACAAACCTCAATTGACAAATCGCTCAAGCCAAAAAGCTTTATGATCCCCTGGCTCAAAGTAAATATTGAAGTCCGGTTAAAAAAACAAGTGCAAAAAACACAAAACGTAGTCGGGCTTTTACGGGGCGCGGATCCTAAGCTACGAGATGAAGTAATCGTCATTGGTGCGCATTACGATCACGTTGGCATAAAAAACGGTCGGATTTTCAACGGCGCCGATGACAACGCTTCCGGCACAGCTGGTCTGCTGGAAATTGCAGAAGCTTTCAGCGAAATGCCAATCAAACCGCGGAGGAGTATTCTTTTTGTCGCCTTTTCAGCGGAAGAATTGGGCCTACTGGGATCAAAATTCTACGTGGAAAATCCGGTTAAACCCCTTGACCAAACTGTGGTAATGATTAACCTGGATATGATTAGCCGCAATCATGCCAACGAGGTTTCGGTGATTGGCAGCAATCGCAGCCGCGAACTTCATGAAATAAATATTGCCGCAAACGATGAAATCGGTTTGGATCTTGTTTATAATGGGGAAAGATACTTCAGTCGAAGTGACCAGGCAAACTTTGCTAAACATAAAATCCCGGTCATTTTTTATAACACAGATGCGCATCGGGATTACCATCGTCCAACCGACACTGCAGAAAAAATTGATGCGGAAAAATTGGCCCGAGTTGCAAGGCTGGCATTTCTTGTGGCCTGGGAAATTTCTAACTCGAATACCCGGCCCACTTACCGACGATTCAGAGCATCACTCGATTAAAAGTAAACTTTACGAAACCTTAGACGTTTAGTAAAGTTACTTTCGCACTCCGTTGACTTTCATTTTAGCACACCTTATATTCATTATTCATTCCTTAAATTATTAAAAAAAGATGGATTTAACTGCCTGGGCAATGCCCTGGATCGCTGCCCTTTTCTTTGTGGGCGTAATTTTGCTTTTCGGAGGCGGAAATGCAATGGTGCAAGGAAGCTCCCGGCTGGCAAGAATTTTGGGCATTCCTCCGATAATCGTGGGTCTAACCATAGTCGCTCTCGGCACCTCGATGCCGGAATTTCTGGTAAGTATGATCGCGGCGCTAAAAAATAAACCAGACCTTGCCTTAGGGAATATAGTCGGCTCAAACGTTTCGAATCTTGGCCTCATACTCGGTTTGTCGG
>SMUX01177984.1_pt1 | contig 10498 bp, 6 predicted proteins | sample 2456431 | NCBI WGS metagenome assembly SMUX01 (sample SAMN11095930, study PRJNA526329) | marine sediment metagenome | biome: Marine sediment; feature: Surficial sediment; material: Deep marine sediment; isolation source: Hadal surficial sediment | place: Pacific Ocean | collected 2014-11 | depth 0-1... | reverse complement strand
GTTGCCGCTTCGGTTGCTTGGACAATGGCATCCATTTGATCGCCCATGCTCTCAAATCCGTGATCTTGGTCGGCCGGTCGGTCGATGGCCGCGATCTCCTGACGGACACGCTGCAAATAGCGAAAAAGTGCGCCAAGCTCCTGTTTCAACTGGTCCTGTGGATTTACCATCGCATGGGGATCCTTGTAAAATCTCTCGAGCCAGGGAATGTCTGGATTCGATGCTTTGAAGTCATCGGATAGGGAGAGGAAGTATAAACTGATGTTTCCCAACAGGCTCGGAATTCGTGAAAATGGCGGTTTCATTCCACCGAAGGGTGAACTGTATCTCAAGCCGAGCCATTTGAAGACCTGATTTTTACATCGATAATGTCTTGTGTGGGTGGCTCCCGCGAGGATCGCGGCGGCTCCTATCCGGCGGCTTGGATCCGGCTTGCGAATGAGCCGGATTTCCGTCGCCAGACATGATAAATTGCCCCAATGCTCGTGACCGACCGTTCATCGGTGCGGTGTCATGGGCCCCGGCTCATGGGAAATCCATGACCGAATGAATAGAAAAAGAAACAGGCAGAACCAACGCAGGAGCAGGTAAAATGGCGAACACAAGAAAAGACAAGGGCCTGATCATCGCTATGGCGCTGGCCGTAGCCGCCTTGACGGCCCCGATCCAGGCGCTGGCGGCGGAAAAGCTGGTCATCGTCACGTCCTATCCACCCGACACCACCATCACCGTCGGCAAGGCCTTCACCAAGGCGACCGGCATCAAGGTCGAGATGCTGAAGAAGAAGACCACCGCCGGCATAAAGTATCTTCAGGCGACGGCCGCCAACAACACCTCGGACATGTTCTGGGCCTCGGCCCCCGACGCCTTCGAGGTGTTGAAGGGCGATGGGCTGCTTCAGAAATACACCGTCAAGGTCAAGGGCATACCGAAATTGATCGGTGCTTTTCCCATCCACGACCCCGAGGGCTATTACAAGGGCTTCGCCGCGTCGGGCTACGGCATCATGTGGAACACCCGGTACCTCAAGGCCAAGAAGTTGCCGGCCCCCACCAGCTGGGCGGATTTGGAAAAGCCCATCTACCACGGCCACGTGGGCATGAGCGCGCCGTCGCGTTCGGGCACCACCCACCTGACGGTGGAAACCATTCTCCAGGGTGAAGGCTGGGAAAAGGGCTGGGCCAGGTGGAAGAACATCGCCGGTAACTTCAAGACCGTGACGGCGCGCAGCTTCGGCGTGCCCGACGGCGTCAATTCCGGCCAGTTCGGCATCGGCGTGGTCATCGACTTCTTCGGCCTGTCGTCCAAGGCGTCGGGCTTCCCGGTGGAATTCATCTATCCCAAGATGACGACCCTGGTGCCCGCCAACATCGCCATCGTCAAGAACGCGCCCAACCCGAAGGCGGCCGCCAAGTTCATCGAATTCCTGCTGTCGCCCAAGGGCCAGGAGGTGCTTCTTGATCCCAAGATCCGCCGCCTGCCGGTCAATCCCAAGACCTATGCCAAGGCGCCCAAGGGCTTCCCCAACCCGTTCAAGGACAAGTCCATCGGCGCCGCGGTCAAGTTCGACCTGAAGCTGTCGAAAAATCGCTACAACGTGGTCAACTCGCTGTTCGACGTCATGATCACTTACCGCCAGAAGGAGTTGCGGGCCGCCACCAAGGCGATCCAGACCGCCGAGGCCAAGGCCAAGACCCCGGCCGGCAAGAAGCTCATCGCCCAGGCCCGGGCGCTGGTCAACAAGGTGCCCATCACCGCCGCCAAGGCCAGCGAAAAGGCCTTCAACAGCATCTTCAAGAAGAAGCGCAAGAAGAAGACCACCAAGGTGACCGGCCGCCAGGCCCAGTTCGAACAAGCCTGGGATACCGAGGTCAAGGCCAATTACGCCAAGGCCAAGGCCCTGGCGAATAAAGCCGCCTCCATGTAAGCGGCATCTCTGCCAGGGGCGGGGTCCGGCGCGATTGCACATCGCGCCGGGCCCCTCTCCCTTTCATCTCTCGTTCACCTAGAGATCATCCAGGCGGAGGACGGCTTTGGATCGGTTTTCGAAAATCCAATGGGGACCCGGGGCGCTCGCCATCTTCATCGGCCTGTTCCTGTTCGTGTTCCTCATCGTGCCGGTGGCCAAGGTCGTTTTCGTCGCCTTCCAGGACCCCAATACCGGCGCCCTGACCCTGGTCAATTTCGTCGATTTCTTCAATACCTCGCTGTTCCGGGAATCCTTCATTAATTCCCTTTACGTCGCCCTCATGTCGGTGGCGCTGTCATCGGCCATCGCCCTTCCGCTGGCCTATTTCACCACCCGGTTCAATTTCGGCGGCGCCGTCCTGATCCAGACTCTCGGCATCATCCCCCTGATCATGCCGCCCTTCGTCGGCGCCGTGGCGATGCTCCTGCTATTCGGCGAGAACGGCTCGGTCAACCTCATCATCAATGATTGGTTCGGCTTCACCATCCCCTTCATGGAAGGGCTCAACGGCGTCATCTTGGTCGAATCCATCCACTATTTCCCGTTCATCCTGATCAACCTTTCCGCCGCCTTGTTGAACATCGACCGGGCGATGGAGGAATCCGCCCAGAACCTCGGCGCCAGCGGCACCCGCCTGTTCAGGCGCATCGTCTTTCCCCTGGCCATGCCGGGCTATATCGCCGGCGCGTCCCTGGTGTTCCTGAAGGTCTTCGACGATATCGGCACGCCGCTGTTGCTGAACATCAACAACATGCTGGCGCCCCAGGCCTATCTGCGGATTTCGTCCATCGGCATCTCCGATCCCATGGGTTATGTGATTTCGGTGATCCTGGTGGCGTTTTCGTTGTTCGCGCTGTGGGTGTCGTTCCTGGCGCTCAAGGGCAAGGACTACGCCACCGTCCAGAAGGGTGGCGGCGGGTTGATGAAGCGCGACTTGCGGCCATGGGAAAAAATCGGCTGTTACGCCGTGGTGATCCTGATCCTGTTGATGGTGCTGTCGCCCCATATCGGCCTGGCGCTGTTGTCCTTCGGCACCGTGTGGTCGTTCAGCGTCCTGCCCGACGCTTACACCTGGGCGCATTACGGAAATATGTGGCGGACGGCCGACGGATACATTTACAACACCCTTCTCTATGCCGGATTGGCGGCCCTCATCGACGTGGTGCTGGGCACCGCCATCGCCTATATCGTGTGGCGCACCAAGATTATCGGGCGCAAGTGGCTCGACTTCATCGCCATGGGGGCGGTGGCCATCCCCGGCGTCGTGTTGGGCATCGGTTACCTTCGCACCTTCGTCGAGTTCAACGTGCCCATCGTCGACAAGCCGCTGGCTTCGTGGTGGGTGATCATCGTCATCGCGCTGGCCATCCGCCGCCTGCCCTATGCCTTGCGCGCCTGCGTCGCCGGGCTACAGCAGGTCAGCGTCATGCTGGAGGAAGCCGCCGAAAACCTGGGCGCCACCAAATATCGCACGGTGCGCCGCATCGTCGTGCCGTTGATGTCCGGCGCCATGCTGGCCGGGTTCGTCACCAGCTTCGCCACCGCCGCGGTGGAACTGTCGGCCACGCTGATGTTGGTATCGGCCCAATCCGACGCGCCGCTGGCCTACGGCATCTGGGAGTTCATGCAATCGGCCGCCGGCCGGGGGCCGGGGGCGGCGCTGGGCATCATCGCCGTTCTCATCGTCGGCATCGCCACCTACGTTTCCTACCGCATCATCCAACGCACCGAAAGACAGCGCAGCGTCGGTGCCGTCGTGGCGGAACAAGCGTGAGAGGGAGCACCGCCCCATGACCGACATCAGGCCCGAAGCCGTCGGCGTCACCATCGAGGACGTCAGCCTGTCCTTCGGCACGACGGAAGTCCTGAAAGGCATCACCCTAAAGATAGAGCCCGGCGAGTTCTTTACCTTCTTAGGTCCCTCGGGCTCGGGGAAATCGACACTGCTTCGCGCCATCGCCGGATTCGGCCCGACCCCGGCCGGCAGAATCCTGATCGGTGACGACGATGTCACCCATCTGGTGCCGTGGCGGCGCAACGTCGGCATGGTTTTCCAGAGCTACGCGCTGTGGCCCCACATGACGGTCCGCAAGAACGTCGCCTTCGGGCTCGAGGAACGCAAGGTGGGGGCCCGGGAAATCAGCAGCCGGGTGGACGCGGCCCTGGATCTGGTGGGCTTGAGGGAATTTGCCGAGCGCCGGCCGTCACAGCTGTCCGGGGGCCAACAGCAACGGGTAGCGCTGGCCCGCACCGTGGTGGTCGAGCCCCGGGTGCTGCTCCTGGACGAGCCGCTGTCGAACCTCGACGCCAACCTCAGGGTACAGATGCGCCGCGATATCCTGGAGCTGCAGCGGGAGCTCAAGCTGACCACCATCTTCGTCACCCATGACCAAGAGGAAGCCAACACCACGTCGGACCGTATCGCGGTGCTCAACGACGGCATCATCCAGCAGGTGGGCTCTCCCATGGAGCTTTACGACAATCCCGCCAACCGCTTCGTCGCCTATTTCCTCGGCACCGCCAACCTGATCGACGGCCGGGTGGAATTTGAGGCGACGACACCGGTGTTCCAAGCCGATGACGGGACCAGGATATCGTTGGCGGGAAGGGACCTGCCGGCCGGCGCCGGCACGGCCATGTTCCGGCCCCAGGACCTGACCATCTGCAAGGCCGGGGCCGATGACGCCGCCGCCGGCGGAGTCGTGCTGCCGGGCAGCATCCGCCACCGGGAGTTCCTCGGCAGCCTGGTCCGCTATTCCGTGCGGGTGGGGACGCGCGAGATCCTGGTCGACGATTCCCATCACGCCGGTGGCCGGATCTTCGATATCGGCGAAGACGTGGACCTTCACCTGGACGTGGACCGGGTCCAGGTGCTCGGCGTGTGACAACCGCGGCATGGCCAGCGCCGGGATTGGTCTAGCCGGCCTGCCAGCCGAGATTCGGCATGGTGCCGGATGGACCTAGCCCACATACGGTTGAGGTGCCAAATTTCCCTGTAGCCGGCACCATCCTGAAGGCCCCAGAGCCTCTCCCTGGGGCTTTCTTTGCGCTGCTTGGATTAACCGGGTGCCGCTAAATCGTTCTGCGTTAATAATTCCGAAATAATAAAGGTTATTTATTAGGCAAAGGCAGTTATTCCCTTGATCCCAATCTGAGTATTGTGGGCTTGTCTGTTTTGCAAGCAAAGGAAGGTAAATGTTCCGGCTTTTACGCTATTTCTCTATCGCGAGCGCGATTGCGTTGACCGTGGTTACTTCTGTGTCGGTGTACCTATACAGGCACACCGCGGTGGAAGAACTCGTTGTTTCTGAGGAGAGGGCAAACGTCGACCTGGCCCGATTATTCTCTAACATCCTGTGGCTACGATTTTCCGATTACGTGAAGACGGTCTCGGAGACCAATGGTGATACATTGCGGGCACGGCCCGAAACGCACCAAATCGATGAAGCCGTAAGGACCCTTACCGCCAGTCTGGCCGTGCTCAAAGTCAAGGTTTACAATCTGGATGGAGTTACGATCTATTCCTCGGAGCCCAGCCAGATAGGTACGGACAGGCGCAATCATCGTGGGTTTCTGCAGGCGGCACGCAGGGGTATACCCTCAAGCAACCTGTCATTTCGGGAAACATTCAGTGCGATCTCGGGCACGGTTCTTAATCGGGACTTGGTGGAAAGCTATCTCCCAATCCGGGGCAATGGTGGTGCGATTGAGGGCGTTTTCGAACTTTACACCGACGTAACGCCTGCGGTGGTAAGGATTGATCGTCGTACGAATATGCTCACGGTTGGCCTCTTGCTGGCCTTCGTGACATTGTATGGGATCCTCTTCTTGATCGTCCGGCGAGCCGATCAGATCTTGAGGTCGCAATACGTCGATCTTCGGTCAAAAATGGAAGCACATCGAGCAACAGAAGAAAGTTTGGCGCAGAAGTCGGCGCTCCTCGAGACGACCCTGGAGAACATGTCCCATGGCATTACCGTCCACGATGCCGATGGCAGATTGATCGCCTTCAACCAGAACAGTGTCAAGCTCCGCGACTACCCGCCAGGTTACATACGCTTGGGGATGACCAATGACGAGACCTATCGCTACAAGGCCGAACGAGGCTACTACGGTCCAGGCGATGTCGAATCGATCGTTGCCGAAAGGATAAATAGGAATAGCAAGAAAATACACTGGCTCCGCGAGCGCGTTCGCGAGGACAGCACGGTTGTCGCCATTCATCGCCAACCCATGCCCGAGGGCGGCTATGTGACGACTTATACCGATATCACCGCGCGCAAGGCGGCGGAAGAGAATACACGTCAGGCGATGGAGGAGGCGAAGTTGGCCAACCGCGCCAAGTCCGAATTTATAGCCACTATGAGCCACGAGCTGCGCACGCCCTTGACTGCCATCATCGGCTTCTCTGAGGCATTGATGAAAAAGATTTTCGGTCCCGTCGGCAATACGAAAAATCTGGAATATATCGAGGATATCAATGCCTCGGGCCACCATTTGCTCGGCGTCATCAACGACATCCTTGATGTCTCCAAAATCGAGGCTGGCAAGGTGGAACTATACGAAGAGGCGTTCGACCCGGCGGGGATTGTTCGCTCATGTTTGAGCTTAGTGAAGGGACAGGCCAGGAGCCAGGGTATCGCACTCGTAGCGGAACTCCCTGATCGTCTTCTTCCTCTGTATGCGGATCAACGCATTCTCAAGCAGATCATTCTCAACCTGCTTTCCAATGCAATAAAATTCACCCCCGAAGGCGGCAAGGTTACCCTCAATATGTGGAGCCGCCCCAGTACCGGGCATGTTCTCCAAGTCATCGATACTGGAATTGGTGTTGCCCTCAACGACATCCCAAAAATTCTGAAGCCATTCATCCAAATAGAGAACGCCCTTAGCCGCAAACATCAGGGCACCGGCCTCGGGCTTCCGTTGTGCAAAAGTCTCATAGAATTACACGGCGGCTATCTGGATTTCCAGAGTGAGTTTGGGGTCGGCAGCACCGTGACCATACGTTTCCCCAAAGAGCGCGTCGTTAGCGCCGAGGGCAGCACCACTAACACTCCCCTAGCGAAGGCCCCATTTAAAATCCAAGCCAGCCGGTAACGGTCTGAAAGACTTGTCGGTCATGCCGCCAGCTGGCCAAGCCCAACCAAATGGTATTCGAAAGCGCGACACGCTACTTCAATTGGGCTGAACAACCCTTATTGCCCTCGAATGAAGATAAGTCCTTGCGCTCAGGGAGTTCGGGGAACGACAATTCCTGATCTTACAGGGAGAGATAAAGCAGACCATGGTCATTGGGCCCCAATGTCTGCTTCTCACCCGTACCGGGTGTTTGATGGTTCCAATTGGAAAAATGGCGGCCCCTTTGGCAGGACGGGTTAGAAAGAAATTTTAGCGGTTCAGCGGGAACTACCAAACATGCCTAACCCGGAAATCGGGCCGAAAGGTTCCCTTCGCCCCCCCAGTGCTCTAAGGTTTTTTCTCCGCGCCCTCGAATAAGACCGCGATGTCACTGACGGCGCATCGGAACAGGGAGACGATCGCTATGAATCTCAGGAACTTGATGAAGGTGTCGGCCATGGCAGCCGCTTGCTTCGCCCTGGCTGCGGCACCAAAGCCGGCGGCGGCGGACGTTGGGTCCTTCTACAGGGGCAAGGTCATGACCATGTATATCGGGGTGTCGGCGGGCGGCGGCTACGATGCCTATGCGCGCATGGTCACGCGCCACATCACCCGCTTTATTCCCGGTAACCCGCGCATGATCGCCAAGAACTACACCGGCGCCGGCGGCATGCGGATGCTGAACTCGCTCTTCAACGTGTTCAAACAGGATGGGACGAATTTGGCTCACATCCTCCGCAACCTCGTCAGCGAGCCGCTGTTCGGCAATAAGGCCGCCCGGTTTGACGGCTCCAAGATCAAATGGCTGGGAAGCGCCAACCAGGAATACAGCATGTGCACCTTCTGGCATAAGCACAACATCAAGACCGTCGACGACATGCTCAGCCGGCCGTTGATCATGGGCGGCATTTCCATCGGCAGCACCATCGATATCCACACCCGGCTGGTGAACAACTTGCTCGGGGGTCAGATGCGGCTGGTGACCGGCTATCCGGGCGGTGCCGATATCAACCTCGCCATGCAGCGGGGCGAGGTGGAGGGCCGCTGTGGCTGGTCGTGGTCGTCCATCAACGCCACCGGCGCCGCCTGGCTCCGGGACAAGAAAATCACCATGACGCTCCAGTTCGGCATGAAGCAGCATCCCGACCTCAAGCACGTGCCGCTGATCCGCGACCTGGTCAAGAACAAGAAGGACGCCCAGGCCCTTGACGTCCATCTTTCCGCACAACTCTACGGGCGGCCATTCGGCATGGGCCCGGGTGTCCCCGATGACCGCTTCAAGGCCATGCGCAAGGCCTTTTGGGCGACCATGAACGACAAGAAATTCCTCTCGGATTCGAAGAAGCGGCGTCTCCAGATCGACCCCGCCCCGGGTGAGGAGGTCGAGAGACTGGTCAAGATGGTCTACGCCTTCCCGCCCGATGTCATCGCCCGGGCCAAGGAGATCGGGTCATCCTCAGCGCGGACCAGGGTCTCCAAGGCCGTCGTGCCGGTGAACACCTATACGGGCAAAATCACCAAGGTCAAGCGCAAGGGCCGCCGCGTGGCATGGAAGGGGGGCGGCAAGAAAGGCAAGCTGAAGGTATCCGGCAGAAGGACCAAGATCACGGTGGGAGGCAAGAAGGCCAAGCGCAAGAGCCTGAAGGTTGGCATGAACTGCACCTTCAAGGTGAGAGGCGCGAGCCAGGCCCTGAACATCGACTGCAAATAGGCCCAAGCGCCCGACAATGGAATGATCGCGGGTGGCGCGAAACCGCCGCCCGCGACCTTTTTCTATTCGCCGGAAAATGCCCTAGAGCACTTCCGGGCCAAATTGAATCAATTTGATGGGTGCTCATGGGCTTCCAGGGCAGGCGCGGGCCGAAGCGCGATGCGGTGTATCGGACGAGGGCCGCAACGCACCCTGGAAGCCCATGAGCCCCACCGCAGGCCGGGTGCTTTGACCCCAAGGCGTCGTTGCGCATCTTTGCCGATGCCCCGCATCGCCATGCGAAGCGCGCCTAGCCTTGGGGCAAAATCATCCCGGTCAAATGGTTCAATTTGGCCCGGAAATGCTCTAGGCGTGGGCAAGCACCACACAGCGAAGGTTCGAGACCTCAAGACCGAAATCCATGGCGCCGAAGTTATCGCCACCATCGTCGCTGGTGTAAATTTTGCCATTCCGGCAGCCGGCATAAAGGCGCCCGGCGATCTCTTCGTCCACGACGATCGCCTCGGGGAAATCCTCGCTGGCGATGCCGGCCGCGATGCCCTTCCAGTTCGCGCCGCCGTCGTCGGAGCGAATCATGGTCGCCTCCGCGCCGCTCGCCCGCCGCCGCCATCCCCCCGGCGCGCCATTGGCGACCGCCGAATACACCCGTTTGGGATCAAGGGGATCGAGGGTGATCGGAACCGAATATTCGTTGCTAAAGTTCATTGCCGCCGGCGTCCAACTGTCGCCCGCGTCTTCGCTGATATAAAGCGCGCGCCCCGGTGCGTCGCCGTTGCGGGCGCCGTTTCCGCCCGTGGCGATGAACAGATGGCGCGGGTCGGAGGGATCGATGACGATGGTGTGGACATCGCAGTCGATGTCGTCGTCGAGCAGCTTCCAACTCTTGCCGCGATCCGTGCTCTTTACCATGTAACCGACCTGGAGGGCGGCATACAGAATATCGGGATCCGACGGGTCGACGGCGAGGTCGCGCAGGTGGGGTTCCACGGTGGCGACCGGGTAGGGGATGGTTGCGACGAAGGGAATGTCCCAAATGGCGTCAAGCCGGTCCCAATTCTTTCCCTCGTCTTCGCTGACGAACAGGTCGATGGGTTCGCACCCGGCGTAAAGGCGGCGCGAATCGTGGGGATCGATGGTCACGCAGCGCACTTTCCCCGGACCCCTTTTGCCGTAACAGGGCTTCTTCCAGCTCTTGCCGAAATCCTCGCTCACCCACACGCCGTCGCCTCGGGTGCCGGCGAAGACCTTGTTGGCACCGATGGGGGAAACGGCCAGTTCGGGAACCGCCCAACTCTCGAGGCCCCGTTCGACGATCTCCCAGGACCGATCATCGCTGCTCCGGGCGGTGACCACGCCTTTCTCCGTGCCGATGTAAAGGACGCTGTCCATGTGTCGTTCCTCCCTCTCAGTGGTTCCCGGTTGGCAATGGGCAGCCCAAGCGCGCCAAGCTTGCCAAAGACCGGGAAAAAACATGGGAACAGGCGAAGTATGGCACAACCATCCCAAGCTTGTCAGGCAAAGGCGGCGGGGTGACGGCACGCGCTACATATTGCCCTAACTCATGGTAGGGTCACGCTGGCGGGCCACGTCATGGCCTTGCAACAAGACCCCAGGAGGGAAAGATGAAATCATTACCTAAAATTCTGTTTTGGCTGGGAATGCTTTGCATCCCGCTTTCCTGGACGGTGTGGTACCTG
>SMUX01356745.1_pt1 | contig 10499 bp, 19 predicted proteins | sample 2456431 | NCBI WGS metagenome assembly SMUX01 (sample SAMN11095930, study PRJNA526329) | marine sediment metagenome | biome: Marine sediment; feature: Surficial sediment; material: Deep marine sediment; isolation source: Hadal surficial sediment | place: Pacific Ocean | collected 2014-11 | depth... | reverse complement strand
TAACGGCGTAGAGCTTCCCGCTAGCAAAGCATAGACGGCCGCCATGGCGATGACGGCGGTGATCAGCCACGCTCCCCGGCCGAACACGGAATTCAGTCGGACTTCTTTCGAGACGTCTTCTTCTTTGCGACCTTCTTCGCGGCCGTTTTCTTGGCCGAGTCCCTCTTGAGGCGGGTTTTCCCGGAAGACCCCTTCTTCGAGGCAACCTTCTTTTTCTCCGGCTTCTTCTTCGCCTGAGTCTTCGATCCGGAAGCCTTTTTCTTGGGCGCCGTCTTCTTGGCCGGAGTCTTCTTCGGCGCGGATCTGCGACGGGCCGTCTTCTTCTCGGCCGGCTCCGCCTTGGGCCGGGCGACTTCACCGGCTTCGACCAGTTCGACGATGGAGACCGGCGCAGCGTCTCCGGTGCGAATTCCGATCTTCAGCACTCGGGTATAGCCGCCCGGACGATCTCGATAACGATCCGCGAGCTCATCGAAGACCTTTGCCGCCACCTCCCGCTGTCGAATGATTCGAAGCGCTCGGCGGCGCGCGTGAAGCGTACCCCGCTTCCCGAGCGTGATCATGCGCTCGGCGATGCGACGCACCTCCCTGGCCTTTGCATCCGTGGTCTGGATGCGCTCGTGTTCGAGGAGAGACGTCACCATGTTCCGGTACAGCGCTAACCGGTGAGCGCTCGTCCTCCCGAGCTTTCGCGAACGTACGCGATGGCGCATGGCTACGCCTCACGCTCCTGTCTTCGTTCGATCTCCTTCCGATCCGGGAAACTCTCCAGAGCCATCCCGAGCTCGAGCGACATCGACGCCAGCACATTCTTGATCTCGTTGAGAGACTTACGCCCGAAGTTCTTGGTCTTCAGCATCTCGCCTTCGCTCCGCTGAACCAGCTCGCCGATGTACCGGATGTTCGCGTTCTGAAGGCAGTTCGCGGATCGCACGGAAAGCTCGAGCTCATCGACGGACTTGAAGAGGTTCGGATTGACCACTTCCGGCTCTTCGGCCAGCAGCATCGGGGTCTCGATGGGTTCCTCGAAGTTGATAAAAATGGCGAGCTGCTCCTTGAGAATCTTTGCGGCGTAGCCGAGGGCGTCGACGGGCGCCACGGTACCGTCCGTCCAGATTTCGAGGTTCAAGCGGTCGAAGTCCGTCGAACGGCCGACCCGCGCGGGGGTGACCGTATAGTTGACCTTCTGAACCGGAGAGAAGATGGAATCGATCGGAATTGTCCCGATCGGCATCTCGTCGGTCTTGTTTCTCTCGGCCGGGATGTAGCCTTTGCCGGTGCCCACGGTCACCTGAAATTCCACGTCCGCCTCTTCCGACAGGGTGGCGATCTTATGATCCCGATTGAGAATCTCGATGGACGAATCGCCTGAGTCCAGGTCGCCGGCGGAAAGGACTCCCTCGCCTTTCTTGTGGATCATCAGCAACTTTGGCCCCTCGCCGTGGATGCGCAGCCGCACCTCCTTGAGGTTCAGGACGATTTCGCTCATGTCCTCCATGACACCGTGTATGGTCGAGAACTCGTGAAGAACCCCTTCGATTCGAACCGACGTGATCGCGGCGCCCTGGAGCGACGAGAGAAGCACGCGACGCAACGCGTTTCCCAGCGTGGTCCCGAAGCCGCGCTCAAAGGGCTCGCAGGTGAATCGTCCGTAGACAGCCGACGACACATCGTCGTCGGCTTCCAGTTGCCTGGGGCGAATGAGCTGGCGCCAGTTGTTCGCGATGATTTCTTGCTGCATGGGGTCCCCCGTTCGACTCCCGCGGATGGTTACCGCGAATAGAGCTCGACGATGAGCTGCTCCTGAATCGGCATGGTGACGTCTTCGCGGGAAGGCATCGCCTTGACTGTCCCCCGGAAGGCGTCCTTGTCGGTCTCCAGCCACTGCGGGACGCTGCGGCCCTCGAGTGTCTCCAGAGCCCCGGCGATCCGTGCGATCTTGCGTGACTTCTCGGCGATCGAGACCACGGCGCCCTCGCGGACGACGATCGACGGAATCGTCGCCGATCGACCGTTGATGAGGATGTGCCCGTGACGCACGAGCTGCCGCGCCTCAGCTCGAGAAGTCGAGAAGCCCATGCGGAAGACGACGTTGTCGAGTCGGCGTTCCAGCAGGATTAGCAGGTTCTCGCCCGCGCGCCCCTTCATCCGACTAGCGCGGTCCATCGTACGCGCAAACTGCTTCTCCAGGAGCCCGTACATCCGTTTGACCTTCTGTTTCTCGCGGAGCTGGACACAGTATTCAGAAAACCGCGCGCGACCCTGGCCGTGTTGACCGGGCGGGTAGGCGCGGCGCTCGATACCGCATTTCGGACTGAAACACCGGTCGCCCTTCAGGAAGAGTTTTGTTCCCTCCCGACGACACAGACGGCAAACCGCTTCAGAATACCTCGCCATCGCGTCCCTCCCCCTCCTCTAGACCCGTCGCCGCTTGGGCGGGCGGCAGCCGTTGTGAGGGATGGGCGTCACATCTCGGATCAACGTGATCTTGATGCCAGACGCCTGAATCGCTCGGACCGCCGATTCCCGTCCCGAGCCCGGACCCTTGACGTAGACCGATACCTGTCGAACACCGTGTTCCATCGCCTTCTTGGAAGCCTCCTCGGCAGCCACCTGCGCGGCGAAGGGCGTGGACTTCCGAGATCCCTTGAAACCCTGGCCCCCCGCCGTCGCCCAGCAAAGCGTGTTGCCCGCGACGTCGGTGATCGTAATCATCGTGTTATTGAACGTCGAGTGCACGTGAGCGATACCCGACTGGACGTTCTTCTTGACCTTCTTTCGGCTGCCCTTCTTCATCGCCTTGCCTCTTACTTCTTCATTGCCGGCTTCTTCTTGCCGGCAACCGTCTTGCGCGGCCCCTTCCGGGTGCGCGCGTTCGTGTGGGTCCGTTGGCCGCGCACAGGTAAGCCGCGCCGATGCCGCAGCCCGCGGTAGCAGCCAATATCCATGAGCATCTTGATGTTCTCCTGGACCTGACGGCGGAGATCTCCCTCGACGCGGTAGTCGCGCTCGATGATTTCGCGAAGTCGCACGACCTCCCCGTCGGCGAGACGGTCTGTCGGAGTATCACCATCGATCTCCGCCTTCTCGCAGATAGCCCGCGCGGAACTTCGCCCGATTCCGTAGAGGTAGCTGAGCGAGATCTCGATCCGCTTGTTGCGAGGCAGGTCGATTCCCGCGATTCGCGCCATCCGATCAGTCCTCCTGAGTCGTTCCCGCGGCCAGGGCTCTAGCCCTGGCGTTGCTTGTGTTTCGGATTCTCACAGATCACTCGCACGACTCCGCGTCGACGGATGATCCGGCACTTATCACACATCTTGCGGACTGATGATCGAACTTTCATACCACGGAACCTCCCGCCGCAATCTCTAGTGAGAACCGTCGATCCAGGTAAGCGCCTCGGGCTCATCCTCGGTGATCAAGATCGTGTGCTCGAAATGTGCCGACAACGAGCCATCGGCCGTCACCGCGGTCCATTCGTCGTCGAGCATCCGCACATCGGGTCGTCCCATGTCAACCATCGGCTCGATGGCGAATACCATTCCGGGCATCAGCCGCGGGCCCCGGCCGGCCTTCCCGTAGTTGGGAATCCACGGCGGCTCGTGCAGCTTCTCGCCAACGCCGTGCCCCGCGAACACGCGGACAACCGAGAAGCCCTCGCTCTCCACTCGATTCTGGATCGCGTGACCAATATCCGATAGGCGGTGTCCCGGGACCATCTGTTCGATACCGCACAGCAAGGCATCCCGGGTCACATCGATGAGTTTCTGGGTCTCGGGGTCGACCTCGCCCACTGGTACCGTCACCGCCGAATCGCCGTGGAACCCGCCGACAGAAACACCGAAATCGAGCCCCACGATGTCGCCCTCCTCGAGCTCTCGGGGTCCGGGGATACCATGAACGATCTCGTCATTGACGGATACGCAGAGCACGGCCGGGTACTTGGGAAGACCGTGTGGATCATAGTCTTTGAACGACGAGACCACGCCGCGCTGGGAAATCGCCTTCTCGGCGTACTCGTCCAACTCCCGGGTCGTGATCCCCGGCGCCGCCAGCTCGCGCAGCTCCAGCAGGATCTCTCCGACGTGACGGCAGGCCTCGCGCATCAGTTCGATCTCGCGACGCGTCTTGATCGGGATGCGTTCGCCGTAGGCCATTACGCGCCCAGCGCCTCCCCGATCCGCTTTTCGACCTCGTCGATCGTCCCCATGCCGTCCACTTCCGCCAACACGTCGCGCGCCCGATAATACTCTACCAGCGGCTCCGTCTGCTCCCGGTAGACGCGCAGGCGCCTGCGAATCGTCGCCTCGTTGTCGTCACTCCGGCTTTCGATCTCCGCCCGATTGAGAAGTCGCGCGATCACCGCCGGCTCATCGGCAACCAAGACAACGCAGCGATCGAGCTTCGAACCCAGACTTTCGAGCATTTCGTCGAGAGCCCTGGCTTGATCGACGGTTCGAGGAAATCCGTCGAGGATGAACCCGACGCGCGTGTCCTCTCGGGAAAGGCGTTCCCGGGCTACCCCGATGACGATCTCGTCGGACACGAGATCGCCGCGATCCATGACGCTCTGGGCTCGCAATCCGATCTCCGTCTGGGCGGCGACGGCCTCGCGAAGCATGTCGCCCGTCGAGATCTGCGGGATCCGGTGCTTCTTGACCAGGCGCTCGGCCTGGGTGCCCTTGCCAGCGCCGGGCGGCCCGAGCAGCAGCAGTCGGCACGCCGTCATCGCCCGAGCCTCCCGCGGATTCGGGTGCCCCGGACGAATCCCTCGTACTGCCGCGACACCAGATGGGCCTCGATCTGCCCGATGGTGTCAAGTCCCACCCCCACGACGATTAGAATCGCCGTACCCCCCAAGTAGAAGGGGACGCCGAATCGCACCGAGAGAATGGTGGGCAGTACGCAGACCGCGGACATGTAGAGACCCCCGACCAACGTGATCCGCGTGAGAATCCAGTCGATATGCTCCGCGGTCCGCTTGCCCGGCCGGATCCCGGGAATGTAGGCGCCCGACTGCTTGATGTTGTCCGCCACATCCAACGGGTTGATCATGATCGCCGTGTAGAAGTAACAGAAGAATACGATGAATCCGGCGTAGATGAGCTGGTAGAGGGGGCTGGCCGGGTTCAGGTAGGTATCGATGAACGTCTGGATCGCGGGGGAATCCGTGAACTGTCCAATGGTCAGCGGAAACATGAGCAGAGACGACGCGAAGATCGCCGGTATCACGCCCGCGGTATTGACGCGAAGCGGGAAGTAGCTCATTCCACCCTGCATGACCTTTCGGCCCACAACGCGCCGCGCGTGCTGGATCGGGATCCGGCGCTGGCCTCGTTCGACGAGCACCACGAAGAAGATGAGGCCAATTGCCAGAAACCCGATGAACAGGGTCTGGAGGATGCTGAACTGGTCGGTCCTGATCAGCTGGAAGAGCTGCGCGAGTGCGGAGGGAATGCTGATGATGATGCTCGCGAAGATTATCATCGAGATCCCATTGCCGATGCCGCGTTCGGTGATCTGCTCGCCGAGCCACATGATGAATGCCGTCCCAGACGTCAGCGTGATCATGCACATGAGCTTGAAGCTCAGGCCGGGGGTCATGACGGCGCCCTCGCCGAATTGGTCGGACTCGAGAGCCACCGAGATCAAGAATCCCTGGAACATCGCCAAGCCGATGGTGGCGTACCGCGTGTATTGATTGATCTTTTTCTGGCCCGCAGCCCCTTCCTTCTTCAGCTCCTCGAGCTTCGGAATCACGACCGTCAGCAGCTGGAAGATGATCGACGCACTGATGTAGGGCATGATGCCGAGCGAGAAGATCGAAAGCTGCTCGAGGGCTCCCCCCGAGAACAGACTGAAGAGGCCGAAGACGGTTCCGGACATCCGTTCGAAGAAACTCCGAACCACTTCGGGGTCGATTCCGGGGGTCACGATGAACGCCCCGATGCGATAAACCGCGAGCATCGCGAACGTGAAGAGGATCCGCTGCCGGAGCTCCGTGATCCTCGCGATGTTCTGGACACCACCGAGCATCAGACGAGTTCCACGCTCCCGCCGGCTTCTTCGATCTTGCGCCGGGCCGTCGCACTCACACGGTGGACCCGGACCACCAGTTTGTTGGGCGCATCACCCTCCCCGAGGAGCTTGACCCTCCCGATTCGGCGGGGAACCAGCCCACGACCGGCCAGCAATTCGGGGTCAACGCTGGCACCCTCCCCAAACACCGCAAGAGCCCCGACATTGACGATCTGATAGGTGACCCTGAACAGATTGTGAAATCCCCGCTTCGGCAGACGCCTTGCCAGGGGCATCTGACCGCCCTCGAAGTGGAAGGGCGTCTCGCGCCCCGCCGAACGCTTTCCCTGCCCCTTTTCGCCGCGACCCGCCGTCTTGTTCCAGCCGGAACCGGGGCCTCGACCCACGCGCTTCGGCTTGCGGCGAGATCCGGGACGGGGCTGGAGTCGATCCAGCATGGGTCAGTCCTCCACGACCACGAGGTGCGACACTTTCTGGATCATGCCCCGGATCGCCGGGGTGTCGGCGACCTCGACCGTCTGGTTCAGCCGCCGGAGGCCCAGACCGCGCAGGGTCGCGCGCTGCCGGCGGTTGAAGCCAATTGCACTTCGCACCCATCGAACCCGGATGTGGGAAGCCTGGCTCATGCGCGCCCCAGCTCTCGCAGCCGGTCCGCTGGATTGCGCAGCCTCTCCAGGGCCATCATGGCCGCGCGCACCACGTTATGCGGATTGCTGGTGCCGAGATTCTTCGTGAGTACGTCGCGCACGCCCGCGGCCTCGAGCACAGCCCTGACCGGACCGCCCGCGATCACACCAGTCCCGGGAGACGCGGGGCGCAGCAGCACCCGCGCCGCGCCGAAACGGCCGATGATGTCGTGGGGAAGGGTACCCTCCATGAGCGGGACCCGGATCAGCGCCTTCCGCGCCCGTTCCACGCCCTTTCGGATCGCTTCGGGCACCTCGAGGGCCTTTCCGTAGCCCGCGCCCACAACCCCGTCGCCGTCGCCGACCACGATCAGTGCACTGAAGGCGAACCGGCGTCCGCCCTTTACCACCTTCGCAACGCGATTGATATGGACGACGCGGTCCGTCAGCTCGAAGTCGTTCGGATTCAAATGATGGGTTCCCATGGTCCGTCCTAGAAGCGAAGGCCCGCCTCGCGGGCCGCCTCCGCGAGCGCCTTCACGCGGCCGTGATAAAGAAATCCGTTTCGGTGAAAGACGACCCGATCGATCTTCTTCTCCTTGGCGAGCTCGGCAATGGCTTTGCCGACGAGGCATGCAGCTTCAGTATTTCCCGTCGACGTAACTTCTCCCATCACCTTCCGAGAGCGGGTCGAGACAGATCCGATCGTCCGGCCCGTTGTCGCATCCACGAGCTGAGCGTAGGTATGCTTCGCGCTACGGAACACGACGAGGCGAGCATGGGGGCTCCTCGAGAGCCGCCACGCCACCCGGGAGCGACGGGCATTCCGTCGCTTCTCCTTCTCGCTTCCGTACTTGCGCTTCACAGTTGCCTCAGCCGCCAGCGGTGACTCCGGACTTCCCGACCTTCCGCCGCACGTGCTCATTCAGGTATCGGATGCCCTTACCCTTGTAGGGCTCCGGGGGCCGAATGGCGCGAATATCGGCGGCGAACTGACCCACCTGTTGCCGGTCGATTCCCTCGACCCGAACCATTGTGTTCCGATCGACCGAGACCTGGATCCCTTCGGGAATCGGAAGAACCACCGTGTGAGAGAAACCCAGCTGAAGATTGAGCTGCTTTCCATCCGATTCCGCTCGATAGCCGACCCCTTGGATCTCCAGCTGTTTCACGAAGGGCGTGGTGACGCCCCGCATCATGTTGGCGATCAACGCGCGCGTCAGACCGTGCAGAGCGCGACTCTCGTGCCGGTCGTCCGACCGCTGGACCTTCACCTGGCCATCGGCGATCTCAATACGGATTCCGGACGGAACGCGCTGAGACAACACGCCCTTCGGTCCCTCGACGCGAACGCCCTCGCCTTCGCGCACGACCGTTACGCCGTCGGGCATCGGTATGGGTCTCATTCCGACTCTCGACATCGCTACCAGACCTCGCAAACCACTTCGCCGCCCACGCGCGCTTCCCGGGCGGACCGATCCGAAAGGATCCCCTTGGACGTGGAGATCACCGCGGTGCCGAGACCATTTCGCACCCGCGGCACCTCGTTCTTCCCGACGTAGACTCGCCGCCCCGGCTTGCTCACGCGCCGAATCCCATCGATGAGGGCCAGGCCGTCGGCGCCGTACCGGATACCGAGCACGAGAGTCGGGTGGCCACCGCGTGACTCGACTTTGGCTTCCGAGAGAAATCCCTCCTCCTTGAGTACCCGGGCGATCGCCAGCTTCTGCCGGGACGACGGACAGGCCGTCTCGCTGTGGCGCGCTATTCCGGCATTCCGGATGCGCGTGAGCATGTCGCCGATCGGATCCGTCATCATGTCTTTATCCGCCTCGAATCAGCGCGCAAACGGCAGGCCGAGATGCGTGAGGAGTGCTTTCCCCTCCGCATCGTTCGGCGCGGAGGTACAGATCGTCACGTTCATGCCGGTGATCCGCTCGATCTTGTCGTAGTTCACCTCCGGGAAGATGATCTGTTCCCGGATGCCAAGCGAATAGTTTCCTCGACCATCAAATGCCTTGGGCGATGCCCCCTTGAAGTCGCGTACGCGCGGGAGGGAAACGTTGACGAGCCGATCGAAGAATTCCCACATTCGCACGCCCCGAAGTGTGACCTTGCAGCCGATCGGCTGCCCCGCCCTCAGTTTGAAGTTTGCGACGGACTTTCGCGCTCGCCGGATCACCGCCTTCTGTCCCGTGACGTCGGCCAGCTCTTCGGCCGCTCGCTCCAGCAGTTTGGGGTTCTGGGTCGCCTCCCCCAATCCCACGTTGAGCACGATCTTCGTCAGTTTCGGAACCTGGTGGACATTCCGGTACGAAAACTCGCCCAGGAGCTTCGGAACAATCTCCTCGCGGTAGCGTCCGAGCAGCCGAGGGACCACCTACAGAACCTCCGGCGCCAGGGAGATGATCTTCATGAACCGGCGCGCTCTCAATTCGCGGGCCACGGGTCCGAATATGCGGGTCCCAACCGGTTCCCGCTGGGTATCGATCAGCACCGCGGCATTGTCGTCGAACCGGATGAACGACCCGTCCGGTCGCCCGATCCCCTTCTTCGTCCGAACCACGACCGCCCTGCGAACTTCGCCCTTCTTCACCCGCGCATTGGGAGCCGCGTCCTTGACGGACACCACGATCACGTCTCCGATCGATGCGTAGCGGCGCCCCGAGCCACCCAGCACCCGAATGCAGGCGACCTTTCGCGCGCCGGAGTTGTCGGCGACATGGAGTACCGATTCTTGTTGAATCATCTCTCCACTAGGCCTCAGCCACCTTGACGAGGGTGGATTGGACCTTCCAGCGCTTCAATTTCGAAATCGGGCGATGCTCGATGATCTGCACCCGATCCCCGATGCTGCAGGTGTTGGACTCGTCGTGGGCCATGAATTTCGAATACCGTCGTATGTACTTCTTGTATCGGGGGTCTTGAACCAGCCGTTCCACGCGAACGACGACGGTTTTGTCCATCTTGTTGCTGACCACCAGTCCAACCAGGGTTCGCTGCCTGCCTCGTTGATTCACTTTACGGCCCCACGCCGCTCGTGCAGCAGAGTCGCCACGCGAGCGATGTCGCGGCGAAGCAGCTTGAGCTTCGCCGTGTTCTCGAGTTGACCGGTCGACCTCTTGACCTGCGCGTTGAACAACTCGTGGCGCAGATCACCGGATTTCGCGGTGAGTTCATCGATGGAAAGATCTGCGAGTTCGCTGGCCCTCACGAGAGGGCCTCTCGCGCCACGAACTGGGTCGACAAGGGAAGCTTGTGCGAGGCGAGCCTCAGGGCCGAGCGGGCGACTTCGCTCGTGATCCCCTCCATCTCGTAGAGGATTCGGCCGGGTCTCACGACGACGACCCACTCCTCCGGACTGCCCTTGCCCTTGCCCATCCGCGTCTCCGCCGGCTTCCTCGTAACTGGTTTATCGGGAAAGATGCGAATCCAGACCTTGCCGCCGCGCTTGACGTGCCGAGTCATGGCGATCCGTGCGGCCTCGATCTGACGCGCTGTGAGCCGGCCACACTCCGTCGCCTGCAGGCCGTAATCGCCGAACGCGAGGGAACTTCCGCGATGAGCCTTTCCCCGCATGCGGCCCTTGTGCTGCTTGCGATGCTTGACCTTCTTGGGCTGGAGCATTCCCTACCTCGCCTGCTCCTCACCGACCCGCTGGGAGAGGGCCCCCCTGTGTATGGCCTTGTCGGCAACGTCGCCCTTGAATATCCAGCACTTCACCCCGATCAAGCCATAGGTGGTTTTTGCCTCGGCAAAGCCGTAGTCGATTTCCGCCCGAAGTGTGTGGAGCGGCACCCGTCCCTCGCGGTACCACTCGCGGCGGCCCATCTC
>SMUX01086490.1_pt1 | contig 10499 bp, 9 predicted proteins | sample 2456431 | NCBI WGS metagenome assembly SMUX01 (sample SAMN11095930, study PRJNA526329) | marine sediment metagenome | biome: Marine sediment; feature: Surficial sediment; material: Deep marine sediment; isolation source: Hadal surficial sediment | place: Pacific Ocean | collected 2014-11 | depth 0-1... | reverse complement strand
TGCGGTGCTGGTGTACCGGAATCCAGGGATTCCCGCACGCCCCATGGTGAGGGTCTATGGCGGTGATCGTGATGTCCGATTTCCACCCGAAAGCGGAACTGGGCTGGCATGGTCCCGGAGGTCCGCTGATAGCCAGAAGCGGACATTCACCGTCCTATCAGAATATTCCTCATTCCAACTATTCAATGGAGGCTGCCCAGAAGGTTCCCCGACAAAGCAGATGACAACGTCGGCGATTGCCCATATTTAATTTCAAGCATACCTCCGCCACCGAGCACCGCCGTGGAAAAGGACCCCGGAGAGTTCCCATGAGTCGCGGAATGGTGTGCGCGCCGCAGCCCGAAGCCGTCGAGGCCGGCACGGATGCGCTCCGGAAGGGCGGCAACGCCGTCGATGCCGCCATCGCCTGCGCCCTGGTGCAGACGGCGGTGGACCCGCTGATGTGCGGCATTGCCGGATTCGGCTCAATGCACCTCTATCTGCCCGGTATGGGCGTCCACCGTTGCCTGGACTTCCACGCCCGGGCGCCGGAGGCCGTACGCGAGGACATGTGGGCCGACCGGATCGAGGCCGAGTGCGGGGACGGCTTCGGCTTCATTCTTGCGGGCCGCGTCAACGAGGTCGGCTATCAGGCCATCGCCACGCCGGAAAGCCTCCGCGCCTTCGCGGCGGCGCTTTCCCGCTTCGGCACCATGACGTTGAAGGAACTTCTTGACCCCGCCATAGCCTATGCCGAAGAGGGCTTCCTAATCCGCCCCCACGTGCACCGCTTCTGGACCCAGATCGAGCCCTCCGGCCGCGTCGACCACATCGAGTATCTCAGGGCCTCGCCGGCGGCGGCCAGAATCTACCTGGCCGAAGCGGGCGACATCCGCGAGCCAGGCGGAATCCTGCAGAATCCGGACATGGCCGCCAGCTTGAGCCGGATCGCCGAGGATGGCGTCGAAGCGTTCTACGAGGGCGAGATCGCGAAGGCCATCGTCGCCGACATGGACCGGAACGGCGGGCTCTTGACGCTTGCGGATCTGAAAAACGTGGAGCCCGAGGAGACGGAACCCCTTTGGGGCGACTACCGGGGCTTCCGCATCGCCACCAACCCGCCCCCCGGTGGCGGCATCATGGTCCTTGAGATGCTGAACATCCTCGAGAACTTCGATCTCGTCGGCATGGGACACAACTCGCCCGACTACATTGCGACCGTCGCCGAGGCCATGAAGATCGCCACCGTCGACAAGGACCGGCACGTGGGCGACCCCCGCTTCGTCGATGTGCCGCTGGAACGGCTCCTCGACAAGGCCTACGCAAAAGAAAAGGCCGACGCCATCGCGACCGGCGAGATCGCCCACGTGCCGCGGCTGCAAAAGGGCGCCGATCAGCGGGACACCACCCACGTCTGCGCCATCGACGAGGCCGGCAACTGCGTCTCCATGACCCATTCGCTCGGCATGCCGTCGGGTGTGGTCACCGAGGGGCTGGGGTTCATGTACAACGGCTGCATGAGCGTCTTCGACCCCCGGCCGGGGAACACCGGGTCGCTGGCGCCGGGGAAGGCGCGCTTCACCGCCATGGCGCCGACCATTGTGTTTGAGGGCGACCAGCCGCTTCTCCTGATCGGTGCCCCGGGCGGCACCTATATCACCATGGGCGTTCTGCAGGGGATCCTGAACGTTCTCGACTTCGGCATGGACGCGCAGCAGGCCGTGTCGGCGCCCCGGTTCTCTGCCACCTCGGACATCATCGAGATCACCAACCGCATGCCGCGTTCCGTGGAGGCGGCGCTGAGGAGCCGGGGCTACGATGTCCGCCGCTATGCCCTCAGCTACCACTTCGCCGGCGTGCACGCTGTCCGCATCCGGGGCGGCCGCTGGGACGGCGGCGCCGATCCCGGCCGCGACGGCATGGCGCTCGAAGCATGACAAGGAAGGGGCCCCAACCATGACCGACACCAAGTCGAACCTGCCGGTGCTCGACGCCGATGAGATCCTGGAGGGCGTCATCCGCTGGGTCGAGATCGAGACGCCCTCCTACGACGGCGAGGCCGTCAACCAGCTGGTTGACCAAGTGGAGGAAAGGATGGCGGTCCTGGGCACGAAGATCGAGCGCACGCCGGGTCGCGACGGATTCGGTGACATCCTCAAGGCGCGCACCCCCTGGGGCGGCGACGGTGCCGGGATCTTGGTGCTGTCGCATCTGGACACCGTGCACCCCAAGGGATCGCTGGAGGACGTGCTCAAGGTGCGCCGCGACGGCGACAAGGTTTACGGCCCCGGCATCTACGACATGAAGGCGGGTGCCTACATCGCCCATTACGCGCTGCGCCATCTGGTCCGGGAGGGGAAGGAGACGCCGCTGCCAATCACCTTCCTCTACATACCGGAAGAGGAAGTCGGAAGCCCCACCTCACGGGCGCTGATCGAGGCCGAGGCGAAGAAAAACAAGTACGTTCTCGTCACCGAACCGGCGCGGGAAGGCGGCAAAATCGTCACCGCCCGCAAGGGGGTTTTGCATTTCTTCGTCTCCGTCAGGGGCCGCCCGGCCCACGCCGGCTCCCGCCATATGGACGGTCGCAGCGCCATCAAGGAGATGGCGAGACAAATCCTGCGTTTCGAGGACTTCACCGACTACGAGGTGGGCATTACCGCCAGCGTCGGCACCGTCCAGGGCGGCACGCTCATCAACGTGATTCCGGCCGAGTGCAAGGCCGAGGTGGACATGCGGGTGCCGGACGCCGAGACGGCCAAGCGCATCGTCGCCGAGGTCGGGGGGTTCCGGCCCTTCGATCCCGACTGCGAGCTGGAGATCGAGGGCGGGATCAACCGTCCGCCCTATGAAAAGTTCGAGGGCATACAGAAGCTCTTCGACCACGCCAAGGAGCTGGCGGCGGAAGTCGGCTTCGAGCTCGAAGACCTGAAAACCGGCGGCGGCTCGGACGGCAATTTTACCGCCGCCCTCGGAATCCCCACCCTTGACGGTCTCGGCGCCGACGGCCACGGCGCCCACAGCTTCGACGAGCACATCTATTATTCGTCGCTGATCCCGCGCACGCAGTTGATGATCCGGCTGTTCGAAACCCTGAAATGATCGACCAGGGGCTCGGGAAACGTGGGGTTCGGGATGTCCCGCCCTCAGCTCTGCGGCTCGAGCGCGTCCCAGTACCTGAAGTTGAGGCTGCGCATGTACTGGTCGTGGATAACGCCAAGGCGGTAGCGCATCGAGAAGCTACCGGTGAACGAGCCCGTCTCCCGGCAGTGATCGACGAGCCCATGGGTCATTTCCAGGACGTCCTCGGGCAGGCCCGCCTCCAGCGCCGCGGCGGATGACTGCGGCGCAGGCGCGCTGCGGGCCTTTGGGTTTAGGGGTCAAGAGAATTTCCTCTATAAGTGCGGGAATGAACCGCTCTCCCCGGCCAGCCCTTTTATCGAGCGTCTCAAGCAACCTGCGCGGCATCCTGTTCATGGTGGTCTTCGCCGCCACCATATCGACGATGCACGGCGTCGTGCGCTACATGAGCGCCGAGGTGCACCCTTTTGAGATCGCCTTTTTCCGCAATCTGACGGTCTTCCTGCTGATGATTCCGCTGCTGCTGCGCTCCGGCCGGTCGGCGTGGAGGAGCGCGCGCCCCGGATTGCAGGCGGTGCGCGGATTTATCGGCGCTATGGCAATGTTGACGTGGTTTTACGCGCTGTCGCTGGTGCCCCTCGCCGATGCCACCGCGTTGAGTTTCACAGTGGTGGTCTTCACCACAGTCTGCGCCATCATCGTCTTGCGCGAGCGGGTCGGGATTCGCCGCTGGAGCGCCATCGGTATCGGCGTCATCGGCACCCTGATCATCCTCAGGCCGGGTCTGCAGGCGGTCAGCCTGGGCGCCTTGGTCGTGCTGGTCTCGAGCGTGTTGTGGGCAGCGTCGCTGATCTGCGTGAAGGTGCTGTCGCGCACCGATTCAAACGTCACCATCGTGTTCTACTCGGCCCTGTACTTCACGCCGCTGTCGCTGATCCCGGCCCTGTTCGTCTGGCAGTGGCCGACCCTTGAACAGCTGGCCATGCTTGTCCTCATCGGCGCGATGGCGGCGGTATCCCATCTCGCCATCGCCCAGTCCCTGCGGGAAGCGGAGGCAAGCGTGGTCATGCCGCTCGATTTCACCCGGCTCATCTGGGCCGCCGCCTTCGGCTACGTCGTCCTCGGCGAATTCCCCGATTTCTGGACCTGGCTCGGCGGCACCGTCATCTTCGCCAGCACGGTTTACATCTCCTACCGCGAGGGCAGGGTGATAGCGGCCGCCGACGCCCGGGATGCGTTACAAACCCGACCCACGCTGTGAAGGGGTCCGGCGAAGGGGGCACGGCCATCACCACGCGGCGTCTCTTGGCCGCCATCGTGCCGTTTTCCCTCCCCGTGGCCACCGGGCACAGGAACGCCCGGCGAAGAACATTGCCTGAATTCCGGTACCTTCCACACCGGCGTTTTCCCAATGGCGCCTTGAAAAGGGAACTGGGATAGTCTGATAATGCACACAGCGCCACCGCCTGTTGCGCTTGGATCGGGGGTGAACACCGGCGGCTCGTAGCAGGCTTGGCTAAAAAGGGAGGAAACGCGATGAAGAATCCAATTCTTCGAACACTGCCGCTCGCCCTCGCGGCGCTGATTGTCGGGGCGACTCCGGCCATGGCCGGTAAGTCAAACGACACGCTGATCTGGTCTACAGACCGCGAGGTCAGCGTCGTCGATACCTATTACAATCGTACTCGTGAACTCGTGGTCATGGGCCATCTCGGCTGGGACGGCCTGATGTTTCGCGATCTAAACACCGGTAAATTCAAGCCGTTGCTTGCCACCAAATGGAAGTGGAAGGACAACGTCACACTGATCGTGGACCTTCGTACCGACGTTAAGTTTCACGATGGGTCCACATTTGACGCAGACGATGTCGTCTACACGGTCAACCATGTCGCCAACAAGGAAAATGGCGTTCTCACCTATTCGAATGTCAAGTTTATGAAGGACGCCAAGAAGCTTGGCTCCCACAAAGTCCAGATCAATCTTCACAAGCCGTTCCCGGCAGCGATCGCGTATCTGGCTGGCGCAGTTTTCATGCTATCGGACGGGCATTATGACAATGCACCGACAAAGCCGGACGGCAAAAAGAATTACGGCGCGGTGAAAGCCAATGGCACCGGTCCTTACAAATTAGTCGAGATAAAGTCCGGTGACTACGTCCTTTGGGAAAAGAACAGCAACTACTTCGGCGGCGCCAAGGGCAAGCCCTCGATCGGCAAGGTCAAATTCCGCACAATCAAGGAAATGAACACGCAGATTGCGGAATTGTTGACCGGCGGTCTGGACTGGATATGGGACGTGCCGAAGGACCAGGCGGAGCGCCTTGAGCAAGGTGGCAAGGTCACGGTGGAAAATGCCAAGACGATGCGCGTTTCCTATATCGCCTTCGATGTCGATGGCTCTTCGTCGAGCAAGCAGTTCAAGGACAAGAAGGTACGCATGGCTGTGGCGCACGCGATAAACCGCGAGGCGATCACCAAGAATATGGTTGGTCCGGCGTCGGTCGTCATCCACTCCCCGTGCCATCCCGACCAGTTCGGTTGCACGTCTGACGTTCCCAGGTGGAATTACGACCCGGCCAAAGCCAAGAAGTTGCTTGCCGAAGCCGGGTTCCCGAACGGATTCGAAACCGAAATCTACGCCTATCGCCAGCGTGAATTTACCGAGGCGGTCATCGGCGATCTCGCCAAGGTCGGCATCAAGGCGAAGCTGAACTTCATGACATACCGCGCCCTGCGCGATCTCGCCTGGAAGGGCAAGACGGCAATGCATCACATGACCTGGGGGTCAAACTCGATCCCCGATGCGTCTGCAATCACCGGCGTCTTCTTTGTTGGAGGCAAGGATGATCCGGCCGATGATCCTGAAGTGAACAAGGCTATCCGGGAAGCCGGCACAACGACCGATCCGAAGAAGCGCCTGGCGCTTTATAAAAAGGCCATGACCAAGATCGTCGGAGAGCTGTACTGGCTGCCGATGTTCACCTACGCCAAATATTACGCGTTCGCCAAGGATCTCGACTTCAAAACGACGCCGGACGAAATCCCGCGTTTCTATAGCGCGAAGTGGAAATAACCGGTTGATCTGAGACACCAAAGCGTTCCGGCCCGGCATTTGTGACGGGCCGGGACGCATCGCTATTCCAGGGGCAGGCGACAATGTTTGCATTCGCCTTGAAGCGGCTGGGCGTGGCGCTGCTCGTCGCTCTCACCGTTTCCGCCATCACATTCTCCATGGTCTATCTGCCCGGGGATCCGGCTATGGCGCTTGCGCCAGAGACGGCGTCGCAGGAAGATATCGAACTTATCCGCAAGATTTATGGCTACGACCGGCCGATCATAATCCAGTATCTGGACTGGCTGCACCACGCCGTGCAGGGCGATTTTGGCCGCTCCCATTATCTCAATGAAGATGTGGCGAACATCATTTTCGACCGTCTGCCAACAACGATGCTGCTCGGCGCCTGCGCAATCACTTTCGCGCTGGTTCTCTCTATCCCACTCGGCGTGCTCGCCGCGACCCGGCCCAACAGCCTGATCGACCGTTTGGCGCTGTCAATCGCCGTCGTCGGGCAAGCGATGCCAAGTTTCTGGTTCGCGCTGACGATGATGCTCTGGTTCGGCATCAACTGGCAGCTGTTGCCCATAACCGGGACGGACAGCTGGAAGAATTTCGTCATGCCGGCTATCGCGCTCGGCTATTATGTGACGCCCGGTGTCATGCGCCTGACGCGCGCGGGGATGCTGGAAGTTCTCGCATCCGACTATATCCGCACCGCGCGCGCCAAGGGGCTGCGGCCCATGCGTGTGCTGTTCAAGCATGCGCTTCGCAACGCAATTCTCCCCGTGGTTTCGCTCACCGCCGTTCAGTTCGGTTTCATGCTCGGCGGCTCCATTGTGATCGAGACCATATTCGCGATCAACGGGCTCGGCTATCTCGCCTGGGAGTCCATTCAACGCGCCGATCTGCCGATGATGCAGGCAATCGTACTGGTGCTGTCGGTGTTCTATATCGTGCTCACGCTGTTGGCCGATCTTCTAAACGCCTTCCTCGATCCGCGCATCAGGGTGCAATGATATGGCTGACATGTCCATTACCCGCGCTGGCATTCCTACAGCGGAAGAAATTCTCGAACCCTCGCCCGGCGCCCTGTTGCGGCGGCGCATTATTGGCAATACCGGGCTAATCATTGGTTCTGCCGTGCTCCTGACAATCGTCTTCGTGGCGGTGTTCGCGGACGTGATTTCGCCGGGCGATCCTCTCGACCAGGTTCTGTCGCGCAGGCTCATTCCGCCGATCTGGCACGACACTCCCAAGGCGACATGGGATCATCCGCTGGGCACCGACGCCCTGGGGCGCGATTATCTCACCCGGCTGTTTTATGGGGCGCGGATATCGCTGTTCATTGGTTTCGCGGCGATGATTATTTCGGGCATTATCGGCACGACGCTTGGTGTTTTGGCAGGATATTTCGGCGGCCGCGTCGATATGGTGGTCAATTTCATACTCACAACGCGCCTGTCGCTGCCGGTGATTCTGGTCGCGCTGGCCGTCGTTTCGCTCATTGGCTCCTCGCTGACCGTAGTGATCTGGGTTCTAGGCCTGTTGATATGGGACCGTTTCGCCGTCGTCATGCGCAGCGCCACGCAGCAAATCCGCAATCTGGAATTCGTCTCCGCGGCTCAGGCATTGGGGTGTTCTACGCCGCGCATCATCCTCAGCGAAATCATGCCAAACATCGCCAATCATCTGATCGTGATCGCGACGCTGGAGATGGCCCACGCGATCCTTCTGGAAGCGGCGCTATCCTTCCTCGGCTTGGGCGTGCAGCCGCCCGAGCCTTCATGGGGGCTGATGGTTTCCGAGGGCAAGGGGCTCATGTTCTTCGAACCCTGGCTCATCACCATTCCGGGTGCGGCGATTTTCGCCCTGGTTCTTGCCATCAATCTGCTCGGCGACGGCATCCGCGACGTGACCGCGCCGGAAAACCGGATTTAGGGTTTTGAATCCTGACCCTAATCTCGTGGCGAAACCCATCCTCGAAGTTGAGAATCTCTGTGTGGACATCAATGTCCCTTCAGGCGTTCTGCATGCGGTGCAGAATGTCAGCTTCTCCCTCGCCAAGGGAGAAACGCTTTGCATTGTCGGCGAATCGGGTTGCGGAAAATCCATCACTGCCCTGTCGCTCATGAATCTGCTTCCCAAAACAGCCAGTCGAAGCGCGGATAAGCTGAAGCTGGACGGACGTGACCTGAGGGGCTTGCGTGAAAGCGAGATGTCCGATTTGCGCGGCGACCGGATGGCGATGATCTTCCAGGAGCCGATGACTTCGCTCAATCCGGCCTACACCATCGGCAATCAGCTTGAAGAGGCGATGAAACGTCACCGGAATGTCGGCACGCGGCAAGCACGTGATCGTGCGGTGTACCTGCTGGAGAAGGTCGGCATCACCGGCGCGCGCAGCAGGCTGGGGCAATATCCGCATCAGCTCTCCGGCGGGTTGCGCCAGCGGGTGATGATCGCCATGAGTTTGATGTGCGATCCCGCGCTTATCCTGGCGGACGAACCCACCACGGCGCTCGATGTGACCATTCAGGCGCAAATACTGCACCTGCTCGCCGACCTGCGCGATGAGTTCGATACGAGCCTCATTCTGATCACCCACGATCTCGGCATTGTCGCGCGCGTCGCCGACAGGGTTGCGGTCATGTATGCGGGTGAATTCGTGGAAACCGGGACAACCGAACAGGTGTTCAACGCGCCGTCGCATCCCTACACACAAGGGCTGCTGCGCTGCATTCCAATTCCCGGCAAGACGAAGCGGGGTGAGCATCTGGGGGCAATTCAGGGGATCGTCCCCAACCTTGTCGGGAAGATCGAGGGTTGCCGTTTTGCAGACCGCTGTCCCCATGTTCACGACGCGTGCCGGACCGGCGAAATCGCCCTGTGTCCGGCCTTTGAGGCAAGCCATCAATTTCGCTGCGTCCTGTCACCGGAGGCGTGTGCCAGCAATCTGAAAAGCGGGAAGGCGGCATGAGCGATCCGGTTATCGAAGTAAAGAATGTCGTCCGGACCTTCATGATCAGCGCGGGGTTCATGCGCGGCAAGAAACCGCTGCACGCGGTCAATGGCGTCTCGCTTAATGTCGAGCGCGGTGAAGTGATGGGGATTGTCGGAGAATCGGGGTGCGGCAAGACCACCCTCGCCAAGATGATGCTCGGCCTGTTGGCCCCGACATCCGGCTCGCTGCATCTCGATGGGCAGCTTGTGGGGTCGGTCGACAGGATAAAGGTGGCGCGCATTCTCCAGCCGATATTCCAGGACCCGTACTCTTCGCTAAATCCGCGCAAGTCCATTGGCAATATCATTATACTGCCGCTCAAGGTGCAGGATGATCCAGATCCGGGGACCTGGCAAAGGCGCGCTGAGGAGATCATGGACCTCGTCGGCCTGCCCAAGCGCCTTTTCAACAATTTTCCGAACCAGCTCTCCGGCGGCCAACGTCAACGCGTTGCCATTGCGCGCGCGCTGATCAACCGGCCGAAGATCGTCATATGCGATGAGCCCACCAGCGCGCTCGATGTTTCGGTGCAGTCCCAGATACTCAATCTGCTGCAGGATTTGCGTACCGAGTTCGGACTGACCTATGTGTTGATCAGCCACAACCTCGCGGTGATCGAACATATGGCGACACGCGTCGCCGTCATGTATTTGGGCCGCATCGTGGAGGTGGCGGATACGGACACCCTGTTCCACCATCCGCAGCATCCCTATACCCAGGCGTTGCTTGGCTCGGTGCTGACGCCGGAGCCTGGCCTTGGCGTGCCCGACACGCATCTTGGCGCCGCCTATCCGAATCCGATCGAGCCGCCTTCAGGATGCACCTTCCACCCCCGCTGCGTTAAGGTCATGCCCCACTGCAGAACGATTCCGCCACGCCCGATCCCGACCCGCGTCGGTCATGTGGAGTGCCACCTCTTTGACGGAGAAGGGAATTCGGCGTCATGAACCGTGACGGCTGCATCAAGCGGGCGCTGGCGTATTTCGACGACGGGCACTACGTCTTGGACCTTGCCCGTCGGGTCGCGATCCCGTCGGAAAGCCAGAACCCGGACCGCCTGCCCGATTTGGCGCGCTACCTGGCGGAAGAGATGGTTCCCGCCTTCGAGGCCATGGGCTTCGCCTGCCGGGTGTTCGACAACCCGATCGAGGGCGGCGGTCCGGTGCTGCTCGCCCAACGCATGGAGGACGAGGCCTTGCCGACCGTGCTCGGCTACGGCCACGGCGATGTCATCCGCGGGTACGAAGACCAGTGGCTGGAAGGCCTGTCGCCATGGCAGACCGTGCAACGGGGCGACCGGCTCTATGGCCGGGGCACCGCCGACAACAAGGGCCAGCACACCCTGAACATGTGTGCCATGAACGCCGTGCTCCAGGAACGG
>SMUX01039492.1_pt1 | contig 10500 bp, 8 predicted proteins | sample 2456431 | NCBI WGS metagenome assembly SMUX01 (sample SAMN11095930, study PRJNA526329) | marine sediment metagenome | biome: Marine sediment; feature: Surficial sediment; material: Deep marine sediment; isolation source: Hadal surficial sediment | place: Pacific Ocean | collected 2014-11 | depth 0-1... | reverse complement strand
GCTGCAGAAAGAGACGTTCAAGCTCTACAAGGAACACAACGTCAACCCGCTCGGTGGCTGCTGGCCGATGCTGTTGCCGTTCCCGGTCCTCATTGCGTTGTTCTTCGTATTCCAGAACACCATCGAGCTGCGAGGCGTCTCCTTCATGTGGCTCCCCGCTCTGGCCCAGAGCGATCCACTGTACATCATCCCCGTCCTCATGGGCCTCTCCATGTTCGCGGTGAGCAAGGTGGGACAGATAGGGGTAGCTCCGAATCCTCAAATGAAAACCATTTTGTACGTCATGCCGGTGATGATGACGGTTCTGTTCGCCAGATTCGCCTCCGGGCTCAACCTGTACTACACGGTCCAGAACTTGGTCAGCGTGCCGCAACAATGGCTGCTGGCCAAGGAGCGGCTGAAGGCCAATCCGCCCAAGAAGGACAAGCCGAGTGCCCCTCCGGCCAAGACGGAAACCCCCGGGCACCAGCCCCGCCCCAAGCAGTTGAAGCGCAAGAAACGACGCTAGGCCGGGCACCGGAAGTGGGAGCGCGAGTCAGGGTGCCTGCTATCTTCTTGCCATGCTCTCGGACGTCATAGTGGCCCTGGCGACCCCGCCCGGGCGCTCGGCCTTGGCGGTGGTACGGCTTACTGGCGGCGACGCCTTTGCCGTGGCCGCCAGGGTGATCGACGACTTTAGGCCCGACCCCCCGAGACGGGCAGTCCTGGGCCGGTTCGCCGACGCGGATGGCTGCGAGATCGACCACGGCATCTACCTCACCTATCGCGCCCCCGGCAGCTACACCGGTGAAGACACCGTCGAGTTGATGTGCCATGGGGGCCTCATGGCCCCCGGGCGTCTGCTGGCAGCCCTGGAGGCCGCCGGCGCCCGCACCGCCCATGCGGGTGAGTTCACCCGGCGGGCGGTCCTCAACGGGAAGATGGATCTCGTCCAGGCCGAAGCGGTGGGTGACGTCATCGATGCCACGGCCCCGGCGCAGGTCCGGGCAGCTCTGCAACAACTCGACGGCGGGCTGTCGCGGCGGTTGCTGCAGTTACGAACGGACCTGATCGGGGTGGTGGCCCTCCTCAGCTACGACATCGATTTCCCCGACGAGGATGAGCCCCCGGTGGCGCCGGCTACCGTGCGGCAACGGCTGGACGATGTCGTCAGCCAGATCGATCACCTTCTGAGGACGGCGCCCGCGGGCGAGCGGGTGCGGGAGGGGGCGGTGGTGGTGTTGGCGGGCCGGCCCAACGTGGGGAAATCGTCCCTGTTCAACGCCCTCCTCGGGTTGGACCGGGCCATTGTAACCGAAATCCCCGGCACCACCCGGGATGCCATCGAAGCCGGCACCAGCTTCTTGGGATGGCCCGTCAGATTGGTGGACACCGCCGGCCTCCGAGCCGATGCCGACCGGATCGAGCAGTTGGGCATCGAAGTCAGCCACCGGTACCTGCAGGTGGCCGACATGGTACTTGTCTGTGTCGAGGCGGACCGGGAACTCGACGCCGAAGAACAGGACCTCCTGGCCTCGGCACTCCCTGGAGGCGGCGCCCCGCTGCTGGTGCGTACCAAGGCGGATATGACCGAGCGCGCGGCGGAGGGTATTCCGGTATCCGCCGACACCGGGGTGGGGCTCGACGTGCTCCGCCGGACCATCGCCGAGCGCATTTTTGGTGACCGGATCCAAGTGGCCGATCTGGAACCCATGTTGACGCGGGAGCGTCACCGGGTCGTGCTCCAGCGGGCCGTGGTGTCGCTGAAGGATGCCCGGCCGTTTCTCGACCAGCCCGGCGATCCGGTCCTCGCCGCCCATCACCTGCAGCAGGCGACGGGCGCCCTCGACAGCCTGATCGGGGCCGTGGATGTGGAGGAGGTCCTCGATCGAATCTTCAGTAGTTTCTGTGTGGGGAAGTGAGGCGGGAGTTGACAGTGGACGGTGGACAGCCGACAGCTGATAGCTGACAGCCAACCAGCAACCAAACGAGGACCACGTGGCCAACCTGAAGTGGCATGCCAATTTGGAGGAAGCGTCTCCGTTAGCCCGGGAATCCGAGCGGCCCATCCTGGTTCAGTTCGAGGCGCCTGGCTGACTGGGGTGCCGGGCGCTGGATACCGTGACGTATCCCCGGGAGGACGTGCAGGAAATCCTAAGCCAGATGGTACTGGTTAGGGTCAGCCTGGCTGATCGGGAGCCTGAGGCCCGAGCGCTGATCAAGCGATACCGACCCCTGTGGTCACCCGGGTTCGTGCTGCTGGACCACCATGAGACCGAGCTACGACGATTCCTGGGGTTCCAGCAGGGGCCTGACTTCGTGGCGGAGCTGCGCGTCGGGCTCGGCAAGATTCACCTGCTGCACCGCCGGCCGGAACAGGCGTATGCCGAGTGGCGCGCGGTAGCCGACCTCGACCCGCCGGCGCCGGTGTCGGCCGAGGCGCTGTACTGGTCGGGTATCGCCCGGTTTCAGCAGCAGAAGAAGTCGGTCGACTGGTTGCGTGAATATTGGTCGGAACTGGGCGAGCGTTTTCCCGATAGCCGGTGGTGGACGCATGCTGATGTGTGGGGTGTGTAGGGCGGACAGGCGGTCGGGCGGTCGGGGTTCGAACAGGTACTTGAGAGTAAGGGCTCCCTACAAGAATCGCCCTCGCTTTCGTCACGCCATCCGAATCCCTCGGGCTACTTCGTCGGCCTGGCGTAGCTGTTTACTGGAGGCCCTGAGGGCGTGGGCAATGCCCCGCTCGCTTACCATGGCGGCGGCCATGCGGTAGCCGAGGTAATAGCCGGCCCGTTCCGGAATCACTCGGCCGCCCACCAGGCGTGATGCTGGACTCATCCCGCCGGTGAGGTACCGCAATCTGAGCCCGAGGGCGGCGCGGTCGAGATCGGGCTCGCTAGAGCGCCGCAAGAACGCCTCCAATTCGCGGAGGCGATGATACTGCCGCCGGGCGTACCCAAAATATTCTGCCGGATCAAACCCGGTGACCACGGCCTGGGATGCGTGGACCGCCAGCCCTTCGTTGAGCATCAGCTCGTCGAGCGCGATCCGGCTCCCGGCCTGCCACACGTCGTAGTGTCCGCCGCTGCTTTCGATCAGCCTCTTGATGTCGCTGAGGCTCTCGGGTGAGGTATAGCGCACCGTATGCGCCAACTCGTGCGCCATCCACAACGGGATGAGCCGAGGGTCGAGACCCATACCGAATGTTCCCGGATTGACGCTGCCGGTGAAGTGCTCCACGGCCACGAAGGCGACCCCGCGCCCGTGGACCACGAGCTCTCCGGCGTTGGCGGCGCCGACCCCGACCATGAGGTAGCTGTCGCTGGGGCGGTCGATTTCGAGAACGTCCTCGGCGCGGGCCAGGGTGTCCTCCAGCAGAGCCGTGAGGTCCACACTCTCGAGCAGCGCTATGAGGTCGGTACGGTCGGCGGTGATGGTGCGCTCGATGACCTCTTCACTCTGAGGGCTGTCGGGGTCGATGACGTAGTTGTGCCAATAGGCGGTGAGTACCGACCGGTGCGCGTCGAGATAGTGCTGATACGCTGCGCGGCGATCGCGAGCCTTGAGAACGGCGAGGAATTCGGGGACGAGGTTGATGAGCACGCGACACAATACGAAATGTCGGGGTGCGAGGTCAATAGGTCACCCGGGAGGAGGGATCTGGCAGCTGGGAGTGTCGCCGGTGGGTTAGCTGTCTTTTTTCCGCTTGGCGGACACGTCGCTGAGAAATTGTCGTTCCGCTGGCGTGAGGCTGTCCATGCCTTGGGCACTGATCTTGTCGAGCACACGATCCATTTCGACCGTTACCAGATCCTTCTCGCCGCGGCGCCTGGGCCGCGGCTTCGGTGTCTGCTCGACGGCGGCCTCGGCTGGCTGGGGACGACTCACCAGCACGCGTTCGCGGACGATGCTCCGCGGAATCGGAACCGGCCGGGAATAGCTCTGGACGCGCATGTAGATGAACCCGACCAACGCACCGCCCAAGTGGGCCCAGTGTGCCACCATGGAGTTGGCGCCCAGCATGGCGGCAAGGAAGTCGAGCGAGATGATTCCGATGACGATGTAGCGCGTCTTGATCGGCACCGGCAACGGGAAGATGATCATCTCCGCGTCCGGCCAATACATGGTGTAGGCCACGCCGATACCCAAGACGGCAGCCGAGGCGCCCACGAACGGGGCCACCGGTACACCGACGGCCGACACCAACAAGGAGAGCAGTGGTCCACCGAGGCCGCAGTACAGGTAAAACAGTAAAAACACCCGGCTTCCCATGCGTTCCTCGAGGGGGGTGCCCCAGAAGAACAACAGCAGCATGTTGACCGCCAGATGCCACAGGCTGCCGTGGACGAACATGTAGCTGATGTAGGTCCAGGGCTCAGTGAACGGCTGCCGGGGGTCGAACGCCAGAGACCCGGCCAGGGCCGGGGTGAGGGTCATGAGCAGGAGCAGCACCACAGCATTGGCGATGATCAGTCGCCAGACCCAAGGGGTCATGCTGTGGTATGGTAGCCGGCTCATGTGACGCTCCTCTAACGACTTATAACGCAGGCCCCGGCCAGGAAAGTTCCCCACTCTCCGGCACCACCGCCAGGCGGCAGACCCGCTCACACAGGTCTGCAAAGTCAATGCCGGACGCCCGGGCCGACTGCGGCAGGAGGCTGGTGGCCGTCAAGCCCGGGAGGGTATTCGCTTCTAAACAGACAAGCTGGCCGGTGGGTGTCAAGCGAAAATCAACACGGCTGTAGCCGCCGAGTTTGAGCGTCTGGTGAGCGGTCAGTGCCAGCCGCCGAACATCGTCGCGCACCCGGTCATCGAGATCGGCGGGGAAGATCTCTTGTGACATGCCGGGAGTGTACTTGCATTGGTAGTCGAAGATCCGGTGTTGGGGTATGATCTCTCCCACTGAGAGCGCTTCCCCGCCGAGGATGCCCACGGTGACTTCCCGGCCCGGTACGTACGCTTCGATCATGACTTCGTCGTCGAAGCGTGCAGCCTCGTCGATGGCGGCTGCCAGGCCGGCGGGTTCGTCAACCAGGGTGAGCCCCACGGTCGACCCCTGTTTCGACGGCTTGACGATGACGGGCCAGCCGAGTTGCCGGTCCACCTCGGCCCGGGTGGACGGGGCCATCAGCCAGTCGGCGGTGTCCATCCCCGCGTGGCGGAACAGTTGCTTGGACAGATCCTTGTCCATCGCCACCGCGCTCCCCAGCTGACCACTCCCGGTGTAGGGTGTGCCCAGTACCTCCAGCAGGGCCTGGAGTGTCCCGTCTTCTCCCCAGCCACCGTGAAGAGCGAGGAACAGGACATCGGCCTCCCGCACCGCAGTGGATTGTGCCAACTCCGTCAGCAGGAAGTCTCGCTCGTGAACCCGGAGGCTGTCGGGGGTCGGTGGTTCGGCGCTCACGGCTTGGCCCAGGAACACCGGTTCGTCCTCGGGCGAGACGTCACCTCGTGCCGTATCGACGATGGCGACCTGATGGGCTCGTTCGCGGAGGGCCGCGACCACTTGCCCGGCCGATGCGATGGCGACGTCGCGCTCCATCGAGGTGCCGCCGGTGAGGACGGTAACCCGCACCTCAGCGGCCGCCGATGAGTTGTTGCAGGAGATCGTAGCGACTGACGATGCCGATCAGGGCACCGTCCTCCTCCACGAGCGCGGCGGGCGATTCTCTGGTCAGCATCGGCGCCAGCCGGTCGGACGGAGTGGTCGACTCCACCACCGGGAGCGGTTTGTCCATGACGTCCCGCACCGGTCGATCGAGCACCGAGGGTTCTTCCAGCGAGCGGATCATCAGGCTTGCCTCGACCAGGCTGCCGATGCAGCGGCCTTGGTCGACCACCGGTACTTGGCTGACGTCCCACGTCGTCATCAGGTTCAACGCTTGGCGGACCGCCGCGGTGGGAGCGACGCTTACCAACGGCGGCGCGCCCGACGTCCGCCGTTGCAGGAGGTCTCCTACGGTGACACGCGGGATATCGAGGTATTGGTTTTCGCGCATCCAGTCATCGTTGAACTGTTTGCTGAGATAGCGTTCCCCGGTGTCGGTGAGGATGGTGACGACGCAGGCGTCGGGATCGTCGATCTCGCGGGCTATCTCAAGTGCCAGATGGACGTTCATGCCGGCCGAGCCACCGAGCAGGATGCCCTCTTCGCGAGCCACGCGCCGGGCCATGAGGAAGGAATCGCGGTCGGACACCTGACGCCATTCGTCGATGTAGTCGAACCAGATGGTGGTGGGAATCTTGTCGCCGCCTACGCCCTCGACCTTGTACGGCTCGCCCTCGCCCATCTGCCCGGTCTGGGCATAGCCGGCGTAGAGCGATCCTTGGGGGTCGCCGGCTATGATGCGAATTTCGCTGCGTTGTTCCTTGAGGTACTTCCCGGCGCCGCTCACGGTGCCGCCGGTGCCGGCACCGGCCACGAAGTGGGTCACCTTCCCGCCGGTCTGGTGCCACACTTCAGGTCCGGTGGTCTGGTAGTGGGCTTCGGGGTTGACGTCGTTGAAGAACTGGTTGGCCATAATGGCGCCCGGAGTGTCCTTGACGATCTGCTTGGCCTTCATGACATAGTTCTCGGGATGATCGGCCGGCACGGCGGTGGGAGTGATCACCACCTCGGCGCCGTAGGCCCGAAGCAGTCGCACTTTTTCCTGTGACATCTTGTCGGGCATGGTGAAGATGCAACGATAGCCCTTGAGAGCCGCGGCGATGGCCAGGCCGACGCCGGTGTTGCCGGAGGTGCCTTCCACCACCGTGCCACCGGGTTTGAGGGTGCCGTCGCGTTCGGCGGCCTCGATGATGGCCAAACCTATCCGGTCCTTGACGGAGCCACCCGGGTTGGCGAACTCGGCCTTGCCGTAGACCGGTGTCCGGATGCCGGCGCCAACCCGTGCGAGGCGGATCAACGGTGTCCAACCGATGGTGTCGAGGACCGAATCGTAGGGTGTGGGGTGTGGCGGAGTGGGGGAGGGGGTGCTCATGGCTGGATCCCTCCGGGGAATCGGAATTCTACTGGTTGGATAAACGCCGCCGCCACCGGTTCTCCCTGGCGCACCGCCGGCGAGAAACGCAGCTGGCCGGCACCGACGAGGGCCGCCGAATCGAGGGCCGGGTAGCCGCTCGACTCGAACACCTGACTCGAGTCGGGCACCAAGCCGCCCGCGGCATCGACGTAGAGCTTGAGGAGGACGGTTCCTTCGATGCCTTGGTCGAACAACGCTCGGGGGTATTCGATGGGTGAATCCGCGTTCAGGGCCACGGGCGGGAGTTCCTTGCGGTTCGCGGCCGGTTGGTCCGGCGGCAGGCTGACCACCCCGTCATCGGGCTGGCTGCAAGCGATCAGCGCCAGTGCGGCGAGGGCAGCGAGAGTTGTGGCGGCGCGGGTCATGTGTCGTCCTTGGCTCGACGGGTGAGATCCGCCAAGCGGTTCAGGGCCTCGAGCGGGGTCAGGGAATCGACGTCCAGTTCGCGGAGTTCGTCGAGCATCGGGTTGGCAGTGGCGCCGAACAAACCGAACTGGCCCGGGTCAGGGTTGGGTGGTGGCGACCCTTTGGCAACCCGGTGATCCCCTTCCAATGTTCCCAGCACCGTCTTGGCGCGGCGCACCACCTCCGCCGGGAGCCCGGCGAGCTGAGCCACGTGGATGCCATAGGAGCGGTTGGTCCCGCCGGGCTCGAGCCGGTGGAGGAACACCACGCTGTCTCCCGTGTCGCGCACGGCCACGTTGAAGTTTCTGGCGTGCTCCAGCTCTTCGGGGAGCTGCATCAGCTCGTGGTAGTGGGTGGCGAACATGGTCTTGCAGCCGATGCGGTCGTGCAGGTGCTCGCTCACCGCCCAAGCGATGGCCACCCCGTCGTAGGTGGACGTGCCGCGCCCGATCTCGTCGAGCAGCACCAGGCTCCGAGCGGTGGCGCTGTGCAGGATGGCGCTGGTCTCGCTCATTTCCACCATGAACGTGGACTGGCCCCGGGCGAGGTCGTCGCTGGCCCCGACTCGGGTGAACAGGCGGTCGACCACACCGACCACGGCGGCACTGGCGGGGACGAACGACCCCATCTGGGCCAGCACGGTGCACAGTCCGATCTGTCTGAGAATGGTCGACTTGCCGGACATGTTGGGGCCGGTGACCAGCAACAGGCGTTGGGTTTCATCGAAGCAGACGTCGTTGGGGATGAAATTCTCCCGCGGCATCATCTCTTCGATGACCGGGTGACGGCAGCTGTGGAACTCGAGATGAAACTCGTCGGTCATCTTGGGCCGGACGTACTGGCCCACGGCGGCCCGCTCGGCGAGCGCGGCCCAGACATCGAACCGAGCCAGGGCCCGTGACGTCTGCTGAATGCGATCGATGGCGGCCCCGACCTCACGGCGCAAAGCCTGGAACAGCTCGGTCTCTCTGGTGGCGATCCGGTCTTCCGCTCCCAGAACCTTGGCCTCGTATTCCTTGAGTTCCGGGGTGACATAGCGCTCGGCGTTGGTCAGCGTCTGCCGCCGCTGGTAGTCGGCCGGCACCTTGGCAGCGTGGATCTTGGTGACTTCGAGGTAGTAGCCGAACACCTTGTTGAACCCGACCTTCAACGACGGAATGTCGGTGCGGGTCCGCTCGCGCTCCTGGAGCGAGGCGATGTACCTCTTGCCGCCGTCGCGCAGATCACGGAGTTCGTCGAGTTCGGCATCGAACCCCGCCTGGATGACACCGCCGTCGGCCAGATTGGGAGGAGGCCGCTCGGCCAGTGCCGCGGTGAGCGCCTGGCACACATCGGTCAGCGGATCGAGTTGGTCGCCGACGGCGGCGAGCGCGGGGCACTGGGAATCGGTCGCCGCCCCGCCGCCCCACTCACCAGCCAGCCCCGTGAGGCTCTCGAGCACGTCGGGGAGACGGGCGAAGGAATCGCGCAGCGCGGCCAGCTCGCGGGGGTTGGCCCGCCCGGCCGCCGCCCGGCCGGCCAATCGTTCGAGGTCGCGCACGCCGGTGAGCGCCTGGCGCACCCGCTCCCGGCCCAGGCTGTCGGTCAGCAACACGGCTACGGCGTCGAGCCGCTCATCGATCGCCTGCGGGTCCCTGAGGGGAGAGAGAAGCCAGGCACGCAGCAGACGGGCTCCCATCGGGGTGACGGTGCCGTCGATGATCTCGAGTAGGGTCACACCCTTGGCACCCGATCGGAGCGGCTCCACCAGCTCGAGGTTGCGACGGGTCATTTCGTCGAGCCATAGATGACGGTCACCGCGCCTCACCGTGGGACGGGCCAAATGGGGAAGGCCCCCGGGCTGCAGTTCTCCCAGGTAACGGAGCAACGCGCCGCCGGCGCCTACGGCCGGAGCGTCGTCTGGCTCCAGCCCCAAGCCGCTCAGCGACGAGAGATCGAACCGGCGGGCGAGTTCTTCCCCGGCGAGCTCGGGGTCGAATTCCCAGGCCTCGCGCTCGGTCAGCAGAACGCCTTCGTCCACCGGGAGGGTTGCCGCCGTCGGCGCCACCAACTCCGCCGGGCGTAGCCGGCTCAGAGCTTCCTCCCAGGCATCGGAGGCCACTACCTCGAGCTGGAATTCCCCGGTACTGAGATCGATGGCTGCCAGCCCGATGCGGCCGTCCCGGGGGAGGGCCGCCACGAGGTAGTTGTTGCGCTCTCCCGGCAGCCAGCCGTCCTCGATCAGCGCGCCGGGGGTCACGGTCTCGACCACGTCCCGCTTGACGATCCCCTTGGACGTCTTGGGGTCCTCCACCTGTTCGCAGATGGCCACCCGGTGACCTTGTCCCACCAACTGCCGGACGTAGTTGGCGGCCGCCTTGACCGGGACGCCCGCCAGGGGGACGCCGTCGCCGCGCGACGTAAGGGTAATGTTGAGCGCCTTGGCGCCGACTTCGGCGTCCTCGAAGAACATTTCGTAGAAGTCGCCCATGCGGAAGAACAGGATGGCGTCCTGGTGGCGCGACTTGATGTCGCGGTACTGCAGCATCAGGGGGGACGTGGGGCGATCGGCCACGCGGCTCACTGGTCGATCACCACGAATGGTTGCCCGCCCATCCGCGAGCGGATGGTGCGCACCGCTTCGTCGGCGGGCGGACGATCGCGGTATGCTCCCGCGCGCACCTTGTAGAGACCACCCTCCTCGACGACGCTCACGGGATAGCCCAGGTTCCTGAGCCCAGCGGCCACTTCGTCGGCCGCGGCCCGGCTGCTGACCGCAGTGACCTGCACCCGATAGACCGGGCCGGCCGGCGGGGCAGCCTGGCCGCCCGGCGACGGCTCGGGAGCGGCGAACACCCCGTCACCGCAGCGGCCGCTGAAATAGCGCAGCTGGTTGACGGTTTCGATGTCGCTGCCGGCGCGGGACAAGCCGAGGGTAACCCACTCGCAGGCGGCGTCAACGTCATTCAGGTCGACCGATGCCCGCGCGGCCCAATAGGCGGCCGTCGGCAGCAACTGGCTGGCCGGATAGTCGGCCCGCAGACGCTCGACCGCGCGGACGGTGCCCAGTGGATCGTGGGACACGTAGCGGATCTGGGCCAACCGCAGGAGCGCG
>SMUX01189442.1_pt1 | contig 10501 bp, 11 predicted proteins | sample 2456431 | NCBI WGS metagenome assembly SMUX01 (sample SAMN11095930, study PRJNA526329) | marine sediment metagenome | biome: Marine sediment; feature: Surficial sediment; material: Deep marine sediment; isolation source: Hadal surficial sediment | place: Pacific Ocean | collected 2014-11 | depth... | reverse complement strand
GTTCTGAAACTGCTCGAGCAATACTTCGTGCGCCAACTCAGCTTTTTGCGGAAAAACCGCACTGATATCGAAGCTGATCTGCAAGCGGATGCTGAGCACCGCGACAGCGAGTAGTGCCAGACCCAACCAGGGGATCGATTGTCGCCATCCTCGATTCCCGAAGCTGCTCATGAATCCGGGTCAGTTGCCTGAATTTCCATGTAGTGCCACTCACCGTCTTTCAGATCAAACCGGATCGTCGTAATTGACTCCCGGTTGCCGGTAACGGTGAGGCTGGTCAGTTGTTTGGCGATACGCCTGGAACGAGGACGCAGCTGCAGCGACCAATCGTCGTCGACACCGCTAAGCTCGCTGTGAAATACCGACGTGAGCTGATCTGTCTGTCCCGCAAGAATCGCTTCGATTCCACCCAGCATCGTCCTAAGTGATCGACTCTTGTTCAAGGACAGTGTTTTAGTAACACCTGCCCTGTCGATCTCAATTCGATTGTCCTGAATAAGGTAAGCCTCTGCAAACGGCGACTCGATTACCTTGCGTAACGATCCTTCCTGCAGGTACTCGAGAAAACCCGTAATAACCAGATCGTCTTTCAGCAGTCGATTGTGTCGCACCTCGCGAAAATCAACGCGAGATGGCGGCGTAATTGTCGTCCTCGCGAGAACGGTTTGCAGATCCAGTTCATCCGCAAATGCGGGCACCGTACAGAGCAAGCAACACGCTACCAAAAAATGCTTCAAGATCCTGAGGCTCATAGCTGTCCTACTTCCTGGCGCCCTGAATTTCGGCAAACAGTTCTTGTACTGCCTGCATTGCCAATTTACCGGTTTCCTGACGCGGCAGCTGGGAGACCTTCACCACAGGACGCGGCAGGAATACCGGTTCCACCTTGCTCCTTAGTGCTCCGAGAATATCAGATACGTTCAAATCCGGAGCAACGACCAGTGCTGCCAGTCGATCCTCTCGATTCACCGGTACGAAAATGACGCCGTCCTCGACACCGGGAATGTCACGCAGCCGAAAATTCAACTCCGCCAATGATCCACGCTTGCCGGCAATGTTGACCATATCCTGCTGTCGGCCGATCCAGCGAAAGCGGTTGCTGGCCGTCAGTTCAACAACATCGGGTAATATGACGTCTGACGACAGATGCGCAGCAGCGATTTTCACCCCGTTATCTGTCATGGACAGGTCAAAGGTATTCGAATACGTCCACTCCTCGTCGACAGACGTCCTGCGGGTCGCGAGTATTCCGGATTCGCTACAGCCGAAAATATCCTGTACTCGTGTCTCGAAGAAAGCTTCCAGATCAATCGCCAGTTGTTTCGATAGCGGCGCCGTCGCCGTTAGAATTTTGCTCATGCCATCTGGTTTGACCCCGGATTTGAGTAATGTTTCCAGGTGAATTGGCGAGGAAACCAGGATTCTCGGTTGTGGCAGTGAATTCAACGCGTTCACAATATCCTGCGGATAAAACGGCGTCAGGTAGCTGACGGCGACGTTGGCGAACAACGGCAACAGTATCGAGGTCTCAAGACCCCACATATGCTGCGGCGGCACGGTCGCAACCATATTGTACTGCTCATCTGTCCTGTCGAGCACCATGGCAGCGTTGCTCAAGGTGCCAATTCGTAACGTACGCCAATATTTCAGATTCGGCGTTGGCGTGCCCGTGCTCCCTGATGTGAACGCGATCGCAGCGCGTTGATCATCCGGTATTTGCGGTACGACGAATTCATCGTCAACGCAATAATCAACTGACTCTTTTCCGTTTTCGCCGACCGTGTAAGCCCCGGCGTACGCGTCTCGCAATTGCTGCAGCGAATGCGGCTGTCGATTGGGCGGCATCAGCGTGCACTGGCCAGCGACCAGTGCTGCGCAAAATGCACGTAAGTAGCGATATCGATCGGCGTGTAAATTGATGACGTAAGGCCGTTGCGGGAGGCGCGCAGCCAGTGCCCAAACCTCGGACACAAAGCGATCAACCCGGACCGGCCCATCACTCCGGAATGCGATGACTTCCTCAGGTTGTCGGCTTATCAGTGCACTCAGACGGAATTTTCCTCTATGTACGCGTTCAGGGTTCTTAGTGTTCCAAACGCATGCTGTATATTTTCATCGTCAGCTTTGAGTTGAATCGAATGTTTCTGCGTGATTGCTAATGCCAACTCCAAAGCATCGATCGAATCCAGTCCAAGACCCTCATCGAAAAGCGCCTCATCTGGTTCGATGTCTGCCGGGTCCACGTCTTCGAGATTCAGGGTTTCAACCAGGAGTTTTGCCAACGCGCTTTCGTTGTCAGATTGTCCCTGCATGTCTCTCTCATTTAGTGTGGGTATTCGGAAGCGGCGAAGGTATGATAGTTCGTTCAAGTAATTAAGCAAGAATCACTGCAGTTCGAGACTAAATGACCAACAAGAAAACTGACGTGTTAGTTATCGGCGGCGGTCCAGCGGGCACTACGTTCGCAACCTTTATGCAGAGGACCGGCACGAACGTCACATTGCTTGAGAAAGAACATCATCCGCGTTTCCATATCGGCGAGTCATTGCTGCCGATGAACCTGCCCATCCTGGAACGGCTTGGAGTGCTGGACAAGATTCGCTCGATTGGTGTGCCAAAACTCGGTGCCGACTTCACTATCGGTAACAGCGGCGCAGCCGAACGGATTTTCTATTTTCGAGACGCTCTGGGTGCCAGCCCGCCGCACGCATTCGAGGTCCGTCGCTCTGAGTTTGATCGCGTTTTATTCGATAATTCTCGCCAGTCAGGCGTGACTGCCATTGAGGGCATGAAAGTAACCAGGGTGGTCCCGCTTGCTGATGGAAAACATGAAGTCAATGCAATCGATGAGCAAGGTGAGGAACATCGATGGGTAACGCGATATCTGGTCGACGCTTCAGGGCGCGATACTTTCTTGTCGCGGGCAAATGGCTGGAGGATCGGCAATTCGAAACATGCCAGCGCAGCGGTATTCAGTCATTTTCGTGGCGTAACAAGACGGCCCGGTGACGATCAGGGCAACATCAGTTTGTACTGGTTCGAGCACGGCTGGATCTGGATGATTCCACTGCGGGATGACATCATGAGTATTGGTGCAGTTTGTCGGCCCGAATTCCTAAGAACCCGAACGGGCACTCTGGATGAGTTCTTGCTCGAGATACTCGAGAGCTTGTCGGAAACCGCAGAGCGGATGAAATCCGCGACAACAGAGATGCCTGCTCAGGCAACTGGCAACTACTCGTATTTTTCCGACCGCATGAGCGGGCCGGGCTACCTCATGGCCGGCGACGCGTTCGCATTTATCGATCCGGTTTTTTCGAGCGGCGTCTATCTAGCGATGAACGGCGCCGAACGCGGCGTCGAAGTTGCTGAGGCCTGGTTTTCGGGAAGTCGCTGGAATTACGCATTGGCGCGGTATCGTTTTGAGAAGGACACCAGACGAGGGATCGCGACGTTCTCCTGGTTCATCTATCGATTTACATCGCCGGCAATGAGCTATTTAATGAGCGACCCGAGGAACGCATTACAGGTTGTACAGGCCGTCATCTCGATGCTGGCCGGTGACGTTTATTCAAACCGCTCCGTGCGGCAACGCCTGTTGGTTTTCAAGACGATTTACAATGTGTCATTGATGCTTAACTGGCGCGAGTGGTTGGCCGACCGCCGCTTGCGTCTTGCCAGCGTTCGTGCAGCCAGTGAAGCGAACGGGTGATGGGCCGCAACGATCACTTGCAGGTCGTGCTGGGGAACAGCGTTTCGCCGCCGAGCGAAAAACACAATCTGCTGGTTGCCTTTCGTTTCGGCTCCGCGGCGACCAATCAGACTCACCCTGCCATTGTCGATACCTGCCTTGAAGCCGTTGAACACGACAACCTCTACGAATGTTGGTGGATTGCAGAGCCGGTAACGTATCGTACACACGGAAGAATGCGTATCGCCGAGTGTGCGGACTACGCGGTGATCATTCAGGACAACGCCGAACAGGCGACGGACGATCTCGTGTCGCTGACTCGCCAGGCCTACGTCGACTTGATGTTAGCCATTCAGTCTACCGATCATCATCGTTTGGCGAAGGTCTGGAACTATCTCGGCGGAATAAACGAAGGTGACGGTGATCAGGAGCGTTATCGGCGCTTTTCCGTTGGTCGCGCTGCCGCGTTTTCTGAATTTGGCATTTCCGATGATGAGGCGCCGACCGGCACCGGTGTGGGCACGACCCGGGAGCGCGGATTGACAATTATCGCGCTTGCATCAAAGCACCCGCTGGTACGTGCGGAGAACCCAAGGCAACTCAGTGCGTTCCGTTACCCGCGTCAGTACGGCCCAAGCAGTCCCAAATTTGCACGCGGGGGGTCCGTAAGCAACGACAATCACGACTTGTACCTGTTGTCCGGCACTGCGGCCATTGTCGGCCACAAATCAGTACACCCGTACGACGTCAACTCACAAGTCGATGAGACATTTAGAAATCTTGCGGCCCTCAGCGAGTCGGTATCGGTGCTGGACAAGAACAGTGTTTTGCGGGTGTACTTGAGAAACCCTGCAGATATCACGATCGTCGCCAGCAAACTCGAGTCGGAACTTGGCTTAGGCAGTGATCGCGTCGCGTTTCTTCACGGCAATATTTGTCGCCGCGAGTTGATGATCGAGATTGACGGCGTCAGGGTAAAGTAACTGTCCCTGGTACAGGCGTTAGAAGCTCACGCCGAAATTTAATACGATCGGCAGATCAATGCCGTCGTTCTCGCTGAACAGATTCGCGTTCGAAAAATGTTTCCACGAGATCGAAAAGATCGCCAGCCTGTCATTCTTCAGCCGATACGATGCACCGACGCCGAGCTGTGCCTGAAAGGCGAAATGGTTGTCCTGTTTTCTCTCGCCGAGGCGATTGGCGCTAATGTAACTCGGACCCAGTGCCCGCACATAGAAAAACGGTTGACCGCTTCCTGGCACCAGCGAATGTACCCAGGATTTGGGCGACGGATACATCGAAAGTTGCGGATACAGTGATATTGCATGGACGCGATCGAATTCGGTCGAGTTCGCACCCATGTATGTGTAGCTCACTCCCAGTATGAAACTCGAGCGCGGGCTTCTATCGTGCCGATAGAAACTGTAGTCAATTCCAGCCGTGTAGTTGATCTGGCTCGAACTGTCGCCGAGCGCGTCCGATCCTATCTGGGGGCCGCCGCCCAGACTCACCAGTAACTCGTCGGCCACAACCGACGCGCTGCAACACAACATTAATGCGACGGCAACAGCTACGTTGCGCTCAATCGGCATCAGGCACATCCTCATTCTCCTCGTCCGAAAACAACCATGCTTCGATCGGTTTCTTCAGATATTTCGGAAACAGCATGAACGCAAAGCCTAATCCAATAGCGCCTAACGGCGGCGCAAATTCAACGATATATACCGGCCACGCGAACGCCTGCCAGGTATTTCCGAACGAGTCGGCGATGAAGTTCAGTACGAAAGTAGCGGCGTGGCCATCGAACAATAATCCAACGTCTTTGACATCCTCGACGACAGAACCCGCTTCCAGCACGATAAACGTTACGGCGAATCCGCACGCGTAAAGCCCGCCGCCACGAACATTCCACACTTTTTGGAACCAGGTCCGAAACCAGCCATGCGACCTGGCGTGAAGCGCCCGTGCTTCATCGCCAACGCGCTCCGATAGAGATCGCTTGTTCAGGACTTGTCGAGCTTGCTGATCTTGGAGCCTTCCAGCGTCAAATTGTACATCAGGCCTTTCGCGCCAAAAATGAAACCGACGACCGGATCCTTGACGTTGGTGCTGTCGATGGTCTTGCCGGCACCAAGATCGATCAGTACGACCGAACCATCAATACCAACCTTCCATCCGTTGGAGTCGCGAAATTTTTGCAGCGACGCCTTGGTCATAAACGCGATAACAATTGATTTTGCCTGCACACCGAGCTGCAGGCCAATTGAACCCGACGTGGTTCGGTAGTAATCGATCGTTTTCCCACCGACACGCAGAACGCCTTCGCCCGTCTCGGCACCCACGCCGATGCCGATCTTGATGACCCGCGGAAACACCAGGTAGCCCGCGGCCTGATCTAGAAAGACCTCGGCACCATTGATTTCATCCCGGAATACTTCCAAGGCCTTGTTCGAGTCGCGGTCGATTTCGACAGCGGATGAGGCAAGCACCGGGCTCGCGAGCAATAGTGCGATGAGCGTACTGCCTGAACGAAAAATTTTGTTGTATCTCTTCATGACCTGATTCCTGTGATCTGACGATCGTACCGGCCGGCACGGTCGTTATTATCGGCAATGATAGCCCAAAACATTCAGCTTAGATTATTCGAGCAGGCCTGAACGGCTACTGAACGGTCCTTTCGGCCTTCGGCATCAGGCCCGGCGGTATTGGCGCGCGACGCAGTCTCGGTTGTGGCGCGTATGTTGTGGCAAGGTAATCAAGGATTTGTATTTCAACCTGTGGCTGAAGTTGCCAAAGATTCTGCGTTTCCTGCATCCAGCGAATTATGTCCAGCCAGGTCTTGCGATCTGCGCGCTGGTTCGTTACCAGTGCATGTGAGTGACACCCACCGCAATGCGCCCGAACCTGCTCCCAACCTGGATTCTTGATCAATCCTGTCGCCTTGTCGGTGTCAACGGCAGCTGCAATGACCGGCAGCAAGAGCAACAACAACGGCATCGCTTTCACGCCGTAACCATGACGGCAATCCGGTGACAGGCGTTGTTGAGGTAGCCACGTGGATTCCACCCCGGCAACAGCATGGGCTGAGAACGGCCCGCGTCATCTACCGCCCGTGCCCAGATTTCGTAGTAACCCGTCTCGGGAAATTCGACACTTGCCGTCCAGTGTTGCCAGGCGAGCCGGTTTGCCGGCTTCCTGAGCTTCGCTTTCTGCCACGTCGCACCAAAATCGATCGACGTAAACATCGTCGTGACCCTCGAATCGCCTGCCCAGGCGTGACCGCGAACACCCAGTCGCCTGCCGACACGGGTTTCGATTCCTGACTTCGGAAACGTGATAAGAGATTTCACCGGCATGGACTCGATAATGCACATATCCTCATCGGCGACCGTTGCCCCTGGCGGCACGGGCTGGCACGGTATTCGATACGACTGCCCCATCATCTTCGCACCGTCATGGACTCGATCACGAATCTTGAGGTGCGTGATCCATTTACCACTCACCGACGCAGGCCAGCCAGAACAAAGCAGCCGCACCGGGTACCCGTGCAATTCAGGCAACGGCTCACCGTTCATCGCCCAGACGATCAGTGACTCGTTCTCGAGTGCTTTACGCACTGGCACGCCCCGTGAAATTGGACTCTTGGTCGGATCGCCGGATAAATGTGTGTCGGCTGCTTCGTAGGCGACGTACACCGCATTGTCTGATATTCCGCAGTGCAGAAGGATGTCCCGCAAACGCACGCCGGTCCACTCAGGGCAACCGATGGCGCCGGTCGTCCACTGGTTACCTTTGGCGGGAGGGTGGAACTCGGACCGACCGTTGCCGCCGCATTCAATTTGCAACTGTAGCCTGTGATGTTTGAAGCGCTGCTGCAGCTCGCCTAGTGTAAAGACTTCAGGCCGCTCGCACGCTTCTCCTTCAATATGAACCCGCCACTCAAGTGGATTGATATCCCAGGTGGATGGCGGCACACCGTTGTTACGCACGAACAACCGGGATGCCGGTGTTATGGGGTCATCAAGTAAATGCGCCGGTGTCTCGGCATTGATCGGCCTGTCGTTCAAAATAATCAAACCGGATTTGCCCGGGATCGAAAATGATTCGTCACTTTGTGCCAGCGCCGCCGGGATCAGGCCGCCGGGCATGTATCGCGCGAACGGAATACTCGCCCCGAGCACGGCGGTCATCGCGGCGAGTCCGGATCCCCTCAGGAAACCACGACGGGAAACCTGATCGATCTTGCGCCCCCAAAGCAATTCGTCCGCCATCTCCGGGTTTTCGGCATATAGTTCGTGCAGGCCCTTCTTATTCGTCATTTCTGCGCGGCGTCCAGATAGCTTTGCAACATTTTTTGCAGAGTATCACGGAGACGACCAGCCTTTACGGTATCAAACGTCGTGGTTTTCTCGTCCATGTACGCTCGTTGCGCGATTTCGAGTTGCAGAGCATGTATGTCGTTATTGGGGTCACCAAAATGACGCGTGATGTGGCCGCCCTTGAATCGTCCGTTGACGACGCTGCTGTATTTACTGGCCGCCGCGACGCCGGCAACCGCGTCTTCAATCGATTGCTTACAACTCGCGCCGCTGTTGGTCCCCAGATTCAGTGCCGGCAACTCACCATCGAACAGTCTCGGGACAAGACTCGGAATCGAATGGGCATCCCACAGCAGCGCGAATCCGTGTTCGGCTCGTATGGCATTGAGCGTTTCGCCAATCTGCTCGTGATAGGGGCGCCAGTAGTGCTCGACTCGCGCGGCCTTTTCGTCTTTATTCACACTTCCTGAGCGGTAGATAGCTGCACCGGAAAATGTCTGTTCGGGGCAAAGTCCTGTCGTGGTCTGGCCCGGATACAGCTCCCCATCATCGGCCGGACGATTCAAGTCAACGACGTAACGCGAATAGTTCGCAACAATGATGCTCGCGCCCAGGTCTTTGGCGAACTCGTACAATTCTTCGACATGCCAGTCAGTATCCGGTATTGCCAGCCCGGTATCGGTCATGCGAGCGCGTAAAACCCGCGGAATTTCGCGGCCATCGTGCGGCACGCTGATCAGCAGTGGCCGCTCCCCAGCCTGGAATCGATAAACGTCGCTCATGTACTCAGACTGGGCAGCACCGACGCGGCGTAGTCGCAATAGGCGCCGTCGTCAACGCTCGCCGCCACTCGACGTATGTCCGAAGACAACGAGCGGTCTCCCTCATACGGCGGCGATATTTGACGCAGACCGCGAATAACGTCTTCGATGATCGGCGAACTCTTTTTTGGATGGTGAAACTCGACACCCTGTGCCGCGGCCAACAACTCGATTGCAATGATGTTTGCGACATTGTCGAGCATCGTATGCAATCGCCGACTTGCATAGGTCGCCATGCTGACATGGTCTTCCTGGTTCGCTGACGTCGGCAGACTGTCAACACTTGCCGGGTGAGCGTGTGACTTGTTCTCGGACGCCAACGCGGCTGCCGTGACCTGCGCCATCATAAATCCGCTGTTCAGCCCGCCGTCTTTCACCAGAAATGCCGGCAATCCACTCATGTGTGAATCGATCAGCAATGCAATGCGGCGCTCAGATAATGCACCGATCTCGGCTATTGCGAGCGCCAGGTAATCTGCAGCCAACGCGACCGGTTCAGCGTGGAAATTGCCGCCAGACAAAACCGATTTCGAATCGGCAAATACCAGCGGATTGTCCGTAACCGCATTGGCCTCGGTTTCGAGCACAGTGCTCACATGCCTGAGCACGTCGAGACAGGCGCCAACAACCTGCGGCTGACACCGAATCGAGTAAGGATCCTGCACCCGGTCGCACTCAATGTGCGATGCGCGAATATCGCTGCCACGCATCAGTTCGCGCAGCACGCCGGCGACGGCGATCTGACCGCCATGTCCGCGAACCTTCTGGATGCGTTCGTCGAACGGCGTGTCACTGCCCTTTATTGCATCAGATGACATCGCGCCAGCCATCAAGACCGCGGCCAGCAGGTTCTCGGTGCGATACACGGCAGCAAGAGCGAGTGCCGTTGAGACCTGCGTTCCATTGACGAGCGCAAGCCCTTCTTTTGGCCCGAGACGAACCGGCGTGATGCCGGCGTTCTCCAGCGCAATCGCTGCAGGCACCAGATCGCCGTTCACTCGCACCTCGCCGACACCGATCAGTGCGCACGCCATATGTGCGAGCGGCGCCAGATCGCCGGACGCCCCGACGGATCCGCGCGACGGAATACATGGGTAGATGTTGTTGTTGATCAGTTCGCACAGTGTCTCCACCAGCTCAAGTCGAACGCCTGAGAATCCTGCAGCCAGCGCAATGACTTTCATCAGCATGATGAGCCGAACAATTTCGTCGTCCAGATCTTCACCAACGCCAACTGCGTGGGAGCGGACCAGGTTTTCCTGCAGCTGCGCGAGCTGGTCAGCATCGATGCGAACCTGTGCAAGCTGCCCGAAGCCGGTGTTGACACCGTAGACCCGTTCACCACCGGCAACGACGTCGTCTATCAATTCGTTTGCTGCAGCAATACGTCCTTTCGCGCTGTCGCCAAGCGATACCGTAACGGGTTCCTGCCACGCCTGCCGAAGTACATTGAGAGCGACCCGTTGATTGTCTATTGTCAGATTCATCTCGAGTCTCCGTCGTCAACCATCGGCAGATCAAGTCCGTACTCGTGCGCGCAATCGATCGCGATGTCATAGCCCGCATCGGCGTGCCGCATCACTCCGCTCGCCGGGTCATTCCACAAAACTCTTTCGATGCGGCGGTCGGCATCCTCGGTGCCGTCGCAGACAATGACCAGGCCGGCATGC
>SMUX01092765.1_pt1 | contig 10501 bp, 13 predicted proteins | sample 2456431 | NCBI WGS metagenome assembly SMUX01 (sample SAMN11095930, study PRJNA526329) | marine sediment metagenome | biome: Marine sediment; feature: Surficial sediment; material: Deep marine sediment; isolation source: Hadal surficial sediment | place: Pacific Ocean | collected 2014-11 | depth... | reverse complement strand
TGTCGGGGCTGTTTGTTGGCATGGTGCTTGGTTTACAAGGGTACGAAACATTGCAAAAATACGGCGCAGAAACGGCCGTGGGTACACTAGTGGCGTTATCCTTGGTACGAGAGCTAGGGCCGGTTGTAGCCGCATTATTGTTTGCCAGTCGTGCCGGTTCTGCCATTACAGCAGAAATTGGTTTAATGAAAGCTACCGAGCAACTAGATGCGATGGGGATGATGGCGGTGGATCCAATTGCGAGGGTGGTCGCGCCTCGATTTTGGGCTGGAGTGATCTCGATGCCTCTCCTGGCAGCAATATTTTCTGCGATGGGCATATTCGGCGGTTATTTGGTTGCAGTAGTGCTTATCGGCGTGGATGAGGGTTCGTTTTGGTCACAAATGCAAAGTTCGGTGGATTTTAGGTTCGATATTGTTAACGGCATTATTAAAACTTGCTTTTTTGGTGTGGCTGTAACGGCAATTGCAGTGTTCGAGGGTTATGATGCACAGCCCACGGCGGAGGGGGTGTCCGCCGCAACTACTCGCACTGTGGTAACTTCAGCGCTTGTGATACTGGGGTTAGATTTTGTTTAAACCTCACTCATGTTTAGAGGAGTAGGCTGATGCAGCGGTCGACAATGGACTTGTGGGTAGGGTTGTTTGTTATTGCGGGGATTGGTGCGCTACTAATATTAGCGTTGAAAGTAGGAAACCTGGGTACCTATAGTGAGGCACAGAGTTATACCTTGATTGGAAATTTTGAGAATGTTGGTGGCTTGAAAATCCGTGCGCCGGTAAAAAGTGCCGGTGTGGTGGTAGGACGCGTGATGGATATACAGTTAAGCACAAAGACTTTCGATGCTATAGTAACTATGAAGATAGATAACCGTTATCAGTTTCCCAAGGACACTTTTGCAAGCATTCTTACTTCTGGGATTTTGGGTGCGCAATACGTTGGTTTGGCTGCGGGTGGCGACGAGGGTATGTTGAAGAGCGGTGACAAGATCATGAAAACCAATTCAGCACTAGTATTAGAGGATATGATTGGGCAATTCTTGTTCGACAAAGCGTCAGAGGATGATGGCGAGTTCTAAACGTGGCTATGTTGTTGTGTCGCGTCTTTTGTGTAAAAACATAATTAATTTTAGTGAGAGAGTCGCATGAAAACATATTTTGGCATAGCTGTATTGCTATCTACGTTGTTAGTAGCACCCGCAACATGGGCGATTGAAACCAGCCCCGATATTCTGGTGGATAATACTGCGAAAGAGATTCTCGCAATCATCAAGCAGGATAAGGACATTCAGTCTGGAAATAAAGACAAGATTCTTGATCTGGTTGAAGCTAAAATATTGCCCCATTTCAATTTTGCTCGTATGACTCGGCTTGCTATGGGTAAGAATTGGTCCAAAGCTACACCCCAGCAGCAGCAGGAACTGGAGAAACAGTTTCGTACCTTGCTGGTACGTACCTACTATAAAGCCTTATCAGTTTATAGCCACCATACTATAAAGGTAGTTCCGCTTAACACTATGGCAGGAGATACTAACGTTACGGTAAAAACTCAGGTGATGCAAAGCCACGGCCCGACTGTAACTATCAACTACAGTATGGAAAAAACTAGTAGCGGTTGGAAAGTGTACGACATAACCGTGTCGGGGATAAGTCTGGTCATTAATTACCGTGGTTCTTTCAATTCCCAGATTCGCAAGGGTGGAGTGGAAGGATTGCTCAAAACGCTGTCTGAGAAAAATCGTACGTTGGATGAGAAAGACAAAGAGAAAAGTGCTGCGCTAGTTAAACAACTCAAGATAACGTGAGATGATTTTATGTGATGGCGACAAATTGTGTGTCCAGGGGCCGATAACCATAGGCAATGTCGCGGCCGTGATTGAACAGGGTATCACTTTATTTAATCACCCTGACTTAGTGATTGACCTGGCACAAGTAACTGAGGTGGATTCATCGGCCGTCAGTATGCTATTGGAATGGCGGCGTAAAGCGCATGAACATAACCAGCAACTGTATTTTTCCAATATGCCAAAAAATCTGAAGAATCTAGCCCAATTATATGGTGTTTCTGAATTAATTCTGCTTGCATAAACCGCAAATTGTTTATGAGGAGTGTATAGCACCATAATAGGCGGCCTCTAAAGGACACCGATAGAACTATTTCACCCTTGTCTTTATTCCATGCAAAAAGATAAGCGGACGATCCGTGCGACGGATGTACGCGGAATTCGTGACAAATATTTTCCCCAATTTATTTTTCCAATGACCTTGGCGATTGATGTCAAGCACGTCTAAAACGCTTCGGTGCGGTGCATGCTCTGTCGGGTATCGACCTTGAAATTAACGTAGGTGATTTTTTTGCTTTACTCGGCGCCAATGGCGCAGGCAAGACTACGTTAATCAACATATTCACGGCGGTTTGACGCTGGCTAACAGCGGCAGCTCTTGCGTAACGGGATACGATGTTGTGACTAACTATCGTGAAGCCCGTCGTATGCTCGGGGTGGTGCCGCAAGAGTTGGTGTTCGTCCCGTTCTTCACGGTACGGAAACCCTGTTCATTCAATCTGGTTATTATGGCCTAAAAACAATGATTCTTGGATAAACGAGATAATCCATCACCTGGGTGTCTTACGGACAAGGTGAACGCCAACATGCGAACATTATCGGGCGGCATGAAGCGGCGTGTACGTGTATTGGTAGCTCAGGTGCTGGTACATAAGCCGCCAGTGATCGTGCTGGATGAGCCTACCGCTGGGGTATATGTGGAATTACGCCAGGCACTTTGGCGTTTCATCAAACAATTGAATCGAGATGGTCTATCATTGTGCTTACCACTCATTATCTGGACGAAGCAGAAGCGCTATGTAGTCGAGTTGCCATGTTAAAACAAGGAAAAGTTGTCGTCCTCGACAGTATCAGAGATCTCATTAATAACAACACCGGTTGTTCGGTACGGCTGCGATTATCACCGGATGAGCTGCCCGCGGTGCTACAGCCGCTGATGGGTGGTTATGAGGAAGGTTGTTACATTCTGGCGGTTAACCGATTACTCCCAGATTGAGAGTGTGCTAGTAGCGTTGCGTGGAGCACAGGTGCGGGTGCTGGAAATGCAGTTGTTACAGCCGACCTAAAAGAGGTTTTTGTGAAAATCATGGGTAGTACTGAAAACTTGGAACCTGTATGGCCGGTTTTTATACCCTACTCTATAAGGAATTGTTGCGATTTTGGAAAGTTGGCCTCCAATCCATATTCGCACCAATACTGGCCACACTGCTTTATCTACTGATTTTTTCCCATGTGCTAGAAGAACACGTGCAGGCTTACCCTGACGTGGCGTACACGGTTTTCCTGATCCCGGGCCTAGTGATGATGGCCATGCTGCAAAATGCTTTTACCAATTCGGCATCTAGTTTGATTCAGTCAAAAGTATCCGGTAGTATTGTTTTTGTCTTATTGTCGCCACTGTCTTACATAGAAATATTTCTGGCCTATGTGCTGGCATCGGTAGTACGTGGATTGCTAGTGGGGATGGGTGTTTATCTGGCGACACTGATTTTTTTTGAATTGCCGTTACGATCATTTTTGTGGGTCTTTCTATTTGCCCTGATGGGCAATGGATTACTGGGAGCGTTGGGTATTATTGCCGCTATTTGGGCTGAAAAATTTGATCAGCTTGCTGCATTTCAGAATTTAGTTATCTTGCCACTGACGTTCTTATCCGGCGTGTTTTATACAATCCATTCGTTGCCACCTTTCTGGGAGAATTTGTCCCACTTCAATCCTTTTTTCTATGTGATCGACGGTTTCCGCTACGGCTTCTTCGGCGTTTCAGATATTTCACCCTATGTCAGTCTTGCGATTGTGGCGGGGTGCTTTCTAGCAGTATCATGGATGACATTGCAAATGCTCAAGACAGGTTACAAGCTTCGCCAATAAAATTTTTGCTCTTTATGAATCGATACAAAGCAAATGAAATGCGTTGAATATTATTCGAAGAAAGGAGTCCAGAATGGTTACACCAGAAAGCATAAAAACTCATATTGAAACCACCTTACCGTGTGAGCTAGTGCATGTGGAGGGTGACGACGGCCAACATTTCAATGTCATTATTGTCAGCACTGAATTTCGAGGCAAGAACATGGTGCAGCAGCATCAACTGGTTTACCGCGCGCTAGGGAAAAGAATGGAGCAAGAGATTCATGCGTTGTCCATGAAAACGCTGACACCAGAACAGTGGGCAGAAAGTAACCAGAGCTAGGGTTAGCGTTTTTCACCCAACCAAATTGGTTATGTAGAAGCCGTTAGATGTAGTTAAATTAAAAATGCAGTAACGTGAATGGCATATGATTCCTAAGTTGATTGAGTTTCATAAATTTATCTAGAGTTTGCGTTACTTGAAAAGAAAGAAAATGGCCTTATATTAATTACTGAGAACTGTTGCAAGTATTTCCAGTATTGTTAGTAGGAAATAATTATATGGAGGCTATTATGACAATTACTCGTTATGAACCATTAGGCTGGCTAAATCAATTACAAAGAGAACTGGAGCGCACTGTTATATGGGGTTCCAGTGAGGGATCTATAACCACAGCAGCTTGGGCGCCGGCTGTAGATATCAAGGAGGAGTCTGATAAATATGTCCTGCATGCAGATCTTCCGGGAGTCAAGCCTGAGGAAACAGATGTGAGCATGGACGATGGGGTACTTACCATCAAGGGCGAAAAGAAAACTGAAGAAATAACCGAAAAAGAAGGCTACAAACGGATTGAACGTACTTATGGTTCTTTCCACCGGCGTTTTAGCTTGCCCGATACGGCAAATTCGGATGCGATATCAGCAAAATCTAAAGATGGTGTATTAGAGATCATTATTCCGAAGCGGGAAGCTGCCCAGCCAAAGAAAATTGCAGTCACATCCGTCGGATAAATTATAACAAAATGAAACGGGGCCTGAAGGCCCCGTTTCTTATGGCTAATTATACGACCGGCTTCATCACCATTCGCATTTTTTGCATCGCTTTGACTTCGATTTGGCGAATACGCTCAGCGGATACTCCTAACTCATCAGCGAGTTTATGAAGTGTTAAAGCGCCCTTTTCCCGTAGCCAGCGGGCCTCGATAATGCGACGGCTACGCGTATCTAAGTTAGCCAGTGCTTGTTTCAATCCTTTGTCCCGAAGTTGCCTATTTTGTTGTGTTTCCAACACCTGTGAAGGTTCAGAACCGTTGGTAAGATAAGCAATAGGACTGAAACCATATGTCTCATCATTGTCTTGGGACAGAGGCTCAATCGAAATGTCACGCCCGCTAAATCGAGTTTCCATTTCCACCACTTCTTCGGCTTTGACGCCCAATTGCTTTGCCACGGCATTAACTTTTTCCGGGTTCATAGTGTCCAGACCTTGTTTCATGCTTCGCAGGTTAAAGAATAATTTGCGTTGCGCTTTTGTAGCTGCAATTTTTACTAGTCTCCAGTTTCGTAGTATGAACTCATTGATTTCCGCCTTGATCCAGTGCACTGCGAACGATACTAATCGTACACCACGTTCTGGGTCATAGCGTTTGACCGCTTTCATCAACCCAATATTACCCTCCTGAATCAGGTCAGCCTGTGGCAGGCCATAGCCTTTGTAGCCGCGAGCGATGGAAACTACCACGCGCAAGTGGGATAGCACTAATTGGCGTGCGGCTTTTATGTCGTTCTCGTCCCTCAGGCGTCGTGCGAGGCAGATTTCCTCTTCCTGGGAAAGAATAGGAAAACGACTAGCAGATTGGATATAGCTTTCAATACTGCCGCTAGTCGCAGGCAACGCTAAAGCAAAAGTCATAGTATTCCCCTTCATATCTTAGTAGCGCTGATTTTAGCACTCTATTAGTAAGAGTGCTAATTGTCTCGAAAAGTTCCCAGGGGCAGCATGATAACTTTTTGAACTATTTAGGTTCTATTTGCCAGAGATGACTTGCAACTGACAGCCACGCTCCTAACCAGCCTAGCCAGGATGAAAATAGTAACAGACTGATACTGTCTTCGAAAGAAAGATGGTACAAGTGCAAATCGAACGCAAAGAGCTGTACCAAATTCGTCAATTCGCTATTTATTAAGTGAATTACAATGGCAATGATAAGCCATGCAATAACTCCCCCCACTACCCCTTGAATTGCACCAAAATAAAGAAATGGGCGGCGTATAAAGCCACTGGTTGCGCCAATCAACTTTGACACCTCGATTTCGTCACGTTTCGTAAGAATTTGTAAACGAATGGTGTTGAAAGTTACTACTACTAACGCAAAACTCAGTAGGGCAGTAAGCATCAGTACTGCTAGCTGCCCAAGTTTGAGTAGTGCGTCTAACCGCTTCGTCCAGGCAGAGTCGAATTGTACATGTTCTGCCTTGGGCCATTTCTGTATTTCGGCATGTAATTGTTCAAGTACTTCGGGTGCGGCACTCTTGGCATTAATTATGAAAGCATCGGGCAGCGGATTTTGCGTTAAGCTATCCACTACGTCCGCCAGCCCACTTCCTTGCTTAAGCTGTTTCAAAGCGCTGTCCTTGGAAATGAACTGGAAATTAGCTACTTGCGGATGCTGCTTTAGGCGTGATTCAATTTTTGCTATCGTAGCTTTGTTTGCATCCAGCTCTAGAAACAGGCTTAATTGTGGTGTCCCTGACGTCTGCCCAGAAATAGTCTGAAGGTTTCCCAGCAGCATGTAAACCCCTGTGGGCAGACTAAAGGCAACCCCTATTACGGTAATGTTGAGCAGGCTGGCAAACGGCGTGCTTGCTAACCGCCGCAGTGCTAGGAAAAAGGCATGCCAATGATGAGAAAGCCACGCGTTCATATCGCTAGTTCCCCGTGATTTAGAGCTAGAATGCGTTGCTGGAAGCCGCCAAGTAACCCTGTATCAGGGATGGCGATTAGAACCGTTACTCCCACCTGATGAAACGACTTGAACATATTCATGATGTCCCGGGTGTAGTCAGCATCAAGATTAGCAGTCGGCTCATCAGCGATCAGAATAGAGGGACGATTAACTACAGCACGGGCAATACATAATCGCTGCCGTTCACCACCAGAGAGTGTAATAGGGCGCGCTTTTTCTCTGTCCAGCAATCCTACCTTGTCAAGAGCAGCGCGCACTCGTCCGGTTGCTGACCTGTGATCAAAACCGCAGATTTGCAACGGCAATAATACGTTATCGAATACGGTACGATCAAACAGAATTTTTTGATCCTGGAAAACCATCCCAAGATTGCGCCGCAGAAATGGAATTGCACGGCCCTTGAGCGTACTAACATTCTTGTTGTTAACAATGATGCCGCCGCTGGTGGGACGTTCGATAGCTGCAATCAGTCTCAAAAGTGTGCTTTTGCCAGCGCCTGAATGTCCGGTAATAAAGACCATCTCTCCCAGTTTAATGGTAAAAGCAATATTCTTCAGCGCATCGAACCCATTTGGGTAACGCTTATAGACGTTGCTGAAGCTGATCATAACGAAAAGTCTCCAAATAACGGAGGTACAGAGAGAGATATGGTGAAAATCAATCGAACAAGGCGTCCACAAATTCTCTTGCGTCAAATAGTCTTAAATCTTCCATGCCCTCGCCTACTCCGATAAAGCGCAGTGGAATTGGGTTCTGCTGACGTTGCTTGGCGATAGCAGCGATTACGCCTCCCTTGGCGGTGCCATCAAGCTTAGTAAGTATAAGGCCTGTAATACCCAGCGCATCATCGAATGCTTTTACCTGGCTAACCGAATTCTGGCCAGTGTTGGCATCCAGTACCAACAACACTTCATGTGGTGCGCCCGGATTAGCTTTGGCAATGACGCGTTTCACTTTTTTAATTTCCTCCATTAGGTGTAACTGTGTGGCTAGTCGCCCAGCAGTGTCTGCCAATACGATGTCTATACTGCGTGCCTTGGCAGCGTTGATCGCATCGAATATCACCGCCGCTGGATCGCCTTTTTGCTGATCACTATTCTGCTGTGAAACGACGACGACATTGTTGCGCTCACCCCATATCATGAGCTGCTCACGCGCAGCGGCACGGAAGGTGTCGCCAGCGGCAAGCAGCACTGATTTCTCTTGAGACCGAAAATAATGGGTAAGTTTGCCGATGGAGGTGGTTTTCCCCGCACCGTTTACACCCGTCAGCATGATGATGAACGGTTTTTTCGTGCTAGTATTAAGGGGATGTGCAAGCGGTGCAAGCGGTGCAAGCAACGCAATCAGCGCTTCTTTTAGTGCTTCTTTTAATTGCGTTACATCGGTCAGACCATCTTGCTTGACTCGCTTACGTAGCGTATCAAGCAACCAAATAGCCGCATTTATGCCAATATCGGCAGCGAGCAGTACAGTTTCCAATTCTTCGTAGATGGCCTCATCTATCTTGCCACCACCGAGTACGTTGGATAACTGCTTGCTCAGATTCTCCCGGGTTCGGGAGAGGCCTCGTCTGACGTTAGTTGCCCAGTTGGTGGCCAAAGTCTCAGCGTGGGCAGAGTCATTCTTAGATTTGAAGAAACTTAGCATTCTGGTAGGCTGTCATATTAGTTGCAGTTCGTCGTTGGAATATGCAAGTTCGATTTTATTCCGTTTACTTAAACTTGGGCTATTAAAAAATGAAATTTAGTTCCTGTGTTGTCTTCCATTTTCTTGGATTGCAGGCCGCCGCTTTGGTGCTGGTTTCACTGGTTTCGTTTGAGGCTTTTGCTAATCCACACGAATACATGCTTGCCAACGGCCTTAAGCTAATTGTCAAGGAAGACCATCGTTCACCAGTAGTTGTCTCTCAAATCTGGTACAAGGCAGGTAGCGTTGATGAGTTGAACGGTACCACAGGTGTTGCCCACGTGCTGGAGCATATGATGTTTAAGGGAACCAAAAAAGTTAGCGGTGGCGAATTCTCTAAGCAAATCGCAGCAGTAGGTGGGCGCGATAATGCATTTACCTCTCGCGATTACACTGCGTATTTCCAGCGATTACACAAATCTAAGCTACCGTTAGCAATGAATCTGGAATCTGACCGGATGCGTAACTTGAAATTGACCAAAGAAGAGTTTGCCAAAGAAATCAAGGTAGTGATGGAGGAGCGACGGTTACGCACCGATGATCAACCTCGCTCACTGGTATATGAGAAAATGATGGCCATCGCATATCAATCACACCCTTACAGACGCCCGATTATTGGTTGGATGAACGACTTGGAGAACATGAGTGTCCGTGACGCTCAGGAGTGGTATGACCGTTGGTATGCGCCCAACAACGCTGTGTTGGTAGTGGTGGGGGACGTTAACCCGAATGAGGTGTTTTCCTTGGCGCAAAAATATTATGGCAAGATTAAATCTCGGCCACTATTATCTTTGGCTTCACGTAAGCCACAGGTTGAGCCTCTACAAGCTGGGATCAAACGTTTGATAGTAAAGGCTCCGGCACAGCTGCCTTACCTCGTAATGGGCTATCATGCTCCAGTGTTACACGATGCTGATGCTGACTGGGAGCCTTATGCGCTGGAGATGCTTGTAGGGGTGTTGGATGGTAACGAATCTGCTCGACTCAACAAGGAGCTAGTGCGTGAGCAACACATTGCCAGTTCGATAAGTGCAGACTACGATTCTACTGGGCGTGGTCCAGGTATGTTTTTTCTCAACGGCACACCAAGTGAAGGGAAATCAGTGGCGGAACTAGAAGTGGCCTTGCGTAGTGAGATTGAAAAACTTATACGTGATGGTGTGACTGAAGAGGAGCTTGCACGCGTCAAGGCTCAGGTGGTGTCTAGCCACGTATTTCAGCTTGATTCGATATTCTACCAAGCGATGCAGATCGGCCAGTTGGAGTCTGTCGGGCTGTCTTATCACGATCTTGATACGATTTTAAAAAAGCTACAGGCCGTTACTGCTGAGCAAGTACGTGATGTAGCAATGAAATATTTGATAGAGGACAGTCTGACAGTGGCAGTGCTTGATCCACAGCCACTGGAGCAAAAATCTTTCATTGCTCCGCCCAGTGGATCGCGGCATTAAGCGCAAAAGTTAAAATCATATTTGGATGAGCATTACTAAAGATGTATAGATTATTTGGACTTCGTCCGATTCGAGAGGTACTTAAAAAGGGGTTTTCGATGCAAGTAGTGCGCTTTTTATTTATCCTGCTCTTGGGCATTTACTCTCAATGGGCGCTTGCCATTCTTCCCATCCAACACTGGCAAACACCTTCTGGTGCACGGGTATATTTTGTCGAAAGTCGTGGTTTGCCGATACTCGATATAAGCGTGGATTTCAGTGCAGGCAGTAGTGCCGATACGCCCGAGAAATCAGGTTGTGCTAGTTTGACGTTACATCTGCTTGATCTTGGAGCAGGCGGCTTGTCTGAAGACAAAATTTCCAAGGCATTAGCCGATGTTGGTGCGCAATTAAGCGCTCGTTTCGATCGGGATCGTGCTGGTGTTTCGCTACGAACTTTAAGCAGTAAACGTGAACGCGATCAAGCGCTGGACATTCTCTCT
>SMUX01355879.1_pt1 | contig 10509 bp, 9 predicted proteins | sample 2456431 | NCBI WGS metagenome assembly SMUX01 (sample SAMN11095930, study PRJNA526329) | marine sediment metagenome | biome: Marine sediment; feature: Surficial sediment; material: Deep marine sediment; isolation source: Hadal surficial sediment | place: Pacific Ocean | collected 2014-11 | depth 0-1... | reverse complement strand
CTTCGTTGCGCCAGCCTCCGAGTTCTTTAGCCCGGGATTGCGCATCCTGAGTGCACGGCGAAAACCCTTACCCTTCAGGCTCTCGAGCTGACCCGCCTGGTAGGCGAGCTCGCGCATCTTCTCCCAGCGCCAAACATAGGGTTGAAGCTTGGGTCGCACGCCGGGGGCCATGTGGCTCAACCACAGCGGGTTGATGTTTTCGTCGTCGAGGGTTTGGTGGTAGTCCTTCTCGTCATCTGGAATCAAAGAGTTCGCCGCTATCTTCTCGCTGATAGTCCGACTCCCACGCGGAGCGCCCTTGGACGGTACCGATTTGGATTGTACTTTTTGTTCCATATATGACCTCCTTATTGCACTCCCGTCTTATGCCAAGAGGGCCGCCGCATTCGTTCCCAGAATCTTGCGTTTGCTTTCTTCCGATAGCCGCTTGCTTTCGATAATGGGTTTCGTCACCTCACCGGGTTTGGCAGAGTCCCAGTGGGGCGAGTCAGTGGCTAGCACAAGATTATCGTCACCCAGGAGCTCGATAGCCCACTCAAATAGCGGATCTTCGAAGGGCTCACAACCCACATAGACCTGGCGCTTGAAATAGTCGCTGGGCTTCATCTTCAGCCAGGGTACCAGATGGGGAAGCTTTTCGAAGTGCTCGTCCATGCGGGCGAGCCACCAAGGCATATGGGAGGCGCCTGCTTCGAGGATCACGACCTTTAAACCCGGAAATCGTTCCAGGACCCCGCCACAGATAAAAACCATACAGCTAACCATACCTTCAAAGACCCTACCCACCATGTGCGAGAAAAAGAAGTTTTCCGCGAACCGATCCTGCCCCAGGGACCCTGTCTTGGTATCATGGATGATGATCGGTACGTGTAACTTCTCAAGTTCATGATAAACAGGTTCGTAATAGGGATCCGACCACTCACGCCCTTTGACCGGGACCGCCTTTAGATTCAACGCCTTTGTGCCCATTTCCCTGATACGGTGGAGCTCCTTGATGGCTTCGTCCCGGTCTTGCATAGGAATGACCCCGGCCCATTGAAGCCGTTCAGGACACTGTGAAGCATAGTGAGCCATGAAGTTGTTCTGTGCACGGCAGTAGGCTGCTGCCAGCTCGGGATCATCTGGAAACCACAAGGCGTCAAGTGCAGGCGAGTTCGGCGATAGTACCGCAATATCGATCCCATCTTTATCGAGGTTTCTCACACGCCCCTCTGGCGTCAAATCCTCGGGGCGAACCCACTTTGGTTTCTCTGCATTCTGTCTGGTCACCTCCGAGCCAATCATGATACGGTTGCCGATCAGGGTCCGCCGCCGCTCATCAGGTTTTGTTGGCAATCTTTTGGGTAAAAAGGGCTTCCACTCTTCTTCGATATGACCTTCCCAGTTGTCCAGGTCACCTACCAGATGACTGTCCAGGTCAATGATAGTCATCCCGTTTACAGACATTTTGTTCCTTTCTTCTCCCCAGAGGATGTTCCAAGCTGGAAAGCCTTTTTTAGGAATCTGCGACTCCCCGATACTACACCACTTGTTGGATTTAGCAAACAACTTACAGGATGCTTCATCGGGGAAAAAATCGCCGGTATGAACCCGGCCGAAGAGATTCCTTGGGGTTGAATCTCTCACTCTTGACAACAGCTGCGGAATACATTTATCTAGGTGCTGTTCTCATTTTTCGGGCAAGGAGGGTTTATGAGCAAAAAAGTCATTTTGGCATTGCTATCATTGGCAGTTGTTCTCACATCCAGTCCGACCCCAGCCAAAGATTACTTCGAGGGCAAGACCATTACGTTGATTCTGGGGAGCCAACCCGGAGGGCGCAGAGACGCCGTCACACGAACTACGGCCAAATTCCTCTCCAAGCATCTCCCGGGAAACCCCAACGTTATAGTCCAAAATATTCCGGGCGGTAAGGAAATTCCTTCGCAGTTAAAGATTTTTAATGGGAGAAAAGATGGCTCGATTTTGGGCGTGGTCAACGCCAATGCCCTAGAGGTCCCCTATTTTGGCACGCCCGGGGCTAACTTCGATCCCAACAAATACGCGTACATTGGATCAGCCGGTACCGGCAAATTCCGCCAGACCCTATTGACCTCCACACGAGCAAAGTTCTTTACCTTGGAGGACTTGAAGTCACGTGAAGTGGCATTGGGTGCCAACCGGGTGGGCCATCGTACCTATATGGTCTGCCGTCTTATTGGCGAAGTCCTGGGCCTCAAGATTCGCTGGGTTCTTGGCTACTCCTCGCCGAGCCGTTACCTCGCCGTGGACCGCGGCGAGATAGATGGCGGTTGCAACGACGCTGCCAGTGCCTATAGGCAGCGGCCGGATTGGTTCGACAAGGGACTCGTCGTTGCCAATATGGCCCTGACCTTGCCAGAGTTATTGCCTGTCTTAGATCATCCCGTCTTCGCGAACACACCTTCCCTCATGCAATTCGCCAAGACGGATCTCCACCGCAACATCATTCGCAAGCTTAACACTCAAGGTACGATTGGGTATTCGTTTGCCTTTCCTCCAGGTACACCGGAGAACATCAGGAAGATCGGGGAAAAAGCCCTGAGGAACATGGGCAAGGACCCGAAATTTATCAAGGCATGGGAGATAGGGGTGGGCATAAACCCCTTTCCAGGGATACACACAGCAGCGCAGGTCCGAGAGGCAGTTGAATTCTACACTGACTGGAAACCCGACATCTTAAATGCCTATAAGCGCCTGGGTTATGAACCGCCTAACTAGCTTTTTCGGAGGTTAGTCATAACAAAGGCTAAAGCAAACCGTGTTAAAGCTCGGCAAGGACTCTGGATTCAAACGGGAATGGGAGACCGTGGTTTTACGAGGAACTAAATTTGGCGGGGTCTATTCAACGGAGGACATCGTTAAAGCGGTACAAATTTATTTGGAGTGGAAGCCCGGCGTTCTCAAGACATACCGACGCCTGGGCTTCCAGGCTCCGTCTAGATAATATTACAAGTGCCTCGACTCAACGCTGTGGTGGCCAGGGATCAGTCAGCGACCTTTCCCTCGTCTCTGGCCCCACCATTCTGAAACACAATTTTCTTTCCTGTTGCGGCATCAAATTCAGACCGCATCCCGCCAATTTGTTTGTAGTCTTCCGGCGTCGGATTTGAGCTGTTTCCCAGTAGAACCATGGGTTCATTGTACGGGTTCGATCCTTCATAATACTCAAGGGCTGGGATGCTGAGAATTTTACCGGGAGAAAGCTCGTGGCTTTCATTGGGTCCCTTCATGATTCCCCGACCCTTTATCACATAGTAGGTCCGGTCCGAAGGATGGTTGTGCATTCTCTGGACGTCCCCCGGTGGAAAATACAACAACCAGGCAGTGAGATTTTTGCTCCTGAATAGATTCGTTCTCCGGCCGTCCCCCTTTCTTTCATTTTCAATGACTTCTTCAACATCGGTAATCTTCATGGCTCTCTCCTTCTTCTGGTTTTCTCCTAATTAAGTGATTGCATCGAATAATTCAAGCCTTTCTTATTCGTTACCCAAAAAATAATCCAGGAGGCCAGAAGACCTCAAAGATCCCCTCAAACAATCCCCACACCAGGGCAAATGCACCCCCTCCCATAAGAAGGGACATCCACCATTTCTCCCGACCGTCGATGTAGGTGTAAAGAAGCACAAAGAGAGGGACTCCAATGACGATACCCAAAAGCCACGTGATGACAGCGGCACCGGCAAACCACCCGAAGAAGATTACCGTTCGGGTAATCTCGACATTAAGCTCCAACTCACTCCCCATGGCCGTTTCATCCATTTCGATGCCTTTAGCGACCGTGCGGGCTTCCCAACCAGTAACGTCACGAATGAGTTGAGCCGATGCCAAAATGATACCTGGAATCGCCGCCACGTAAACCGGCATGAGTTTAGCAATGAAAGGCCAGTTCCAACTCGTGACGATGACATTTATAAAGACAAGCAGGAATGCCAAGGTCAATGCTGCGTTAAAGTTAAATGTCCATCGAATGGGTGTCATACCCTGAGCCGATTCGCCTGGCTCCCTCTTCTCCCGCCGGCTCCATAGCGTATAGCCCAACGAAACCGCCACCAGTGCCAATAGGATCATCACCAGGGGGCGCTGGAGCCATGCAAAATCATATCGCGCTGTTGAAATGTATAGATACTTCTCCATCAGCAGGCCGAGAATCATACCCAGGACCAGAGGAGGTCTCGGGTAGGCAAACCGCTTCATGATGAAACCGACGATTCCAAACATGACCACCAGCAGCAGATCCAAAGGATGGCGCGTGGCACTCAAAGCCCCAATCAGCACAAAGGTCAGGATCATGGGGACGATGATGGAATAACGTAGCTCTGCAAGTTTGGCAAAAGGGTTAGCGAACAGAAGGCCTAGTGCAGCACCGATAAGGCTCGCGATCCCCAAAACCCATACGATGCTGTAAATCAGGTCTAGGTTTCTTTCCAGCATATAGGGGCCAGGTGAGAGTCCCATGGTGATCAGGGCAAAGAGAAACAGGGCAGAAGTCAAACTTCCTGGTATTCCTAGGGTTAAGGTTGTGATAAGGGTGCCTCCGTCTTTTGCATCGTTTGAGGATTCCGGCGCAATGACCCCACGCACGTCGCCTTTACCAAAGGTATCCTTCGCTCCTTTGCAGGTCTGAGCCGCATGCCCGTAGCTGAGCCAGTCCACCACCTGCGCACCGAGCCCGGGGATAATGCCTACCCAGATCCCTAGGAAACTGCAACGTAGCACTAGCCACCAGTTGCGCAGGCAGTCCTTGATTCCTTCCAAAAGGCTCCCCGTCAAAGGCATCGCTGGTCTCTCCACCCCCACCTTGGTAATAGCAAGATCCAGGGCCGATGGAATTCCGAACACAGCCAAGGCCATTACGCTCAGCGGGAGACCTTCCAACAGATAGGGCTGGTCAAATACAAAGCGCATCACCCCCGATTGCGCCTGGATTCCCACAACCGAAAGGACAAGCCCAAAGGCCCCGGCGACGAGCCCCTTTAAGGGCCGAGGCCCTGCCAAGATGGAGACCATGGTGACGCCCCACAGGGTGATCACAAACAACTCGGGGGACCCAAGCAATAGAATTAAAACCCGCGCCACAGGGATGGCTGCGCCCAGAGTAAACGTACCGACCAGACTGCCCAACATTCCGGCCGTGAAGGCGGCTCCCAGCGCGCGGCGCGCCTCACCATTGCGTCCCATGGGATAACCATCAAGCACGGTGGCCTGAGATCCCGCGCCCCCTGGAATGCCAAAGAGAACCGGAAGGTAGGCGCTACAGGTGCTGCTCACCGCATCCATTCCAATGAGAAAAGCTATAGCGACGATCGGATCCCATTGGGTGACTACGGAAAGAAAGAGCGAATACATCAGCGGAGTCCCTAAGCCCTGTGGGGTAATGGCCGTGAAAGTGCCGACCGCGATCCCACCAAACATGCCCAGGATTACCTTCACATGGAGGATATTCGAAAAACCTTGGATTGCTGCTTCATACATCGCTGTGTAAATCCCTTCTAGCAGGCTGCTGAAAAAGACTCATATGCTTCGTTGGGCTCAATCGCCTCGCTCCAACGTACCGCCTAAGTACGCCTCCGCTTGTCGATTTTTCGCACGCCTCGCCTCTGAGATCTTTTTGACCAGCCTGCAAACAGCTTTTTTCAGCAGCCGGCTGGACGCGGGCGCTAAAATTTCATCACGAATGCGGGTCCAATTCTTCGACTGAGGTCCCGAGAATGACATCCAATAGGGCCGGCTTTTTCGAGGCCACCGCCCTCTCTAAGGCACCACGAATCTGTTCCGGTCTCTCGACCCGCTCGCCATGAGCCCCGAATGCCTTCGCGACGGCTGCTAAATCAGGGATGGGTAGTTCGGTTCCAATGAAGCGACCGCCATAACGTTTGGCCTGGGAGACCTTTTCGTTTCCGTAAGCTGAGTTATGGTTAATGATAGTTATAACTCCAATGTTCTGGGCTACCGCTGTTGCCAGTTCGGAGAGGACCATCATAAAGGCCCCATCTCCACCCAGCCACACCACCTGTTTATGAGGATATGCCAGCTTGACGGCTAGACTGCGGCAAAATCCGCTGCCCGATGCCGTCCCATAGTCCCCCCCTTCGGCCAAGGTCACTTGGGTAAGGTCCCCGACCCGTTCTTTCCAACCGTGAGAGCCGTTGATGATAGCGTCCGGTCCGAAAAAGTCAAAGACTTCTTTCATCAGCCTGAGCCGCTTGATCGGCACGGCGTCGGAAAGGGCTTGAGGGAGAAAGCGCTCCCTCTGAATGTGTTTTAGCTCCTGGACGCGCCGCGCCTTCGCTGACGAACTCAAATCCTTTCTGGAAATTCCCCTGGCATCTAATTCCCGTAACATCAATTGAAGTGTTGCCTTGAGATCTCCCACCAGCCCAATTTTCACTGGATAATTCTTGCCAATCTCAAGGGGATCGATGTCTACCTGCAAAATATCGATTCCGGGCGGCACAATTTGGGGGTGGTATTTCGAAGTGGTGCGGTCACTCATGGTGGTCCCCAAGGCAACCAATAGATCCGCCTCATCGATCAGGGCATTATAGAGCGAGTTATCCCGCCTATAGGTGCCGATCTCCGGACGGCCCACGGCCAGCGGATGAGTTTCAGGGACGAGTCCACCGTGAGCGAAGGCTACGGCCATGGGAGCTTCCAGTCGTTCTGCCAGTTCGATCAGTTCCGCCTGTGCATCGGAACCCCAGATGCCTCCTCCAGAAAGGAGAATCGGATTCTGGGACTGAACCAACACGTCCACCGCTTTCTTCAAACTGTTCTCGTCCGGAGCCAGCCGACATTGTGAAATAAAGGATTCCCGAGGATGGAGCTTGACCTCCACCTCCTCATCCTGAATTTCCCTGGATATTCCCACGTAGACAGGACCTGGCCTGCCGCTTTGCGCGGTACGAAATGCCCTTTCAAGAATCTCTACAATTCGGTCTGCCCGTTCAATCTCCCATGCACCCTTGGTGATCGGCCGAAACACGCTGAGCTGGTCGATCTCATGGGAATTGGAAAAGGGACGACCGTAGACGAGATTCGTATGCCTCATGGCCATAAAAACCACTGGAATAGATTCTATATATGACTCGGCAACACCCGAGGTTGCGTTTGTTGCACCGGGACCAACGGTGACGAAACAGACACCCGGCTGCCGCGTACATTTGGCGTATCCCATGGCCATATAGATGGCCCCTTGTTCATGCTGCGATGGAATAAACTTTATATCACCTGCTCGATACAGCGCGTCCATCGTAGGAAACATGGGAGAGCCCATGAGGCCGAACAGATAGCGGACATCCATGTGTTTCCAGAAAGCAACTATGGCCTCTGCACCCGTGGTTTTCATTTGTCGTCTCCTTTCAATCCACTCTCACTATCACCAGGTTCATCAAACCGTCAAGCTGCCCTCGTGAGACTTAGGCATCCTCCGAAGCGAAAATTTCATCCAGTGCCATGACTCTCGAAATGAGCCCCTGATCGTGAAGGTAGCCGATATGGGTCTCCAATTCCTTCCTATTGGCTTCGAGCCCGTAGGGAAACATATCTCTCTTTAATAAACTATATTGCTCCTCCAACAGAGAGGCGATCCACGGCGAACTCAGAATCGAATTGTCCCCATCCAAGGTGTCCAAGGCCATCTGCTTTGCCTTTTCAAAGGCGCTCATGAGATTAGGCACCACCCAAGGATTCTTATCCACTATTTCCTTTTTGATGACCAGGACATGATTAATAGGGAAAAAACCGGTCTCCTTGAAGTATGAGACCTCGGCCGCCTTGAAGTTAGGAAACACCCTTTTCAGGTTTTGATACTGCAGCAACATCCTATGGGCATTCTCGTGACATAAAATATCCAGCTCCCCATCGACCAGCATCTGAACAAGGCTCACGCCGGAAGGAATCAATGTGACTGAGACTCCCTTTGATTCATCCATGGGAAATAAATTTTGTCTCTCGGTGAACCAGTGAATCTCTTTAGGGTCGATACGGTATTTGTCCTTGAGGTACCCCCTGAGCCAAACACCCATGGCGTGCTGATACCATCTAAGAATCCCCACTTTCTTGCCGGCAAAATCCTCAAAAGAAGAGATCTTTGACTCTTTCCTCGTAAGAATTAATTGGTGAAAAAATTTTCTCCGCGGAAAAACCGGGAGGCCGAGATGACTTGCCCCTCTATCTCTCTGTATGATCAATGCGGGATTAGCGGCCTCGTATACGTCCGCTTCAGGGGAGCCCATGGAGGTCCCGGGTCGGATGGGAGAAGCGACAACCAACTGAATTCCCTCAGGTTGTACGCTTCCGTCGAGCAGTGGAAGCGTGCGGTCATAATAGCCACACGATAAAGTAATATTTAATGGAGCCATCTCACTCGAATCATTGGAGGCGGATTATATCCAAACGTGACTATTGCCGTCAAATGTCCGCGACGGGAGGCTCTTTTACGAAAAGTGTGCTTCCGTGAGTTGAGAACCCCAGTCCTGGCAAGGGATTGAGCGTGCTTTTACAGGAGCTGCCATCCCTGAATTAGTCTCGAGATTCAGAAGTTCGTATTTTTTTAACAAGATTGTTGTATATACAACGTATGGAGGACAACATGCAGCAACCAAAAATATTGATAACGGGAGCAAGCGGGAATACCGGATATCCAGCAGCAAAAGAACTTCTAGGACTTAGCTTTCCAGTTCGTGCCTTTGTAAGAAACGCGGAGAGTGCGAAAGCAACGGACCTGAAAAGACTTGGTGCGGAGATCTTTGTTGGAAATATGAATGACGTACGCGACGTACGCAATGCGATGAAGGGCGTAAAGCGCGCATATTATGTTCCGCCGTTTGCGCCACATGCTTTGTTCACAGGCATCACTTTTGCTGTAGCTGCAGAACAAATGGGACTCGAACATGTCGTTTCGATCACTCAGTGGTTTGCTTCCAATACACACCCTTCCTTGACGACCAAAGAGCACTGGCTCAACGATCAGGTTGGGAAAATGTCGCCGAATGTTGAGTACATTTTCATCAACCCGAGTTACGCCTTTCCATTTGTCTATTTTCAGTCGTTGGAACTGATTGCCCAGTTCGGAATCATGCCGGATATGGGAACAAATGCGCCCGTTTCTAACGAAGACATGGGTGCCGTTGCCGCGCATATATTGAAGGATCCGAAAAAACACGAGGGAAGATCCTATCGTCCTTCGGAGGCTGAAATGCTTTCGCCACAGGATATGGCTGACATTGTCGGGAATGTACTCGATAGAAAGGTAAAGGCACAGAAAATGTCCAAAAAGATGTTCCGGAAGGCCTTGAAGTCTTCGGGTTTTCCGATCTACGCCTATGCGCAAATTCCCGTTTACAACGAAGAGGCATTCACCGGAACAATGGAGGTCGGCGGCCCGACCAGCGTAGTAAAGGACATCGTCGGTCGCGAACCGGAGAGTTTTAAGACGATCGCCGAGCAATATATCGTTGGCAATCCGCTCGCCAAACAAACGCTGGTGAACAAACTACGAGCTGCAAAAAACCTTGTAAAAACAATGTTGACAATGGTTCCGGATATTGAGAAGTACCAACGGGAAGAGGGTCAACCGCAGCTGGAAAATACCAAGTTTGCTTCTCAGAACAGAGAGTGGTTGGACGAACATAAAAACCAGCACCTTATTTCCAAAAACGAAAATCCGGATGATTGAGTATGGGAAGCATAAACGCCCTTTTCCCGAAATTCCACCTTTAACTTTCCAGTCCTCAGACCCCATTGATATCCCGAATTCTCTCTAAACTCGAATCTATTGGTTCGTTTACCCCATGATTTTCAGGCATTCTTCGCCCAATCCTGACCGCAGGTCAAACAGCATCCTATCGCCTGCATCGCTACAAAAGCCTCTTCCGCCACAAGGTCTTTAAGATGTTGCTCAGGGAAAAGAAGATCAGCAGGGAACTGGTCGACAAGCTCCTCTCCTGGAAAAACTCCGGCTTCAATATCCACAATCAAGTCAAGATCCAAAGTCACGACAGTCATGGACGGGAGAGTCTAGCCCAGTATATCCTCCGGTCCCCCTTCTCTCAGCAGAAGATGACCTACCGGAAAGATACCCAAACTGTCCTCTACCGGTCCAAGATGAACCCTAACCTCAGCTTCACCGACTAGGGTGCGGTCATCAAAAAGATCCTTCAACACTCGGGTTTCTGGGAGGAATCTCATTCACCGCTAGATCGAGGTTTTCTTCTCTGGACCTTTTCTAACCTCCCAGGACACAATTCAATAGCTCATGAATTGTGTCCTAGCCGTCCAACACTCAGCAAACCCAAGCCCAGAGTGGGTCCGGGGTCTAAGAGAATTGACAAAATAGTGAATCTGGCTAGAACTCTATTAAAGCGTCGTTTAATTGCGTCCTGGCGGTCCAATACTGCGGAAACCCAAGCCCAGAGTGGGTCCGAGCATATTTAGAATTGACATTATATGTTGCAGAAAGTGAGGTAGGGCAGAGACAATGTTCTGGTG
>SMUX01213943.1_pt1 | contig 10509 bp, 8 predicted proteins | sample 2456431 | NCBI WGS metagenome assembly SMUX01 (sample SAMN11095930, study PRJNA526329) | marine sediment metagenome | biome: Marine sediment; feature: Surficial sediment; material: Deep marine sediment; isolation source: Hadal surficial sediment | place: Pacific Ocean | collected 2014-11 | depth 0-1... | reverse complement strand
CTTGACGGTGTGCTTTACGTCGAGAATGAGCTTATTCCAGGAGCCGCAGAGACCGTCAACTGGTTGCGGCAGGCCGGCCACCCGTTTCGTTTTCTCACCAACACAACCATGCGCTCCCGCACGGCACTCCAGGAAAAATTAACCGGTTTGGGCATAGAGGCCCGCGCTGAGGAAATTTTCTCAACGTGCGTTGTAGCTGCGCGCTGGCTGAAGCAGAGAGACATGCAAAGAATCCATTTTCTCTTGCCAGAGGAGCCACTGAAGGACTTCACGGAGTTTGAGATAACGGACCGAAATCCGGATGCCGTCGTGGTTGGCGACCTCGGAAAGAATTTTAATTACGACGTGCTGAACCGCGCGTTCCGGCTGCTCAAGCAGGGCGCCCAACTGGTCGCGCTGCAGAAAAATCGTTTTTGGCAAACGCTCGATGGCCTTGCCATGGATGTGGGTGCGTTTGTCGCCGCACTGGAATACGCCGCTCATACGGAAGCTGTGGTCATCGGCAAGCCGAATCGCGCCTATTTTGAGATGGCGCTGAACGACATGGAGTTGCCTGCGGCAAAAGTCGCCATGGTTGGTGACGACCTTTGCACGGATATCAAAGGTGGGCGGGAAACTGGCCTTAAAACGATTCTCGTGAAAACCGGGAAGTTTCAGTTTGACACCCTCTCTGGCGCCGAAGTTGAACCGGATTGGATCATCGACTCTATCGCCGACTTGCCCGGGCTGCTTGGAAGCAAAAACCGCTCAAGCTAAAATTTGAATTACCTGCCTTATTGCAGCAGGATCATCTTATTCGTCTGCACCAGACCCCCCGTTTCCAGCCGATAGAAATAGACCCCGCTGGGTACCGCGCTACCGGTCGCATTGGTGGCGTCCCATTCGATTCTGTACTCGCCTGCAGATTGTATTTCATCCACCAGCATCGTAACCCGATTACCGATAACATTGTAAATTGTCAGAGAGACTTTGCTTTGCTCGGGCAAAGTGTAACGAATGGTGGTCCCGGCATTAAACGGGTTGGGAAAATTCTGTGCCAGGGTAAACGTTTCCGGCAAGCCCGGCGTCGATTCCGCCACGTTTGTGATAATCGCAGCAAGAAAAATATTTTCGAGGATGGTTTCGCCTTCGGCCAGATCGACCGTAAACATGGTCGTGTCAAATCCTGCCTTGTAGGCACGGATGGTGTAGGCGCCGGATTCTGCAAAACCGAGCTTGTATTTTCCGTTTGCATCTGATTGGCTGGCATGTTCAAGCCCAACTGCTTCAACTGTCGCTTCCTGAATAAGCGTGCCGAGTTGCGACTCAAACACGCGGCCGCGCAATCGGCTGGCGCGCGTTCGGTTGAATTCGATCACAAACAGGCCAAGGGATTCATCGGTAGCATAAATGTACTCTGAATTCGTGAAAGGAAACGCACCCCAGTTGCCATCAAATCCGGCGGCGTTACTCGGGCTGGTGTCGTAAAAGCCGACTTCCACCATTTGCTCGGGATCAGAGATGTCCAGAATGCGCAGACCGTCCGCGTAGTGCGAAATGTAGGCATAGTCACCCGCAATGTGGGTGTTGTGCGCCAGTCGACTGGGAAAGGACAGGTATTCGTCTATCAACTCCGGGTTGCTCAGGTCATGGATATCCCACATTTTCACAGTGTGGTCGATGCTTTCTTCAGTCGTCATGACATAGTGACCGTCCAAACTCGCCCAGGCATTGTGAGAAAAACCATTGCCGGATATCCGCATTTCGGCAATCAAGTTGATCGAGGACTTGTCTGTGATGTTGAAGATCGCCAGACTGCTGCGAGAGCCTGTGCTTGCATACATTTTATCATCGAGGACGAAAATATCATGAAAGTTACTGAACGAAGACGCACCGACCAGGACGGGTGCCTGAGGCAGTGCCAGATCGAGAATGTCAGCGCCGCCGGCCGCGTTCGAGCCTGAAATGTAGGCAAAGCCGTCCGCGATGTACAGATTGTGCGCGGTGGTAAAGACGTCGTCGTAGTTGCCAACAAAATGCACTGAGTCCGGCAACCCTGCAAGGTCGATGATGGCGAGGCCGTCACCGCTTTCATTTGTAACATAGGCGTAGTGCTGGTGTGTCTTGAGGTCGCGCCAGATAGAATTCACGCCGGGCACGAAATCGACTTCGTAGATGGTATCCGCTGCCACTTTCACAATGGAAACGCCGTCGTGCAGGCCGACAAGTGCGTAGTCATTGCCCAACGAGTCAACATATCCCCACACATCATTGGTAAAACGGTTGTAGTTTATGTTTCCGATGAGTGTGGTGTTCATGCTCGCCTGTGCCAGAAGTACAGTCGAAAAAGCAAAGTTGAAAAACGCGCACAGGAATTTCATTGACCAGACTCCTTTCTTTCAGCGCTTAGGCCGATTCGCGCAAATTCGTGTTCATTCGCGGTTGAGATTTTATGATGAAAGTACTCAAAGCAGGTCTTTTAATTCCAACAAATCTCGAATCTCAGCGTCTGCAAGTTTCTTATAAACGGGGTTTTGGAGAGGGTTAAGATGGATTGTCCGCCAGCCAACGGCATGGGCGCCAACGATATCGTTCTCGTAAGAGTCGCCAATGTAGAGGATTTGTTCCGGAGTAGAATTTACGGCAGTCATGGCCACGTTGAAAATTTCTGCCGCCGGCTTCATCGCGCCGGCATCGCCTGAAAATATGGTATGTGTAAAATAGGAGGTGAAATCGAGGTTCACTATTTTGTTCCGCTGCGTTTCCGCAAAACCGTTGGAAAGGATGCCCAACTCGTAGTTCTGGCAAAGGTAGTCCAGTATTTTTCGTGCATTTGGCAGGCAGAATTTTTGTTGTGAGTAAAGTTCGAGATAGTCTGCGGCCAGGCCGGCAAGATCGGGGTGGTCGAAATCGAATTCCGTGAGGGTCAATTCAAATCGTTTTACTTTGACTTCGTCGGGTGCAATTGTCCCGCGCGCCATTTCTTCCCAAAGGGCAGTGTTATGTTTAACATAGCAATCGACAAAGTCATCTTGGTTAATCGTTCCGTCGGCTTTGATACTGGTTTTGAGCAGAACTTTCAGCGTAGTCGCTTCTGCGCGGGTGTGGTCAAAGAGAGTGTTGTCGAGATCGAAGAAAATGGTCTTGATGGTGCCTTTGAACATGTTTCCAAGATATGCAAAAGTCACTTGCGATGCAAGGAATTGGATGGTAAGTTTTCCGGACTTGCAAATGAACAGCTTTTTGTTTAAATTTACAGAAACGAGTTAAAGGGAGATTTTGATGGCGCAGAAAAAGAGAATTGCAGTGATTCCAGGCGATGGTATCGGTATCGATGTGACTGTCGAAGCGATCAAAGTACTCGATGCGATTCGTGAGAAACACGGTCTTGACATCGAGGTAAAGGATTTTGACTATGGTGCGGAACGGTACTTGCGGGATGGCACCACCATGCCCGAGGAGCAAGTCGAAGATTTTAGAAGCAATTACGACGCCCTTTATATCGGCGCGCTCGGCGACCCCCGGGTGCCCGACATGGCGCATGCGCGAGACATTTTGCTCGGACTGCGTTTCAAGCTCGATCTATTCGTGAATTATCGCCCCATCAAACTCACGGATCAGAAACTCTGTCCCTTAAAAAACAAGACCGAGGCAGATATTGATTTCGTGGTTTTCCGGGAAAACACAGAAGGACTTTACGTGGGCATGGGTGGCATTTTCAAAAAGGGCACCCCGGATGAAATTGCGATACAGGAAGATGTCAATACGCGCAAAGGGGTGGAACGCATCATCCGCTACGCGTTTGAGTTTGCGAAAGAGAAAGGGCGACCGAAAGTAACAATGTCGGACAAAAGCAACGCGCTGCGCTTTGGGCACGACCTCTGGCTGCGCACGTTCGAGGAGGTCGGCGCTGAGTACCAGGACATCGAAAAAGAGCACATTTACGTGGATGCGCTTACCATGCAGTTGATCAAACGGCCGGAGCAGTTCGAGGTCATTGTGACCTGCAACATGTTCGGCGATATCGTGACTGACCTCGGGGCGCAATTGCAGGGCGGGCTCGGACTGGCGGCATCGGGGAATATCAACCCTGACGGCACATCGATGTTTGAACCGGTGCACGGCTCAGCGCCCAAGTACGCCGGCAAAAACGTGGCAAACCCGCTGGCAGCCATCCTGACCCTGGGCTTATTGCTGGACTATCTCGGCTATTCCGAGCAGAATGGTTTGGTTGAAAAGGCTGTTGCAGAAGCCATCAAGACTAACAACACCACAAAAGATCTGGGGGGAAATCTCGGCACGAAGCAAGTCGGGGATTTTATTTGTGGGATGATTTGAAGCGGCGGTGAACTGGATCACTCTTCACGCCACTTATCCAATTCACGCCTTTCTTTCTTGGTAGGTCTTCCCTTGTACTTTCTTTTGCCTTGCTTGTCCCACTCCTGCAGCAGTTCAAACAACTCTTTCGATTCCTCAGACATCTCCACCTCGTGCTCCCGATACAGGTTTCTTGCGTCCTTGTTCGAGATGCTCTTGTAAACGATATCGACCACGTCAAACGTGCGATACTTGCTTTTCGCCTTGATGATAATAACATCGCCGATTTTGACCATGCGCGCCGGCTTGGACTTCACATTGTTGATTTTCACTTTGCCGTCATCGCAGGCGCGGGTTGCTATTGCACGCGTCTTGTATAGGCGACTCAACTTTAGCCATTTGTCGAGGCGTATGGTTTTGTCAACTGTTTCGCCGGATTGCATGGTTTAAGTTAGGGCAAGCCTCATAAAGAATCAAGGCCGAATTTTCGGGAAAAGGGGGCAGGCTGAGTGCAGATTTTAGTTCCTGATGCGGGCGTACAGAGTTTTGGGTGTAATGCCGAGCATTCGGGCAGCCCGGGATTTGTTTCCCATCGTCAACCGCAGCGCTTTCTTGATGTGCTCGTCCACCATGTCATCCAGCGTCGGGTATGAGGAATTAGCCATATCAGAGAAGTCGAGCTGGTGGAGATGCTTTGGCAGCAGGGTCTTGTCCTGGCAGGTCAGGAGCAGGGCATCGAGCACGATATTGAGTTCATCAAAATTGAGCGGCCAGTTGTACTCCACCAGCAACTCGTACAACTCCTCGGAGATGGATTCGGCGTACGAGAAGCGCTCTCTTTTCTTCTTTTCGAAAGCCGCAGAAATGAGATCGCGCAGCTCGTGTTTTCTGAGGCGCAACGGCTCGATTCGAACCTCAACGTTTGATAGCTGTTGAAGAAATTTGTCCAGTTCCGAGTTGCCGTCCTGGGCAACCGTTCCGGCAGAGACTGAGGCGATCAGACGAAAATTTGGCCACGGCTTGCCGTTGTGGCCGTTGTCTGCATTCATGTCCTCAAGCATTTTGAGCAGAAACACATGCTCTTCCTTACCCAAATTCTCGATGCCATCCAGAAAGAGCGTATCGCCATTCTGGAGATTATAAGGAAGAAGATTCTTGAGCGATCTGTGGCAGACCTTCTGGAAAAACAGCTTGCCATCGACCTCTTCGGCGATGATCTTGGCTAACATGGCAGGTTGGCCGCCGGCTTCGGCGCGGATGAGTATGGGTACCTTTTGTTTTTCAGTATCCAGGTTTTTGACCCGCTCCTGCAACTCGTAAAGGTTTATTCCGAGCAGCCTCTGATAATACTTAACCAAGTCGTACTCACATTTTTCGAAGTTCTCAAGCTTGCGCAGCGCACGGTTGTAGTCGATAGCACCTCTGATGGTCAGCTTTAAGTCCATCATATCGATGGGCTTGCCGTGATACTGGAAGACGCCCATTTTCAGAAACTCATGACGCAAAACAATGTCCTGTCCTGAGATGATGATCATGGGAACGGTGGGATTGGATTTTAGGAGTTTTTCGATCATTGTGAACGGGTCAACGCTCAAGCCGGGCATGTTCACATCCAGAATCGTCGCATTCAGCCGCCACAGATTCGACTCGAACTTTTCCAGGACTTCGTTCCAGTTTCGGGCGATCAACAACTGGTGTTCCTTCTGCAGAAGGCGCACCATGAAATCCAAAAAAGTTTGTTCGTCATCGGCGACAAGGAGAGTGGTTATGCTCATTGTTTTCCCGATCGGTATTTTTTGAGCATGTATTTGTGACTAGGTTACAATGTCGGGCGAAAATATAAGAATTATTCCACTAAATGGCAAACATATTACCAAATTTTAATTGGCGAGGGTAAGCAGCACCCCTGTCACGGGCAAGCGGAATTTCATTCTGGCTCATGTTTTGTGCCATCAAGGTTTCGAATGTAATAAGAAGTAAGATGGCGAGTTTCAAAGAATCGATGTGAATTGTCCGAGATGCCCTTGACAAATGTGCGATGATCCAAGTGGTAAAAACTACAAGCAATTATTGCACAAAAATCTGCCCGTCTCACCCTAAAACAGTGTAATTAGTTCACTCAGCCTGGATTCATATGTTTAGATTCTGTCAAGAGTTGCAGGAAAAATGGTGTTTAGCGCTTGAGACCAATTAAGAAGTCACGGCCTCTTGGCAGAAATGGCCAGAAATGACCCATGTTTACACAGGAAAGGCGAAAGCCCAACCTGAGAACAACCCAAAAACTATATGTTTCGCTATATATCAACGTCGCCTGGTGAGACATTGTTGTCGATTATCAAAACGTTATTTATAATAATTAAAAACAGTAAGTTAAATCAATTTCGTATGGATGGCACCATAATTGCAGTGTGCATGGCCGTAAAGTCAAGGAAGACCCAAACGAACTAACAATAAGGTAGGTGATCCTATGAAAAAGTCAACGATTATTGCTGCTCTGCTTCTGACAGGTGTCCTATACGGGACGGTGTCGGCGCAGACGTCTGGCGTCTTGTGGATCAAGACGTTCAGTCCGGGTCGCACGTCGTTGAACGATCCGGGGATTGATGGAGCGTCACTTGCGGCGCTGGACGAACTGATGAAAGTCACTGATCTCGAAGTGACCTTTCTGGGTTCCGCCGACAGCGTTGGCTGGTATTTTGATGGCCGGGCTGTTCATACTGACATTTCAGAAGCCTGGAACGATGCCAAACGTCTGGGGAGAGCTCGTGCTTTAAGGGCGCGGTATGAACGCGGCAATGTGGGGGTAACGCATGAAAATATCGCCGGCGTGAAGGTCGTCTGGAAAAAGCGAGTTTCGCCGGATGACTACGAAATGCAGATGACGCGGTTGGAGCAGGAAAACAACGAGCTGAACCAGAAGTTGGATAAACTTGAGCAGGATGTGCATGAACTTCATCCGGTATTGGCGGCCAAAGGCCAACCCCCTTTGACGAGCTATACGATTAATGAATACCCCAGCCTTTTTGACTGGTTTCTCCAGGGCGGCATGTGGAGCTGGCAGTCCGCTTCCGGCAAGACTTTGATTTCGCCATCCCTGGCATTGGGCATCATTATCGACAAGACGTCGTTCGTTCTGCAAGGTGGAGTAACACCGTGGCACATCTCTACTTCTGAAGGCAACCAGGCAGAGTCGTTCGTCTATCTCGGCCTGAAACATATGAAAACAAAAGGCTTTGGCATGACCGCCGGCATCTTCAGAGGTTGGGAGTTTTTTACCGCTACCGACAACTGGTCATTTAAGACTACGGGTTTTTCCAGCGGGATCGTGTTGAAGTACGGTTTTATTGAATTCAATCCTGCATTGAGTTACTCGAGTTCGGACTCCATTTTCGATAAAGAAGGCTGGAAAGTGGGCGCAACGCTGGGTGTAAGTATCAATTTTAATGAGGCATTCTAGGACTGACATGTCCTTAAAAGCAAATTATTCAGGTATGGTGGAGCAAATAACAATGAGAAGAATTTTGATAGCGCTGGCGGTCGTGGTTCTCGGCTGCAGTAAGGCTGAAATTCCTCTTGGCCCGGCTCGCCAGACCACTCTTGAAGTCATCGCGATTGATGTTAACGGCTCCGAGGTAGACTCCGCCGATGTATTTCTGGATGGTGTGAAGGTTGGTGTTACTCCGTATAATTCTCAAGATGTTCAACCAGGGTTGCGCGCCTTGAGGATTACACAGGACGGGTTTAGAGTGTATTCCGAGCAATTGGTGGTGATCGAAGGGGGCGTGTATGTAATTGAAGCTGTCATGGAGCCATTGCCTCCGGATCAGGGGCAATTGCTCGTCTCAGTTAACCTCGATTCGACTCTGGTACAGGTTCTCGATGCAAGCAATAGGCTGGTGGCCGAGACTTACGACAAAACATCCGTGCATTTCCTGTCACCGGGGGACTATCTGGTGACTGGCCGGAAAGAGGGTTTCCCGACAGTAGAAGAGTCCGTAGAAATTCATCCAAGTCAAACGACGACGGTGAATCTGGAACTGGATACCGACGGCGCTCCGGCGCTTGCTTTCAGCATCGTCGAAGATACGGTGAAACTTGGTGAGCCCATCAATCTTACTTGGCAGTCGAACGGTGTCCAGGTGATCGTTGACCAGGGCGTCGGGGTTCGCGGTCCTAACGGTTCTGAGAGACTGGTCTTCGACACGGCCGGCTTGAAGGTTTTTACTGCCACAGCCTACAGTATCGACAATCTTACCACTGAAGTAACAGACACTGTTTATATTGAATCGGTCGCCATCAATCCACCTGTACTTGAATTCGACGTTTTGCAGGATTCGGTGGAGTTTGGTGAACCGGTTTTCATTCAGTGGCAGACGGACGGCTTCCAGGTTGTCATTGACCAGGGCGTGGGAACGCGCGGCCCGGCCGGTTCCGAAGAAGTCAACTTCGAACATCCGGGCAAGAAGGTGTTTACCGCGACTGCCTACGGCCAGGACAATCTGCTCACGCTTACGAAAGATTCGGTTTATGTCAAGGATGCGCCGCTGCCGCCGCACCCTGTCGTTATGCTTTCCACCACGCGGATGGTTACGGTCAACACACCAGCGACGATTTCATGGCAATCGCAGAACGCAGATTATGTCGTGGTTGATTTTGTTAGTGCTGCTGGTCTTGAAGGCGCAGAAGAGATTACGTTTACTACGCCGGGCATCAGGATCGTGACCGCGACAGCATTCAATCAAAGGGGCTATACTTCCACCTCCGATACCATCGAAGTCGTGGAACCGGAAGTGGATACGGTTGACGACATTCTTGTGGCCGCCAACGTCAGCGTGCGTGCGGATAAGGGCGAGGCTGGCTATGTAGCGCGGAATGCCGGAACGTTCTTTGTTGAAACGGCGGGCAAATATCGCGTTCTCGCAGAAGTTTGGTACAACAGCGGAGACTCGCAACGCAACGAAAGCTACTATCTGGATATCGAAGACGATTCCGGCAGCACGATTTTGCCGCGCGACCCCAACGCCGGAATTCACAAAGTCGTGCCCGACGACCCCGGCGACCCGCACACGGTCCCACGGAAGAGCGGAGTTTTTAAGCTCAGCGAAGGGGAACATGCCGTCAACGTGTACCACTATGCGAAAATCGCAGACGTCTATACGCAATTCATCAACGATGAAATCGATGGTCCGGAAAGTGTGAAACTACTGGGATTCAAACTGGTGTACGTCGGCGAATAGTCACCTCATATTTTTTAGAGAAAGATAAGCCGCTGCTTGGAACAGCCTTTCGGGAAAGTTCCATTCAGCGGTTTTTTGTTGCAGCTCCTGCTCCCTGGCAAAAAAAACCGTAAAAATCCATTGAAAAGTTGAGAAGAAATCACGCGATTTATTTTTATTTTTTGTGTCAGAAGAAGGTACGCATGTTCTGAACAGTCCAACAGCCGCGCCAGGACAAAATTCTCTCAACTAAGCCGGCGGCGTTTTCTGGCGTATTTCGCAGGAGCTGCCAAACTACCCCATCCTAGCCATGTCATTCATTTTAAGCGTTGAGACGGTAGCCGCCTTCGACGAGCTTACCCGCAGCAACCGCGATGACTTGCTTGTCCGGCAAATCAAAAACGCCTGGCCTAATGTTTTCCGGGAGGCGCGCATGATTCCGGCGGTGGAGTATGTGCAGGCCAACCGGATACGAACAAAAGTAATGGAGGCGATGGCGGAATTGCTATCCGATATCGACATTTATGTCACGCCGTCATTCGTTGGCAGCAATCTGCTGCTGACAAACCTGACCGGCCATCCGCAGGCGGTTCTCCCGAATGGGTTTCTACTCAATTCCATCATAACGAGAGCCGGAACCAGGTAGACATTTGACTGCTGGAGCAGAGGTCGCTGCGAAAGACCTCTGAAGACTCTCAAACTCTGCGGTCAAGTTGGGATGATGATAGAAAAGTATCCTGCGAAGAAAATGGCTGACGCGGTGCGATCTACAAAAGGGAAATTCAAAATGACAAGTGACAATTGGGTGCTCAGTGCCTAATACACCCGCCCAACCGGCGCGGCCCGTTTCGGTGCTCCCCACGAAACATCCAGGCCAAATCGAAAGAGATTTTCAACGTTGCCCACTCGGTAAGCCGTACTGAACCCAACCGTGTAGTCGTCGAGTACACCCTGCAGGAAGCTCAACCCGAAGCTCCAGCGCCGGTTCAAATCAGAG
>SMUX01143944.1_pt1 | contig 10509 bp, 6 predicted proteins | sample 2456431 | NCBI WGS metagenome assembly SMUX01 (sample SAMN11095930, study PRJNA526329) | marine sediment metagenome | biome: Marine sediment; feature: Surficial sediment; material: Deep marine sediment; isolation source: Hadal surficial sediment | place: Pacific Ocean | collected 2014-11 | depth 0-1... | reverse complement strand
TTTATTTGCTCCATTATATGCTTCGATCAAAGGAATATATAAAGTCGCTTCAAAGTCCTGTCCTTTTCTGCTTCTTCTGCCTTGTTGCCTTCCGGCAGAACCGCTTCCTCCGAAAAAACTTTCAAAAAAATCTGAGAAACCGCTTATGTTTCCAAACAGATCATCTAGATTTCCAGAGTAGCTATACTGGGCACCCCCACCGCCTCTTCCATAATTAGAGTAGAAATCATCAAATCCTTGCCCTTGCGATTGATATTGTTTCCAATTACTGCCCAAAGAATCATACTTTTTCCTTTTCTCAGGATCACTTAAAACTTCATTTGCCTCAGTAACTTGTTTAAACTTTTCCTCAGCTTTTTTATTGTCCTGGTTGCGATCGGGATGATATTTCATCGCAAGCTTTCTGTAAGCTTTTTTTATTTCATCCTGCGATGCACTTTTTTCAACGCCTATTATTTTGTAATAATCTTTAAATTCCATTTACAAACTTACCTTTTTGTTCTCTTCAAATTTAACTATGAAGGATTTAGTATTTAAACAAAAAAGGCAGCCGATTTCAGCCGCCCTCTTTATCTACCGAAGTATCATCGTATTAGCTAACCTTAATATCGATCTCTTTAGGTTTTACTTCATCAGCTTTCGGGATGGTGATCGTTAATTGTCCATCCTTAAATTCTGCTTTTATTTTATCTTCTTTTATTTCTGTTGGAATATTAAACGATCTGTAATACTTTCCATACGATCTTTCGATACGATGGAACTTCTTCTCTTTGGTTTCTTTTTCCTGGGATCTCTCGCCGCTGATACTAATAGTGCCATCGGTGTAGGAGATTTTAACATCTTCCTTTTTAATTCCAGGAAGGTCTGCCTTTAAATAGAAATTATCACTATCCTCAGAAATATCTGTTAAAGGCATCCAAACAGCGTTGTCATACTCCTCATCAATATCACCTTTGTGAGTTATACCAAACCTGCTGCCCAAAGAGTTGAACATTCTGTTGAATTCTCTTTCAACGTTTAATAAATCTCTTGCGGGATTAAATTTTACTAGTGTCATGATATTATAGCTCCTTTTTATTTTTTGTTTCACTCTACTAATACAACTCCCGTGCCGAACACATATAATCCCACTAACTCCTTGTAATATAATGAGTTGCGGATAATTATGATGTTTAAGACGGAAATGACATATTGTCCTATTGTCTGAAGAATATTTAGTTGGACTGACAAAATAGGACTTTTTGTATGCCAGATATTCATAACTTCAAACTATAGGTTTTTAAGTGAAAGGGTTACTGTTGAGCTTAGTGGATCAATTTTTATCTACATTAAAGTCTCTTTAATCCACAGATAAAAATACTACTCTCTGCATAAGTACTGCTTCGATCATTTAATTAGCAGTCCATTTCTATTCGTTTGAATAAGTATTGCAAGAAGTTGTGAAGCGCTCAAAATTACATTGTAAATAGAAGGGTTTATCTATATTTTTGCGTCCTTATAATTTTATTTTTTTGAATGGAAAACATATTTAGCGAAGATACAATTATTGCTTTAGCCACCCCAGCAGGAACTGGAGCAATATCTATAGTAAGAGTAAGCGGACCAGAAGCTATTGAATTAATTGACAATGTCTTCATCGGCAAAATGAAATTAACGGAAGTTGATTCGCATACAATTCATTACGGTACAATTAAGAGTAAAGATGGAGAGTTAATTGATGATGTTCTCATCTCTGTTTTTAAAAAACCGAACTCATACACAGGCGAGAATGCAGTTGAGATAAGCACTCATGGTAATCCGCTCATTGCTCAAATAATTATAAAACTATTGATTTCTAAAGGTGTTCGCTTAGCAGAACCGGGTGAATTTACAAAGCGTGCTTTCCTTAACGATCGACTTGATCTCCTACAGGCAGAAGCAGTTGCAGATGTAATTAATTCCAGAACCGAAGCATCACTGCGCGGCTCACGTAATCAGTTAGATGGTTTACTTTCTAAAAAAGTAAATGAGTTAAGAGAGATGCTAATTAATGCATCTTCGTTTGTAGAACTTGAATTGGATTTTGCTGAAGAAGACCTGGAATTTATTAATAAAGATGAACTTATTAAGAGAATTTATAATGTAATTGAAGAAGTAGATAAACTGCTTTCAACATATTCATTCGGCAGAGTTATAAGAGATGGCGTGAATGTAGCAATTGTCGGGCAACCCAACGTTGGCAAGTCATCTTTAATGAATTACATATTAAAAGAATCGCGCGCAATCGTTAGCCACATCCCCGGCACAACAAGAGATGTGATAAGAGAAGAGATATCGATTGATGGAGTTCTTTTCAGAATGTTTGATACTGCGGGAATCAGGAAATCAAAAGATGAGATTGAAAAGGAGGGGGTGACAAGATCGCGGGAAGCTGTTAAGAATTCAGATTTAATTTTGTTTCTCGGGGATGTTGAACAGCTTTTCTCTGAAGAACTCTACTCTGAATTAAAGGGATTAAATAAGCAGGAGAATATTATTAGGGTTCTAAATAAAATTGATCTAAAGAAAACAAATAATGTAAAAGCCGATGTAAAGTTATCGGCTAAAACCGGAGATGGTGTAAGTAATTTACTAAATCTACTTAAAGATAAATCGGTAGGAAATTCTTCTTATAGTGAGAAAACAGCAATAGTTTCGAATATGCGCCATTTTGAATGCCTTAAAAGGGCAAAAGAAAATCTGCATAAGGCAGGAGAATCTGCAAAAAATAAAATGAGCGGGGAGTTTATCTCAGTCGATTTAAGAAATGCCGAAAATGATCTTGCTGAAATAATAGGAGAAGTAACGAGCGAGGATATTTTAAATAATATCTTCACAAAGTTTTGCATTGGGAAATAAAAGTTTCACGTGAAACAATCGAAAACAAATTTGACAAATATTTCCAAATAGAAAATATTTTGTTTCACGTGAAACAAGACGAAAAAGTTAATTTATGAACTATAATATAATTGTAATAGGCGGCGGACACGCAGGAATCGAAGCTGCTTCGGCAGGCGCCAGGATGGGATGCTCGGTTGCGCTGATAACAATGGATAAGTATGCTCTGGGCAGGATGTCATGCAATCCTGCGATTGGGGGAACGGCTAAAGGGCATTTGGTTAGAGAAATTGATGCTTTGGGTGGAATAATGGGAAGAATTGCAGACCGGACAGGGATTCAATTCAGAATGCTTAATAAATCAAAAGGTCCTGCTGTTTGGTCGCCAAGATGCCAATCGGATAGAAAACTTTATTCAGAGGAAGCATATAAAATTATTTCCGAGACAGAAAATCTAAAAATAGTTGAAGAATCCGTCATCGATATTATTACGGAAAACGGGGAAGTGAAAGGTGTGAAAACAATATCGGGAAAAGATATTTTAGGAAAAGCTGTAATTTTATCTTCGGGCACTTTTTTAAATGCACTTATGCATACAGGGTTAAAATCAACAGGCGGCGGAAGGTTCGGCGAGCAGCCATCAACAGGTATAACCGAATCTCTAGTGAAACTCGGTTTTGAAAGAGGAAGATTAAAAACAGGAACTCCACCGAGATTAGAAAAATCATCTATCGATTGGGATATTTTGGAAGCTCAGCCGGGAGATGAAAATCCACAGCCGTTTTCATATCAAACCGATATGAGTGAGTTTCCTTTTCTCCCGCAGCTGGCTTGCCATATAACATATACGGATTTATCTGTGCATAAAATTCTTGAAAAAGGATTCGAATCTTCTCCTATGTTTACCGGGCTGATCAATGGAGTGGGTCCACGTTACTGTCCTTCAATTGAGGATAAAATTGTAAGGTTCGCAGATAAGGAAAAACACCAGCTTTTTCTTGAACCGGAAGGGTTGGATTCAGAAGAGATTTATGTTAATGGGTTTTCAACTTCTTTACCTGCAGAAATTCAATTGGAAGCGATTCACAAAATTAAAGGTCTCGAAAATGCTGAAATGATAAGACCCGGATATGCAGTTGAGTATGATTTTTTCCCGCCTCACCAGATAGACAATACGCTTGAAACGAAATTAGTAAAAGGACTTTACTTTGCTGGTCAGGTAAACGGTACTTCGGGTTATGAAGAAGCTGGTGCTCAGGGTTTGATGTCCGGCATTAATGCGGCTTCTAAAATTCAGGGAAGAGAAGATCTGGTGCTGAAACGAAGCGAAGCATACATCGGTGTTTTGATTGATGACCTGGTAACGAAATCTACAGATGAACCTTACCGGATGTTTACTTCGCGTGCGGAGTATAGACTGCTGTTGAGACAGGATAATGCTGATAGACGGCTTATGCCATATGCTGCAGATTTAGGATTGATTGAAAAAGATTTAAGCGAAGGTGTAAAGACAAGGGAATTATTAATAAGCACCGGGATTGATATTTGTTCTAAAACAAAACTACATGCCAGGGTAGTAAATGAATTTCTAAGATCAGTAAACTCCTCGCCGATTGATTCATCGGAAACAATATCAAAATTATGCAAACGACCGGAGCTTGGATTGAAAGAAATCCTAAATTTGGATGGGCTAAGTAAAGATATACATTTCAATAAATTGTTAAACGATGAAACTGCTTTGAGACAGGTTGAAATAGAATTAAAATACGAAGGATACATCAAGCGTCAGGAAAAGACAATTGAAAGGTTTGAGAGATACGAAGATCTAACAATTCCTTTAACGTTAAACTATTTAACATTAAATGCCCTATCTGCCGAGGCAAAAGAGAAGTTAGACCGAGTAAAACCAAGGTCTGTTGGGCAGGCATCACGTATATCTGGAGTAACACCTTCTGATATTTCTATATTATTGGTATATTTGAAAAAGTAATTTCGCGAGACTTTTTATGGCACATATGCAGGATCAATATCTTAAAGAACTTAAAACTTACTGTTGGGAAAACGGTTTTACGCCCGAGCCGGCAAGAGCTGAGAGATTAGCTTATTTTGCAGAATTGGTGGCTCAAAAAAATAAAAAAATGAGTCTCATCTCAAAACGTGATGTAGATTCAATAATTGAAAAACACGTATTTATTTCAGCATATGTAACCAAATATATTCCTGACAAAGTAACAAGATTTTTGGATATCGGAACAGGCGGTGGATTTCCGGGTATTCCGCTAGCAATTATGCGACCCGATTTAACAGGCGTTCTGGCAGATTCAACAGGCAAGAAAATAAGTGCAGTACAAGAGTTTATTAACAAACTAAAACTAAGCAATGTTATTGCGGAAAATAGTCGCGTTGAGAGCAGTGAATTTAAAGAGAAATATGCAAACACCTTCGATTTAGTTGTTAGCCGCTCAACTGTTCCGCTTATAATTTTATTTCGTTATTCGCTTCCTTTAATAAAAGACAAAGCTTATTTGCTTGCAATGAAGGGCGGAGATCTAACAGACGAATTCAAAAAAGCAGAAACTAAGTATAAAGCCCACATAAAAAAATCTACTATTTACGAGCTGGCATATAAGCCAACAAACCTTCGTAATATTAAAGGTAAAAAGCTTGTTCTGCTGGAACTTCAAAAATAATAATTCTGTCCAAAAATTTATTTTTTACATTTAGGGTTCACATTGCTGAACCCTTTGCTATTTAATTAAGGAGAAATTATTTTTTATCTTTTTGTATGAACAAAGACGACTTACTTAAATATTTTTCATCATTTGGTTTTTTTGATGAGATTAAAAATCAAATTACATCTGATAGAAATGGAGGGCGGAATTTAGTAATATCACCCTTATGCGGGGCAGCAGAAAGTTTATTAATAAATGAACTTATAAATGAAGAAGTTCAAATATTTGTTCTCACGTCCGATGATAAACTCGCAACGGAATTGAGTGTTGAACTTGAATTGATAAACTTAAACAGGAGGATAATTTTATTAAATGATTTAAAAGTCGAATCAATCCAGGAAAAACTAACTGAAATATCTAACAGCAAAAAATTTGTACTCATCTCAACATATCAACTTTTAAACTTACAACTTCCTAACAAGAAGGAGGTTGAAAAGAAAACAACTAAACTTGAAGTTGGCGGAGATATAACTTACGATGACCTGATTGAGTATCTGAATTTGTTGGAATACCAGCAGGATAAATTTGTTGAAGCACCTGGTGAATTTTCTCAGCGCGGTTCAATTATAGATTTTTGGTCGTACAGTGAAAGCAATCCGGTTAGATTAGAATTTGACGGCGACTTTTTAGAATCTATCCGTCATTTTGATCCCGAAAGCCAGCGTTCAATTGAAAAAATTGATACGGTTACTTTAGCAGCTAAGTTAAGTGAGGGGGAAGCGGGAGGAATGAAAAACAGTTCGGATATATTCGATTATTTAGATAACCCGTTAGTTCTCGCATCAAAATATGAAATCGAAAATTTTGAACTCCAGCCGGAAGATACCTTTATAAAAAATAGTTCGGAAGATACTTCTCCCACCGACTTTGAAGATGATGATTTTTCTCAAACTCTTAGTGATGAAAAAATAGAGTTGAAGGAAGAGAGAACAACAACAAGTTTATTAAATAAATCTGCACGATGGATTTTACAGGAAGAGATTGGATCATCCGAAAACAAAATAGAGCTGGGTTTTGCAGATGCACCAACCATTAATTCAAATTATGAAGTCCTTTTTTCAATTCTGAAAAATTATACCGACAAGTCATTCGATGTGCTGATAACAGCCGAGAATGAGCTTCAAACAATAAGATTAAAAGAGTTGCTAAGCGAGTTTAAAAAAGAGCTCTCTGAATTAATTGATTCCGGCAAAATAAAAATTGAAACATTAGCCATCAAAAATGGTTTTCTTCACAAAGAAAATAAATTGCTGTTTCTAACAGATTATCAAATTTTTAACAAACCATATCGTACAAAAGCACCATCTAAAAAGAAATTAAAAAAATCTAAATCCCGTGCTTTTGCTTCAATTAAAAGAGGTGATTATGTTGTTCATGAAGATTACGGAATTGGAAAGTATGCCGGATTGGAAACAATTCAGATTGGGGAAACAAAACAGGAATCGATGAAGCTGCTTTATAATGAAGGCGGAGTGGTGTACGTAAATTTGAACTATCTTACTTTGGTTAAAAGATATTCATCAAATAAATCCATCGACGGCGGACTATCACCCAAACTCTCAACGCTAGGCAGCAGCGATTGGACAAACACCAAGCGTAAAACGAAGAGAAAAATAAAAGAAGCTGCAAGGGAGCTGATTGAACTTTATGCGAAACGTAAAGCCGCAAAGGGGTTTCAGTATGGTGCCGATACTGTTTGGCAGAAGGAACTTGAAGCATCATTTATGTATGAGGATACGCCGGACCAGGTAACCGTTACAATGGATGTAAAACTTGATATGGAAGTTGAAAATCCGATGGATAGATTAGTTTGCGGTGATGTTGGATTTGGTAAAACGGAGATTGCTGTTAGAGCAGCATTTAAAGCCGTACAAGATGGCAAGCAAACAGCATTACTTGTTCCAACAACAATCTTAGCTGAGCAGCACTTTAATACATTTAAAGACCGCCTTACACAATTTCCTGTAAAGGTTGGTATACTTTCACGTTTCCAAACAAAAAAGGAACAAACGGTTACACTTAAAGAATTAGAAGAAGGCAAAGTTGATGTTGTAATTGGTACACATCGATTGCTTTCAAAAGATATAAAATTTAAAGACCTTGGTTTGCTTATAATAGATGAAGAGCATCGCTTTGGTGTTAGTGCAAAAGAAAAACTCCGTTCTATAAAAATTAATGTTGATACACTTACTTTAACCGCCACACCAATTCCACGCACACTAAATTTATCTTTGCTTGGTGCCCGCGATCTTTCAATTATAGCAACGCCTCCGCCAAACAGGCAGCCGATTATAACTAATGTTTCAACGTTTGATATATTAAAAATAAAAGATTGGATATTAACGGAATTAAAGCGTGATGGTCAGGTTTACTTTGTTCACGATCGTGTACGTTCAATTGATAAACTCGCTGATTATCTCAATAAAAATATTCCTGATATAAGTATTGGAGTTGCTCATGGGCAAATGAGACCAACCCAGCTTGAAAATGTTATTCACGGATTTCTAAATAAAAAATATGATGTGCTTCTTTCTACAAAAATAATTGAATCGGGAATTGATATACCGAATGTTAATACGATAATCGTTAATCGCGCAGACAGGTTTGGATTGGCTGAACTGCATCAGTTGCGAGGAAGAGTCGGAAGATCGAACAGACAAGCGCATGCATATTTCATAGTACCATCTCTTAGCGGAATATCAAAAAAAGCATTACGGCGCTTGCAGGCAATTGAGGAGTTCACTGAAATAGGATCCGGATTTAATCTTTCTATGCGCGATCTTGAAATACGCGGTGCTGGTAACCTTTTAGGAAAAGAGCAAACCGGTTTTATTAACGTGATTGGTTTTGATCTTTATTTAAAAATGATTGATCAGGCAGTTGAAGAATTAAAATATGAGGAGTTTAAAGAAGTATTTAAGACCTTGCCTAAAACAGAAGCGCGTACCGAGCCAACACTTGATACTTACTTTGAAATTGGAATCCCAGAAACTTATATACCCGAACAAAGTAATAGGTTGAATTTTTACACATCTCTCTATTCAGTTAAAAATATGGAGGAACTAAACGATCTGAAAGATGAAATGACTGACCGTTTTGGCACTATCCCAACAGTTGTAAACAGGCTGTTATTAGCTGCAACTTTAAGACATTTTGCTTCTTACGCTTTGTTTGAGAGAGTAATAATGCAGCGAGAAAATACTATTATCATTTTACCTAAAGGTGAAAAGGAAGATTATTACAAATATAAATTTGTTGAATTGATGAGATTTATTTTAAAGGAGTATAAAAACCAGATAAAGCTTGAACAGAAAAAAGACACTATGAAATTAGTTGTTAAAAATAAATTCGAATCACCGGAGAAATCACTTGAGTTTTTAATTGAATTTTGTGATCAGGTTACAAAGTTGTTTGCGGAAAGAAAGCAATAGAAGAGAAACAATACAATTAAAGAAAATGAAAAGTGAATTCAATTATTATTCCCTCATCTATCTTTAACAAAAGTAAAACAGCACAAGTTATTTTTTAAATACCTTCTGGAAGTATAAATATTGAAGTTATCGTACAAAATAAATTATATTGTCGGGCAAGTATGAAAAACTTTTTATTTGCAATAATTAGTTTGTTATTTTCGTTACCACTAACATCCAATGTTGGTCGATCGGAAGACAAAAATCTAATTAGTAAGTATAATAATTAAGGGGGGGATTATGAACAGTATGTTTCGGATATTTATACAAAATGTAACCTAAAAGATAAACTCGCAGACTAGTTTAATAAAGATATTCCTGATATCAATATATGAATTGCTCATGGGCAAATGAGACCAGCCCGGCTTGAAAATGTAATTCACATATTTCTAAATAAAAGGTATGATGTGTTTCTTTCTACAAAGATATTTGAATTAGGAATTGATATTAGTGCAAGCATAAAAGAATTGTTTTAAAAGTGGAAGTATGATAACTGAAAAAATTAATGCTATAATATTCGGGACAACTGGAATGGTTGGTGAAGGTGTTCTGCACGAATGTTTGAAACATCCGGATATTGAATCTGTGCTGGTGATTAACAGAAGTCCCTGCGGTGTAAATCATGAAAAGCTAAGAGAAATTATTTATAAAAACTTTTTAGATTTATCCCCAATTGAAAATGAACTTGCCGGGTATAATGCATGTTATTTTTGTATGGGGATCTCTTCTTTTGGCAAAAAAGAGGAGGAATATACTCGTATCACATATGATTTAACAATGCATGTTGCTAATACGTTAGTAAGGCTTAATCCGGATACGACATTTACTTATATTTCCGGTGTTGGAACGGACAGCTCAGAAACAGGAAAAAGTATGTGGGCACGTGTTAAAGGTAAAACAGAAAATGATTTGATGAAACTTCCATTCAAAGCATCTTATATGTTTAGACCCGGTTATATTCAACCAATAAAAGGGTTAAAAAACACTTACAAGATTTATAGAGTAGTCGCCCCATTTTATTTACTCATTAATTTACTTTTATCTAAATATGTTTGTACACTTCAGGAAATCGGACTATCTATGATTAATGTAACCTTGTATGGATTGGATAAGCAAATATTAGAATGTAAAGATATTGTTAGGCAATCAAAGGTTGGAAAAAGACAATGAGAAATCCATAACTATTCTCTCTCATATTCAGTGCTGGAAACCGGATGTTTACCACTTGCAATTTTAGAAACCAAGACAAACAATTTTCTAAACTCATTTAATTTCTCTGAAGCTGATTTAAACATTATAGGATTAACAATGGAACAGATTAAATATGATTGGACTTTCTTTAAAAGGAGAATTTATGTGAACAACTCTTCGAAGAAGGAGTTATTCAGAATGTGGGCGACACCAAATGGAATTACAAAATGGTTTATAGAAATTGCAGATTACGTGAACCA
>SMUX01394928.1_pt1 | contig 10516 bp, 7 predicted proteins | sample 2456431 | NCBI WGS metagenome assembly SMUX01 (sample SAMN11095930, study PRJNA526329) | marine sediment metagenome | biome: Marine sediment; feature: Surficial sediment; material: Deep marine sediment; isolation source: Hadal surficial sediment | place: Pacific Ocean | collected 2014-11 | depth 0-1... | reverse complement strand
GTGGGCGCTGGCCGCGGCGGACATGAATGACGACGGGATCCTCGATCTCGTGATCGGGGCGCGGGCCAGCCAGCGCATCATCGTCAATACCGCTGACGGTGACGGGACCTTCTCGGTCGCGGGCTCCCAGAGTTCGGGGGGGAGCGTCTGGATGCTCGTCCTTGGCGATGTGGACGGCAACGGGACCGAAGACGTGGCCAGTGTCAACTCGACGAGCAACACCGGCGCCATCCTGCTCGGAGACGGCGCGGGCGGCCTGGCCGCCCCCCAGCTGATGGTGACTGATCCCTTCCCCCTGGCCACCGACCTCGGGGATATCGACGGCGACGGCGATCTGGACTGGGTCACCTCGAGCTTCTCAGGCGACTGGCGGCTGTTTACCAACGACGGCAACGGTACCTACGCGTTCGACCGCGAGTTCTTGGCCCCCCAGGCGGCTTCCTGCGCGTTGATGGTGGATATCGATAATGACTGCGATCTCGACCTGGTCCTGATCGACGAGCTGGCCGATGTCGTTATCCTCCAGAAGAACAGCGGGACCTCGGCAGGCGTGCCCGGCGACCTCAACGGCGATTGCACGGTGAACGTGCCCGATCTGCTGGCGCTGCTGGCCGCATGGGGCCCGTGTTCGGTGCCCTGCCCGCCCACCTGTGTGGCGGACGTCAATGGCGACTGCCTGGTCGGCGTCCCCGATCTGCTGGCGCTGCTGGCCAACTGGGGGTAGCTGTCCGTCGCTTCGGGCGGGGACAAGCCAAATATGCCCTCGTTTAGCTATGGACGCGGGCGAGGGCGTCGCGCCTAATCAATGCTAGGAGAAAGGCCCCCCCACGAGCGCAAGAGAAGGGCCCTTGGTGACTTGAGTCCTTTCATGAGGGCTTCCGGCTCCCGCGGCGTTTGGGCCCGGAGACGCAGGCCCGGTTCCTGTTGTCTGGCGTGGCGGCCAGGCGATAACTCGGAGGGGGCGGAAGGTCCCGACATGCCCGGTCTTCAGGCCGGGCATGTCTTTTTTTCGAGGGCTCCGGAGAGGCCTCCGGACGCTGCGTTTGGACGCAAACTGCGCTCGACCCTGAACCCTGCTCTTTTCTCCGAGGCGCGCACGCCGGCCAGAGGGAGCCAAAGGGCTATCGGCTGTCGGCAAGAGAAGACGGCCGGCACAGCCGGCCCTACGCCAAACTGCGCTAGACCTCACCAAACCCTTCCGCGATCGCGTAGCGAGCCAACTCCACACGATCGTGGATTCCAAGCTTTTTCATGATCGACTTCCGGTGGTTGTCGATGGTCATGGGGCTGCGGCACAGCACTTCGGCGATCGTGGTGCGGGACATTCCGCCCGCGATCATCCGCAGGATCTGCTCCTCCCGTGACGTCAAGAGCCTGCGTTTCGAGCCCGCCGCCGCCGCCGTCCGCGACCCTCCGCTCACCGCAGGCTTGGCCGGCTGCGTCCGAGCCATGACCTCGGCACCGAAGGCGGGTTCCCCGCTGTGGACCTTGCGGATGCCGTCGATCACCGCATCGGGGGAGTCGCTCTTTGAAATGTACCCCCAGGCGCCGGCCTGGTAGGCGGCATCGATGTAGTGATCGCGCACGTGGGCGCTGAGTAGGATCGTTCGCACGTGAGGGGACAGGCGGTTCAGCTCCGCCATTTGCTCGAATGCGTCCTCGCCGGGCATCTCGATATCGAGCAGGACGACATCGGCGCGGGTTCGACGGGCGTGACCGGCGAGATTCCCCGCCGTGGAGAGGTACCCGACGAATTCCATATCCGGCTCCACATCGAGCCGGGCTTTCAATCCCTCGCCCAGAAACGCGTGGTCATCGACACACAGTACGCGGATAGGCGGTTGCGTCATGCCTTGGTTTCCGGGTCCCTCGAGCTTACAGCGTGGACGGCAGTGCGGATCGACTCGAGGCTCTCGATATCCTCGACTACGACAGCCCCCAGTCGGGTCCAATCGGCGTCGGCGTTTCCCAGAACAATAGCGCTGCGCCGGGGCTGACCGGCAAAGAACCGCCTGGCCCTCTTGAGGTTTTGGGCCGTGGGCTCCGTGACCCAGAGGCTGGTGTCTCCGGGCCCCCCGTTTTCACCGGCCTCGACGACGTACCCGGCGATGCTCAGCAGGTTTGAGACCCACGCCGCCCGCCGCCGGTCGGTCAGCGAGACCACCGCTCGGCCGCGTTGGGCGGCGGCCGGCACCTCCGGTGAGAGCGCGTCGGCCGCGGCGACGGGGAACTTCAATACGACCGTCGTCCCCTTGCCGGGCTCCGATTCGATGTTCACAGTTCCCGCAGAGATCGTCACCACGCCGTGGACCAGAGAGAGGCCGAGCCCGGTGGAGAGCCTTCGCTTCTTGGTCGTAAAGAATGGGTCGAACGCGCGCTGCTTGACCCGCCTGCTCATCCCCACACCGTCATCGGTGACGCCGATGGTCACCATGGTCTGGTTCTCGTCGAGCTTTCCCCAGATGCGGACTCGACCGCCGCCCCGCGTCGCCTCCGCCGCGTTGACGATGAGGTTCAGCACCGCCTGGGTGAGTCGGTGCGGCGCGACTTTGATCGGGGGCAGGTCGGGGGCCAGATCGGTTCTTAGCGAGACGTTGTCTGGCAGCATCTTGCTCAACAGGGGCTCCACCTGACGCCACCAGGCGGCAAGCGATGTTGTACCACCGGAGGCGCGGCTGTCCAGGGGGTCCACCGCCAGCAGCCGCAGGCCGTCGCACAGCCCCTGGAGGTGGCCGATGGTGTTGCGGGTCGCCTCCAGGAGGTCCCTGAGGTCCGCGGGCACCTTCTTCCAGTCCAGGGCGTCAAACCGGCACCGGATCGGAAAAAGGATGTTGTTCATGTCGTGCCCGAGCCCCGCCGTCAGCGTGCCAATCGAGGCGAGCCGATCCGCGACACGAAGACTCGCGTGAGACTTCTTGAGCTGGGCGGTCCGTTCCTCGACCAGCGCTTCGAGCTGCTCCCGGTGGCGGGCGAGCTCGGTGATGTCCTCGGCGAGTCCGGCAATGCGATGCACGCGGCCCTGATCGTCGCGGATCGGGAACCCCCGGTCCGGTATCCGGCGGACCGACCCGTCCGGCCGCACGATCCGGTATTCCTCGTCAAACCCCTTCTCCGCCGCACCCCCGAAGAACGCCTTGGACACGCGTTCGCGGTCCTCGGAGTGGATCGCCTCCATCCAGTTCCTTGGATTTTCATAGAGGCTCTGGCAAGTCCGACCCCATACCTCCTCATACGCCGGGCTCACGTAGATCATCTCGTGGCCGTCGGCACTGGTCATCCAGAAGACCTCGCGGATGTTCTCTGTCAGCTGGCGGAGGCGCTGCTCGCTCTCACGCAGCGCCTCCTCGATCCGCTTGCGCCGGGTGATGTCGCGGACGATCCCGGTGAAGAACACTCCCTGGCTCGATCTCCAGCGGGTGAGCGACAGCTCCACGGGGAACTCGTTACCGTCCTTTCGGCGTCCCATCAACTCCACGGTCTGGCCCAGGACCTTTCCACGCCCGGTGGTCTTGGCCTTTTCGAGGCCGCGCAGGTGCGCCTCGTGGAATCGATCGGGGATGATGAGCGTCAGGGGCTCGCCCACCGCCTCGGCTGCCGAAAACCCGAAGATCTCCTGCGCGGCCTTGTTCCAAAGGGTGATGACGCCCTGGTGATCGGCGACGATGACCGCGTCCTTGGCCATTCCCATCACCGACCGGAACTGCTCTTTAGAGCCCTTGAGCGCCTCCTCGGTTTTCCTGTGACGGGCGGTGTCGCGGCGGGTGTTACGGAGCAGCATCACCAGGCCGCCGACCGCGACGAACGCGAGGACCGCCAGAATGAACAGCGCCTCGAACCAGACGGCGAGGGCGAGCGCCAAGGCCAGCGCCGCAAGCAGGAGCCAGCCGGAGATTCTAGCGGTATGTCTGAACATCCCAGCACATCCAGCGGAGCCGACGGTGCCAGCCGCTGGCTCTTGTATTTTGCCCTGGGGATCCGCGGAGGCAAGCAAGAGTTGACGCTGGGGATGTGATTAGTGCAGGTTGGGAGGGTCTCACCCCAACCGGGCCGCAGCCTATGCTTGGGAGATGACCCTGCCACCGGACCTGAAGCCCGGATTATTCATAAACGTCGTCGCGAGGGCGGCGGCCGCAGTAGAGGGTCATGAATAATCCGGGCAAGAGCGCCGCTGAGGTCATGGGGATCCTCCGAAAGGCGGCGGACGCGTTGCGTAGTTCGCCGCACCGGGCCGGATCCGTGTTCCGTCTGCCAAACTCCGGTCGTGTGCTGGTGACCGGGGACCTGCATGACAACCCCGATAACCTTTCCAGGATCGTTAAGCTGGCTTGTCTGGAGTCGGCCGGCAACCACCTCATCCTCCATGAGATCATCCACAGCGAGCATTTGGTCAACAGGGTGGACCTCAGCCACCGAATGCTGCTGCGAGTCGCCGCGCTGATCGTTTCTTATCCAAACCAGGTCTGCCTGTTGCTGGCCAATCATGAGCTCGCCCAGATGACCGGAAAAGGCGTCTCCAAGGGGGGCGGGGACAGCGTGGCGTTGTTCAACGACGGGCTGGCATTCGCCTATGGCGACGGTTGGACACAGGTGGCGGAGGCGATCAAGGCGCTCATTCGGGCATTGCCACTGGCGGCCAGGAGTGATGCGGGCCTCCTGTGTGCCCATTCGCTCCCGGGACCGCGGCCGGGGTTCGATCCCGCCGTGCTGGACCGCGATCTGACCGACGAGGACTACCGTTGGCGGACCGATGTGGGGGTGGCGGGCTCCGCCTACTTGATGGTCTGGGGACGGGGGTATTCCGCTGAGCAGGTCGAGACGCTTGCATCGCGGTGGGGAGTCAAACTCTTTTGTCTGGGTCACGAACACGTGGCAAACGGTATCGAGGCCCGCGGACCCCGCGTCGTCGTGCTCAACAGCGATCATGAGTTCGCCACCGCACTGCCAATCGATCTGGCCGGCGTGCCCACCGCCGAGGAGGCGGTCATGTCGGCCATCCGCCTCCGCGCGGTACCGTCGGAGAGCATCGAACCTTGACTTCCAATAGTGTTCATACCGGTTGAGAGAAAATCCTCAGTGACTGGTTCGCCTTCGATTCTGCTGGCGATCGAGACTTCCCAGGGCAGGGGCGGGGTGGCCCTGAGGGACCGCGCGGGCCGCGCGCATGTGGAGCAGCTGACATCGGCCCTGCGGTACGACGACGATCTCGTCGGAGCGATCGAGCGGCTCTACGGTCGTCTTGACCTCGAGCCGAGGGCGACCGAGGCTGTGGGTGTCTCGATCGGGCCCGGCGGCTTCACCGGACTACGGATCGCGGTGACCACTGCCAAGATGCTGGCGGAGACACTCGGGGCAAGGGTCATCGCCGTTGAGTCGGCTCTTGTTGCGGCTGAGTCCTGCCAGGGGCCGGGACCGATACTCGTCGCTGGGGCAGCCAAACGCCAGACGGTCTGGGCAACTCGGCTCGAGAGGCGCCAGGGCGTATGGGTGATCGTCGGCGCCGGGGGCATCACCGACCGGCTCGACACGACCGGGATAACGATGGTTCTGGCCGATGAGTACCTGCCCAAGTCGATGCGGCAGGTGTGTCTGGCGGCGGGTGTCCGAATCAACGAGCCGGTGTTTGCGCCGCGGGCGTGCCTGGCGGTCGCCGCCCAGTTGCTCGGGGAGGGTCGGGTGGCGGACCCCCTTGAACTTCAGCCGTTGTACCCACGTCCCCCCGAGGCGGTGACGGCGTGGGAACGCCGCTTGACCGATATGGCTCCACAAGAGCCGCGCAGGTGCGATACATAGACCCCCTCGCCACCAATGGCGGCTCCTGTATCCGCCCCACCACTTCTTGGGGCCGATGATTTGGTAACGCCGGTAGGCTGGGTGGTTTTTTGGACGAACCCGCCTGCCTTCCTCCTCGAACAGGCACTATGGGGACGGCCATGGTTAGGGGCAATGGATCCGACAACTGGGCAAAGAAGCAGGTGTTCACCACCGGTGAAGCCGCCGAGATCTGCAAGGTTTCCCAGCAGACCATCATTCGGTGCTTCGATGCCGGGAGGCTTCATGGATTTCGAGTGCCGGGATCGCGATTCCGGCGTATTCCCCGGGTCGAGCTGCTGCGGTTTATGAGAGCCAACGACATCCCGACCGAATCGCTGGAGAGCGCCAAGAAGCGCGTGCTGGTGGTCGATGACGATGAGCAGATCGTCGCGCTGTTCCTCGACGTCCTGGGTCGTGATGATCGCTTCGAGGTTCAGACCGCCTCGACGGGGTATGACGCCGGGGTGCTCACCGAGCAGTTCCGACCGCACCTGGTCCTCCTCGATTACATGCTGCCGGACATCAACGGCAATCTCGTGTGCGACCGGATTCGCGCCAACCCGGACCTTGCCGGCACCAAGATCATTATCGTCTCGGGGGTGGTGAAGCCCGATGAGATCGACGCCCTCATGGAGAGCGGGGCCGACGACTTCGTAAAGAAGCCGTTTGACATTGGTGAGCTCATCAAGCGCATGAAAGACCTGCTGGAAGTGTGAGCTTTCCTCATCGGAACTGCCCGCAGGCGGCAGGAGCTGCGGGTCTCGTGACGAACCTTCAGGTCAAGCAGATACAGCGAGTCGAGCTGATACTTCAGCAGCTGGACGCCCTTCCTACGCTCAGCCCCATCGCAGTCCGATTGCTCGATCTGACGGCGGCCCAGGACACCGAGGCCAAGGACGTCATCCAGCTCATTGGATCGGATCCTGCGCTGGCAAGCAAGGTGCTTAAGCTGTGCCGGTGCCATCCTCGGGGCCGCGCGGTGTCGGTCACAAGCCTCGACCGTGCCGTGGTGCTGCTGGGCTTCGATGCGGTGCGGAACGCGGTCCTGTCGATTCAGATCATCGAGCTGTTTGACGGCGTGCCCAGCCCCGGGGACGAGATCCGCGGCGAACGCGCCCTCTTCGACCGCCTCGCGTTCTGGCAGCACAGCCTGGCTGTCGCCGTCGCCTGCGAGCTGATCGTTGCTTCCACCTCGCTGCGGAGCCGGTTGAAGCGGAGTGAGGCGTACCTCAGCGGATTGCTCCATGATCTCGGCCAGCTCGTGCTTCATGTGATCATGCCGGCGAGCTTTGATCGAGTCTGCGAGCTGGCGGAGGCGTATAACCTCTCGATCGATCAGGCGTGTCGACGCATCTTCGGCCTCGACAGTCACACCGCCGGCAAGCGGCTCGCGGAGCATTGGCATCTGCCCCACGCCCTGGCGGATGTGCTCTGGCTCCACGGCCAGCCCTTCAACTTGCTGCCGGAGCTCCCGCACAGGGAGATGATCGGGCTCGTCACGCTCGCCGATGCCCTCGTGCGTCGCCAGCATCTGTCCACCATCGGGCATGTCCCGCGCGGGGAGGATCTCGCCGGCATGTGCAGGGACCTCGGCCTGGAGGAGTCCGTGATCGACGCAATCATTCCCTGCCTGCACGAGGAAGTGCATGCCCGGGCGATCAGCCTGGGCCTGGACCTGGAGACCTCGACCGGCCTGTTGTTGCGGTCGGTAAGTCGGGCCAACGAGGTTCTGGGACGTCTCAATGCAACGATGCGCCGGCGAACGACTGACTTCGATTCCCAGACCAGGACGCTGAAGGCGATCACTGAGTTTCATGCCTCCGCCATCCCAAGCGGTTCGCTGGTGACCGTTTTGGGCAAGGTGGTGCAGTCGGCGGCGCCCGTCCTGGACGGCCGCTTCTTCGCCATGCTCTATCAAGCGCGGGAGGGCGAGTCCTGGCAACTGCTCCAGTTCGCGACCGATGGCCGCGTGCTTCGTTGTGACATGATCGAGGCCCCGTTGCCATCGACGGCCATCGAGGATCTGGGAGATGACATGCAGCTGTCGATGGAGGCGCTGACGCTGCTGCCCTGGCTCACCGAGTATCTCGGCGACGCCGATAACCTCGGCAAGGTTCGTCTTCTCCCGCTGAGATGCGGCTGGGGCGTCATCGCCGTCCTGCTCTACGAGTGCGAAACGCCGGCTGGAGGCACGATGGCGAGGATCCAGCTTGACGCGCTGAGCCGCACCTGGGCCGCCACCATCGCGGCCGCGGCCCAGCACCACGGTGCCCGGCGGCTGGGCGAGCAGCTGGCCGACGCCAACCGGAGTCTCGCGGATACACAGGATGAGCTGGCCCGAAGCCGGGCGTTGGCTGCCGTCGGCGAGGTCGCCGCCGGCGCCGCCCATGAAATGAACAATCCTCTTGCGGTGATCTCCGGACGTGCACAGATCCTGGCTCAGCAAGTCGATCGCAAGCTCAAGCCCATGGCGCAGCAGATCGTGAAGCAGGCGCATTACCTGAGCAACATGATCACCGTGCTGCAGACCGTTGCCCAGCCGGCGGTTCCGAAATGCCGCTCGACTGATCTGGCCGAGCTGCTTGCGCGCGTGGTGCGGGAAGTCAGTCCGAAAAACAGCAGCGATGGTCAGGTTAAGCTCATTGTCAAAGAAACGTTGCCGCTGGTGAACATCGATCCGGATCAAATTGCCCGAGCCGTGCACGAGGTAGTACGTAATGCGCTGGAAGCGAAACCTTCGGCGCAGATCGAACTGAGTGTTCAAATCGGCGGTCCGGATGACCGATTGAAGATTCAGGTGGTGGACGACGGGCCGGGAATGAGCGACCACACGCTGGCTCACGCGTTCGACCCTTTCTTCAGCGACAAGCCCGCTGGGAGACAACCGGGCTTGGGGCTCGCTATGGCGCGACGCTATGTCGAAGCCCACGGCGGCCGGCTGACGCTGGAGAACGGTCCTGCCGGCGGTGCCGTGGCCACGATTTGGCTGAGCACCCCGACGGGCCGGGAGATGCGTGACGTCGCGTGACGTCACGCCACGCGGAGAATGATCGATCGATGGAACCATTGGATCGCGAGATAGCCGAGGCCTTCACCGAACAGGCACCGAAGCAGGGGCCGGGGCGGCTGCTCATCGTCGGCGCAGCGGACGACAACCTCAAAGGATTGGTGACGGCGCTGAAGCGACGTCACCATGAATGCACCTGCGTGCCCCGTGTCGCCGACGCGCATGCCGTGCTGGCTGAGGGGTCCTTCGATCTGGTCGTGGTGGACATGACCATGCCCGATGGCGACGGGGTGGAGCTGGCGCGAGCACTCCACGAGACATCGCCTTCGACCAAGATTATCGTGCTCTTTGAGAGCAGGCGGTTCTCTCAGGTGGTCCAGGCATTGCGGTACGGCGTGTTGGATCTCGTCGACAGGCGGGTCGATCCGATCGTTCTTGCCGAGCGGATTGATTCGGCCCTGGCCGTCTCGCGGGCTCACAGGCAGCGCGAGGGCCGCGTTGCACAGCTTGAGGTCGTCTGCCGAAAGCTCATGGTGGCCCGTGAAGAGGTCTCCGAGCACCTGGACAAGCTCTGCAAGGATCTGGCGGTGGCTTACCAGGACATGTCCGGTCAGATGAGTGAGGTGGTCATGGCCAGTGAGCTCCGCACGCTCTTGAAGCAGGAGCTGGATCTCGAGGACCTCCTTCGCACGGCTCTTGAATACCTTCTGGCGAAGACCGGACCGACCAACGCGGCGGTATTCCTCCCCGATCAAGCGGAGAACTTCGACCTGGGAGCCTACGTGAACTACGACTGCCCCCGGGAAACGATCACGGTGCTGCTGAACCACCTTTGCCAGACAGTCTGCCCGCAAATGGCCCGTGAGACGGAGATCGTCTCCTTTAACGATGCCGATACCTTCGCGGAGTTCATCGGCGCGGATGCGGGATTCCTTGCCGGATGCGAGGTCGTGGCGCTCTCCTGCGTCCACGACGGAAAATGCCTGGCCGTGCTCGTCCTGTTCCGAAGCAGGGAGGACCCCTTCGGGGAATCGGTGGCGGCGACGCTGGAAATACTACGGGGCATCTTTGCCGAGCAGATCGCCAACGTCATCAAGGTGCATCATCGGGCAACGCCCCAATGGCCGAAGGACCCCCTCGATGACGAGTACGACTGCAAGGACTACGACGACTTCGGTTTCGGCGGGCTCGTGGCGTAGGGGGTGCGACGGAAGGCATCGCGGCCTTCAACCCTGGATCATTCATGACCATCTACTGCGCCCTTGCGAGGACGCTCATGAATAATCCGGGTTCAACCGGCTCGCGCCCCTCACCCCCCCACCCGCACATTGCCGGGTCCCAGGATCTCCTGGAGGGAACGGACCACCTCGTCGCCCAGCGCGATCCGCAGACCGTGGGGTCTCAGGGCGACGCGTTTGCCGTGGGTGTCGATGTTCAGAAGGACGCGAACGGACCTCCCGCCGTTGGCTGTGTTCCCCGCCGCGCGCAGGACGGCCTCGAGCCGTCGCATCATTGTCTCCGCGGACCGCTCGTCGGGACCCTCGATGAGGTCCAGCTCGATCTGACCGGCGAACCGCCGCGGCAGATCCTCGATCGGAACCACCTCGTCGACGATGATGCTCGCTTCGCCGCGGGAGCGGTCGAGCCGTCCGAAGAGGGCAACGATGGCATCATTGCGGATGAGCCGCGCATGGCGCG
>SMUX01240006.1_pt1 | contig 10524 bp, 8 predicted proteins | sample 2456431 | NCBI WGS metagenome assembly SMUX01 (sample SAMN11095930, study PRJNA526329) | marine sediment metagenome | biome: Marine sediment; feature: Surficial sediment; material: Deep marine sediment; isolation source: Hadal surficial sediment | place: Pacific Ocean | collected 2014-11 | depth 0-1... | reverse complement strand
GTGACTAAATTCGGAGTGTCAGCTGAAAAAGTCGTCGCCACCATGGAGATGCCTAAGAGCCACCAGGGCATGTTGCGACTGGAGGCAAAAAATTCGGCAGCGCTTGAACCGGCTCGTTTCATCACGCTGATTCCAATGATTAGCGAAATCAAAAAGAAAGCGATAATGGAGAGCCAATCAATGAATTGGAGGGTCATAAAAATAAGAAATGTAAAACTGAGGCAAAAAGCAAGTAAGATGAGTACTCTAGTGGAGTGCCATATATTATCGCAATATGGATATAGTGTTCTCGTGTTTGTGTTCAAGCGCTAATAACTTGAAACTACTCCACTTGATAAAATACGTAAACACTGTAGCACTTGAACGCGCTAACACTGTAGAATGCCCCTTTGTTTCGGAAGCGTTGCGATAAAGATAATCGGTGTCATACCGCAAACATTTTTTGCTTGACTAATTCATTAGCGTTTTACATCTTGGAAAAGGTCGTAGAAACAAAGTTTCACAATTGATAATCGAACTTCTCGTAGTAAGATGCCAAACTTTTTCCACAAGACTGTTCTGGTTACGGGCGCCTCCGGAGGCATCGGGCGGGCGATTGCCCAACAATTTGCAGAACACGATGCCCAGGTCGTTGTCCATTTCAATAAAAATGAAAGAGCGGCGAAAAAAACTCTCGAGTCATTAAAAGGCGACTCACACCGGCTTGCCCAGGCCGATCTCACTCAACCGGATGAGTTGCCAAATCTGGTCGAAACTATTTCCAGAGGAATGGGGAAAATCGATGTATTGATTAACAACGCCGGTATTTTCGAGGTCCACCCTATTCTGGACATGGAATATGAGGAGTGGCAGCAAATATGGCAAAAGACAGTTGCAACCAATTTGCTGGGCCCGGCGAACCTCACTTTTTGTGTGGCAAAGCACATGATGCTGCACGATGGCGGCAAAATTGTCAATATCTCCTCACGCGGGGCGTTTCGCGGCGAACCGGATGCACCGGCCTATGGCGCAACCAAGGCAGGACTCAATGCTATGAGCCAGTCCCTGGCCAAAGCTTTGGCTCCTCATAACATTTTCTTTTTCGTGATTGCTCCCGGTTTTGTGGATACCGATAGAGTGTCGCCTATTTTATATGGCCCGCAAGGAGATGAAATTCGCAATCAAAGCCCGCTGGGAAGAGTAGCAAAACCCAGAGAGGTTGCCCACACTGCTTTGTTTCTGGCGTCGGAAGGCTCCGAATTTTTAACCGGTTGCATCGTGGACGTAAACGGCGCTTCTTACCTGCGTTCGTGACTTAGGAAATCAGGTTAGATAATCCTAAAACTATAACTCAATCCGCTCTCCCTCTTTCGCAACTCGAAAAGCATTCTTTTCAATCTTAAGACGAGCTTTGCTGCCGGGATCTAAGGCGGGGTTCGTGTGATTCAAATGGATAAAGCGAACTTTCTGACGCTCTTTCAAAGGCAAAGAAGCAAAGCGTTCCATACTGTGCGTAATAAACGGATGCGGAAATCCCGACATGTCGCGGCCGGGTATTTCGCCGTTGGCAAAGAAAGTGCCATCTAAATAAGCGACATCGACCTCGGCCAGCATCCCCTCAATTCGAGTACCCCAATCATCCCACTCCTCCCAACTGTCGATATCCGGGATAAAAAGCACTGAGCGATTCGGACCTTCAATCCGGTAGCCAACCACTTCAGAATATTCCTGCCGGTGCGGCACTAAAAACGGTACGACGCTTAGCCGTTTATTTAGCTTCAGTGGCGTGCCGTGTGCTAACTTTTTCAAAGCGATATTGTTGTAACGAACCAGTTGCTCCCAGGGACCATTCGTGCTCAAGTACTCGAACATTTTGGGCATCGCAAAGACAGGGACGCCCTGCGCGCCCATGGATTCGTGACCGAGAAACATCAGGCCGGTATAATGCCCAATATGGGCATGGGTCAGGAAAATTCCCATCAGTCCCGGTGTTTCATCTACCGGTGCTATTTTATCCAAGTTGTGAAGCTGCTCCCTGAAGTCCGGGGTTGCCTCGAACAGCCAGCGTTCTTTGCTCACCGGATCAATTAAGGCCAGGCTAACCACCTGACGCTTAGATCTCTCATTTTCCCAGGCTTGATGTTTTTTGGTACCTGCCTGGGGAACACCACCGTCCTGAGCTATTCCTAGGACAACCAGGTAAGGCTGACTGGTTTTCTCTTGAAAAATAATTTTAGCCCCGATTGAATCGATTCCAATCAGCACAAAAATCATACATGTCTGAAGTATGAAAAATAGCATAGGCATCAATGAACCCTGCATCCGTGAGATTATTTTATCAGTACGATTATGCAATCTGAGTTCAATGTAACATTCTTTTCCCAAATTTCAACAGCTAATCCGGTATCCCCCAGATTTATCATTTGATTCTTTCCGCACCTCTTGAATAATTTGCTATATTAAATACGGATTATGCACCACACCTGCCGCCGAAATATCTGGGTAAATAGGCTTTGAAATTTAAGGAGGAGACCCCGAGTGAAACTCTTTTCCAATATTAAAGGCGATATCATGGGGGGTATCACCACATCCGTAATAGCATTGCCGCTGGCGATCGCTTTTGGCGTGGTGGCGTTTGCACCCCTCGGTGAGGAATACATCGCCCAAGGCGCACTGACCGGGCTTTATGGCGTTATCGTTGCCGGCATCCTCACCAGCATCTTCGGCGGCACACCCGGGCAAATTGCCGTTCCTACCGCCCCGATGTCTGTCATGGTTACCTCTATTATTGCCACCCTGTTAAAGGATCCGGAAATTGCCGCTTTGGGTGAAAACCAGGTCATGGTGATTTTAGTCCTGGTTTCCATGACCATTTTAATAGCCGGATTGCTGCAGCTCATCATGGGAGCTGTTGGCGGGGGTAAACTTATAAAATTTATTCCTTATCCGGTCATCGCCGGTTTCATGAATGGTATTGCTATTATTATCTTTCTCGGACAATTGCGGCCGTTGTTTGGCGTTTCTAAAGACACGAATCTCCTGGCAATCTTTTCAGGGAGTTCAGATTTTCGATATGAAACTTTAATTGTCGGCGCGGTGACCATCGTGATGATGTTGACCGCAAAAAAAATAACCAAAGCTGTTCCCAGTTCATTGGTCGGACTTTTATGCGGCGTCGCGACCTACTTTGCAATTGGAAAATTTTTCAATCCCTCTTTGCTGCAAATCGAAAATAACCCTTTAATCATCGGATATATCCCCAGTGCTTTTCCGACCCCGAAACAAGTGATGAATTTCTTCAGCGTGAGCGCTCTCATTCCCTTGTCAAAATTAACCGCCTTACTTCTACCCGCCTTGACCTTAAGTATTCTCGCTTCAATCGACACCTTGTTAACTTCAGTGGTCACCGATATGGTCACCAAATCCAGACATAACAGCACCAAAGAACTTTTCGGACAGGGAATCGGCAATATCGCCTCTGCTGCTTTTGGCGGGCTGCCCGTTGCAGGCTCAACCCTCGCGACTATGGTCAATGTCAACGCGGGTGCACGAACTCCCCTCGCCGGAATTGTGAACAGTGTAACTGTTCTACTGGTGGTATTATTCATGGCAAACTTGGTGCAATGGATTCCCATGTCGGTGCTGGCAGGGATTCTTCTCATTACCTCCGTCTCTATGATTGAGTTAGAAAGTATCAATCTTTCCCGAAAAAAATCCGCCTTAGGCAATCTGCTTGTGATTGTCGCGGTTACGGTAATTACTGTGGCAATTGATTTGATTATCGCCGTTTTAGTCGGTCTGGTGATTACGGCATTTCTTTTTATTAAAGAACAAATTGGCAAGAACATTGTGCGCCGAATGTACACCGGCGACCTGATTCGCTCTAAAAAAGTTCGCAGCCACGCAGCCACGGAAATCCTCGAGAAGAAGGGTCACTTGATTAAAATTTACGAGCTGAACGGCTCACTCTTTTTCGGCACCTGCGACAAACTGCTGGCGGAATTAGAAAAAAACCTCGACAGTTTCTGTATTATTCTCGACTTCAAACGCATACACACCATCGACCTAACAGGTGCGCAACTACTAAAACAAATCGTTAATCGCGTGCACGAGCAAGGCAATTTTTTGGCAATCAGCTATTTGGATATGCCCGGGGATGAAGAAAAAGAACGCATGAAAAGACTCATGCAAGACATGGGTGTCATCGAGGCGATCGGTCCGGTATATATTTTCCCGGATACAGACCGGGCACAGGAGTGGGCTGAGGATGTGTTAATTCAAACAGAATTAGAGGCGGCACAAATTCCTCCGGAAAAAATCACCATGCAGAGCCTTGATATTTTTAAAGATTTAACACCGAAACAGCTGCAAACAGTCGAAAAATACATGCATCCGATCGAACTCAAAAAATCGGATCTTGTCTTTAAAGAAGGCGAACCGGGGGACAAGATTTACTTCATTCTCTCCGGCGGTGTTAGCGTAATTGCCAACCTCTCTCAAAACGGCCGTGTCCGCAGACTGGCCACATTTGGCGAGGGCGTCTTTTTTGGTGCAATGGCCATCCTCGAACAACAACCCCGCTCGGCAACTGTCCGCGCCGATTCCGAAACCGAACTCCTTTATATGACTGTGGACGATTTTCAGCATCTTGTGAAAAAGGAATCTCTCCTTGCGTCGAAGATGCTGCTTGGTATGGCGCGAGAACTTTCCTACCGTTTGCGGCTGACTACGATCGAAGTGCGGACGCTGGAGGAGTAAAAAAGCGAGGAGCGTAGAGCGAGGAGTGTTAAGAATAATACTGTGAAAAATTGTTCCTCGTTTTCGGGAATTACATCTCACAACCTACCCCAAAGTACGGGTCGGCCCGGCTTCGGGATCTTAGTCCAATTTCTCACACCTGAAGAGCAAGAGCCAGCAACAGATTAGTTCATAAAAAATACAACAATTAGTCTATATTCTTCTTGACATTCACCTCAAATATTTGTATCATTTTTAGTCCCTAAACGTCAATTTAACAAACACTTAACTATAATCGGAACGATTATTAATTTAATGAAACTAATATACTCTTTAAGTACCGGAGTTTCCCTAATCTTTTTCTTAAATGGTCAACTTATTGCCCAGCAACCAACGCGGCAAGACACCTTGAAAGAATTGATACGGCGGATTGATATCTTAACTGAAGAGCTTGAAAAAACGAAACTGGGTGAAGTCGCAGCAGCCAAGTACGAAAGCCGTTACGGCATGGGACCGGCGGCCTCGCGGATTTATCAGTTGGCGAAAAACGGTATCTCAATTGCTGGCTATGGTGAAATGATCTACGAAAACTTTTCAACTGAACAGGATAATGGTTCTCCGTCCGGCAAAGCCAATAGTTTTGATTTCTTACGACATGTCACTTATTTGGGGTTTCGTTTTAACGATTGGCTGCTTTTTAACGCTGAAATTGAGTTCGAGCATGCAAAAACGGCATCAGGTTCTCCGGGTTCGGTCTCAATAGAGTTTGGTTACATCGAGGCACAGTTAAGTCCAGCGTTTAATATCCGGGCCGGCATGGTTTTGCCGCCCCTGGGTATCATAAATGAAATGCACGAACCGCCCACTTATCATGGTGTGCTCCGACCCGAAACCGAGGAGCGAATTATTCCCACGACCTGGCGTGCGAATGGTTTTGGAATTCTCGGTGAAAGTTCAAAAGGTCTTGCTTACAAATTGTTTGTAACAGAAAGTCTGAACGCCGCTCAGTTTTCTTCAAACGGGATTCGAGGCGGCCGTCAAAACGGTGCCAAAGCTATTGCGGAAGATTTAGGAATTTCCGGAAGACTTAATTACACCGGCATCCTCGGCCTTGATTTCGGAGTGTCGTTTTTTCTCGGAAATACAGGTCAGACCTTAGTCGACTCGTCCGGCAAAAATATCGATGTTTCATTAAAACTCTTCTCTCTTCATTTAATATTTGCGCGCAAGGGGCTTGAGCTTAGGGGGCTTTATGCGCAATCACATATTAGCGACATCACGGCATTGAACTCGGCTTTAGGTCTTTCCGGTACTGGCTCAGTCGGTGAAGCGCAGCACGGGTTTTATGTAACGGCGGCTTATGACATCTTACCCTTGATAGCCCGAAGCAGCACTCATTATCTCGCGCCATTTATTCAATACGAAAAATTCGATACCCAACAGGAGGTCCCGGCAGGCTTTTCAAGAAATCCGGTGCGGGAACGAACGAATTTAACTTTGGGCTTAACATACAAGCCGCATCCGAATGTCGCTCTTAAAATGGATTATATCAACCGGGACAATGAAGCGAACACAAATGTTGACCAGTTCAATTTAGCGATGACTTATTTATTTTGATGGTGCCAGATGCTGGGAGTTTCATCAGTGGATTCTTCAATCAGGTGTTTGGAAAATAAGATTCCAAATTCTAAATGAGCTGATCGTAATTCCGAATCGGGGCCTGATGGTGGAATTGCACGACGGTCGGAATATGTGATATTTATGAAAAAACTTCCAGTTATAATTAGCACACTTTTGTTGATGCTGGCAATTCAAGCAGGCCACGCCAAAGTTTTCAAAACCCAGCAACAGGCGCTGCAGGAAGCTTTTCCGAACAGCGATTCGATTGATCGAAAAACGTTGTTTCTGACGGAGAAACAAGTTAATCAGATCCAAAGATTAGCCAAAGCGAAACTCGAGTCAAAAATCGTTACTTTTTATGTGGGCAAAAAAGCAGATTCAATAATGGGATACGCCTTTTTTGAAAGCAATATCGTTCGTACCAAGCCGGAGACATTTATGGTTGTTTTAGACAAAAGAGCAAGATTAAAAATCGTCGAGGTTCTTGCATTTTACGAACCTTTAGATTATCTCCCCACTTCCAATTGGTTCGCGCTGTTTGCTGGCAAAATATTAAGTGATAAGCTCTGGCCGAAACGCGACATCCACAACATCACGGGAGCCACATTATCCGTACGAGCGATTACCCTGGGGGTTAGGAAAATGCTGGCAATTTACCAAGTTGCAATTGCAAAAGGGAAATTAAATTGAAGTACATGCAGAACGGCGGCTTTCAAAGCCAGCCCTTGATGAAGCTGACCCTACTTTTCACACTTTTACTGCTAACCGGATTTTGGGCCACCAACTTCGCTTTATATTTTGCCAGGATGGACATTACGCCGCAGTCGGTTGAAGATTATTATTTGGGTTCCGAGGAACAATTTAAAATGCCACGCACTTACCAGTCGATGCTGGAAGTAACCCACGCTCACCTCCCGATGATGGCATTCGTGGTGTTGCTTTTGACGCACCTGCTGATTTTCGCCCCTTATTCTTTCAAAACCAAAGCAACATTTATTGCGTCCGGCTTTATTTTTTCGCTGCTAAACGAATCAGCCGGCTGGCTGGTTAGATTTGTGAGTCCGCATTTTGCCTTTTTGAAGGTCGCGGGCTTTCTTGGATTTCAGGGAATTCTGGGGTTTTTGCTCGTTGCACTTGCCATGTTTCTGATTAAAAGCCCTCGCGGTGAAGATTCTGCTTCCAAAAATTATTCAAGAGCTGATAAGAGTGGAAGTCCAGATCTGAATAAGAGGATTCCACTTGCACTTCTTAAGCCCGGCGAAGAAGGGACTGTTGTCTCAATCCACAAAAATAGCTCAAATTCATCCGACTTAATGGAAATGGGACTGACACCGGGGACGCGGGTTAAGCTGGTTAAATTTGCACCGCTGGGCGATCCGATGCAGCTGGATGTACGTGGGTACCACCTTTCGGTGCGCCGTTCTGAAGCCAAAAATATACTTATTGAGAGGGAAATATCATCGAATTAATGGAAGAGATAAAAACCAAAAATATCTCAGCCGATATCGCACTTGTTGGCAACCCCAATTCCGGCAAGACTTCGCTATTTAATGCTTTGACCGGATTACGGCAGAAAGTCGCTAATTACCCGGGTGTGACCGTCGAGAAAAAAACCGGCATGTTAAAAGGTGGAGCTGGAGTCGAAGTGAAAGTCTATGATCTTCCGGGTCTATACAGTCTTGTGCCGAAGTCCTTAGACGACAAAATCGCTGCCGACATTATTACCGGCCACTCGACAGAGATTGAGAATCTTAAGCTGATTGTTGTCGTAGCAGACGCCAGCAATTTGAGTCGCAATCTTTATCTTGTCACGCAAATTATCGAACTCGGAGCTCCGGTTCTGCTTGCCCTCAACATGATGGACTCTGCAAAAACAAAGGGGCTCGAGATCGATGTAGAAACGCTGGCAAAAGAACTCAACATTCCGGTCGTGCCACTTACCGCAAACAAAAGAAATGGTTCGCAGGCATTACGCGAAAAAATCTTTGAACTGGTTGCAGATGATAGAAACTCTTTTCAAAATGCCAGTCTGCGGGTCGATGATGAAATTCGAAAAGCCACGGCGCCAATTTGCGATTGGTTGCAAGCAAACACACATGTCACTTCACCTGCAAGCTGCTCCGAAGCTTTGCGCGTCCTCTCAAACGACAAAGCGCTCGACACATGGATCCGGAATAGTTATGAGCCAAACGGAAAACTGCAAACGGTGGTGAAGCAATCCCGTGAAAATCTTGCCAGAAAGAATGTTCCCTGGCCCATGCTTGAAACACGATTGCGCTACCAGTGGATAGATGATATCTGCAGAAAAACTGTTCGCCAGATAAAGCAAGACCGCAGTTTTAGTGAAAAAATCGATACAGTGCTAACCCACCGTTTGGTCGGGCCATTTATTTTTCTGTTTATTTTCGCTTTGATATTTCAGGCGATTTTCTCCTGGGCCGCGGTTCCAATGAGCGGCATCGAGACTTTCATCAGTTGGCTTGGCAACAAAGTCGAGGCCATCATGCCGGACGGCGTACTTGAAGATCTACTTGTCAACGGGGCCATTGCCGGGGTTGGCGCAATCCTGATTTTTCTTCCCCAAATCATGTTTCTATTTTTCTTTCTTTCACTCCTGGAAAATACCGGCTACATGGCCCGGGTTGCTTTTATGATGGACCGTTTTATGCGGGGAGCCGGCTTGAGCGGCCGCTCGGTGATCCCCTTGCTTTCATCCTTCGCCTGTGCAATTCCCGGAATCATGGCAACGCGCACGATTCAAAACTCACGCGAACGCCTGATCACAATTATGATCGCGCCCCTCATGAGCTGCAGCGCCCGCCTGCCGGTCTACGCCCTGATGATAGGTGCATTCATTCCAGGCATTGCCGTGCTGGGGATTTTCTCACTTCCAGGCCTTATCCTATTGGCGATGTACCTGCTGGGAATTGTCGCAGCCATCGCCGCTGCATTTGTATTAAAACGTTCTAAAGGAAAAAAACAGCAACCTTCGACATTCATCATGGAGCTTCCCCCCTATCGACGTCCCTCGTTGCATCAAACATTTCTGCAGGTATATGAACGCGCCAAAATCTTCGTGACGGACGCCGGAAAAATCATTCTGGCGATTTCAATCGTACTCTGGTTCCTGGCCTCCTACCCCAAACCGCAAGCCGATATCAGCTCGAGTGAAGCCATCAAACAAAGTTTTGCCGGCCAACTCGGTCAGGTCATTGAGCCGGTTATCAAACCGCTTGGCTTCGACTGGAAAATAGGAATCGCTTTGATCACTTCCTTCGCCGCCCGGGAAGTTTTAGTGAGCACATTGGCAACCATTTATAATGTGGAAGGCGCGGATGAAACTTCCGTTACTTTAAGAGAAGCCATGCGCAAAGAGCGTAACCCCGAAACCGGAAAACCGGTCTATACACCCCTCGTCGCCCTTTCACTAATGGTCTTTTTTGCTTTAGCCTGCCAGTGCATGTCAACCGTGGCCGTTGTCAGGCGGGAGACAAATAGTTGGCGCTGGCCGTTTATCATGATTGCTTATATGACCATTCTTGCTTACCTCGGCTCGTTAGTGGTTTTCCAGGGTGGACGACTTTTAGGATTTGGATAAAATGGGCGTTCAGGAAATCATTGTCTTTGCAGTCGTGCTTGTTGCGGGTATTTTCACCGCCAAAAAAATTGTTCGCCAATTTACTCCGGGTGATGGCGGGAAAACGTGTGCTAAGTGCGAATTGAATAAAGCGGTGACAGAAAAGAATTTATAAAGAAGAAATTTAGCTTGCCCAATTTTACGAATCACAACTTTTTAAGCCCAAGGTATATTCAACCGACGCGTTTCTCGTGTGCAATCTTTCACTTCTCGCCTATCGCTTTTCGCTTCCTCCTACTCCGTTAAAAATCCGCCAGCGGGAATCGGCGTCTCCACCACAGTTACGACTTCTGAGGTCGCGGCTTCTGTGACAACAGTGACCTCTTCCGTTGGGCGCTGATTTCTGCGCATGATGGAGGGCCGAAAGCCAAAATAGATCAAACGCTCATCGCGGCTGTCATCCGGCATACTTTCCATGAGAAAAGCATAAATTTTGGTGCGCAGCCGGCGGAACTGTTTGATGATACTCAACCGTTCTTGCCGCAAACTGATTTTCTCTGCCTTAAAATGGCGCCTCTTTTTCAGTCCCTCCCGCAAAACCTGCGACAGCG
>SMUX01327376.1_pt1 | contig 10530 bp, 11 predicted proteins | sample 2456431 | NCBI WGS metagenome assembly SMUX01 (sample SAMN11095930, study PRJNA526329) | marine sediment metagenome | biome: Marine sediment; feature: Surficial sediment; material: Deep marine sediment; isolation source: Hadal surficial sediment | place: Pacific Ocean | collected 2014-11 | depth... | reverse complement strand
TTACTCTCTAATTCCTTACTAGCTTTCTCTCTAGCAGGTTCATCAACGGCAAACAAGACGCCTGGCAACACTAGAAATGCGGAGAGATGAATCAAAAAGGGGAATTGCCATCCGATTTCTGCTAAGAATCCAGCTAGCAGGAGAAAGACCACCCCACCGAAACCGATGAAGGCTCCCTGATATCCCAAAAACTGGTTTAGTCGAGCCCCCTTGAAATAATCAGCAATTAGGGTCGTAAAGCCAGTCATTACTCCAGCCACTGAGAGTCCAAGGAACGCCCTTCCTATCAGAATAACTAGCAAAGAGTCTGCGAAAAACCCAGAGGTTCCAGCTATACCATAGAGTACCAAAGAGGCCGCGATAATTGGTTTCCGCCCCACCCTATCCAACAACATACCAGCGAATGGGGCACCAATTGCGATGAAAAGAGCAGGCATAGTCAAAGTAAGTCTAACCAAGAACTCTGCGTTTGGAACATCTCGAAACGCCTCGGCCATGTCGGGCAAAGCTGGAGCGAGGAGTGCACCCGCCAAGACCGTCATAGTACTTCCTAGCAGAATGGTTAGATTTCGAATGCTTGTCTTGTTGATGGTTGGTATAGAGTTTGGATCTAGAATATATCGTATTATGGTTTCGGTTCATATTAATTCGTTAATCCGGAGGTGAGGGCTGATCTGCCGAGAATAGGGGAGGCTTACTAGTAAGCCACCTTACGAATAGCTGGCATAACTAGAGAGCTCTTTCCGGAGAGATATTATTTGTAGCGCGCGCGCATGGCTAAGGGAAACCCCAAAATAGGAAACAGAAACCGAAAAAGACCGCGGAGCGGTCGGAAACTATTAGTTTAAGAATATCTTTCAACTCTGAATTTTCAGTTTAATCATGGATACTATCATAAACGGTAGAGATCTTGCACTAAAGATCAAAGAGGACGTTAGTAATTCAGTAAGGAGCTTAAGGGGGAGTGGAATCATACCTCGCTTGTCGCTAATCATCATAGGGAAAGATGAATCCTCACTGCGTTATGTAGAACTGAAAGTTAAAGAGGCGGAGAAAGTTGGAATATTTGCATTAGTCCACTCTTTTCATGGCGATATTACTTTATCTGAGGTATGTGACTTGATTAACGAACTAAATCAAGATAAGAAGACCGATGGTATACTCGTCCAACTGCCTATCCCGTCACATTTTGATGAGTTAATGGTTCTCTCCACAATCTCCCCAGCGAAAGACGTTGATGGCCTTACTCCTACTTCCTTAGGGCGGATAACCATGGGGGAGGAGCTGTATACTCCAGCTGCAGCAGGAGCAGTCATAGAAATCCTCAACCACTCCAACATCACTATCCATGGTAAGAAGATTCTTATTGGTGGAGGGAGTAGAATTCTAGGACTTCCTTTGGCGAATATGCTCATCAACAGAGGCGGAATTGTGACAGTCGCGCCATCGGCAAACGATTCGTTTGTTAATTACTCGAAGGTATCAGATATAGTGATAGTGGATTTTGGCATACCAAAGTTGGTTAAGGGACGGATGGTCGCAAGAGATTCCGTCATAATTGACTCCGGGAATAATTACGTCAATGGAAAAGTGGTTGGTGATGTTGATATTGATGATGTAATTCAAAAGGTATCTATGGTAACCCCAGTTCCTGGAGGCCTCGGCCCAATGCTCATTGCAGTTCTACTGAAAAGTGTTGCTAAGGCCGCTAAGATTCGATCTTTGGAACATTCCTAGGCTGTGGACCAGCCTCTAGCACCGATAATTACCACAGCCGTAATAACTCCGATTATAGCGATTAACATTATGGGGAATACTAATGATTGTGGCTGGTCTTGAAAAACAACTAATGCAAGATGAACCTCATGAATTCTATCACGATTGGGTTCGTCAACAAACGTGCCGAACGCTCCGACGCTCAGAACCTTAGGTCCAGTCGAATCTTCCTTGCTTGGGATGATGATATTTATGACTCTGGTATCTCCAGCACGCATTATGATCTGATTGCTTTCCACACTTTGCCCTTCAATCCAATCCGCATTTACTGAAATCTTTATTTCGAGCGTCTCTCTTGGTGACGCATTCCTGACGACCGCATGAATGCTCACCTCTTCGCCCGCTTGGTAACTTTGCTTATCTAGGGTTAGGGAGAGTATCTCTATCTTGGGAATCTCCTGAGCCGATGCTTGGCCAAAACCCAGGGATAAGGCGACTAGTATTGTCAATCCAACTAACAACGAGTATCTTTTGAAACCCACAAGCATTATGGATGGGAGTTTTTGATTAGTCTCTGCTTAAATGTATCGATTTTTCGCAAATCGAACGGGGTCAAATTGAACAGGTTAAGTCGTACCTGTTAACTAGAACGAATCAGTTTTTAATCAATATAAGAATCAAACCAATGCTGAGGTTGCCGGGGTAGCGAAGCCAGAAACTGGGCGAAGCCCAACGCGATCGCCTCGAGATCCCATAAGTAGCAAGAACTGGAAAGCGATTGTCCCATCGGGACACGTGGGTTCAAATCCCACCCCCGGCGTTTTTTCCTCTTTGCAGGATTCTCGCTTATAAACTTCGAAGGTCCTGTCTGGAACATGAGTCTAGGAGTTCGCTGGGATCACGCTGGTTTTTCATCAAATGATGTTCTTCGTACAGCAAATCGGTTAGTGCCAAGATTGGAGGAGCTAAAAATGGTTCTGGAGAAGAGGGATTACACTGATGATGCTGCATCTATCCTTCTTCCAAGCGAAAGGGAATTCATTAAAGACTCAATGTCGCTAGCGAATGAGTACTCTGATTTTTCGCTCTTGGTAGTTATCGGTATTGGAGGATCTAACCTTGGCACCATGGCTATCCAGCGCGCGGTCTTGGGAAAATTCCATAATATAGAACACCCCGAACGACAGATCTTCTACCCTGATACGGTCGACCCTGACTCCATAGAGTCAATGCTCCAGGCAGTGAAAAGAGCTAGTGGGAGAGTTGTGGTGAATGCTGTTACAAAATCAGGAAGTACTACAGAAACCGTGGCCAACCTAGAAGTCCTCTTGGGCGTTCTTAGTGATAATCGTCAAAGCTCTGTTGTAGTCACAACCGATCAGGGCTCTAAGCTGGAGAAACTAGCACGCAAGAAGGACTTCCGAGTACTCTCCATTCCTCAGAAAGTTGGAGGTCGTTATTCTGTCTTTTCCAACGTAGGCCTATTTCCTTTAGCTCTGATGGGTATCAACATTGAGAAACTTCTTGGTGGGGCAGTTGAGATGTTAGATCGGTGTCTATCAACTACATTGAAGGATAATCCTGCAGTTATTATCGCATCACTAATTTTTCTAAACCTAGAGAGAGGTCTATCAATACATGATCATTTTCTATTCTCGAATGATTTGGAAGCGATAGGTAGATGGTATAGACAATTAATGGGTGAAAGCATCGGAAAGGAATGGAATGCTTCAGGGACAGAGAGAACATTCACAGGAATTACACCTACAGTGTCTATTGGTTCTACCGATCTTCATTCAATGGCCCAACTTTATTTGGGCGGCCCTCGAGACAAGCTTTTCAGGTTCGTTACTGTTTCCAAATCGAGGAGCTCAGTTAGTCTGCCAAACATGCCAGAATTTGAAGCGCTGGTAGAGAACATTCAAGGATTAGGATTCTCTGATATTATGGATGCAGTAGTAAAAGGAGTTCAGATGGCCTTTGTCAAGGCGAATAGACCCTTCATAGAGCTGATACTTCCCGATAAATCTGAAAGGTCGGTGGGCCAACTTTTGCAGTTAGAGATGATCGAGATGATGTTATTGGCTAGACTCTTAGATGTAAATCCATACAACCAACCTGCCGTTGAAAATTACAAGATTGAGACGAGAGAGTTGCTCAAAGAGCTCAAGAGCTCAAAGTAATAGAGTGGGATGAACTTAGGATTGACTATCCAGCCAGCTCGCAAGACCCGGATTCTAGATATCTCATTGGAGATATCGGAGAAAATGTTGGTCTACCCTGGTAATACTCCTCCGAGAATTAACTTCATTAGAAAGATGCCGGATGGGAACTCGAATCTCTCCGAAATTGTGATTGGATCTCACACTGGGACCCACGTGGATTCTCTCCTTCATGTAAAGAATGGAGCTAGCGCCGTTACTGACTTGCCGTATGACTCACTAGTAGGGCCATCAAGAGTCATTGACCTATCACAGATTGAAACTGGAATTACATCCCGAGATCTGTCACCTCATAAGATAAGAAGTGGTGAGATAATTCTTCTCAAGACAAGGAACTCAAAGAGGGGGTACAAGGAGTTCTATGAAGACTTTGTCTTTATGACAGAAGACGGGGCGGATTACTTGGTGCATCAAGGTGTGAAAACTATTGGCCATGATTATATTGCCATTCAGAAATTCCGTTCAGGGAATGTGAATGTCCACAAGATGCTCCTAGAAGCGGGGTTAACAATTTTTGAAGGTCTGAATCTGACTGAAGTTCGCCCAGGAAGATATTATTTCGTTGGACTCCCGCTGAAGGTGAGAACCGAAGCGGCCCCGGCTCGAGCCCTCCTCCTCAGGTGAAACTTTTGCGGTTAGTTTAATACCGTGAAACCATATCATCTATTCTGAGATGAGTTGTAGTGGCCTTTTTGCTATCATCTAAGCAGGAAGAATTCCGGCGACAAACTCGTAATTTCATAATTCGTGAAATCGCTCCAAGCATTGTAGATTATGATTTGAAAGAAGAATTTCCTCTGGATAACCTCAATAAGCTTTCAAATCAAGGACTAATGGGTCTTCAAGTTCCAATAAAATATGGCGGAATGGGACTAGGGGAGGTAGAGTGTGGAATTTTGCTCGAGGAGCTTGGGAGAATCTGTTCGGCACATGCTACCATTGTCGGGGCCCACTTAGGCCTTTGTATTGGGCCAATCCTACTCTTTGCATCCGAGGCTCAGAAGAACAAGTACTTGCCTCGACTGTCCAGTGGTGAGATTATTGGTGGATTTGCTTTGACAGAATTGGCAGCCGGGAGTGATGTCAAAAATATTCATACATCAGCAAAGAAAGTCGGTAGCGATTTCGTCCTTAATGGGAGTAAGATTTTTTGCACAAATGGTGATAGAGCTAATCTAGTCATCGTTTTCGCTCTCACTAACAAATCTCACCGCTCTGACCGAGGCATAACAGCTTTCCTAGTCGAACACGGGATGCCTGGCTTCACCGTTGGAAAGGTTGAGAGCAAAACCGGGATTAGAGCTTCTACAACGGCAGAGCTTGTATTTGATAATTGTGTAGTTCCAGAGGAAAATATTCTAGGCCATCCTGGAATGGGCTTGATGATAGCATTGACCGCATTGGATGGAGGAAGAGCCGGCTTAGCCGCCGGAGCCTTAGGTGTAGCAGAACAAGCTCTCGATCAGTCAATTGATTTCATGACGAATGATAAAGCCCAAAGCTCAATTGTAAATAGACAATCCCTTCAAGGGATGATTGCTGATATGGCAATGGAAATATTCGCTGCTAGATTAATGACCTATAACACGCTTCAAGAAGTCCATGAATATTTCAAAAGGCTTGCAAGAAAAGAAAATATATTGAGAGACTCCCGTCACCACGTCTCAAGAAACTGCTCAATAGTGAAAGCCTATGTCTCAGAGGTTGCATCTCGAGCAGTACGTAAAGCATTAGAAATCCAGGCTGTAGAAGGACTTGAAGTAGGTCAACCCCTCGAAAGATATTTCAGAGATTCATCTATAGCTGAGATTTACGAAGGAACTAATGAGATTCAAAGGTTGATAATAGCACGAGATCTTCTAGGTCTGCACTCAGACAAGAATGATGAGGAGGAATGACCGGCCCCTAAATTATCTAAAGCGACAAATGGGGTCGGGTACCAGGCTCCATCAAATCAGAAGAACAATCCGCGTCAGTCTCCATCTCTTTTATTTCACAAGATGTGTACCTCTCTGGCCTTGCGCGCACCCGCGCTCGTAAGCATTTATGTACTAATAATTAATTGATTCACTCCGCAGGTCATGTTTACTCAAAAGGAAGAGAATTTTGGCGCGCTTATTCTTGGAATTTTGAAAAGACTCGCTCGAGGAATGGATGAGGAGTCTAGTTTCCATCTTAAAGTCCTAGGTGAACGACTGTTGGACCTGCATGAAAATCGCGAGGTTGACGTCAATCATTCGGTCATGGAGCTCATATGCGCAAAGGAGCTAATCTTGTCAGGATATCTGGTGAATCTTAATCACACTCTTGATTCAAATCTCACTTGTGACGTACATGCGGTAAAAGGGGAAGGAGTTCTAATACTTGAGGTGGAAACAGGTTATATCCCGCCCGGTCATGCCCTCAATCCAAATACTTCTAATCAGGCCAAAATTTCTAGCAAAATCTCGCAATATAGTCCAAGGGCGAGCAAGTTCGGTTTGGCCACTCCGAACTCTACCATTCTACAGATACCTTACCTTTTCATTAAACCTCCCAGAGATAGATCCTATGAGGAAGTTGAAAGAATTAGGAAACTTTGCAATCAATTATATCCAAACCCACCTATTTCATTTGATCAAATCAAGGATGCTCGGCTCCATAACATCGTCTTAATTGACATTGATCATGGTCATACTAGAGAAATCGACCCGGAGACATACCAAGAGTTGCAGGCTAGAATGGATGCCCTTGTAACGTACTCATGGGAGTGGAAAGACCGGGATGTAGATGCGTCGTCGCTGCAAGATTAACGGGCGGCGGCAATTCTTCAGGTAACACTATAATCATATATGGCGCGCGCGCGCATTTATGGAACCCTTCCTACTTTTTCTGCAACAACTTTACCACTGAGCCCCTCAGCAGGAACGAACTGACCATGCCTCTCTTTGGATTGTTGAATGTTGCAAGCCTGACCTACTGAGCATATGGGAATTTGAGTCGGTCATGTCAAATAGATGCTAACCTTTTACATGGACGGCGTTTACGATAATCTCTGGAGAGCAATAAGATAAGTTGTTGAGGGGAGTCGTACTCGATTTCGATGGGACGTTGGTGGACTCGTATGATCTCCATCTGAGGTGCTGGTTAAGAACCTTTCAGAAATTTGGCATTGGCTCTGATGCGTCGAACGTCATGAAGCACCTTGGAAAATCTCACATCGATATGGCTAATGCTCTAGTTCCGGGAATTAATGATGAGCTAGCGATGGAGATCGTTTCTACCGAAAAGGAACTTTTCAAGGATTCGAAAAGGGAGCTACGACTTTTCCCGTCTGCCATAGAAGTTCTCTCAGAAGCAAAGAGAAGAGGAATCAGGTGTGCTATTGCCTCATCAAATGCTCGAGCTGATACTAGAGAAATGGTCGAAAGTTTTGGAATCGATCAATTTATCTCAGCTATTACCGGCGCGGATGAAGTTGATGAGGGGAAGCCTCACCCTGCCCTGATTATTCTCGCTGCAGAGCGATTAGGCATCGATTTTGATGAGGGTTTAGTAGTTGGAGATACCATTCATGATGTTCTTGCCGGAACTAGAGCAGGAATGAGGACTGTTTTGGTGGTCGGAAGGACAATGATTCACACAGATAGGTACTTCTCATCCGAAGCTTGTGCTGATTATCTCATTCCAGATATAAAATACTTGACTAATGTTTTAGATATGGAATGACCTGCTCTCTAAAGATTTCCATCTGATCTATTAGCAAGGTAGGTCGATGAAAAAATAGATTCATGCCATTATAGTTTATGAAATATATTGAAAATCTTTCTATTCCAAGCTCAACGAACTTATTCAGTTCAGAGATTATATGATCTGGTGGCCCTGCAATTAGCGTCCATCTCTTCGCTAGCTTGTCGAACTTGTTGCCAAGCTTCCTCCTCAGACCATCAATCGCATCCCCACCTCGAGTGAATAATCCTATTGTTACCTCCAAGGACATCTCTATGGAGCTCACGTTTCTCCCTCCATTTTTGCACTTTGAAATTAAGGTCTGGCGCAAATTTCGATATTCAGCAGGAACAACACCTCCCACCTCCCATACATTTGCGTGCTTGATTACGAGATCGAGGACTTTTTCGCTAATACCGGCTATAGTTATCGGAGGATGAGGTCTTTGGATTGGCTTTATAATCTGGGCGGCATTTGAACTGGAGAAGTATTTTCCACGTTGACTTGACTTCTTGAGTGTCCAAAGTTTCTTCATTAGAGTTAATCCCTCGTCAAGTCTTTCAACTCTCTGGTGATACGGGGGAAAAGGCACTCCGTAAGTTCTACTATCTCGCTTCAATGCTCTCCCACCAATCCCCATCCTTAGCTCTAATCTTCCACTACTCAGCCTGTCAATGGTTGCTGAGGCTCTTGCTAATACTGCTGGATGCCTGTAGGAGAGAAAGGTCATTGAGGGTCCAACCCTAATCGATTTCGTGACTAAGGAGATGGCGGATATTGCGGTCCAGCATTCCAGCGAATTGTAGCTCAGGGAATCGCCATAAAAAATGAAATTGTATCCCAAGTCCTCTGCTTTAACGCAGATTCGTTTTAGCGATTCCGCCGTAATGCTAATCTCAATCCCGAATTTCAGGTCTCCCATTCTTTATTACACTACTCACCCTGTGTGTAATATATGTAAATGGAGTTCTTTAACGTAGACTGACTTCAGTGCGAGTGCGATAGAGAAATATTCAGATAGCCGCTTGGCCTCTTTCGCCAGTTCTTATACGTATAATTTCTTCGACAGGGAAGATAAAGATCTTTCCATCACCTATTTCTCCAGTAGCTGCCTTGCTCTCTATAGCCCCAATAACTCCCTCTGTGTCCTTGTCGTCCACTACAAGCTCAATTTTCAACTTTGGGAGGAGATCATATCTGAATTCCCTCCCTCTATAGAATCTAGAGTATCCTTTCTGGCGTCCTCTTCCTCTTACTTCATAGGTAGTCATCCCGATGTATCCTGCTTGGGCCAGAGCAGTCTTTACTTCATCGAGCTTCTCTGCTCTAATTATCGCTTCAACCCTTTTCATAACGGTAATACCCCCTCTTCATCATGGTCGGACCATAATAATATATATATTCTTTTCATCCATTTAACTGTAGTTATGTACTTTATATCTAGGAAAAATTTGACATGCATACAGTATTTCTGAACTCGACCTCAAATTCTTCCATTGCATTTACTCTTATCAGGAATTGACGGCCTGTGCCAGGTTATTGCCCATCAGATACACACCCGCATGAAGAGGGAGTATTACCTCTTCAGATTTATAGGGCCCGTAGGTTCGTTCTCTGAGAGTAAAGGGTGGACTCATACTAACCCGGACCTTTATGGGTTCATCCTTAATTTCAACTGGATCGGTTGTAGGATCAAATGAATTGAGATCGTCGCATCTCTTCTTCGAGAGGCCTGTTTTTTCGTGAAGGGACCCCGCTAGTCTAAAGATCCTGTGAATATCAATAGTTACAACTGAATCTATCTTTGCACCACGGCTCCTAATTGCTAAGTCGATGATCGCACCAAACTTCTTCGGACTCAATTTGCCATAATAATTCGCGATCTTGGATTTGATGTCTCCATCATCACGCTCTCCTTCAAATTCATAGTCATCAAAAAAGGAGGCTATTTTCCCTCTCCATCCTGGCTCTCCCAGCACCGGTAGTCTCGAAACCATGTTATTGTAATCTGCATTCTTCGAAAGACCTAACTTCGCAATATCGAGGCCCTTTCCCGAAATGTAATTGGCTAGCTCTCCCCTTCCGCGTTGATCGAGAGCATCGAATTCAGAATTTTCAACTGTTAAATGGTAACCTTTGTTTCCTGAGAAAAAAGTAGATATTTTCCCTCGTGTCATCCCAAAATCCTTCAGGAGTATTTCTTTCAGCTTTATTATTTCATCTTTCGATGCGTCTAGGCACAGCTTACAGGACCAATTCAGGGTGAGTATTTTTGTGTTTGCGCAGCTAGGACATCTAGCAGGTCTGATGCCTCTACCTACAAGCAAGCAACCCTTGCATGTCCACCTGTCGTGGTCTTTTTTACACTCCATTTCTAAGTCATCGCAATCTATATCGAAGGCTAAATCTCCGGATTTCCACCCTTTTTCCGTCATGGGTAGCGAAGGGTCCTCGTAATATGAACATGAAGCATAAACTCCTCTGGGTGACTCTCTGACCAATAGGGCTGTCAGCTCTCCCTTGTTTTTTAGCTTCAGATGTCTAGTCATAAAACCGCCAAAAGGCAGGTACCCGAATTCCCTTTCTTCTATCCTGGTGGGGATCTCTATGGCGTCTCTCTGAAAATAGTACTCTCTAAAAGCTCGTTTAAGCACGTTAAGGCTTTCCTCAGACATTCAAATCATCCATCTCGCCTATCAATATCATTGATCCTCGTCAAGAATTCTTCTTAGTTCTCCTTCTGAATTGAAGGGGGTTTTTGATCGTACCACAATTGTGATTCCGAAAGCAGAAATTATTACTGAGGATAGTATTGCAACTGGGAACAGAGTATGCCGTCCTTCCTCCTCGTAGACCTGCTATATGCTCAACCTGATATCTTGTA
>SMUX01242474.1_pt1 | contig 10530 bp, 5 predicted proteins | sample 2456431 | NCBI WGS metagenome assembly SMUX01 (sample SAMN11095930, study PRJNA526329) | marine sediment metagenome | biome: Marine sediment; feature: Surficial sediment; material: Deep marine sediment; isolation source: Hadal surficial sediment | place: Pacific Ocean | collected 2014-11 | depth 0-1... | reverse complement strand
TAATTGCGGTTCCAGCCGGCATATTTTTCGGCGCGATCCCCGGCCTCGGCGGCAAACTGGGCATTGTGCTCGCCATCCCGTTCGTATTCGGTATGGAGCCGCTGGCAGGAGCGATATTCCTGATCTCGATGCATTCGGTCGTGCATACCGGCGGGTCAATACCGAGCATCCTCTTTGGTGTTCCGGGCACGGGTCCGGATGCCGCGACCATCGTCGACGGCTTGCCGATGACCCGCAAAGGAGAGTCAGGGCGGGCCATTGGTGCCGCCCTTGGCGCGTCCGGAGTGGGCGGTGTCATTGGCGGCTTGTTCCTGTTGGCTATTATGCCGTTGCTGCGGCCCGTCGTGCTCGCCTTCGGTCCGGCCGAGTTTTTTCTGCTCGCGCTGTTTGGGATTACGTTCATTGCGATGCTCGCGGGTGACTCGCTGATCAAGGGCTTACAGGTTGGTTTGTTAGGCCTGATGATGGCCTTTGTCACCCTCGATCCCCAGACCGGGGCACAACGCTACACCTTCGATCTCTTGTTCCTCTGGGACGGCATTGACATTATTACCGCCGTTCTCGGCATTTTCGCCATCCCGGAAATGATCGCCCTGGGGGTCGCGGGAGGCTCGATGGCCGAAGTTGGTGGCAAGCAAAGTGCGAGTTACGCGCTCGGCGGTGTGCTTAAGGGCATCGGCGATGTGTTTCGCCACTGGGGCCTCACCCTTCGCACATCGATAATCGGTGCATTTATCGGCATGATCCCAGGCCTCGGTGGGGACGCTGCGTCCTGGATCTGCTACGGCCATGCCGTTCAGTCATCCAAGACGCCGGAGCGGTTTGGCAAAGGCGCCGTCGAGGGCGTGATTGCGCCGGAGACCGCGAACAATTCGAAAGAAGGTGGCTCGCTGCTGCCGACGTTGTTCTTTGGGGTCCCCGGGTCGTCAGGCATGGCGATTCTTCTCGGAGCATTCGTGATGCTCGGGATTCAGCCGGGGCCTGGCCTCGCCCTCGACGGCATGGACATCGTCTGGACGCTTATCTGGGCATTGATGATCGCGAACGTCGTGGCAGTGATCATGCTCGTTGCACTAGCGCCTGGGTTCAGCTATTTGAGCTATGTGCGCGGCAGTTTGCTGATCCCGTTCGTGTTTACCCTCACCTACCTCGGTTCTTATCTGAGCCACAGGGCCTGGGAAAATCTCGTGGTGTTGACCGCCCTCGGGGCCCTCGGCTATTTGATGAAAAAATACGGCTGGCCACGTCCGCCTTTCGTGATTGGTCTGATTCTGGGGCCCATTGTCGAGGACTCCTTTCATAAAGCCATGGCGCTGTGGGGGCCACGCTTCCTGCTGCGCCCCGGCGCCCTGTTCATGATTGCGTTGATCATCATCAGCTTCGGCGTCTATATCTGGCGTACGCGCAATAAATCGAAAACCTCCGAGGAGCAGCAAAATGCAACTTAAAGCGCTCCTCGGCGGGCAGGTATTGACGGCCGTCGTGATGCTGGCTATTTTTGTGACGATGTCGTTAATGGCTCTCGGCTTTCCTGAGAAAGCCCGATTGTTGCCGTTGATGATCGGCATACCGGGCTCGGTGCTTGCGCTGGTACAGGTGCTCCGGGAGTTACGCACGGCGATCGACAAGGTGGTGGAATCCGATGAAGAACAGCGGCAAGCACGTAGGAATGAACGGCACATGTTCATCTGGATGCTGCTGTTCTTTTTCGGATTTCTTGGCTTCGGTTTCGTCTATGCAGCACCGTTACTGGTGTTCGGATTTCTCCGTATCGGTATGAAAGAATCCTTGACGATCGGCGTGATCGGCGCTGTGGCCACCTGGGCTGTCCTTTACGGATTATTCGAAACAGCGTTCCAGATCCAATTGTTCAATGGACTTTTGATCGAATGGCTGTGGGGTTGACGGGCACCAAGCAATGGATAAAACATTCGCAATCAATGTAGACGGTCTTGAACACACAATAACTGCCGACCCGGCGATGCCGCTTCTTTATGCACTCATCAACGAACTCGGCAAGAAAGGGCCCAAGTTCGGATGCGGCCTCGCCCAGTGCGGTGCCTGCACCGTGCTGCTGGACGGCATCGCCGTACGCTCGTGTGTGCTGCCGATTTCCGCGGTCAGTGGAAGGGTGCGAACGCTGGACGGGCTCGGCACCGAGGACGAACCGCATCCGTTGCAGGAGGCATTCATCGCCGAGGAAGCAGGACAGTGCGAATACTGCGTCAGCGGCTGGATCTTGACTGCAACTGTGCTCCTCGAAGAAAACCCGATTCGAAGTGATGGAGAAATCCGCCGGGCGTTGGCTGGCCTCAAGTGCCGCTGCGGCGCCCATATGGCAATCCTCAGGGCGATCAAACGCGCTGCCGCGGAAATGGCGACTGCACAGGGCACACGGGCGAGATGAATCGTTTAAGCGAATTGAAGATCGCGCGCCGCGACCTTTTAAAGGGCAGTGGTGCACTACTCGTTACGATGCATGTCCCCGCGGCCGCCCTGTTCGGCTCGAGTAAAGTCGAGGCCCGGGCAGTCACCCGCAAACTCAACCCCGCCCAACTCGATACCTGGCTCGCCATCGACGGCAACGGAATCGTGACCGGCTACTGGGGCAAGATGGACATGGGCCAGGGGGTCGATACCGCCATCGCCCAGTTAATTGCTGAGGAATTGGACGTAGCCATCAATAAGGTCAACATCGTCTTCGGAGACACGGCACTTTGCGCAGACCAGGGTGGTGCGAGCGGCTCGACGGGAGTGCAGCGTTCGGGCATCGCGTTCCAGGCCGCCGCGGCTGAAGCCCGGCTCGTGCTGCTGGAGAAGGCCTCCGCCGCACTCGGCGTGCCAGTCGGTGACCTCTACGTGACCGACGGCGTGATTTATGCGAAGAGCGATCGTGCCAAGTCGATCTCTTACGGACAGCTTATTGGCGACAGGTTTTTCGACGCACCGATCAAGTGGAACGGCAAATTCGGCAACAGACTGAGCCTCAAAGGACGTGCCACACCAAAGGATCCCAAGGACTATAAGATTGTCGGGACATCCGTGCGCCGCCGCGACATTGCCGGCAAGATCTTTGCAACGACCGACTTTCTGCACCATGTGACCATGCCCGGCATGTTGCATGGGCGCATGATTCGCCCGAACGCCGCGGGGGCCCACGTTAAGTCCGTCGACCGGAGTTCGGTGAAAGACATTCCGGGTGTACAGGTCGTGGTCGAAAACGACTTCGTCGGCGTGGTGGCGCCCAAAGAATGGGACGCTATCAAAGCGGCGCGCACGCTCAAGGTGGAATGGGACGAGTCCGATGTTGGCTTTCCCACTGACTCCGATCATTTGTTCGATTGGATCCGTTCGACAAAACCAGCGATGTCAAGAATCGAACTGGACGAGGGCAATGTCGATGCCGGTATCGCAGACGCCGCGAGAACGATCACCGCCGAATACGAATGGCCATTCCAGAGTCATGCCCGAATGGCTCCGGCTGCGGGTGTCGCCGATGTCCGCGACGATGACGCAGTCGTCTGGACCGATTCCCAGAAGCCCTATGACACAGCCCGTGGCGCCGCCGCACTCCTCAACTTGGGCTATGTCAGAGGCATCTGGATGCCGGGTCCGGGTTCCTATGGACGATCGGACGCCGGCGACGGTGCCATGGACGCCGTCATACTCTCCCGCGCGGTAGGCGCGCCCGTGCGCGTGCAGTGGATGCGCAACGAAGGCCACGCCTGGGATCCGAAGAGCCCGGCCTCGGTCATCACCTGCCGCGCTGGACTGGATGCCGGCCGCAATATTTTCGCCTATCACCATCACATCAAGGGCTTCTCGCGTAGCGACATGAACTCCCGTGAGAACGATCCGAGCGAGGTATTGGCCGGCCATTTGCTGGGCCACGTCAGCACACCCCAGTGGTCTATGCGTAGCCCGGACGATACCTACAAGTTCCGACACAAGCGATACAGCTGGGAGGCATTGGCCCCGCTCCGGGCACAGGCGTCACCTCTGCGCACGGCGCACTTTCGCGATCCTTATGGGGCGGAAGTCCATTTCGCGGCGGAGTCATTTGTTGACGAAATGGCGATGGCGAGCGGCAGCGATCCCCTCGCATTTCGCATCAAGCATGTCACGGACCCACGCGATGCGGCCGCATTGAAGTCAGTGGGCGACGTTGCGGATTGGGAACCGCGGACGGCGCCACGCAGAAATCGGGGCGCAAATGGCAACTATGTCGGCACCGGAATCGCCTATGCACGGCGAAACGGCGCCGTCAACGCCATAGTGGCCGAGGTGGAAGTCAATGCAAACTCGGGCCGCGTATGGGTACGGCGCATGTGGGTCGGCGCCGACTACGGACTAATCGTCAATCCATTTACTCTCGATCGCACCATCGAGGGCAATCTGCTTCAGGCAACCAGCAGGACCCTATTTGAGGAGGTTAAATTCAACCGCAAGATGGTCGAATCAGACGACTGGCTTTCGTACCCAATACTCGACGCGGCCGATGCGCCCGAAGAAATCAAGATCGTGCACATTAATCGGCCGGAAATTGGACCGCGGGGAGCGGGCGAACCCACGACTCGCGTCGCTCCACCGGCGATCGCCAACGCGTTCTTCGACGCGACCGGTGTACGCATGCGGCGGGTGCCACTCACGCCCGAACGCGTCAAAGCCGCGCTATCAGCAATCTAAACGTCAGAATCCTGATGCTTCAAACGCAATCTGGCCACGTAAAGGGCGAAAAACACGAAAAATGTCGTACTAAGGGGGTAGTACCAGAATGCCCCGTAGACACTCTGGAAGCCCTGATTTTCCTTGTTTCCCATATTGGGCGGCACAGAAGGTAGCAAAGCGCTAGAAGGCGCCCACTGCTGGAGTTGACGAGGTTTTGTTTTAAATGCCTGGTTACAGGCCCATCGAATCACGTATTTCACGAAGGTCTGAATCTCTGACGCAGCTCAAGCCCTCATCACCAAAACGCCTGTCCCGCCATCGTGCCGTGCCAAGCGGACATGACGGTGCACGTTCTGCTTTACGCTTTTCCTCTGCTTCAAATCTCTTGTTGACCAGAGACCAGTCAGCAGTGCGGTGCGCCTCCTCGATAAGTTCCACAGTGGTCGGCGCGCAACCAAACAATAGGAAAGGTATGAGCAGTTTGAGAATGTTCACTTAATCTACGGCCGAACGATTTCCGCCAAAATCTCGATGTAGTTAGTGATTCATAAATACGGCAACAGACGCTTGTCCGATATCCGTATTTACCGCTATTGATGAAGGCACAACATGTCCCTGGCGAATTAGTATTCAAGATCAGTAATTCCCACCATTGTCAGTTCTTGTATTTGCCGATGCCCGAACTACCATACTGACGACATCCGAGATCTGCTCATACTTTTCGCTCATCTCGTTATGACGCTGATTAGGCTTATCGGCCCCGGTGGAGCAAGATCTATCGTCGCCGAGTCGCTGCTTATTCGGCATCAGCCACTGATCATTAATCGGTCCCGCCAACGGGCGCCAAATCTAAGAACCAGTGACCGACTATTGATAAGTATTTTTGCGTGGCTGATGCGTCCCGTTTCATTGGCCAAATCTGCAGTAATCATCAAGCCATCAACCATTCTCAGGTTCCATCGAGCACTCAAAGAACGGAAATACCGATTGCTCTTCTCGGCCAAGCGCCGAGGCAGGCCCGGCTGTTGTTCCTGAATAATCGTCCTATTTGAATCTATTGACTTCTTTTGTAACGACGAGCACTTCTATGTCGGCTTACGGTCGAGGCTGTGCGAAACCTCGCCGATTTTCGTCGCCGATGGGAAAGCACTCCACATTGGTTACAAAGACGTCTCAGATGAGATTCTGATTTCCCATGTCGGTATCGGAAAATCGCGAGAGCCGGTGCAATTTACCACCAGCCCTTATCGTTTTGCGTTTTCACACAGCCTTGGCCAGACCAGACAACGATTGCACTCTCTGTCTAAGTTATTTCCCCGCCAACTCAGCTGACCAGGTAGTGGTCAAAAAAATTCAGGGTGCGTCTCCATGCCAGTTTCGCCGCCGCTTCGTTGTAGCGCGCCTGGCTGGTGTCATTGTGAAAGCCGTGACCGGTGCCCGGATACATGTGCAGGCTGTAGGCGACACCGTGTTTGTCCAGAGCCGCGCGGAAATCCGGAATCATGGCATTCACGCGCGGATCATTGCCGGCGTAATTCATCATCAACGGCACCCGGACCTGCGCCACCTGCTCGGCGGTCAGCGCCCGGCCATAGAACAGCACTGAAGCATCGGATGCAAAGTCGGCAATCGCGCATCTCAGCGCCACACCGCCCCCGTAGCAGAATCCTACCGCGCCCACCTTGCCGGAGCAGTCATCCCTGGATATCAGGTAACCGACGCCCCTGATGACATCCGCGGTAATGGTTGCGGTATCCGCTGCCCGGAACTTGTCGCGGGCCGCTTCCTGGTTCTCCGGTGCGCCCCCGACGAAGCTCAATCCATCCGGCGCAATGGCGATGTAACCGGCCAATGCGGCGCGGCGGGCGACGTCCTCGATATGCGCATTTAGGCCGCGGTTTTCATGGATGACCAGTACACTCGGCAAGGCAACTTCAGCGTTCGCCGGTTTGGCAAAGTAGGCGTTGACAGGTCCCACGGTGCCTGCATACTTGACATAACCCAGCTCCAGCCGCTCGTCCGCGGGATCGACCTGCTGGCCCCAGGCATCATTGCTCTCGATCAGCGGTAGAATGGCCGCAGCAGCAGCCGCGCCGCCGGCGATTTCCGCCACCCGCTTCAGGAAAGAACGCCGTGGCATTTCGCCGTGAATGTAGTCGTTGTAAAGGTCGATGATTCTGGGATCCATGGGTTTCTCGCTGCTTATATGCACTCTGTTTTTGAATCGGATGAGTCCCCAAAACTACTTCAGGTCTGCGGGTTTCTCAATGCCATGGCAGACTCATTGCCCGTGAATTGCCCGCTTTGGGTGTCCTTCCCAAATATTTGACACGCCTGGTTGTGTCGCGTTTTTCGCGATGCTCGAGCTAGCCTGCAATAACGCTGCAGTGGCTCGAGATAATCGTCGGTACGTTCCGATTAAGCGTCCGCCGCCACCGTTTATCGCAGGTATCGATCGCTCTGGGCGGGTGAAGGCTTACCTTATATAGAATCGAGCCACTCGCCGCATGTCACCCAAAAATCCACACAGTGCACTGCTCTTCTGGCCCACAATCGTGTCTAAGTGTATGATTGCGCGCGGTTCGGGGTGTAGCTCAGCCTGGTAGAGCACTGCCTTCGGGAGACAGTGCTCGTCAATACGGAATCGACCACTACATTGAGTGCCAATCGCTATCATCGATGAAGACAAATTCTCAGAGAATCGAACAGCGGATTACGTCGAATATCCGACATTGAGCAGTTCAGAGGCGTTGAAATTCGTCGAAGATCGCCTGGCAACTATCCAGGTCATCCAACGCAGCAGCACTGTCGTGGATAAGGATCTTGCGGGATATTTGCGTGCTTGGCTGTGGATTACAGAAAACCCCAACGGCATCTGTCGGAGTTTCTCATTGATTTTGGATGCGTTTTAGTTACAGGGTATGTCGCGTTCCATCTGCATTGCCCGGTGGGATGCGAAACTTGTCACACTTGCACTGAGGGGCCGCTAGTGCCTCTGTACGGGACTCTGGGCATCAGGTTAAAAATTATAACGTCTGTTCACACTGTGAACAGACGTTATAATTTTTAACACCTAGTGAGGGTCAATACCTGTGTCAGCAATGAATTTGCACACCGGATTGTCGGCGGGAGACGAAGTTTTCTAGTTTGCTACTATCGACAACACACGTCCATCGGTCACCGTTCCCCACAGGCCACATGGAACCACCAAACTATCTCAGACTTGAGAATCAAACATTTCATCTGCCGGTATAGAATAGGACTACCTCGAATATTTCGGTGTCTGTGGACAGTGTCCACAGACACCGAAATATTCGACCCTTCCTATGCCAGCTTGCGGTGCCGATAAGGGAAATACGGTGACAGTTGAATCCACTCGCTGTGCACACCGCCACGCGAATGGTGCGTTAGGTGTTATAAATTTTAACGTCTGTGGACAGTGTCCACAGACGTTAAAATTATTAACATGATGCCCAGCGGTCAGCAGCGAAGAACTGAGCACCTCTGGTGAGACCTGATACGACCGGTCTGGCACCACCGTACCCAGCACCAGTCAAGACTCCACTCTGAGGTCGATAATTGGCCGGTCGTCAATCGCTCTGAATCTGAGCCGGCAAAGTATCCGCAACCCGAGTGTCGAACATTTCGGCACGGGTTGACTCATTTATCAGCGGATCGATGCTCGAGACGCTCCGACGGTGGTTCCTTGTATCTGGGCCGTGAGTGTCGCGAGCGAACGCCCGGTGCACTCGCGGGCTGCTGCGACGCGCGCGTCATTACCCGCGACGCGGTAATGACGCGCGCGTCTACGCCAATAACCACACCGCTTGCCGGCGTGGTTTTCCAATGACACGCAAATGATCTAGTCCTATGGTTCGCCCGTTAGATCGAATTTAGCCGCGGCCACTGCGCACAAAGTGGCAAAGCGTATTACAGGACCATGAGACAACGCTGCAGCTTGTAGCTGTTGGTCCATCTTCAACTAATGCGGATCTATTCCGCCAACTTTAAAGGAGGTGATATCACCATTGTCAATCGTAGCCCCGTACAGGGCATTTGTTGGTCTGCACCGGACCTTATCCCTCACAGGGAAAACCGGTGTTGCCTGAGACCAGGCACATTCAGGTCATAAGGGAGTGGTGTCCCAAGACTGTTTCACTTAGGTGGGCCCTGATGGTTACGACCCCAGGGTAGTCGGAAACACTAACCTAAAAAGGAAATACACCGTGAGAGGCCTGAACCACCAACTGAAACAGCTCTGCCGGCATAACCGGGAAGGGAGCTTTGGTACACAAGTGCAGCGGGAGCGCGAGCTCACGCTGATGGCCAATCAATTGCACGATCTGGGATATAGAGGCATGAACAGTCATTCCCTGAAACCAAAGCATGTGGAAGCCTTGGTTAGGCACTGGTTAGAAAGGGATGTCGCTGCCGGTACGATCAAGAACCGCATGGCGGCCTTCCGCTGGTGGGCCAGGAAAGTGAATCGCCAGAATGTGGTGGCGCGCTCGAATGACCACTACGGGATACCGAATCGGCAGTTTGTGACCAACACATCAAAGGCCAAATCCGTTACAGAGGTGGATTTGGCGAAGGTGCGAGACGAGCACGTCCGAATGAGCCTTGAGCTGCAGCAGGCCTTTGGTCTGAGAAGAGAGGAAGCCATCAAGTTCATTCCGACCTATGCCGATCAGGGGGATCACCTCGTTCTAAAGCCATCCTGGACCAAGGGAGGCAAGGCCCGAGTTATTCCGATCCGAACGCCGGAACAGCGGGAACTGATTGATCGCACTCACAGACTGGCCGGCAAGGGCTCGCTGATTCCGAGTTCACGAAAATACGTGCAGCAGCTTCGCATCTACGAAGGCCATACCCTTCGCGCAGGCCTGCCCCGCATGCATGGCCTGCGGCATGCATACGCGCAGCAGCGTTATGAGGAACTGACTGGCTGGAAATCACCCGCAGCGGGTGGTCCGCTGTCAAGAACACTGTCCTGGGAACAACGAGATCAGGATCATCAGGCCCGCCTCGTCATCAGCCACGAACTTGGTCATGAACGGGAGCAGATCACTTCCGTTTACTTAGGCCGATAACTTTTGAGATCAGTTAGGTCACCGTGGTCTGTTGGGCTTACTTATATAAAGGGTCGCGGACCGCTGCCACGATCATGAGCATGTCGAATTACAATGACAGGGCGCATGACTTCAGCAATCGCGGCATTCTTGTTATGCCGCGTGTTCTGCGCCTCCGGGATGCGCCTCGCTATCTCGGCATGAACCGAAACTTCTTCAATGCAGAGGTACGCCCATTTCTGACGGAGTCCCGCATCGGTCGCCAGGGCGTTGCTTTCGACAGGCTTGAACTGGATGCGTGGTGGGAGCAATATAAATACCGCAACGAACGTCGTCCAAAGGCCCAAAAATCGGAGGACGACAAATGTCAAAACGTAACCGAATGCCGGGGCTCCGCCACAGAGGCGGGATCTGGCATATTGAAAAGCGCTGCCGCTATGCACCAGGGGGATGGCTCCGGGAAAGCACGGGCCTATCTTCTCGCATTGAGGCAGAGCAACACTTAATCCGCCGCCTGGCGGAGTATGAGGAGGAAGGACGACGACGCGAGGTTGTGATCTTTACGTTCGAGGAAGCGGCTTTTCGGTATCTCGAAGAGGTCGCACACAAGTCATCGGCCAATACCATCGCAGTGATTCTGGATCGGCTATTTCCATATATCGGCAACCTGCCGATTGCACATGTTCATGACGGTACTATCCGACCGTTTGTCGAGCATGAGCAAGCACGCGGTATGGCACCGAAAACGATCAACAATGTTCTGGGTATTGTATCGACTGTTCTAAATCGG
>SMUX01268631.1_pt1 | contig 10531 bp, 6 predicted proteins | sample 2456431 | NCBI WGS metagenome assembly SMUX01 (sample SAMN11095930, study PRJNA526329) | marine sediment metagenome | biome: Marine sediment; feature: Surficial sediment; material: Deep marine sediment; isolation source: Hadal surficial sediment | place: Pacific Ocean | collected 2014-11 | depth 0-1... | reverse complement strand
CTCGCGGTCGAACGGTCATCGGCGGCTCTCGATTTGATCAACGTCTTCGCCATGGCCATAAAGAGCGCCGCCGGCACGCCCTTGCCCGATACGTCGCCGATGCAGAAGCAGAACCGCTCCTCGTCGATGAAATAGAAATCGTAGAAATCGCCGCCGACCTCGCGGGCCGGTTCGAGCGCCGCAAAGACGGAGAACTCGCCGTGATCGGGGAAGGCCGGAAAGGTGAGCGGTATCATGCTCATCTGAATTTCCCTGCCGATATTCAGCTCGTCCTCCATTCTCTCCTTCTGGTTCTTGATGATCTGATAGGCTTTTTCGAGTTGTTCTTCGGTGTGTTTGCGATCGGTGATGTCGAGCTCGACGCCGCCGACCGCGATGATCTCGCCGGAATGGTCCTTGATCGGAAACTTCACGTCGGACAAGGTGTGTAATTCGCCGTCGCGCGTGACCTCGAATTCGTGCTCGACAATACGGTCCGTTTCGATCGCCTGAAGGTCGGAGGCCTTGTTCTCGTCCGGCAAAACATCGAACTTCGTGTCCATATTGATCTCGTGCAGGGTTTTTCCATGGACGAAGTCGTTGGTCACGCCGTAGAATTCCTCGTATTGGCGGTTGATCAGAATAAAGCGCCCACTGCGATCCCTGAGGTGCACGTGCGCGGGCATGTTATCGACCACGGACTTGAAGCGCGCCGCCTCGGAGCGCCCGCGTTCGACGACGCGACCGAGCTGCGTGCAGACCGATGCTATGACCTCGAGCATCGCCTCATCGAGTTCCATCGGTTTGGGCGAAAAGAAGTCGAGCACGGCGACGACATCGTCGCCAATCAGCACCGGGAAGGCGGCACCGCCTTTGATCCCAATTTCCTTGGCGACGGCGGCTCTGGAAAAGTTCTTATCCTCGCTCAAATCGACGATCCAATTCGGTTCACCGCTGGCCAGCACACGGCCGGACAGGCCGGCGCCCGACATGAGCTCGGTGTTTTCGGTGATTTCCCGGAAAACGGCGTATCGTTCCTCGTCATCCAGATGCCAAATTTTCGATGAAATCAGTTTTTTGATGGCCTCATCGACCATAAAACAGTGGCCTATCGACCAACCGCCAAATGCGCAGATGCTCTCCAGGCAGGTGCGAATGGCTTCCTCGACCGATTTTGCCCGGTTGGCGGCAGAGGCGGATTCGCGCAGCAACTGAAGCGACACGGTTTGTTGCTTCAGGGCTTCGGTCGTCGCTTCGCGCTGTCTTTGCTCGGCGTTGATGTCCGCAAGAACACGGTTGTACTGCTGCGCGATCTGACCGATCTCAGTATGCGGCTCGACGTTGACCGGATGTGAAAAGTCGCTGGCCCGGCGTTGCGCGTCCATCTCGGTCAGGAGGTCGAGAATTTCGGTGCTGGCACCATGCTCGGCCACGTTGAGGCCGACACGTTCGCCTTCCGGATCGATGCGCAACGGATACACACGGTTGATCAGCCACAACAGGGTGAATCCGACGCCGAACGCCCAGGCGAAAGTCGCACCCACGCCGGTGGCCTGGACGCCGAGTTGTTCCCAGCGGCTCAGCCCGGTGCCCCAGCTCGCCGGGTCGCCGAAAATCGCGACCGCCAGCGTGCCCCAGATTCCGGCGGCCAGATGCACCGGCACCGCGCCGACCACGTCGTCGATCTCGAGCCGCTCCAACAGCATCGCGACGGCGTACATGACGGTTGCCGCGATCATGCCGATGCCCGCCGCCGCCAACGGCGTCATGATGTGGGCCGAGGCCGTGATCCCGACCAGTCCGGCCAGGGACCCGTTCATGATCATCGCGACGTCGGGCCGGCCCCCGAGCCGCCACGCCAAGGCCAGCGCGACCAACCCCCCGAACGCGCCGGAAATGGTCGTATTGACGATGATGGTCGGGACCTCTGGGGTAAGCCCCAGGGTGCTGCCGCCGTTGAAACCGAACCAGCCGAACCACAGCAAGAACACGCCGAGCGTCACCATGGGCAGGTCGTGGCCGTGAATCGGGACGGCGTTCTTGCCGAAGCGGCCGCTGCGCGGGCCGATGATGATGATCGCCGCCAATGCTATCCACCCGCCGACGGAATGGACCACGGTAGAACCGGCGAAGTCTATGAAGCCCATCTGCTCCAGCCACCCGCCCGGCGCCGCGCCGGCCGCGCTACCCCAGACCCAATGGCCGATGACCGGGTAGATCACCGCGGAAATAATGGCCGCGACCACGAGGTAGCCGGAAAAACGCATGCGCTCGGCGACCGCGCCCGAGACGATCGTCGTTGCCGTTCCGCAGAACCCCAGCTGAAAGATGAAGAACGCCATCAACCAGGGATTCGTCGTATCGCCAAAGAAGAACCCCGATGTGCCGATCCATCCGCCGGAGGTGACGCCGAACATCAACGCGAAACCGAACAGCCAGAACAAGGCGGAGGAAAGACAAAAATCGGCGAAATTCTTGGCGGCGACGTTAATGCTGTTCTTGGAGCGAACCAGGCCGCTCTCCAGGCAAGAGAAGCCCGCCTGCATCAACATGACCAGGGCCGCACACACGAGAATCCAAGTAATGTCGAGAAGCTGGCCCGTCGTCGACATATCCCGGAACTCCTTTCCAAATCACGCGATGCGCGTCATCGATAAGACACCGGCCTGAGTATGGCATCTCACGCCCGTCACATCGTTTGCGGAGCGGTTGCGGGGCATAATAGACTGGTTCCATGGCTCTTGCCCGAATTTTGTGTGATGGCCCATCGCTTCCGGCAACGCCAGAGTCCGCTTCTTGCTTTCAGTACGTCAAATTTCAGACTGAGACACGACCGGGGCCAAACGACCGAGCGCCAAACGACTGGGGAATGTTTGCGGCCCGCGCCTCGCCGCCTATAGTCAACCCCCGAACCCCGAACCCGACAACCCCATTCCCATGACCCAACTCCCATGGCCGCGCCGAATCCTTCCTACTGCGCCGAGCAGGTCCGCCGCTTCGATCCGGACCGCTACCTGACCGTGCTCTTCGCGCCGGCCGAGCGGCGCGCGGCGCTGTTCGCGCTCTATGCCTTCAACCTCGAGGTCGCCAAGACCGCCGAGGTGGTCAGCGAAGCGCCGCTCGGGCTCCTGCGCCTGCAGTGGTGGCGCGACGCCTTGGAGGCGATCGAGACCGGCCGGGAGCCGCGGCACGAAGTCGTCGAACCGCTGGCCGAGGCGGTGCGGCGCCACCACCTGGATCCGGCACTGTTCGGGCGCCTGATCGACGCCCGCGAATTCGACCTGGAGCGGCGGGCGCCGGAGGATCTGGCGGCGCTCGAGGCCTATGCCGCGGACACCTCGGCCGGCCTCGTGCACCTGGCGCTTCAAGTCCTGGGCGTGGACGCCGCCGCCGCCCGGGCCGCGGGGCGTCACGCCGGCATCGCCTGGGCGCTCGCCGGGCTGATGCTCGCGGTGCCGTTCCACGCCGCCGCCAAGCGCCTCTACCTGCCGCAGGACCTGAGCCAGGCGGCCGGCCTGCGGACCGGGGAGCTGTTCGAGCTGCGGTCCAGTCCGGCGCTGTGCCGGGTCGCGGAACGGGTCGCGGTGCGCGCCCGCGATCACCTGGGGGCCGCCCGGGCTTTGGCCGGCCAGGTGCCCCGGAAGGCACGGTCCGCGCTGCTCTGCGCCACGCTCGCCGAGCAGGGCCTCGCCAGGCTGGCGCGGGCGGGCTACGATCCCTTCGACACGCGCGTGCAGGAACGCCCCCCGGGGCGCGCTTGGCGGCTCGCCTGGGCGGCCCTGCGGGGCCGCTATTGAGCCGCTACCGAGCCCGGGCACGGGCGCGGCGCGGGACGACACGACTTGCCAGGGGAGGCCCCACATGGCCACGGAAAATTTCTTCAATCTCACGGACACCTCGCAGGGCATCGCCCGGCAACTGGGCGAAGGCCTGTCGACCCGGGTCTTTCCCGGCGAACAGGCCATGCTGTCGCTGGTCACCATCGAGCCCAATGCCCAGGGCCGCCTTCACAGCCACCCCGAGGAGCAATGGGGCGTGTTGCTGGAAGGCGAGGGGGTGCGCACGCAGGACGGCGAGGACGTGCCGGTCAAGGCCGGCGATTTCTGGCGCACGCCCGGCGGCGTGCCCCACAGCTTCCGGGCCGGGCCCGCAGGCGCCAAGGTGCTCGACGTCTTCGCGCCGCCGCGCGAGGAGTACCGCAAGGCCGGCAGCGGTTTCGGCACCGCCGAGGCGTGAGCAAGCGGACTTGACAGGACCAGGACGGGGACACGCGGCCATGGCCATCCGACGCTATGAGATTCAATTCGAACGCCTGACCCCGGAGGCGCTGGCCGCCTGGGGCGAGATCCCGCCGGCGGTCGCTTCCGACTGTATGAACCGGGAGAACTTCATGGCCGCCGCGATCAAGCCGGTGCGGGCCGGCACCACGCTGGTCGGTCAGGCGCGCACGGTCACCTCCATGGTCGGCGACAACGGAGTCAGCCACGCCGCCACCGCGCTCATCGGCCCCGGCGAGGTCCTGGTGATCGACGCCGGCGGGTATGAGGACGTGGCGGTCTGGGGTGGGGTCGCGACCCGGGCGGCGATGGCGCGCGGCGCCGCCGGCGTGGTGATCGACGGCGCGGTGCGCGATGTCGCCGAGATTCGCGAACTCGGCTTTCCCTGCTACGCCCGCGCCGTGGTGCCCGGCGGCCCGCACAAGGGCTTCGGCGGCACCATCGACGGCGCCATCGCCTGCGCCGGCTGCCCGGTATCGCCCGGCGACATCGTGCTCGGCGACGACGACGGCATCGCGGTGGTGCCGCTCGCCGATCAGGCGGCACTGCTCGCGGTCTGCCGCGACAAGCTCGAGCAGGAACGAGGCTGGCTCGCCGAGATCGCCGCCGGCACGACCATGGCCGAACTGCTCGGCCTCGGCGCGGCCGAGGTGATCGACTCTTAAACCCTCACGCGACCCGAAACCGCTCGAGCGCGGCGCGGTCGATCTCGATGCCGAGGCCGGGGCCCTCGGGGATGCGTACGACCCCGCTCTCGTGCTCGATCGGCGCGGTCACGATGGCCTGGCGGAACGGGTGTTCGCTGCGGTCGAACTCGAGGACCGGTTCCAGCGGCCGGTTGCCGGGCGGATTGCGCGGCAGCACCGCGAGCAGTTGCAGCGCGGCGGCCAGGCCGATGGCGCTGCCCCAGACGTGGGGCACGAAACGCACTCCGAAGGCGTTGGCCATGTCGGCGATCTTCTTGCATTCGCTCAGGCCGCCGGCGGCACAGGTGTCGGGCTGCAGGATATCGATGGCGCGGCGCTGGAGCACGTGGCGGAAGCCGAAGCGGGTGTACTCGCATTCGCCGCCGGCGACCGGGATCGAAATCGCCGCCTTGACCGCGCGGTAGCCGTCCAGGTCTTCCGGCGGCACCGGCTCCTCGAACCAGGTGATGTCGTGCCGTTCGACCCGGCGCCCCAGCTTGATCGCCTCGATCGCGTCGTAGCCGTGGTTGGCGTCGAGCATGAGCGGCAGGTCCGGACCGATGGCCGCGCGCACGGCGGCGACCAAGGCCGCGTCTTCAGCGACGTCGAAGCCGATCTTGAGCTTGACCCCCTTGAAGCCCTCGGCCGCGTAGCCCTTGACCTCCTCGACGATGTAGTCGAAGGGATCGCCGCGCTCCTTGCGGTAGGTGCCGGTCGCGTAGGCGTCGACCTGGCTGCGCAGCGGCCCGCCCATGAGCCGGTGCACCGGCACGCCGAAGTGCTTGCCCTTGATGTCCCAGAGCGCGATGTCGACGCCGCTCAATGCCGAGATCGGCACGCCCTTCTGGCCCTGGTCGCGGAATCGGTCGTAGAGCGTTTCCCAAATCAGATCGGTGGCCAGGGGGTCGGCGCCGAGCAGCAGGGGCACATAGGCCTCGACCATGGCGGCGCAGGGCCGCGCCGGCCCGAAGCATTCGCCGAAGCCGCTGAGGCCGCTGTCGGTGACGATCTCGACCACCGCCGCGCCGCGCGTCCGCGCCTCGTTGACGGCCCAGAAGAACGGTTCCGACAGCGCCGCCTCGAGCACGTGAACCCGGACCTCGGCGATTTTCATGGCGGGAGGCGCTCCGGTGTCACTCCGCCGCCGCGGCGGCGGTTTCGCCCATCCAGGCGTCGAGGTCGGCCAGCGCGCGGGCGGCCAGCGCCGGCTTACGGGCCTTCTTCGGGACGCGTTTTCCCTCGGGCGTCGAAATCGGCGGGAACAGGCCGAAGTTCACGTTCATGGGCTGGAAGCTGCGCGGCCCGGGCTCGATCCGGTCGCCGGGCAGATGCCCGCCGGTGATGTGGTTCAAGAGCGCGCCGTGGGCGGTGGTCGCCGGCGGCGGCACGAGCGCGCGGCCCAGGCGCTCGGCGGCGGCGAAGCGCCCGGCCAGGAGCCCGATGGCGGCCGATTCCACGTAGCCCTCGACGCCTGTGATCTGGCCAGCGAAGCGCAGCCGCGTTTGGGCCCGAAGCCGCAGCGCGCCGTCCAACAGCTCCGGCGAATTCAGGAAGGTGTTGCGGTGCAGCCCGCCCAGGCGCGCGAACTCGGCTTGCTCCAAGCCCGGAATGGCCCGGAATATGCCCGCCTGCGCGCCGTATTTCAGCTTGGTCTGGAATCCGACCATGTTGTAGAGCGTGCCGAGCGCGTTGTCCTGGCGCAGCTGCACCACAGCGTGGGCCCGCCGTCCGGTCCGGGGGTCGGTCAGGCCGACCGGCTTCATCGGGCCGAAGCGCAGGGTCTCGCGGCCACGCGCCGCCATGACCTCGATGGGCAGGCAGCCCTCGAAGTAGGGGGTGTCGCGCTCCCAGTCTTTGAACTCGGTGGTCGCGCCGGCCAGCAGCGCGTCGATGAAGGCCTCGTACTGCGCCTCGTCGAGCGGGCAGTTGATGTAGTCGGCGCCGTCACCGCCCGCACCCGTACCCCCGGGCCCGGGCTTGTCGTAGCGCGACTGGAACCAGGCGGTGTCGAAGTCGATGCTGTCCTTGTGGATGATCGGTGCAATGGCGTCGAAGAAGGCGAGGGAGTCCGCCCCGGTCAGGCCATGGATCGCCTCGGCCAGCGCCGCCGAGGTCAAAGGTCCGGTCGCGACGATGACCGAGTCCCAGTCCGCCGGCGGCAACCCGGCGACCTCGCCGCGTTCGACCCGGATCAGCGGCTCGGCCTCCAGGCGTGCGGTCACCTCGGCGGAGAAGCCCACACGGTCGACCGCCAGCGCACCGCCGGCGGGCAGGCGGTGGGCATCCCCGGCCGCCATGATCAACGAACCCAGGCGGCGCATCTCGGCGTGCAGCAGGCCGACCGCGTTGTGCTCGGCATCGTCGGAGCGGAACGAGTTGGAGCAGACCAGTTCCGCCAGGCCGTCGGTCACGTGGGCCTCGGTGCCGCGTGCCGGGCGCATCTCGTGCAGCACCGCGGGCACGCCGGCGCGGGCGATCTGCCAGGCCGCCTCGCCGCCGGCCAGGCCGCCGCCGATCACGTGTATGGGTTGGGGGTCGCGCGCGCTCATGGTCTTCAGATAGCCAGCCCAGGGGCGGCTGGCAAGGGTGGTGCCTCAGCGCAGGATCGTGAAGACCTCCTGCGGCGCGTCGATGCCTTTGAGCTGGTGCTGGCCCAGGGACACCAGCTCGCGCCGGGACATGCCCGCCACCGCGTCGGAGATCACGATCGCCTGGTCCAAATCGGCGCACAGCTTGGACAGGCGCGCGACCAGGTTGACCGCGTGTCCGATCACCGTGAAGTCGAGGCGGTCGGCGGCGCCGATATTGCCGTACATGACCTCGCCGACGTGCACGGCCACGCCGCACTCGATGGTGGTTCCGTCCTTCGGTCGGTGGGTGTCGTTGAGCGCGCAGACCCGCTGCACCGCTTCCTCCGCCGCTTCGAGCGCCAGCTCGCAGGCGCCGCAGACCGCTTGTTCGCGCGACTCGCAGGGGAAGATCACCAGCATGGCGTCGCCCATGAACTTGAGGATCTCGCCGCCGCGCGCGACCACCGGCTGGGCGATGGCGTCGAAGTAAGCGTCGAGCAGCGCCAGCACCTCCGCGAGCGGCTGTTTCTCGGCGAGCGCGGTGAAGCCGCGCAGGTCGCAATACCACAGCACCGCATGGATGATCTCGCCGTCGCCGCGCTTGACGGCACCGGAGAAGATGCGCTCGCCCGTGTTGGGCCCGACGTAGGTGTTGAGCAAATCCCGCGCCGTGCGCCGCAACTGCTGCAGCTCGGCCACCGCCGCAAAGGCCGGCAGGGTGGCGTCGAGCACCGCCAGGTCCGCCTCGCTGAAGCCGCCGGGCCGGTCGGTAGCGATGCTGATCGCGTTGCGGGTATCGCCGGAGAAGATCAGTGGCCGCATGGTGTAGTCTCTGAAGCCGCGCTCCTGGAGTTCCTCCAGGATCGGAAACTCCGCCGGACAGCCGGCGCGCTCGAGGCGGCGGCGGATCGGGCCGCCGCCCTCGCGAATCACCCGAACCGGCGAGGTCAGATACTGGTTCTGGCTCTGGATCGAGTACGCGTGGCCGAGCTCGGTGGTCTCGCCGCTGTCCAGGTTCCAGACCAGGCTGCGGGCGGCAAACTGCGGATGCAGCTGCCAGATGTGCAGGGAGGCGCGGGAGATCGGCAAGCCGGCCGCGCGCAGGTGGCCCACGAAGCTGTCGAACAGCGGCGCCATGCGGGCCGCCGCGCGCCGCTCTTTCTCCATCAGCGCGGTCACGATCGGCGCCGCGCGCGCCGCGACCGCGACCTTGAGGTCGGTCGGCGCGGTCAAGCTCTGGCCGGGGGCTGAATCGTTGGGTGGAGTCATTTCTACCAAATAGGCACGAAGGAAGGCGGCGGCAAGCGGTGGCCCGTCAGGCCCGCTTCTTGCGCCGCGGGCGGACGCCGGTGAGGTGGGCGCGCAGGTAGTCGCCGGTGAAGCTGCCGGATGTTGCGGCGACGTCTTCGGGGGTGCCGGCGGCGACCACACGGCCGCCCTTGTCGCCGCCCTCGGGGCCGAGATCGACGATCCAGTCGGCGGTCTTGATGATCTCCAGGTTGTGCTCGATGACCAGCACCGTGTTGCCCTGGTCGACCAGCGCGTGCAGCACCTCCAAGAGCTTCCGCACGTCCTCGAAGTGCAGGCCGGTGGTCGGCTCGTCGAGGATATAGAGCGTGCGTCCGGTGGCCCGGCGCGACAGCTCCTTGGCCAATTTCACCCGTTGCGCCTCGCCGCCCGACAGCGTGGTCGCCGGCTGGCCGATGTGGATGTAGCCGAGGCCGACCCGCTCCAGCGTCTCCATCTTGTTGCGGATCACCGGCACCGCCTTGAAAAAGCTCGCGCCTTCCTCGACCGTCATGTCAAGGACCTGGGCGATGTTTTTGTTTTTGAAGGTAACTTCGAGGGTCTCCCGGTTGTAGCGCCGGCCCAGGCAGACATCGCACTTGACGTAGACATCGGGCAGGAAATGCATCTCGATCTTGATCACGCCGTCGCCCTGGCAGGCCTCGCAGCGGCCGCCCTTGACGTTGAAGGAGAAGCGCCCGGGCCTGTAGCCGCGCGCGTTGGCCTCGGGCAGGCCGGCGAACCAGTCGCGGATCGGGGTGAAGGCGCCGGTATAGGTCGCCGGGTTGGAGCGCGGCGTGCGTCCGATCGGCGACTGGTCGATGTCGATCACCTTGTCCAGGAACTCCAGACCCTCGATCGCGTCATGGGCGCCGGGCTGGGCGCGGGCGTTGTTGAGCTGGCGGGCCAGCGCCTTGTAGAGGGTCTCGACCACCAGGGTCGATTTGCCGCTGCCCGAGACCCCGGTCACGCAGGTCAGCGTGCCGAGCGGAATCTCGGCAACCAGGTTCTGCAGGTTGTGGGCGCGCGCGCCTAGGATGCGCACGGTCTGGCCGCGGTGGCCCGGCCGCCGGACGCTGGGCACCGGGATCTGGCGGACCCCGCTCAGGTACTGCCCGGTCAGGCTCGCCGGGTTGGCCATGACCGCTTCGGGCGGGCCGGCCGCGACCACCTCGCCGCCGTGGATGCCGGCGCGCGGGCCCATGTCGACCACGTAGTCGGCGGCGCGGATCGCCTCCTCGTCGTGCTCGACCACGATCACGGTGTTGCCCAGATCGCGCAGCCGCTTGAGCGTCTCCAGCAGGCGCGCGTTGTCGCGCTGGTGCAGGCCGATCGAGGGTTCGTCGAGCACGTAGAGCACGCCCGTGAGGCCCGAGCCGATCTGGGAGGCGAGGCGGATGCGCTGGCTCTCGCCGCCCGAGAGCGTCGCCGCGGCGCGCGAGAGCGTCAGGTACTCGAGCCCGACGTTGACCAGGAAATGCAGGCGCTCGTTGATCTCCTTGAGCACGCGCTCGGCGATCTCGGCCTGCTTGGTGCTGAGCTGCGGGCCCAGGCCCTGGAACCACGCGGCGGCGGCGGCGACCGAGAGCTCGGTGACCTGGCCGACGTGCTTGCCGCCGATCTTGACCGCCAGCGCCTCGGGCTTGAGCCGGTAGCCGTTGCAGTCCTCGCAGGGCTTTACCGCCTGATAACGCGAGAGCTCGTCGCGGATCCAGTCGCTGTCGGTCTCGCG
>SMUX01055211.1_pt1 | contig 10531 bp, 8 predicted proteins | sample 2456431 | NCBI WGS metagenome assembly SMUX01 (sample SAMN11095930, study PRJNA526329) | marine sediment metagenome | biome: Marine sediment; feature: Surficial sediment; material: Deep marine sediment; isolation source: Hadal surficial sediment | place: Pacific Ocean | collected 2014-11 | depth 0-1... | reverse complement strand
GTCGCAGCTGCAGTCGATGCCGCGGCAGACCGGCTCGTCGCACTGGATTGCGTCGCCTCGGTGGTAGTGCACCTCCGAGCAGCGGCCGCAGGGGCCGGTGTCGCCCATCGCCCAGAAGTTCTCCTCGAGCCCGAGTTCGATGATGCGGTCGGGCGGGACGAGCCCGCTCCAGATCGCGTGCGCCTCGTCGTCCCGCGGGATCCCCGACTCGCCCTTGAACACCGTCGGGTACAACCGCTCCGGCGGCAACTGCCACACCTCCGTCAGCAGCGTCCAGGCGAACGGGATCGCCTCCTGCTTGAAGTAGTCGCCGAACGAGAAGTTTCCCAGCATCTCGAAGAACGTATGGTGACGCCAGGAGGGGCCGACGTTATCGAGGTCGTTGTGCTTCCCGCTGACCCGCATGCATTTCTGGGACGTGGTAGCGCGTGTGTAAGACCGCCGTTCGCGACCGAGGAACGCCTCTTTGAACTGGTTCATCCCCGCGTTCGTGAACAACAGGGTCGGGTCGTCCACCGGCACCAGCGACGCGCTTCGCACGATCTGATGGCCGTGCCGGGCGAAGTAATCGAGAAAGCTCTGGCGGACCTCGCTGGACCTCATGCGGCTATTCTTCCACAAAAGCGATGTCGCCCCAGGCGCGCCCCGAACCGTCCGTGGTGAAAGTCTGGCGTCGCACAGAGCCCCGTCGTGGTCGATACCGCGCTCGGCCATGGCAAGGCGCGACGAGGGAGCAGACCGGCAGTATTCAACCGAGGCGCAACGCTGTGAGACGGGATGCAGCGCCGGACGAATGCAGAGGAGTTGTCACCACGGGCTGATCGCCCCCGCATAGCGGGGCCGAAGGACACGCCGTGATGCTGCACCGACCAACGGGCAGGTGGTGTGAGGCGTAGCTGCGCTAGTGGTCCACATCGAGGAAACCTGACATATCTACGTTTCCCTGAGTGCGGACCACGAGCGCAGCCGCGACACGATCGGGGGGGAATCCCTGTCGTAGCAGCGCCTGAGACAACCGCCGGAACTGGGCGCGGTCGCGAATCGCGCCATCCAGCCGTTTCGCGATGGCCCGTTCGAGTACCGACTCCTCGTCCACCTCGTCGAACACCGCGGCGACTGCGCGTCCGGCGGTCGCCGCGTCGATGCCCAGCGCCTCGATGTCCCGTCGGGTCCGGCTCTGGCCGCGGAGCTTCACCTCGGCTGCCCTGCGAGCGTACGAGAGCGCCATGCGGGTGTCGTCGACCGCCCGCTCGCGGGCGAGCCGGGTGATCGCCGCCTCGATCTCGGAACGGGGGAGGTCGCGCCGCGTGAGCCGATGACGCAGCTGGCTCGTCGATAACTCCCGGCGGGCGAGCAGACCTAGGGCGATCTGGTAGGTGCTCGGGGACCGGGGCAGGGACACGGGAGGTCTCGGGTCCTCTTCGGTGACGCCTGTGGGCTATAGGCTTCGGGCTGCGGGCGCTCCGCTCCCGGTCGGCGGGATGCCGCGCCTGGTCACCTCGCGAAGCTGCTCCTCGCACCGCCTGCTCGACGGTCGGCTTCGCTTCCATGTCCAGCAGCGCGACTCTTGTCGCCCTGGCGTCGGAAGAGTGCCCAGCGCCTGAAGCCCAGCGCCTGAGGCCTGCAGGTCGTCGTTCTCGAGCGGCCTGCTAGTCACCGAAGCGGGTGACGATGGGCGGCTCCTCCACGCTGCCCGACTCCGGATGGGCCATGTCGTCGCGCGCGGCGTCCGCGGTCGAGGTGACGCCCTGGACACGCATCTTGAACTCGTCGGGATTGCTCGCCCACCGCAGCGCCGTGTCGTAGGCGATCCGGCCGCGCTGATACAGCCCGTAGATCGATTGGTCGAACGTCTGCATCCCGTACTGCGACATCCCCCCGGCGATCGCGCCACCGATGAGGTGCGTGCGTTCGGGGTCCACGATGCAGTCGCGTATGAATGGCGTGTTGAGCATTACCTCGACGGCGACGCTGCGCCCGGTTCCATCGACGCGGGGCAAGAGCCGTTGCGAGACGACCGCCCGCAGGACACTGGCCAACTGCAGCCGGATCTGTTGGTGCTGGTGTGGCGGAAAGACGGCGATCAACCGGTTGATCGTCTCGGTGGCGTCGAGGGTGTGCACGGTCGACATCACGAGGTGTCCGGTCTCGGCCGCCGTCAGCCCGGTCTCGACCGTCTCGAGGTCGCGCATCTCGCCAACCAGGATGACGTTCGGGTCCTGGCGCAACGCGCTGCGGAGCGCCTGCGCGAACGACTTCGTGTCGACGTCCACCTCCCGCTGGTTGATGATCGACCGGTCATCCTGGTGGAGATACTCGATGGGGTCCTCCACCGTCATGATGTGGGCGGCGCGCGTGTGGTTGATGTGGTCGACCAGCGCCGCGAGCGTGGTGCTCTTGCCGCTGCCGGTGGTGCCGGTCAGCAGGACAAGACCGCGTTCGGCCTCAGCGATGGTCTTCAGGATCGGCGGCAGCTCCAGTTCCTCGATCGAGCTGATCTGGATCGGGATCACGCGGAGGGCCATGGCGATCGTGCCACGTTGACGAAACACGTTGCAGCGGAAGCGGCCAAGCCCGCTGACGCCGTGGGCGAAATCTACCTCGTGCTCGCGCGCCAGGCGCGGCTGGAGCGCCGCCGGCAGCAGCTCGGCTGCCAGCGCGTCTAGCGCGGCCGGATCGAGACGGCGGTCCGCGACGATCCGACGCAGCTCGCCGTCCACCCGCATCATCGGATAGTTGCCGCTCTTGAGGTGGAGGTCGGACGCTCCGGCCTGTACCGCCGCGGTGAGAAGCTCGGTGATGTCCATGCCAGCCGGTCAGTCCGCGGCGCTCAGGAGGTCTTGGCGGTCGCGACCGGTGCGGGCGCCGAGGCGTGCGCTGGGTCCACGTAGGTGAGCCAGCCGCGGGTGTCCGGGATGTTGCCATTGATGACGTCGAAGAACCGCCGCTGGAGGGCGGTGGTCACCGGACCTCGCTTGCCGTTCCCGATCGTGATCTTGTCGATGCTGCGGATCGGGGAGACCTCGGCCGCGGTGCCGGTGAAGAAGACTTCGTCCGCGATGTAGAGCATCTCGCGCGGGATCGGCTGCTCGCGCACCGGGATATCGAGATCCCGCGCCAGGGTCATAATGACGTCGCGTGTGATGCCCGGGAGCACCGACCCGCCTATCGGTGGTGTGAAGACGACGCCGTCACGAATGACGAAGATGTTCTGACCGCTCCCCTCGCTCACCAGCCCCGACGGGTCGAGGGCGATACCTTCGCTGTACCCGTTCAGGGTCGCCTCCATCTTGATGAGCTGCGAGTTGGCGTAGTTGGCGGTCGACTTGGCCATCGCCGGGAACGTGTTCGCCGCGCTCCGTGCCCAGGAGCTGACCTGCACGTCCACGCCCTTCTCGAGCGCGTCCTCGCCCAGATATGCGCCCCACTCCCACACGAGGATGGCCGCGTCGACCGGACACTTGAAGGGGTTGACCCCGAGCTCATGGTAGCCGCGATAGAGCAGCGGTCGGATATAGCAGGCGGTGTACCCGTTGGCGCGGATCGTGTCGAGCACCGCCTCGTGAAACCCCGGCAGATCGAGGTCGTAGGCCATTCGATAGACCTTCGCCGAGTCGTACAGACGACGCAGATGGGCGTCGAGCCGGAAGCAGACCGACCCCTTCGGGGTGTCGTAGCACCGCGCTCCCTCGAAGACGCCGCTGCCATAGTGGATCACGTGCGACCCGATGTGGATCTGTGCGTCGGCCCAGTCCACGAGGGCACCGTTCATCCAGATCTTGCCGCTGCCGAAACTCATAGCCAAATCCACCGATCCGCCGTCGTATCGAACACGTAGGACCCGGGCGGGAAGACGTGTGCCACTTGTGGGTGTCGAGGCGCCCGTCCGGCACGGCGCGGGGAGCGCGCATCCCGGGAGTAAGTAAGCGACGAGCAACGCGGCTGGGCGGGACATATCGGCGACCAGAATGGTACATGTCTTCCCGCCCGGGCCCTTCTCGAAGTGTAGTGTTCCGCCACGCCGCGGCGCAACATTATTTCCGGAACGGGCATGTGCTATTGTGCTTCGCCGCAAAAGGGGCAGCGGTCGGCTCTGGCGTGCAGCGGTTTGCGGCAGTGCCAGCAGAAACCGGCGGAGGGCGGCGTCCGTGACCGCAAACGGGCACGGATGCCGCGCAGCTCGTCGCTGGACGCGCTGTGTCTCTCGGGGCCGTCGGAGGAGGCGGGGGAGGCCGAGGCCGGCGTGATGCGCCGCAGGGCCCGGATCTCGTCCAGGTCGGCCAGCACATCTCCGGCGCGCTGATAGCGATCGGTCACCTCGGGCGACAACGTCTTCATCACGACGTCGTTGAGTGTTCTGGGGATGGCGGTGTTCAGCAACCGCGGTGGTCGCACCAGTTCACCGCGCCGCAGCTTCTCGAGATCGCTGGGCGCCGGTGTGTCGTAGGGCAGGACACCGGTCAGCATCTGGTAGACGGTAATACCGAGCGAATACAGATCGGACGCGAAGACCGCTTCACCGCGGAATTGCTCCGGCGCCATGTAGGGTGGGCTGCCGATGATCGTCGTGCCGTGCGCCGCGATTTCGAGAAAGCGCGACGTGCCGAAGTCGGCGACTTTCAACGTTCCTGACTCGGACACCAGCACGTTGGCCGGCCGGAGATCCCGATGGATGACGCTGTGCGCGTGCGCGTGCTCCACCGCCCGCGTGATCTGGATCGCATAGTCGATCGCCTGATCGATCTCGAGTCGACCGCCGGTCGCGATGACCGTCTCGAGGGTCTCGCCCGGGACGTACTCCATGACGATGAAGAAGATGTTGTCCTGCTTCTCCGCCGTCGTGATCGAGACGATGTTGGGATGGTCGAGTGCGGCCAGCAGGCGCGGTTCCCGCAGCAGTTCGCTGAAGTTCAGATTCTGGCGGTGCGGGACCTTGAGGGCGACCTTCTTGTTGATCCAGGTGTCTTCGGCCAGATAGACGGTTCCGAATCCGCCGCTACCCAGCGCTGACAGGATCTTGTATTTCCCGAGCCTGTTGTCGGCGAACACCATGAAGGGCGGAAGTATAGCCTACTCAGAGGACTGCTCTCAGCAGTCAGCAGTCAGAAGTCGGAAGTCAGAAGGCAGGAGGAAGCTGGGGGGCTGCGGTGGAATGTGCGTCAGATAAGCAGTGCGGTCCACCTCTGTTCCCGTGCGGAGCGATCTACAGCAGGTGGCCGGAAAGCCGGCACCCGGTTCGGTGCTCAGAGGCGCCTGGTCTTGCAGGCGCCGTCCTTCACGCAGAGGTTCGCGACGCCTGGCGGTCTTCTTCTGCCTGCTGCCTTCTGACTTTTGCCTTCTCTCTCTATAATCCGGCGATGCCATCGCGGTTCTACGCGCCGGGCCTGGCGGGGCCGGATGTGCCGGTCGAGTTGCCGGACGACGAGGCCCAACACCTGACGCGGGTTCTGCGATTGGGGGCCGGCGACACGGTCTCGGTGTTCGACGGGCGGGGTGTCGAGTATCTGGCTCGTGTCGAGCAGGTGTCGCCGGGACCGGTCATCGTGCGACCCTATCAGTCCGTCGTGCCCCCGCCCGAGCCGGCGGTGGCGCTGATTGTGGCGCAGGCGCTGCTGAAGGGACGCAAGTTCGATGACGTCGTACGCGACGTGACCATGGTCGGCGCCATCGCGGTGCAGCCGTTGCTGACCGCGCGGACCGAGGCCCGGGCACGCGACACCGACCGGTGGATCAGGATCGCCGTCGCCTCGGCGAAGCAGTGTCGGCGGGCCGTCGTACCCGAGGTCAGAGCGCCAGGGTCGTTTCGATCCCTGCTCGATGACGACCGGTCGCATCTACGGCTGTTGCTGGTCGCGCCGGGAACGGCCGGGGCGACCGGCGCAGCACCGCTGTTGCAGGACCATCCTCGGCCAGCCACCGCGACCCTCGCGGTCGGTCCGGAAGGTGGCTGGAGCACGGAGGAGGTAGCCGCCGCCACGGCGGCGGGGTTCGTGCCGGTCACGCTCGGCCGGCGGACGCTGCGCGCCGACGCAGTCGTCGTCTGCGCCGTGTCGGTGCTGCAGTACATCTGGGGAGACCTCTGACAGGCGGGCGACCCGGGGAACGGGGGCGCTCGATATCGAGCCCAGGCCCCCAGCCACGATCGTCAGCCCGTGGGGGAGGATCCACGCGCACACCTGTCGCGCCGTCCTGCCGAGCGCCATGCGGATGCCACACGCCCGCCGTCGTGAGGTCCGGTCAGCATTAGTTCGCATGTTGTGGGCATGGAGGCGTCCGGCTGGCAAGACGCGAGGAGGGAGCATCCCGGCGGTCTTCGACCGAGGCACAACGCCGGCAGGACGGATGCAGCGCCGGCCGAACGCAGCGGAACTTTCACCACGGGCCGCTAGACGGAATGGATCGGCGCCCAGAAATGTGACGTTACTCCTGTTCGGGCTCACTCACCCGTCAACTTGACAATGCCCGTCGTCGAGATCACGATCGACCTCTCGTTCGTCGAGCGCGACCGATCGCCAAGCCGGTCAACACTCGATACGGTGCGACGATGAACTCCCTTCGGCCCGGCCAGCAGCTCCTCCATTACCAGGTCGTCGAGAAGATCGGCGCAGGCGGGATGGGCGAGGTCTTCAAGGCGGTGGACTCGAAGCTGGGCCGAGCGGTGGCCATCAAGATCCTCCCGGCCGACCTGGGCCAGGACCGCACCGCGCGCCGGCGCTTCCTCCAGGAAGCCCGAGCCGCATCCGCGCTCAACCATCCGGGCATCGTGACGGTCCACGCGATCGAGACCGCGGACGACATCGTTTTCATCGTGATGGAGTTACTGGCCGGCACCAGCGTGCACGAGAAGATCGCGGATGGACCGGTCGCGCGCTCCGAGGTGCTGGAGCTCGGTATCCAGATGGTCGACGCGTTGGCGACGGCCCATGCCGCCGGTATCGTGCATCGGGATGTCAAACCGGCCAACATCATGGTCTTGCCGAACGGCCACGACAAGGTGCTCGACTTCGGTTTGGCGAAGCCGACCCCGGTCAGGGCATCGCCAGCGTCCACGACGATGGGGCTGACGGAACCTGGAGTCCGGGTCGGCACGCTCTCCTACATGTCTCCAGAACAGACGCGTGGCGAGTCGCTTGACGGGCGCAGTGACACGTTCTCGCTTGGGTGTGTGCTGTACGAGGCCGCCAGCGGTACACGCGCGTTCGACGGCCCAAGCGCGCTGTCCATCATGCACGCGATCGCGACGGTGAACCCGCCGCCGCGCTCCGTCTCTTACAGCGTGTCGTGACAGGTGCGGCCCAGAGTGGGGTCGCGACCCAGGTCCAGGTTGCATCTGAGCCCTGGCACATCGTGGGTCGGGAGGGGGAACTACGACAGCTCGACGATGCCCTCACGCAGGCGATCGCGACATGCGGGTGCACGCTCCTGGTCACCGACGAACCCGGGATCGGCAAGACGACGCTGGTGGATGAATTCATACTCCGCGCCAGGCGTCGCCCAGAGGCACTTCTCGTCGTCCGCGGGCGATGCGTCGAGCAGTACGGGGCCGGGGAGACCTACCTGCCGTTCCTCGACGCGCTCGGCTCGCTGTTGTCGGGAACGGGTGGCGCCCGGGTGGCCACCGTCCTCCGGAGTCATGCGCCGATGTGGTGCCTTCAGCTTCCGGCGGCCTTCGGATCCAGCGACACGCGCACCCAGCTCCAGCAGGAGACGATCGGCGCGACCAAGGACCGGATGCTGCGGGAGCTGGGCGACGCCCTCACCGAGCTCACCGCGAGCGTGGCCATCGTGCTCGTCCTCGAAGACCTGCACTGGGCCGACACACCCAGCATCGACCTGCTCCGGTATCTCTGCCAGCGGGTCGGAGACCAGCGGTTGCTCATTGTTGGCACGCTCCGACCGGAAGACGTCGAGCACCGAGACCATCCGTTGCAGGGATACCGTCACGAGCTGGTCGGACGCGACCGGTGTGAAGAGCTCGCGCTGCCGATGTTCGCGCGTCAACATGTCGAGAGCTACCTCAACGCGCGGTTCGCACCCAATGACTTCGCGAACGAGCTGACCAGCCTGATCCAGCGCAAGACGGATGGGCATCCGCTGTTCGCCACGCTGCTCATCCAGTGGTTGCTGGAGCGTGGACACATCGTCCGGTCGTCCGACGGGTGGACGCTTCCACACGCGGTCACCGACGAGCATGTCGAGGCCCCGCAGGGCGTACGCAGCATCATCCGGACGAAACTGGAGGCGCTCGATGACGACGACCAGCGTGCGCTCCAGTACGCCAGTGTCGAAGGCGAGGAGTTTCAGTCGAGTGTGCTGGCCCACCTCATGGACGTCGACGACGTCGAGCTCGAAGAGCGGCTCGCCCGTCTCGACAAAGTGCATCGGTTGATCAAGACCGTGGCGGAAGAGGAGCTGCCCGATGGCACGCTGACCACACGCTACCGCTTCAGTCATGCGCTCTACCGGGATGTGCTCTACGGTGATGTCGTCCGCCAGCGCCGGGTGCGGCTGCACCGGCAGATCGGGCAGCGACTCCTGGATCACTACCGGGACCAGGCGTCGCGGATCGCGGCGCCGCTTGCCGTGCACTTCGAGCGTGGCCGGGATTTCGTGCGGGCTGTCGACTATCTCATTCAGGCTGGCGACAATGCGACCCACGCCTATGCCAACGTGGAGGTTGAAGCGCTGTACAGCCGCGCGTTGTCACTGGTGGATCGTCTTGGAACGGAGGTGCAGGCAAAGACAGAGGTCACCATCCGCGAGAAGCGGGGTGCAACCAGGCTCGCACTGAGTCGATTCTCCGAAGCCGTAGACGACTCCACCCAGATGGTCGACGTGGCCCGCGCGCTCGATGACCCGGCCGCGGAGTTTGCCGGGTTGAGATCCCTCACGCTGGCGCTCTTTTATTCGCATCGGCTCGACGAGACCGCTGACCGCGCGGCGCAGGCGCTCGCGGTGGCGGAACGCTCTGGCAGTGCCGAATGGCAGGCCGATGTCATGAACCTGGTCGGCCTCAAACAGCTCTGTTACGGCGAGCTCAAGGACGCGAAGCAGAGCTTGGACCGCGCTATCGCGCTGGCCCGGTCGGTCGAACATCGGTCGGCCTTGGGCCCGGCGTTGACCTGGAGGGGCGCACTGCACTATTGGCAGAGCGACTACGCGGCGGCTGACGACATGCTGATCGAGGCGGTGCAGCTGCTCGTAGATCTCCGTGACGGGTTTGACCTCCCGGCATCTTTTGTTCTGTCAGGGACTGGTTCTCGGGAATCAGGGGCGGGTCTCGGAATCGCTGGCCGTGCTGAACGAGGCGATCACGATGGCTCAACGAAACGGCGACGCGTTCTGGTGGCCCAGGCTGCCCAATTGTATCGGGTGGATCTATCGTGAGCTGCAGGACTTCGAGCGAGCTGCCGACTACGACCAAGAGGGCCTGGACGTCGGGAGGAGGCACGCAGTGCTCGAGGCGCAGGCCAACTCGCTCATCAATCTTGGTGTCGACTACACGCACGTTGGACGGCATGGCCACGTGCTTCCGGTCTTTCGTGAGGTCGAAGACATCTTTGCCCGCGACGCATGGTTCCGGTGGCGCTACAACATCCGGCTGCAGGCCGGCTTCGCCGAGCACTGGTTGACAGAGGGTGACGCTGACAAGGCGGAGACATTCGCACACCGCCTGCGCGACACCGCGACGGAGTACGAAGCGTGGAAATACGTCGCGCTGGCCGACAGCGTGCTCGCCAGGAGTGCGATCACCCGCGGGAACCTCCGCGAGGGTGTGACCTTGATGGAGACGGCACTGGCGCAGCTGCGCCAGCACCCCTGCCCGATCGTGACGTGGAAGATCGAGTCGGCGCTTGGGCACGCCCAGCGAGACCTCGGCGACCACGACCAGGCGACCGCGGCATGTGACCGCGCGGCAGTCATCGTCCGCGAGATTGCCGGGCAGGTCGAGGACGAGGGCCTCCAGGCGACGTACCTGAACTCGACAGCGGTGCGCGACGTCTTCGCGCCGCCCGACCGGGCCACCTAGCGGCCCCGGACCATCATCATTGCTACCTTCACACACGAACTCAGCCACGACGGGCACGTGGTCGGCCGCCTTCGCCCGCCGAGCGCCGTGGACGCCGGAGGGATGCTCGACCACCTGACCGTCACGATGCGCGATGGAGTGTCCGCGTATCACCTCCCCGCATCGGTCCCAGCATCGGTCCCCGCATCGGTGAGTCTGTGTGACCAGGGCAACGCTCGACACACGTAGACCGAACCGGATGTCGTGTTGGATCGGGCGCTGGCGTCAGGGCCGTTGCCCTGTCCTCCACACCATCCCTACCCACTCATCCTCGACGGCCCTCCAGACCCGGTGAGCACCCGCTTGATATGCGCGTACGACCGCCTGTTCTTCCTCGGCCAGGATGCCGCCGAGCACCATGTGTCCACCCGGCTCGACCAGCGTCGTGATGACCGGCGCCAAGCTGATCAGGACGGCGCCCGTGAGGTTGGCGACGATGACCGCGACGGCGTCTGGTCGTGG
>SMUX01315107.1_pt1 | contig 10539 bp, 7 predicted proteins | sample 2456431 | NCBI WGS metagenome assembly SMUX01 (sample SAMN11095930, study PRJNA526329) | marine sediment metagenome | biome: Marine sediment; feature: Surficial sediment; material: Deep marine sediment; isolation source: Hadal surficial sediment | place: Pacific Ocean | collected 2014-11 | depth 0-1... | reverse complement strand
CTGACTACCAGGTTGACCAGCCAGTCGTATCGCCTGAAGTTATCGACGCTCAGGTAGAACTGTCCATTATTACCCGCTCCGTCCGCGACAAACGCTTCCGATAGTCTGCCAACGGGCCGGATTTTTTCTGCCACATGACTGCGAGTCAGGTTGTCCACGGTCGCCACGAATTTATCGATTAGTGCTTCGTTCACGAGCACGTGTCCAATGTCGGGGCCGAAGCTGTCGACAAGCGCCAGCAGGAAGTAACTGTCACTGTCATCAAGTGGCGGCAACGGCACCAGTTTGCGGTCGAATGACGCCGACGGACCAGATGGTGCTATCGGATGTAGCGGACCCCGTTTGGACGGTATCTCTTCAGCAACAGGCTCGGGTTGAATGACAATGGGGTCGTCGACCTGAGGAAGGATGTCGTCCCGGAAATACCAAAACGCGCCAGCCAGGCCGGCAGCCAGCACGATCAGAACCAGCAGTTTAACGTCGGGATCATCCACGAAGATTACTCTACCTCATTTCGTTGGGAGGGCTGGGCACAGCCAGCGGTCCATTGATTCGAATCTGACATCAGTGCGAAACTCGACGCCGCCTGATCTCGGTCACGAAACCATCGCTGGATGTCAGCGTCACTCCGCCCTCAAGAAAAAACAAGAATTCATCGACGCCATACGGCTCGTTGATTTCCGCTCGGGTCTTGCCGGACCTGTACATTCCGGACGCAAACTTGCCGTCGCTGCCCAATAGCGTCGTCACGTCCAGCGTAATATGACCGTCGTCGTGAGTTGTCTCGAACATATCTTCACGGTCAAATATTTGGCCGGCGGCATCAGACTTGCTGATTTTCGCCGGGTGTACGGCCCCGTTCTCGTGCTGAGCTGCAATGGCGGCCGCAAAAACGCCTATCATTGTCAGTACAACGGCAGTTTCGAGTTTGCTCTTCATGGTGGTGCCCCTTTTTCTTATATTTTTAGTTGTTCATTCACGGCTCTGTCGGCTGCATCGATGGCACCATTGACGTAGGCATAGGCACTGGCGTCCGAATTCGCGATGGATATTCGTCCGATCTGCTTCCGCGCGACCAGGTGCGGCCCTTTCTCAGGCCCAAATGACGGGTCATCGAACAACTCGTTATATTCATACGCATAACCATGTGGCCAGCGATTCGCCGTGATGCCCGCAATATCCCGGCCCGGATCGAATCCACTGCCTGACAAGGCGCCACCTAGCTGTGCAATGATCTTGTCCTCAATATCATCGAAACTCATCTCGTAAAGATCGCGCCGGCCTTGTTTGTGTTGCTCAATGTTGCTCAATCCCTGATCCGGCACGGCCGGACACCAGGTGCCATGCAAGACGGTTGGCTGATCTGATCTGCTGGTGTAGTCATACCCACCCATGCTGACCGGGAAGTCCATACCGAACGAGTGCATCAAAGCGGGCTGTGCACAGCCAACCGAATGAATACCGAGGATTTCCCACGCCCTCCAGTTCCGGACCGCGATGCTGATATAGACCAGCGGCACTTTGGTCGCATAGTTGATGGCTTCAATCTGATCGTCTGGCAGTTCCGGGCAGATATGTGGCAGCAGCGAGTGGTAACCCGCGAAAATCGCATGCCGGCCTCGAACCCGATGTACCTTGCCGCTCGACACGTAGGTGACGTCGACTGAAGAGCCGTCAGCGGTGTTCTGCAAATTGACGGCTGTGCTGTTCAGACGAACTCGCACGTTCGATCCGGGCACGTCGAGCAAACTGTAATCAACACGTGACTGAACCAGATCTTCCATCGTCTTACCTGGAACCGCCTCGGGAAGTAATGCACGCACAAGCGATCTCGCGACACCAGCATTGCCGTCCGGAAAATGAAAAATGTAGGGTTCCTGGCGATTGTCCCTCCAGCCAAGATCAGCATCAGTCAGTCCAAGATGCCCCATTCCCGGATTGCCCCAGCGAAAGCCCTCGAGTGCCGAGCAGGTATCCCAGCCGACGCCCCAGATCCCGCGCGGCCGATCTCGATATATGTCAGTGACTTCCTTCGGTGCATCCGTGTATTGGGCAATGAAATCGGTATAGCTGATGTTTCTCAGGAGATTGAGTTTTTCGTTTCTGCTCCTGCCGGCGAGGTAGTCTTTCTCGCTGGTCATCAATTGAATCAAAGCAGTTTTCGCGCCGTCGGAGATCGGGTACGTCGAGACATCCGCCGCCAGGTTACTGAAATTCTTGCCATGCTCCCAGCCGCGGAAAATATTTGGGCAGAGGACGTCCTTTCCGTACTGGTCGCTGCCAAAAAACAGACCGCTACCAAGATTCCGCGAACTGAAAAATTCCTGATCGAAGTATTCATAAAAAGGATCGGTGTCAATGCCGATATCATTGAGGATTTTCGCCGATACCGGCGAATAAGATGCCGGCGAGTCAAGTGATTGACTGCCTCCATAACAAAGCAACAGCTGCCCATCGACTGTAAATTCATTGCGCTTGGCATGACCGCCGAAATCATCATGGTTGTCGAGTATCAGGATTTTTCTGTCGCCGCCTGCTCGCTGTTGATATAGAAGCGCCGCGGAAAGCCCGGAGATTCCGCCGCCGGCAATGACGAGGTCATAGTCGTCGTCGGTCTGTTCTTTCGGCGTTGCAAATCGAGTTCCGCCCCAGGAAACGGCGTGCGCGATTTCAAAAGAACCGACATGGCTGCCTCGCAGACCGGTCAAAGCCGGCGGGTAGTACGCAGTCGTTTTTGCCAACAACTCGAATGGCGACAGGTAACTGCCAGCGGCGACTGTCAGCGCCACGCCATTCAAAAAGTCGCGCCGGGAGATATTTTCATTCTTCGTCATGATCGCTCTAAACGCCAAGGTAACCTAGCGAGATGCAAATTACATCCAAACGACATGGCATTACAGAATGGGCTCCAATGGCAGCAGTCGATTCAGCCAGGTCTTAAATCGCTTGCCACGACTAACGACGAAATCCGGGTTGAAGTCTGTCGTCGTCTGCCAGCTATTACCCGGAGTCATGTCGCGCTCAATACTTTCGGTTACCTGGCGTGCCAGTTCACGGCTCTCAACCAGCACGCCGACTTCGGTGTTCAGATTCGCCGACCTGGGGTCGAGATTGAATGTTCCTATGAATACAATTTTATTATCGATCACCATGCTCTTGGCGTGTATTGCAAATACCGGGTCGTTGTCCGCAATGCGCGGATAGCGATCGATCAACTGCTCGCGAATATTCGGTTTGGCCATAAATTCAAATAACTCAACGCCGGCGCGCAGCAGTTCCTTGCGCTGCCCCTGGTAGCCACTGAATGCCTGAATATTGTCCGTTGAAGCGAGTGAGTTAGTTGATATCCGGATGCGGACGCCGTTGTCGACCAGCTCTTTGAAAAGTTCGATTCCGCCATCCGGCATGATCAGGTAGGGGGACTGAATAAGAACCGATTCCTTCGCATTCTTTACAGCGTTGAGCAACTGATCCGTAGATTCGCCGCCACCACCAAGGCCGGAATCTCCGGCGTTCTTGCCGGGCACATCACTTAGAAACGTGACGTCTTCCCATATCATCGCGTGCAACAGGCCGGGAAAATACTGAGTTGTCGCGCCGATCGCCGCTCGAACCTCAGGTTCGAAATTTTCAGGGTCGTTGGCGTATGCATGCAGTTCCAGAGATCGTCGCCTCACGTCGGCACGCGATATACGCGCAAGCTCGTCTGCAAGAATGCTCTCGACTGGAACAGATAAATCGCTGGTCCAGAACTCTTCGAAATTTTCTCCCATAGCGGATACGGCACGCCCCAGCAAGAGAACGTCACGATCGCGGAAATTGTATTCCTGATCGTAGTCGAAGTACTCATCGGCCATGTTGCGGCCACCGGTTATCCCGGCAACACCATCGAAAATTGCTGTCTTGTCGTGCATGCGTTGGTTGATTGCACGAAACCCTGTGACGGCGTTCTTCAGGCGTCGCCAAAATCCGGTGCCGACAGAAACATTTGGATTGTAGATCCGGATTTGCACATTCGGATGCGCCGATAATAATAGCAACGTTCGGTCCTGTGCGTCGATCAGAAAATCGTCCACGAGAACCCGAACTTTTACGCCGCGCTCGGCGGCGTTCAATAATTGTTCGGCAGCAAGAATGCCGATGTTATCGGTACTCCAGATGAAGTACTGAATGTCGATTGATTGTGTGGCATGTTGTGCGAGCCACGCGCGACCAATAAGTGCTTCTTCGCCTTTCTCGAGAACGTAAACGCCGGTCTTGGATGACATTCGTGCTGCGCAGTAGTCGCAGTTCTCGTCTATCCATGTCGAGATTGACTGCGCCTGCGCAGCAACAGTCGAAATCAAAATAATCGGGATTACGAGAAGCCGTCGATAATTGATCAAGATTGCACCTCGGGCCAGCTGTGTTACTGCAGATCGATCGGTTCGTCCGCTCGAACAAACAACAGCAGTATCGCGCCGACAACAGCGAATCCGGCGCCAGATGCGAGTGCAACATCCCAACCGACCGTGTGCGCAAACCACGGTACAATCAGGGCGTTTATCACGCCCATCAAATTTGCACCTGTATTCAATACGCCGCCCGCGGCGCCGGCCAATTGACTGCCAACGGCAATACTCGTGGCCCAGTAGCTTCCTTCGGTCAACTGATTGAAGAAAAAGCACAGAGCGAGCATCGTTACCGCGATCGTCGGGTTAGACTGAAATGCGCCGCCAACCAGCAATGCCGCGGACGCAAGCAGGCCGACAATGATCGGCCAGCGGCAACCCCAGCGAAGGCCGACTCTCTTGCAGAGCCAATCGCAAAGCCAGCCGCCGAGCGCCGCACCTGCGGCACCGGCCATCCACTGCGTTGAAGTCACAAAGCCTGCTTCGTGAGCGGTAAACTCCCGCACCTCGACCAGATAGTAGAAAAACCAGTTGAATACCTCGAAGAACGTGAAGTTCATGCAGGCATAGCTGAGTGTCAGCAAGACGATGTTGCGGTTCTTCAGCACTCGTACCCAACCGGGTGGATTAATCGGCGCGATCGATGGGGGCGGTGCGTCCGATGAGATCAGGGTCAACTCGGCTTGATTAACTGATCGGTGCTCACGAGGATCATCGCGCGCGTACCACCACCAGAGTGCCGACACGATGAATCCTAAAGGTGACAAAATCAGGAACGACACGCGCCAGCCAAATTCGACAACCAGCCAGGCCAACACGGGAGCTACTGCTGCAAACCCCAGAGTCAAGGCGGTGCTGGAGAGACCCAATGGCAACGCATAGCCACCAACCGGAAACCAGCGACTGATAGCCGTGTTGAGAACAGGAAAAATCGGCGCATGCACCGCACCGACGAGAAAGCGCACGGCCATCAGTGAGCCGATGACGACGCCAACTGATGCCACATCGGGACCGGGTATCGCGACGGTCAGAATCATGAAGACGCTCCAGAGAGCCGCGATGATCGCGAGCGCCTTGCGTGACCCGACTTTGTCGCCGAATATGCCGCCCGGGAACTGAAATATTGCGTACCCGGCCGTGAAGGCGGCGAGCACCCAACCCCACTGAATCTCGCTAAGGCCGAGATCCTCAATCATCGTGGGCGCGGCTATCGAAACGTTGGAGCGCAGCACGTATGAGATAAAGCTGGCTAGCGCGAGTGCCAGAAAAACGAGCCAGCGTACGTTGGTCGGCCTTTGTGCCATATTAAATTCCCCCGGCGCCCAGTATACGTGATCCTGCTTAGTCGAAGAGTGGCCGCATTCGGGCAATTCCTTCGCGGATATCTTCTGCGTTGTAGTGAGCGAAACTCAGGCGAAGACAGTTGCCAAGTTGCCCTTTACTGGAAAACACGTCACCGGACTGAAACCCTGTTTCGAGTTTGCGTGCTTTTTCGCGCAACGGCGACGTGCTTACGGAGTCGTCGAATCGCATCCAGAAAAAGTAACCGCCCTCCGGGCGTGCCCACGCCGCCAGGCCATCAAAATGTGTGTGCAGCGCCTCATCCATTGCCTCGACTCTGCCGCGATACGCGCCTCGCAGTTTCGCCAGATGTGAGACGAGCAATCCTTCGTCAATTGCATGCCGGACGATATGCGAGCTGATGTGATTGATGCTGCCACCACTGTTGATGAAGCCGCTGGCCATTAGCCTGTTTCGCAGTTCACTGGATGTTTGAATCCAGCCAAGGCGCATGCCGGGTGCCAGTATTTTTGAAAACGAACCAAGTGACACGACGCGGTTACTCGCGGTCATCGTGCCGTAGGCAGGGGGAGGTGCGTCATAGTAATAGAGAAGCTGATAGACCTCGTCGGCTAGGATCAGAAAATCGTGCTTCTTCGCCAGCTCGACAACCTGCTGTCGCCGCGCTTCGCTCGTACATTGTCCACCGGGATTGTGGTAGCTCGGAATTGTGTACAAGAATGCCGGCTCGTGAGCTGTCAGTTCATGCCGCAACGCGTCAATACGAATCCCGTCATCATCGACGGGGACGCCAACTAACTTCAGGCCGTGATCGCGAAATATTTGAAACGCCAGGAAATAACTGGGCTCTTCGACGAAAACAGTATCGCCGGGGTTGGCAAATACGACCGAGGCCAGATCCAGCGCCTGCGAATTGCCCCCGGTGACAAACAGTTCGTCCGCTGTTGCTGCAGATCCGTAACCCTCAGTAAGAAATCCTGCGAGGGACCGGAGAAATCGTTCATCGCCCTGCATGACGCCGTAATTAAGCTCGAAGGGTTGTGCGTTGTCGAAAAAGGATTCACTGGCTTGACGCACGAGATCAACCGGTAACAGATCTGCGGATGGCTGACCAATGCCGAGATTAATCGTCCCGGGCGGAGGCGCGCCATCAAATGTAACCGTTCCAGCCATAACAAATCCCTCTCAACTTTTCGCTTGATGAATATATCTTTTGACGCCAGAGTGTTCACCGTCGAGAAAGTGACGAATATTACTCGCCGATATTCTTCGGTTTTCCTGTATCGACGTGTCCGAATAGAACGCCACGTGTGGCGTAAGAATGACATTGTCTCGACCGACCAGCGGTGACGTACCAAGGTCCGGAGATTCATCGTCCAAGACATCCAGACCCGCTCCCGAGATCAGTTCCGTGTCCAGCGCCACGACCAGCGCTGCTTCATCTATCAGTCCGCCGCGAGCGCAATTAATCAATATTGGCTTTTTGCTCATACGCCGAAATGCGCTCGTGTCGAGCAAGTGCTGGTTGTCCGCTGACAGGCTGCAGTGCAGGCTGATAATGTCCGACTCAGCAAGTAGTGTCGGTAAGTCGCAGAGCGTGACTCCCAATGCGGATGCCGCCTCCGAATCCGCGTAAGGGTCGTGGGCAATCGTTGTCAATCCGAACCCGCGCCCACGCCGGGCGACGGCTTGACCAATCCTGCCGAAGCCAATTATGCCAAGCGTCATGTTTCGTAGTCGGGCTAGTCCCGACAATGAATCGAATTGCCATCGATGTTGATGTTGCACCTGATCGTGGTATTCAGGCAGCCGTCGGCACAGCGCGAGCATCAGAAGAATCGAATGGTCTGCCACTTCGTCAGTGCAGTATTCATCGACGGCGCAGACACTGATCTTGCAGTCGGCAGCGGCGCTGATATCCACACAGTCGTAACCGGTTGCTGAGACCGAAACCAGCTTGCATTGTTGCAGTTGCTCTAAGACCGACCGGGTCAGCGGGGCGTAGTCGGTGAGAATGACATCGGCATCCTGGCATACGGAGATGAGATCGCCGTTACAGCCGTCGTAAGTGTGATGCACCAGCTCCACGTCGGCGCCGAGGATGTCGCGCTCAATGTTCAGGTTTCGATCGGCGCTAACCGTGACTTCGGCGACGACAACTTTGGTCATTTTTGCGCGCCGGAGAAGTAGCTGATAGCGGCGAAAACGGCGAGCGAAACCATCAGGCCAGGCCATAGTGGATCGACAGCAAAGAGTGGTGCGAGCTCAATCGCCGATGCGGCGTACCAAAGGACAACCGTAGTCAGCGACAATGTGATGCTCCAGAACGCAGCCGGCTTACTGACTGTCTTCGATACCACCAATGCGATCGTCGGTACGAACAAAGCAGCGGAGTTAATCGTGAACGCGACCAGCAAAATGCTGATGATGTCCTGCATCTGCCATGCCATTACCGTGGCCGCAGCACCAACGACTACCGCCAGCCCAATACTGATCCGGAACATCTTTTGCGGCGCAACGTCCGGATTAATGAAGCGTTGATAGATGTCACGACTGCCATTAGCCGATGCGGTCAAAATGCAGATATCAGCAGTAGACATCAGCGCCGCAAGGATGCCGACCAGCATCAGGCCTTTGAGGCCGACAGGGAACGTGTCCAATACCAATCTGGACAGAATATTGCTGCTATTCTCGAGATCGGGGTATAGAAGGGCTGCCGTCATACCGAGCCACACAGCGCCAACGGCCAGAGGCAATAGAAACATCGCCGCCCAGAGTGTGCCGCGCCGGGCGACTCGCTCATTCTTCGCGGCAAACATTCTGGTAAAGCTGTCCATCCCTACGAAAAAGCTCATGGGTATCGATACGCCGAGCGCGAGCATGGTTGAAACGCCCCAGCCGGTCGGGTTGAAGTGGCTGGCCGGTAGCTGCGTGGTCAGCGCCTCCCAAGTGCCGCCACTGGAAATGGCAACCGGTATGCCAACGATGACGACGCCGACAAACAACAACACAAGCTGCACCCAATCGGTGTAGGTGATTGCGAGAAAGCCACCGGTTGCCGTGTAGACGACGATAATTCCACTGGCCAGCAGCAGCGATAGTGAATAGTCCCAGCCGAGCAGAGTGCTCAGGATGGCGCCTGCCGCAGCAAGCTGACCCGCGGCAAATCCGACAAAAGCCAATACCGTCGTTATTGTTGCAACGATTCTTGTACGGCTGTCGTAGCGCGACTCCATGAGGTCCGGATAGGTAAGAAGTTGCCCGTCTTCACCCCAACGTTTGACGCGAGCAGCAAAGAATAAGCCGAACAGCAGGCAGCCGATCGCCATACATATGGTGTACCAACCGCCCGAGATTCCAACCTCGTAAGCCTTGGCGGTCCCACCGACAATAGCAGCGCCTCCGACCCAACTCGCCATCCAGAGACATGCGATCGAAAAAGTACCGAGCGTGCCCCCGGCAATAAAATAATCTTTAACGCTGTTTTGTTTTCGACTTGCATACAGACCGATGGCAACCATGAGTGCCAGGTAAGCAAAAATTATGCTGGTGTCGATCGTGCTAAGCATATCGGTCGGTAGTATGCCAGAAGGAAACGAGCTGCAAGCGGCGTTTTGGATAATCGCTTTGGTTCGACTGGCCTGCTATGTTGCAACATGAAATTGCGGCGGGTGCCAAGAACGAGAGGTACGCAATAATGTCGACAGTTCGTCGTTGGGTAATCATGACCGTCCTGAGTTTTTCGGGCGGTATCATTTTCCTTCTGCCGTTCTTACAGGAGGTGTACTACATACCGCTTGCCGACGCGCTAAACCTTAACAACACCGAGGTCGGCTCCTTGATGAGCGTATTCGGTGTAACAGCGATGCTGTCCTATTTTCCAGGCGGTTGGCTGGCCGATCGCGTATCGCCGCGAAAGCTTATTACTATTTCGCTGCTAACGACCGGCGCATCCGGCCTGTATTTTGCGACTTTTCCGAGTTACCGGATCAGCCTGGCGATTCATGCCCTTTGGGGCATCACCGTTACATTTCTTTTCTGGGGAGCGATGATACGCGTCACTCGAAACTGGGCGCCCGCAAGCGAGCAGGGAAAAGCGTTCGGCTTCCTCGAGACCGGCCGGGGCCTCGCAGAGGTCTTGAGTGCAATGGCGCTTCTGGCTGTCTTTGGTTTAATGGGGAGCGGCAACTTCGCTCTTTCGATGGTGATAACACAAGGCTCCGCACTCACCATTTTGCTCGGTGTTATCGCCTGGTTCAGTTTGGAAGACAGCGTCGATGATGGGCAGGAGTCAGAACAGAAACCCAAGGTTGGTATCAAAGAGATTTTAAGTGTCCTGAAAATGCCAATAATTTGGTTGATAGCGGCCGTTATTTTCACGGGTTACTGCGCCTACTGGGGCACGTTCCGCTTCACGTCTTACGCATCAGACATTTTCATGTTAAGCGTAACTATTGGTGCAGCCATAAGCGTAGCCAAAATGTGGCTAAAGCCACTGGCGGCGCTTGTTGCCGGATTCGTCTCTGATAAACTGGGTATCGCGAAATCGATTTCTTTCTTGTTTGTTGTGTTGATAGTCAGTTTTAGTATTTTCGCGGTTCTGCCCGGAAAGCCGGAACTACTGCCGTTCATGTTGGCGAATGTAATACTTGCCTCACTCGCTGTTTTCGCAATGCGCGGCATTTACTTCGCCTTACTGGAAGAGGGTGGCGTGCCACTGGCGGTTACCGGCACGGCCGCAGGTATTATTTCAATGATCGGCTACACGCCGGACATATTCATGCCATTACTTGGCGGTATTCTCTTGGATACTTTTCCTGGGCCAGAGGGCTATCGCTATTTCTTT
>SMUX01230008.1_pt1 | contig 10542 bp, 6 predicted proteins | sample 2456431 | NCBI WGS metagenome assembly SMUX01 (sample SAMN11095930, study PRJNA526329) | marine sediment metagenome | biome: Marine sediment; feature: Surficial sediment; material: Deep marine sediment; isolation source: Hadal surficial sediment | place: Pacific Ocean | collected 2014-11 | depth 0-1... | reverse complement strand
GAGACGGGTTCAGGAATGCCAATGGCGTAGGCCATTTGCACTTCACATTTTTCGGCCAATTGGGCCGCAACAATATTTTTAGCAATATACCGGGCCATATACGAGGCTGATCGATCCACCTTGCTGGGGTCTTTCCCGGAAAACGCTCCTCCTCCATGGCTGCCAACGCCCCCATACGTGTCCACAATTATTTTCCGTCCGGTTAAACCCGTATCCCCCTTAGGACCCCCGACGACGAACCGTCCGGTTGGATTAATGTGTAACGTAACGGCTTTTGGGTTAAACAGTTTCTTGGGCATGACAGGGGCAATGACTTTTTCCAGAACATCTTTTGCAATTTTTTTGGAGGTGACCGTATCGCTGTGTTGTGTCGAAATGACAATGGTATCAATCCGAACCGGTTTTCCATTTTTATATTCGACTGTTACTTGGGATTTGCCATCTGGGCGTACCCAGGGCAAAATATTCTTTTTGCGCACTTCAGCTAAACGACGCGTGAGGCGGTGAGCTAGGATAATTGGCATGGGCATCAGTTCAGCCGTTTCATTCGAGGCATACCCAAACATGAGGCCCTGGTCGCCTGCTCCCCCTGTATTCACTCCCATGGCAATGTCTGGTGATTGAGAATCAATCGAGGTCAGGACTGAACAGGTGTCATAATCGTATCCCCATGTGGCATTGGAATAACCAACTCCCTTAATGGTTTCACGAATGATATCACGAATTTCAACATAGGCTGTAGTTGAAATTTCTCCTGCCACAAAGGCCAATCCAGTGGTGAGCAGCGTTTCACATGCCACTCGGCAGTTCTTATCCTTAGCCATAATGGCATCCAAAATACCATCAGAAATTTGGTCAGCAATTTTATCTGGATGTCCTTCTGTGACCGATTCCGACGTAAACAGATAACTGGTTTGTCTCATTGAATCTCCCTACCAATTTGATTGAGCCTCATGCTCCTCTCGAACCAAGACTCGAAGTGAATAATGCAAAAGCCAAAGCCCTTAATATACGTCAAAGTAAGGTCTTTTTGCAAAATTAAAACAACAACTGATGGGATTATAGGATACGCAGTAGAAACAAGGGAATGTTGTTGTCTCGGACAAAATGGGAAAAAACTTGAATAGGTCGTAGATGAATTTTAGGTCGTACGATCGCAGTTTTTAGTAAACAGACATGGTGTTTACTAAATTTAGTTTGGCGTACAGTCAATCTTCTCTTTTTTCGACCCAATTGTTACTTAGGGTAAAAATCCTATATTTAAACTAAATTTTTTCACTTAGGTAACTATGAAGGGGTTATAGGGTATGACCCTAAAAATTCTTAGTTAAAACCAGTTGAAATATCGATGATTTTCTCAATTGACTTCTGGGTGCTCACTGGTGGCTTTGGCTTGCATAACGGAAATTCATGGTGGTAAGATCCGCTGTTGTTTTACAGAGAAACATTCAGATGTATCGGCGAATTTTCTGGCGTTAAAGGCGAGCGGCGTGTTGTCGCTTTTTTCTTGGGAATTCCGACAAGGAGGCTCGTGAATGTATAAAACGATATATGTCCCGGTTGATAATTCAGACCATTCCAATATGGCTGTAGAATTGGGTGTGCAATTTGCCAAGGTGTTTGGCTCGAAAATCGTGAGCAGTCATGTGTATGCCGCTAAGATGCACGATAAACGATTTAAGCAAATGGAAGCCGGTCTCCCTGAAGAATATCATGATGAAAAGGAATTAGACAGGCAACGGCAAATCCATGATTCTCTTATTACCCGAGGACTTCAAATTATTACGGATTCTTATTTAGATTATGTGGATCAGAAATGTGCCGAAGCCAATATCCCTCTTGAGCGGCGTTCGTTGGAAGGCCGCAATTGGAAAGCTCTCGCCGAAGATATCACCACAAATGGCTATGAGCTGACTATTATGGGCGCGTTGGGGGTTGGAGCAGTTAAAGATTCGCTTATTGGCAGTAATACTGAACGCGTCATTCGACGAGTTCGAAATTCCGATATGTTCATTGTCAGAGATCTCAAACCCATGAATGGGGGAAAAATTGTGGTGGCCGTAGATGGCAGCCATTATTCTTTTGGAGGATTAAAAACGGCATTGGCTCTGGGTAAAGCGTTTAATAAACCTGTCGAAGCCATTTCCGCCTTTGACCCCTATTTCCACTATGCCGCCTTCCACAGTATTTCCGGTGTCTTGAATGAGGAAGCTGGGAAAGTCTTTCGGTTTAAAGAACAAGAAAAACTGCATGAAGAAATCATTGACAGCGGATTGGCAAAAATCTACCAATCACATCTCGATGTTTCCCGAGATGTAGCCCAGGACGAAGGGACTGACATCAAGACCACGTTACTGGATGGCAAGGCCTTTGAGAAGTTAATCCAATATGTTCGGAAAGAGCAGCCGTGGCTCCTCATCGTCGGGCGAATTGGTGTACATAGTGATGACGATATGGATATCGGCAGCAACGCCGAGAATCTCTTGCGTTCTGCTCCTTGCAACATCTCGATCTCCAATCGAAAGTTTGTGCCGCCCATTGATATCCAAGCGGAATACACTATTGCCTGGACAGAAGAAGCCCTACGACGCATGGAAAAAATTCCGGTCTTTGCCCGGGGAGTCGCGAAAACAGCCATTCATCGCTATGCCATCGAAAAAGGCCATACCATCATCAGTAATTCGATCGTTGATGATGCCGTGGGCGATATTCTCCCGGCAGGTGCCATGGATGCCATGAAAAGTCTTGGCGGAACCCTGGATGCTGCTGGCGTTGATCGCAACACCATGCAAGCAGATCCGCAAGTGGCGCAAGATTTAATGGGATCGACCTTGAGTGGCATGATGACCCAGATTGTCGAAGAAAAACCGGCTGTGGCTAATCCATTGAGCGCCGGGAATCAATCCTATATGGATCGGATGTCACGCGATTATTATGTGTGTGGAGGATGTGGCTATATTGGAAAAGGGTCCCAACCAGTCTTATGTCCGGTTTGTGGCCTGGACGGGGCACAATTTAAACAAGTGGATAAATCCATTTTTGAGGCGGCGGCTAAAGCGGAGGGAGGCCTGGAAACTGAAGTGGCTTACGACGATATCCCCATGCAATGGACCAAAGATGCCCGAGAAGCCATTCGTGCCGTTCCTGCAGGATTTCAGCGTCGTCGAGCGAAAGCCAAAATTGAAAAGTCTTCGAGAAAATTAGGAATGACCACCATCACGTTGGCGTATGCGGCCCCGATGATTCAAGAGGCGGCGGCTGAAGACTATACCCCAATATTTGCCAATAAAACGGCTGGGGAGGCCTCAACTATGGGTTCCGACTCCAAGAATGATCAAGCTCCTGAGCCCAATGGATCTGACCCGTACACCTGGGAACCTGATGCTGTTCAACGACTTGAACGGGCCCCGGCGGGTTTCATGCGAGACTGCACGAAAGCGTTAATCATTAAGCATGCCGAAAAAATTGGTACGACCACCATTACCCTCGACGTAGCCAACCAGGGCATTGAACAAGCCAAGGAAACCATGGAAGAAGCCATGAAAACGGGGAATGTGAAAGACATTGTCTCCCGGTTGACTGGTGCAGGGGCTTCTTCTGAAACCCAATCCGGAGCTGGTCACAATGGGTAAGGCCCTTCCGGTTCTCAATTCATTCGTCAATAGCTTATCGGCCCTAGGTTCCAATGCCATAACCAGCTTTGATTCCCCACGTCCTGCTGTCAAGGGGCCAGGCGATGGACGCACGGTTGACGATTTCAAACCCTACCTTGTGGCCCTAAATCTCACCAGTCGCTGTAATCTAAAATGTGCTCATTGTTACCTGGATGCGACAACCAAAATGAGTGGCGGGCATGATGAACTGACCACCGAAGAATGTTTTCGTTTGATCGATCAAATTGCCGAAGTTAATCGTGGGAGTCTGCTGGTGATTACGGGTGGGGAACCGTTGGTCCGCCCAGACATCTTGGATATTGCGCGTCACGCCGTGAAGCAACAGTTTATGGTGGTCTTTGGCACCAATGGGATGTTGATTGATGATGCAATGGCCCAGAAAATGGTGGAAATTGGTGTCATGGGCGTTGGCATTAGCATTGATTCACTTGATTCCAATAAACACAATGCCTTTCGTGGGTTACAGGGAGCGTGGGAAGGGGCTTTAGCGGGTATCGAAACATGCAAACGCAATGGGTTGCAGTTCCAAGTTCATTTCAGTGCCCAGCCCATGAACTATCAGGAATTACCGGCTGTCATCGATTGGTCTCACGATCTCGGTGCCAAAGTGCTGAATGTCTTTTTCATGGTTTGCACCGGACGCGGCGAGGAACTGACAGACATCACCCCTTCGCAATATGAAGAGGTGTTAGGATATCTCCTGGAATGTCAGGATAAATATCAAGACATGCTCGTGCGGGCACGGTGTGCGCCACATTTTAAACGAATGGCTTATGAAAAAGATCCGAATTCTCCGATCACGAAAGCCAAAGGATACATGGGTGGCGGATGTCTCGCTGGGACAAATTATGCGAGGATCACGCCCAATGGCGACATGACACCCTGTCCCTACATGCCCCTGTCTGCTGGGAATATTCGTGATACGAGTTTTGTCGATTTGTGGGAAAAGTCGGAGATTTTCGATTCCTTTCGGTATCCGCATTTAAAAGGTAAATGTGGCGAATGTGAATACAGTGAAATTTGCGGGGGCTGCCGAGCACGCCCTTACGTGGATCATGGAGATTGGATGGATGAAGACGAATGGTGTCTCTACACGCCCAAGGGCGGGGAGAAGATCCAGGTAGCCTTCAATATTCCAGAAGCCTCATCAATTGAATGGGATCAAGCTTCGGAAGAACGACTGAATCGTATCCCCTATTTTCTACGGGCCATGGTCAAAAAAGGTGTGGAACGGCATGCCGTGGAAGAGGGCATACCGGTCATAACCACTAATTTAATGGAGGAACTTCGCAAGCGACGGTTTGGCAACGAAAAACCGGTCTTTAAGTTCTAATGGAATCCCTTCTTGGGGTCCTCACCGACCTCAACCAAATAATTCCCATTTTAGTGCATTGGTTGCATCTCCTCTCAGCCGTGGTGTGGATCGGTGGTCTGGCATTTCTGGTCATGGCGGTGACTCCTGGGCTGAAAACCGCTGTGCCCAAAGAATTTATCAAACCCATATCCGAGGTATTCTACAAACAATATAAGCGTGTAGTCGGGATTTTGTTGGTGGTTATCCTCTTTACAGGCGGCGTGAACTTACATTACGTCAGTGAAGGTATGATTATGGCTACTGGAGAGGGTGTGGCGCATCATGCCAAATATCTTATCGTCTTTTTCATTAAACTGTTTTTGGTGCTTGGGATTCTGACAATTTTCCTCTACACCATCATGTTTAAAAACGAACCGACCGGCCATGAAGACCAAGAAGAGTTGGAAGAAATGGCCGTCGAGCCTGTGCCCTTCCAACAAGTAGCCCTCTGGATGGGTGTGTTTATCCTTTTATGTGCCGCGGCGTTGAAACATCTTCATACCTAACATAGGGGTTTCTCGGATACATACCAGCCGGAGACCAATCTTCCCCTCTGTACTCCCAACATTTCAATGCATACTAGTCCGAATCCTTAAAAATGAGCGACTCAGAAAGGAACAGGCAATGTCCTTCATAGCACGAAATACTGGCACGGTGCGGATTACGAAAACATGGGGGAAAAGGTGTGAATAAGGCTCGATGGGTGATCAGCCTCTTGAGCATTCTGATGTTCCTCGGTGGAGGTGGGGAAGCCTGGGCCAATACACCAGGGAATCTAGATGACCCGGAGACCGTCATTCGGCTGATTGTCAAGGCGAATGCCGAAATGGATTTAAAGACCCTCGAAACACACATGGGATCGGATGAGGATACCGTGGGTTACACCATAGGGGGTCGCAAATATATCGGGTGGAAGGACGTCAAGCAAGCCTTTGAAGAAGAGTTTTCTATGCTCAGCGGATTAACCATAGATATTCTCAACCTTAAGGTTTGGCAAAAGGGGGAGGTTGCCTGGTTTGCCATGGAAATTGATTATAACCGCGAAGTGCAAACGGCTGATGGGCTAGTCAAAAAAACCTGGCCATTGCGAGATACGGGAGTCTTGAATCGTCGCGAAGGTACGTGGATTCTGGTTAATTGGCATGAATCAATGCGGAAACCCATCATGCCATTGGCTGTAAAGCGAGAAGCCACGCCCACCGAAGCTGGAGTCAGTTCAGTCGAGATAGACCTCAGTGGGGAATGGGAGATTCAAGAAGAAGACAAAGCCTACCAAGTGACATTAGACGCCAATGGCAATGGTCCTTACACGTGGCAAGAAGGCCGGATTCAGACTGAAAAAGTAGAAGATCGGTTTTGGTCTGGAACTTGGCATCAAAAGGGCAATGATCGGGAAGGCGGCTTTGAAGTGCTCTTATCAGAAGACGGAAAAACTGCTGACGGGGTCTGGTGGTACTTGCGAGTTGGCACACAAAAAAATATCCCTCCACGCGAATGGGGCGGCACCTACAAAATCAAACGCTTGTCTCCTTAGCCTCACGAAGGCATGGGACTCCACAAACCTTAGTCCCCTGTAAGTAGAGGGCTGCTGTACCCTTTCCCTTTTTGAAATCCTGCCTGGGTTGTAAAAGGAATTTTGTTATGAACTACATATCTTGTAGTTCCCATACGAGAACTTGATGATATCCATCCATCAAGGCCACGGGTATAATGAAATATTTACTATAATCAGAAATTTTTCCAACATCCACTGGTAGTTTTTATGACGCGTTCTAGCCGTTCCTATTCACGACGTTCTCCAAAAACCAAGCCACTCCCTTTGGATTTTCTGGAAGAGGCGAGTGCCAAAGATCTGCTACCACATAAACCATTGGTGGCGATTGTTGGGCGACCGAATGTCGGCAAGTCGACTCTGTTCAACCGGATTGTGGGGCATCGTACTGCGATCGTGGATGATGTCTCTGGTGTCACACGAGATCGCAATACGGCCGAGTGCGAATATCAAAACCGCATGTTTACCTTAGTTGATACTGGTGGGTTGGATCTCAATGCCGAAGATGTAATCGTAGCGCAGATTAAGGATCAAACCCAAATGGCCATTGCCGAAGCCGACTTAGTGATTGCCGTGATGGATGGGCGTGTCGGATTATCGCCACTGGATTCCGAGCTGGCGGATCTCTTGCGTCCCCTTACCAAACCGGTCTTTCTGGCCGTCAATAAAATTGATACGCCAAAGTCTGAACCCCTCCTCGCAGATTTTTACCAGTTGGGCGTGAACGACATCTTTCCGATTTCTGCTGAAGGCGGGATGGGAGTAGATGATTTACTCGAAGCGCTCATGCCCTATCTGCCTCTTGCTCCAGACGAATCTGCGAAACTTGAAATTCCCCGCATTGCCGTCGTAGGACGCCCCAATGTCGGCAAGTCAACGCTGGTAAATGCCATTTTGGGAGAAAAGCGGCTCATTGTTAGCGACATCCCCGGTACCACACGCGATCCCATTGATTCACTCGTCACCCGCCAAGGGCAACGCTATATCTTTACCGATACGGCCGGGATCCGAAGACGAGGGCGTATTGATCGCGGGATTGAAGGCTATAGCGTGGTGCGGGCCATGCGGGCCTTGGGTCGATCCGACATCGCCGTCTTAGTGTTAGATGGCATCGAAGGCGTCACGGAACAAGACACCAAAATCGCAGGGTTGATCAATAAACAAGGACGTGGTTGTGTGATCATGGTCAACAAATGGGATTTAAGGGAAAATGATGCGGAAGCCCACCCGGCATACAATTTGGCCCTCTCACGGCGATTTCCGTTCTTTGCTCATGTCCCGGTACTGTTTGGAGCGGCGGTGCAATCGAAAACTCTCCCCAGCTTGTTCTCCAAAATTGATCGGGTGGTGGCGTATTTCGCTAAACGTATTCCCACACGCAAACTCAATCTGTTTTTGCAACAACTCCTCGAAAAAAATCCCCTTTCCTTGCGCCGTGGCAATCCCAAGAAATCCGTGTTCATCACGCAAGTGGCAACTAAGCCGCCCACGTTTGCCTTATTTGTAAAAGGTGCACAGAATATTCCCGCGGCGTATCTTCGGTATTTGGAAAATTCCATCCGCGCCGAATATGGCTTTGAGGGTATTCCGATAAAAATTTTATTGCGAGGGAAATGAAAAGGGAGAAGTAAGAGGTGGGGATGGAAAAGAAAATGGGGTGATCGCCGCAACGTGTTGGCGTACATCCGTTCCCTCGTCCACTTTCCATAGCGGTCCTCCTTGGAGAAATGTGAATTACATTCGACTTAAGGCCCGGAAGTATTCCACGAAGGCGTGCATGCCGCCTGAGGCTTGCCCCCAATCAAAGTATTCATTGGGCGCATGGTAGCCATGCTCGGGCAGACTCAATCCCATAAATAAAATAGGAACTTTCCAGGCACGTTGTAACGTGGCCACTGCTCCGATGGACCCCCCTTCTCTGACGAACACCGGACGACGACCAAAGCCTTGTTCGACCGCATCTTGTAGTGCTTCGGCATAGGGCCCTTCTGAAATACCGCGAAAGGGTTCCAGTGCCCCATCGTTGATCACTTCGATATCTGGATTGCGCTCTCGAAGGTGTTTTTTTAAGAGACGAAAGATCTTTTGGGGATTCTGGTTTGGCACTAACCGCATGCTGACTTTGAGTTCTCCCCAAGCGGGAACGATGGTCTTCACGCCAGGGCCCGTGTGTCCACCAGTTAAGCCGTGCACTTCAAACGTTGGCCAGGCCCAGATCCGTTTCAACAATTCTTTGGGGTCGGAGGTTCGCAGCGAGCGCAGTTGATAGGCTTCTTTGAACTTTCGCACTTGAAAGCCGGAGGCCACGAAGTCTTTCATTTCCGTTCGAGTGGGTGGGACAACCTCATCGTAGAAGCCAGGTATTTTCACTCGCCCTGTTTTGGCATCCAGGCATGAGTAAGCAGCATCACATAATTCGGCTAAGGGATTCCGAGCTCCACCTCCGGCGAGGCCTGAATGAATGTCAGTTTCGCCGGTACGAAGGACTAAGCGAACCGCTAGCAGACCTCGCAATCCACAGGATAAGGCAGGCCGATTTTTGGCGACCCAAATGGTATCGGAGACCAGGACCGAATCGGAGGCGGGAACGTTTTTTCGATTCTGTAACACTTCAGAAAAATTGGGGCTGCCGATTTCTTCTTCCAATTCCCAGAGTATCCGAATGTTGAGAGGAATGCCGGCTTCTCTGGCGAATCGTGCGGCAAAGAGGGCAGTGAGGGCGGGGCCTTTGTCGTCAGTAGCGCCTCGGCCACAATATCGGTCGCCGTCTTTACGAAAGGCAAATGGTGATTGTCGCCATTCAGGTTCCAGAGCCGGCTGAACATCCAAGTGATTATAAATGGTCACTGACGGGTATTTCCGACCCGCCCACCATTCCCCGACGACACTGGGATACCCCTTTGTCTTGACGATAGCCGCCCGTGCGCCGAATTGTTCTAGATAGTTCACAGCCAATTCAGCCATCTTCTGCATATCTGAAGCTCGATCCGGGTCGGAACTGACCGATGGTGTTTCCACCATCTGCCCCAACAAATCTTCAAAATTGGAACGTTGCTCTTGAATGTACGTGCGTATGTGAGAATCCTGAAAGGCCATGACGAAGCAATCCTTTTTGTTTAGAGTTCGGTAAAAATCTAGTTTGGCGATGGTGTCAGAAGCAGATGAAATCCTGAATGAGAAAATTGCCGAAAAAAACTCTTCTGCTTCAACCTACCGAAAAGGGAACTGGGGCAAACGTGATAATAAAAATGATGAGTGCTCCCCAGGCCACCCATAGTCGACCCTTTCCTAGCTCGACATCTGGGTCGGTAATTGGAGGATGAGCCAGTCCCATAATTCCTGCCATCCCCACCCAGATAATCCATCCAGGCCAACCGGTAAAGCCCAAGTAAATAAGAATGGGAACGGTGATATAGGCCAGCTGCCGCTGTTGCCGGCCTAGAACGGCGAAGGCCACATGCCCACCATCCAGTTGTCCCAAGGGTAGCAAATTGATGGCGGTGACGAAAAATCCAAACCAAGCAGCAAAGTCAAGTGGATGCAATACCAGGTGGTGTGTAGGTGGAATGGGACCAAACATGAGCCAGGCAAATCCTTGTAAGAGGAGTGGCTCTCCAAGCTGGAGGCCAAAGGCATGTTCTTTGGGAATGACGTATGAGAACGAGAGCCCGATAATCAGGGCTAGGACAGCGGCAAAAAAACCCGCAATGGGTCCAGCCACGCCGATATCAAATAACGCTCGACGTTGCATGATGGGAGAGCGCATACGAATGACGGCCCCAAATGTTCCGATGAACTGTGGCGGTCCAGGGATGAAGAGAGGGAACGACGCTGGCACACGATGGATACGCGAAAGCACGTAATGCCCCATTTCATGTGTGACTAAAATGCCCAAAAGGGTTGCCGCGAAGGGTAAGCCATTCCATAAAGAGTCGGGATATTTGGTCAGAAAATCCCAAGCG
>SMUX01078231.1_pt1 | contig 10546 bp, 7 predicted proteins | sample 2456431 | NCBI WGS metagenome assembly SMUX01 (sample SAMN11095930, study PRJNA526329) | marine sediment metagenome | biome: Marine sediment; feature: Surficial sediment; material: Deep marine sediment; isolation source: Hadal surficial sediment | place: Pacific Ocean | collected 2014-11 | depth 0-1... | reverse complement strand
TGATCGGCCCGGATGAGGGGCCGGCTCCGGCCAGCTCGGCGCTTGCCCTCACCGCAGCGGGTCCGTGCGGCCTGATGATCAACGAGGAGGACCACCTCCGTCTCCACACCCTGTGCAACGGCATGGACCTGGAGGCGGCGTGGAAGCAGGTCGACGCGCTGGACGAGGAGCTCGGACGCATGCTCCCGTTCGCGTTCCACCACGAGTTCGGCTTCCTCACGTGCTGCCCGACGAACGTGGGGACGGGGCTCCGAGCGTCGGTGCTGATTCACCTTCCCGGGCTCGTGCTCACCAAGGAGATCAACAAGGTTCTTCAGGGCATCGCGCAGGTCGGCCTCACGTACCGGGGTCTGTACGGCGAAGGGTCGGAGGTCGTCGGCAACTTCTTCCAGATCTCCAACCAGACGACGCTCGGAAAGAGCGAAGACGACCTCGTGGACCACCTCCGGGAGATCGTCGGGCAGGTGATCGAGTACGAGAAGCGGGCGCGGGCCGTGCTTCTTCGCGAGGCGCCTTCCGTGTTGGAGGACAAGGTGTGGCGCGCCTACGGAATCCTGCGGCATGCTCGCAGCCTGGCCTTCGACGAGATGATGAACCTGCTCTCGGGCGTCCGATTGGGGTTGACTCTGAAACTTCTCCGGACACCCCGGGTAAGGACGCTGAACGAGATCATGATCTTCGCGCAGTCGGCGCACCTTGAGCGGAGGGCGGGTCGGACGCTGGATGAGGGGGACGCCGATGTCTTTCGAGCCGCGCTCGTACGGGAGCTGTTCTTCGTTGACGAGGAGAGCGCGGCTTCACCCTCAGAGTCCCGCCACGATGCGGCCGATTGAGGGCCAGTTCGGTGGTCAGCGGCGCCTCATGTTGACCTTCTCGGGTGACTCGGCCAGATGAATTACAACTTCACCGATCGGGTTCGGAAGGTTCTCGCGCTGGCACGTGAGGAGGCGATCCGCCTCCAGCACGACTACGTCGGCACGGAGCACATTCTTCTCGGCCTCATCCGCGAGGGAGAGGGCGTCGCGGCGGCCGTGCTGAGCAACCTGGCCGCCGATCTTGACGAGCTCCACCGCCTGGTGGAGGAGAACGTCCGGCGCGGCAAGTCGGCCTCGAACATCCCCGAGCTTCCCTATACCTCGAGGGCCAAGAAGGTCCTGGAGTACGCGATGGCCGAGGCGCGCGATCTCAACCACAGCTACGTCGGCACCGAGCACCTGCTGCTTGGGCTGCTGAGGGAGGAGAAAGGCCTCGCGGCGAAGGTGCTCGGAGAGCTCGGGATCACGCTGGAGGAAGCGCGGCCAGAGACGCTCAAGCTGCTGGGAACCGAGGTACCCAGCTCCGGGCCCTCCTCGTCAGGCGGGGCGAAAGGCGAGAAGAAGTCGAAGACGCCGGCCCTCGACCACTTCTGCCGCGATCTCACGCAGCTCGCCGCGGACGGCGAGCTGGATCCGACGATCGGGCGCGATGCGGAGATCGAGCGGGTCATGGAGGTTCTCTCCCGGCGTAAGAAGAACAACCCGGTGCTGATCGGCGAGCCGGGTGTTGGAAAGACCGCGATCGTCGAGGGCTTGGCCCAGCGGATCGTCCGAGGCGAGGTGCCCGACAGCGTCAGCGACCACCGTGTTCTAGCACTGGACCTGGCGGCGGTGATCGCTGGCACGAAGTACCGCGGGCAGTTCGAGGAGCGACTGAAGGCGATCGTCAACGAGATCTCCCAGCACAAGGGCGTGATCCTCTTCATCGATGAGCTCCACACGCTGGTCGGGGCCGGTGCGGCGGAGGGCGCGATCGACGCCTCCAACATGCTCAAGCCGGCGCTCGCGCGGGGCGAGCTTCAGTGCGTGGGCGCATCCACTCTGAACGAGTACCGGAAGTACATCGAGAAGGACGGTGCGCTGGAGCGCCGTTTCCAGACGGTAATCATCGAGCCCCCGACGCTCGATGAGACGATCGAGATCCTCAAGGGACTGCGGACGCACTACGAGGATCACCACCGGGTCGTCTATCCCGACGAGGCGTTGATCGCGGCGACGAAGCTGGCGGATCGCTACATCTCGGACCGGTTTCTCCCGGACAAGGCGATCGACGTCGTGGACGAGGCCGGCGCCCGGGCGCATTTGGGCGCCCAGGTTCCGCCGCCGGAGGTGCAGGAGCTCCAGGGACAGCTCGAGGAGCTGGCGGGCTGGAAGGAAGAGGCGATTCGGGACCAGGACTTCGAGCGGGCGGCCTACCTTCGCGACCGGGAGAAAGAGATCCAGGAAGACATCAAGCGGAAGCGAGAGGAGTGGGAGACACAGCGGCGGGAGCACCGGCCGGTAGTCGACGAGGAGGACATCGCCTTCATCGTTTCCCGGTGGACGGGCATCCCCGTGACGAGGCTCCGGGAGGCGGAGACCGAGCGGCTGCTCGGAATGGAGGAGAAGCTCCACGAGACGGTCGTCGGGCAGGACGAGGCGATCGAAGCGATCAGCAGGGCGATCCGCCGCAGCCGCGCCGGCCTCAAGGACCCGAACCGCCCGATCGGCAGCTTCATCTTTTCGGGCCCGACGGGCGTCGGAAAGACCGAGCTCGCGAGGGCGCTTGCCGGCTTCCTTTTCGCCGACGAAGGGGCGCTCATCCGGGTGGACATGTCTGAGTACATGGAGAAGTTCTCGGTGAGTCGCCTGATCGGAGCACCGCCGGGCTACATCGGCTACGAGGACAGTGGGGCGCTCACCAAGGCCGTGAGACAACGGCCGTACAGCGTCGTCCTGCTGGACGAGATCGAGAAAGCCCACCCCGACGTGTTCAACATACTCCTCCAGGTGCTGGACGAGGGTCGCCTGACGGACAACTACGGGCGCGTCATCGATTTCAAGAACGCCGTCGTGATCCTGACCTCGAACGTGGGGGCTCGCGACATCGCGTCGTCCGGCAAGTTGGGCTTCCAAACCTCGGAGGACGACGAGCTCGACTACGATCGGATCAAGGAGCGTGTGAAGGACGAGATCGATCGCACGTTCTCGCCGGAGTTCCTGAACCGGCTGGACGAGATCATCGTGTTCCACCCGCTCTCGCGGAAGCAGATCGCCCAGATCGTGCACATCCTGTTCCGACAGGTCGAGAAGCGCCTCGGGGAGGAGAACCTCTCGATCCATCTGAGCGATGACGCGGTCACCTTCCTCGTGGATCACGGCTACGACAGCAAGTTCGGAGCGCGACCGCTGAAGAGGAGCATCCAGCGTTACATCGAGGATCCGCTATCCGAGAAGATCCTCATGGCCGAGTTCACGCCGGGGGACGAGATCGAGGTGCTGGTGGCCGACGACGCCGAGTCTCTGCACTTTCAAGCGACGTCGCACACCTCGGCGACCTGAGCGTTTGCGGAGCGCGAGCGCTGCTTGTTCGATCGGTGGGCCCGGTCCTCGGGAGGGTATCACTCCGTAGCGGCGCTATCGCCCTCGTCGCCCTCACGGCCGTCTTCCTTCCGGGGCAGGAGAGCTCGACGCTTCGGGCACAGGAGCCCCCCCTCGCCGCCGCCGCCCCTGTCACGATCGACAGCATCGACGTGCGCGGAAACCAGCGCCTGACCGACGTCCAGGTGATCAGCCAGAGCGGCTTGCGAGTCGGCCAGAGCGTCCGCTTCCCCGAGATCCAGGACGCGCTCCGCCGGCTCTTCGCGTCGGGGGCCTATGAGGACGTGAGCGTAAGCGTCACGCCCGGCTCGCCGGCGATCTTCTTCATCGACGTCGTAGAACGGCCGTTCCTCGTGGATATCGAGTTCCGCGGACTGAAGAACGTGAGCGAGCGAGCCATTCGCGACACCACGGGGCTGTTTCGGGGCACGGCGTACGATCCGGCAAAGGTGCTGAGGGCGGAAACCGCGATCGAGACTCGACTTGCGAACGATGGTTTCCCACAGGCGACGGCGGATTCCGAACTGGTTCCTGCGGGCATCGGGCCGAACCAGTACCGGCTGGTCTTCACGGTCGATGAGGGGCCACGTCTCGGGGTCGCGCGCATCTCCTTCGAGGGGAACGAGCACTATCCGGATGCTGATCTGCGAGGCGCGATGGCAACCGGCGAAGAGGGCTTTCTCTGGTACCAGGCGGGTGAGCTCAAGCGGGACGAGTTCCGGCAGGACCTGACCGCCCGCCTGCCGGCGTTCTATGCCGAGCGGGGCTTCATCGAGTTCGGCGTGATCGGCGATTCCATCATCGTGGATCGGACGACGGGGAAGGGCGAGATCATGGTTCGGGTGGATGAGGGGCCGCGCTACTACCTGAAGGAGTTCGAGGTCACCGGCAATCGGCGCTTCCCGACCGCCCTCCTCAAGCAGTTCTACCGGCAGGCCGCCCTCGTGAGCGCCGTGGATGAGGACGGAAAGCTGCTCTCGCCGATCTACGCGCCGTTCGATGCCGCGGCGTTCGAGGAGGGAGCGGCGGAGGTCGCGGACCTGTACCGCAACGCCGGCTACATGCGCTCGGCCATCGTCCCGTCGGTCGAGAAGCTCCCTCCTGATTCGGTGGGCGGCTCGCCGATGGTGATTGCCCGGTGGAACATCCGGGAGGGCGAGCCGACCTACGTAAGAGAGCTCACGATCGTCGGTAACGATTACACGCACGACCGGGTGATCCGGCAACGCATCTCGCTGCTCCCGGGGGATGTCTTTGCTCAGGCCCGCCTGATCAACAGCATTCAGGCGATCCACGCGCTCAATTTCTTCGAGCCGCTCCCGCCGCAGGAGCAGGTACGCGTGATCGATCGCCCCGACGGTGACGTGGACATCGTGATTCGCGTGCAGGAGAAGCAGACGGGCAATGTCAACTTCGGGGTGTCGGCCGCCGGCGCGTTCGGGTTCTCGGGCTTCGTGGGCTACAACCAGCCGAACCTGTTTGGGAAGGCGAAGAACGGGTCTTTCCGCTTTGTGTTCGGTGGTCGCCAGCAGGACATCGAGCTCACGTACACCGACCCTCAGGTTTTCTGGTCCCGCTACTCGGTCACCGTGGGCCTTCGTTCCTCTCGGGATCAGTTCACCAACGTGAGCCTGGGCATCCGCCGCGTCACGGGTGGGTTCACCGAGGTCGGCTTCCCGCTTCCGCTTCGCAGCACCCGGGGGTTCATCGGCTATTCACTGTTCAACGACCGGACGACCAACCTGGACCTCAGCGGCATCGGCCCGAACGAGCTTGCTATCCTTTCGGGAACGCGGAGCACGATCTCCAGCCGCATCGTCCGGGACGTTCGGAACAACCCGGTTTTTCCGACGGCAGGCAACCTGAACACCCTCTCCGCCCGCTTCGTGGGAGGCCCGCTGGGTGGGGATGGCGACTACACGAAGTGGGAGTTCGCCAGCGAGTGGTGGGTGCCCGTGGCCCGCCTTGGAGGGGGCTTCCAGACGTCCGGGATCGAGATCGCGGCGGGAATCAAGTTTGGAGGCGGATGGATCGTCGGGAGCAACGTCTTCTTCCAGGAGCGCTTTCAGGTCGGAGGCACCCAGGTAGGACAGCAGCTCCGCGGCTACGAGGAGGCCACGGTCACGCCGCTCGGTCACGTTCCGAGGAACGCTCCCGTGAGCGATCTCGACCGCGTCGGCAACTCCTACTTCACGACGACGGCGCAGATCGGCATGAAGCTGACGAACCAGGTGTTCTTCAGCACCTTCATGGATGCCGGCAACAACTGGTTCGAGCCGGGAGCCTTCAACCCGACGGATCTCCTGGTTGGTGCCGGCGTAGGAGTAAGCCTCATAACGCCGTTCGGGCCGATAGGCCTCGATTACGCCTACGGATTCGACCGTCGGGACGTCCTGGGCCGGCCCGATCCGGGCTGGAAGCTTCACTTCAAGTTCGGCCGAATCTTCTAGGGAGAATGAAGAGCATGCGACTTATATCGCTGATGTCGGCCGTTCCCCTCATATACCTGGTGGCGGCGCCGCTCACGGCGCAGTCGACCGACACGGAAGGCCCCCGTTTCGTCTACGTGAACACCCAGCGCCTGCTGGAGTCGGCGCCCGGCGCGGCCGAGGCGCAGGAGACGTGGAACCAGGATCTCGTCCAGATGCAGGAGGAGGTACGGCTGCTCAGAGTGGAGCTGGATTCGTTGGTGGCGGACTACCGGCGACAGGAGGCGATGCTCTCGGACGAAGCGCGAACGAGCAAGCAGCAGGAGTTGGCGCAAAAGCAACAGGCGCTGCAGACGCGGACGGTCCAGCTGGAGAGCCAGGCGAACGACCGGCGGCAGGCGCTTCTCGAGCCAATCCTCCAACGCGTCCAGGCCGAGATCGAGGCTCTGCGGGCTGAAAAGCAGTACGTCATGGTGTTCGATGCGTCTGCGGCGGGCCTCCTGGCGGCTGATCCGGCGCTAGATGTGACCGACGAGGTGATCTCTCGCCTGCAGGCGCAGGCGTCTGCGGCCGGCGCGCAACCCTGAGGGAGTGCAGGCTGGCGCGGCCGAGCTGATTCCAGATGGTCGATGGGCGGTTGCCCCTCGAGGGCGAGCGCTTTTTCTTGAGCTTGCGCGGAGCGATCGCTTCGCGCTTCTTCATTTTGGGGCACCTCGCAGGCCGCTGGTGAACCCTGGTGGGTCGCGCGCGAGGGTCGCGCTCGCGCCTGTTACCGTCTTGTGAGTGGAAGACAAGGAACAAGGGGGTAGGATGACCGAGAAGAACGGGGGCCGGCCGGCCCTCGACATCCATCAGATCTTGCGGTGCATGCCCCACCGGTACCCGCTACTCCTGGTGGACCGGATTCTCGAATTCGAAGCGGGCAAGAGAATCGTCGGGCTCAAGAACGTCACGATCAACGAGCCCTTCTTCCCAGGGCACTTTCCGGATCATCCGATCATGCCGGGCGTCCTCATCGTGGAGGCGATGGCCCAGACGGGCGGGCTGCTCCTCATGAGCGAGATCGAGGATCCGGAAGAGACCGTCGTCTATTTCATGTCGCTGGACAAGGTGAAGTGGCGCAAGCCGGTGCTGCCGGGCGACCAGCTGATCCTCGAGGTTGAGTTGCTCAAGGTTCGAGGCCCAGTGTGTAAGATGCGCGGCGTCAGTCGAGTGGATGGTGCGAAGGTGGCCGAGGCCACGATGATGGCGCGAGTGATGGATCGATGAGCGTGGGGTGACATGTCGCTTCTCAAGGTGCGCGAGCAGCGCAAAAAGCTCGGGGCCGGCACGAAGCGTGGGGCAAAGACCATCACGCTCCTCGTCCTGCTGATTTTCGTGTTCTTCATCATGTTCTACCTCGAGCGTGTCTAGCCGGCCGCCGGCACGAAGCCTGATCTGGGGGTCGTGAGCCGGGTGCGAACGGACATCCTCGTGGCGGGAAGCGGCATCGCCGGGCTCACCTTCGCGCTCAAGGCCGCCGAGTACGCCGACGTGACGGTGGTGACAAAGAAGGGTCGGGTGGAGTCCGCCACCAACTACGCCCAGGGCGGTGTCGCCGCGGTGTTCGGCCGGGATGACGCGTTCGACCTCCACGAGGGAGATACGCTCGAGGTCGGTGCCGGACTCTGCCACCGCCGGGCCGTACAGGAGCTGGTCCGGGAGGGGCCTGACCGTGTGCGCGAGCTCATCGAGTGGGGCGTGCGGTTCAGCCAAGAGGCCGGGGGATTCTCTCTCGGCAAGGAGGCGGGGCACAGCGCCCGCCGAATCGTGCACGCGGAGGACCTGACGGGGCGCGAGATCGAGCGTGCCCTCCTCGCGGCGGTCGCCGCGCAGCCGCGCATCCGGATGCTCCAGGACCACTTCCTTTGGGATCTCACGGCCGCCACGGATCCGAGAACGCTGCGCCCGCGGTGTGGTGGCGCACTGGTCCTCGACGTCTCGGGGGAAGACTGGATCGAGGTGGAGTGCCGCGTCGTGCTGCTCGCCACGGGTGGATCGGGCCGGTTGTATCGGCACACGACGAACCCCGAGATCGCTACGGGCGACGGAATCGCGCTCGGCTGGGAAGCGACGGCGGCCGTCGCGAACCTGGAGTTCGTCCAGTTCCATCCGACCGCTCTCTATCCGGCGGGCGAGCAGGCGTTTCTGATCTCGGAAGCGGTGCGAGGAGAGGGGGCCGTCCTGAGATCCCAAGACGGTGAGGCGTTCATGGAGCGGTATCACCCGGCGGCGTCGCTCGCCCCGCGGGACGTGGTCGCTCGGGCGATCGACGCGGAGATGAAGGTTCGGGGGGATCCGTTCGTGCTCCTCGACCTGAGCGGCCTCGATGCCGAGAGAGCACGAGCCCGCTTCCCGAACATCTTCCGGGTGTGCGCCGAGCGCGGGATCCGGCTGCCCGAGGAGCCGATCCCCGTCGTGCCCGCAGCACATTATCAGTGCGGCGGGCTGCTGACGGATTGGGACGGGCGGACTTCGCTCGCCGGTCTGTACGCCGCCGGCGAGGTCGCGTGCACGGGGGTGCACGGGGCGAATCGTCTGGCGTCCAACTCGCTGCTCGAAGCGGTCGTGTACGCGGAACGAGCGGCGCGCCGCGTCGAAGCGGATTTGGCGGCGTTGGAGGAGGTGCCCCGGCCGGGTCGGGAGCGCCTGCCGGGCTTGCGGAAGGAGGGCGAGGATCCGGCTCCGATCGAGGAGCGGGTGCGCGACCTGATGTGGGAGGAGGTGTCTATCGTCCGCTCCGACGAGCGGCTGGCCCGTGCCCGCGTCGAGCTCGATCGCTTGGGTAAGCTTCCGGTGGGTCGGGACGGCACGGCCGCGGGCGCCATGTACTCGCGACAGGTGGAGTTCATGCGAGAGGTCGCCCGGCTGATCGTGAGATGCGCTCAGCGACGGCGAGAGAGCCGAGGCCTCCACTTCACGGAGACCTATCCGTACCGAGACAGCGAGCGCTACCTACGTGACACCGTTTTGGCGCGATGAAAGCCGCTCGACCTGGCGCGATGAAGCTGCTCGCCTGGGCGTGAGATGATCTCCGAGGCGAGCGATCCGACGTCCGCCGAGTGGTTCCGCTCCTGGTTCGGGGAGGAGTACCTGCGCCTCTATCCCCATCGAGATGAGCGCGAGGCGGCCCAAGCGATCCGGCTCTTCCTCGACGTGGCCGGCCGGCCGACCGGACGTGTGCTGGATCTGGCCTGCGGTGCGGGCCGGCATCTCCGCGAGCTCCACCGCACCGGTATCGAGGCCGTGGGGCTGGATCTCTCCCGGGCGCTGTTGGCTCGCGCCCGGTTGGCGAGTCGGCCCTTCCAACTCGTGCGTGGGGACATGCGATGGCTGCCGTTCGTGGACGCGTCGTTCTCGGCCGTCATGAGCTTCTTCACCTCGTTCGGTTACTTCGCCGCGGTGGAGGACGATCGGCGAGCGGCAGGTGAGATCCGACGGGTTCTGGCCGACGGGAGGCCGTATCTACTCGACTATCTGAACGCGACGTTGGTCGTTGACACGCTCATCGCCGAGGAGAGCTGGGAGGTGGAGGGCCGTCGGGTCAGCGTCACGCGCAGCATCGAGGGCCGCACGGTCGTGAAGCGCATCGAGATCGCGGACGCCTATGGAGGGGAGCCCGACGCCTATATGGAGCGGGTCCGCCTGTACACGCCCGATGAGCTCGAGAGCTTGCTCGGGGCGGTGGGGCTTATTCCCACACACCGGTTCGGGGATTACACGGGCGGGGGCTTCGTTCCCTCCTCTAAGCGACTCCTCATTCTGGGAAGGGCCAAGTGAGCGGAGGCCTGCGGATCGTGCGTCGCCCGTTCGGCTCGGAGGGCTCGCTGGGTGCCCGCTACGCCGCGGGAGACGAGGCCGTGATCAGCCTTCTCGCGCCCACGACGCCACATGGCGCGGCGTCGGATCGGGCCGAGCTGGACGCGCCCGAGGCGGCGGAGCATCGCTGTGACAGGCGCATCGATCCGGAGGTGTTCCACACGTCATCGCCGGAAGCCGCGCGAAAGCTGAAGACCGTTCTGAACGGCGATGGCGCTTTCGTGACGACGGGCCACCAGCCGTGTCTCCTGCTCGGCCCGCTCTACGTGCTGTACAAGGCGCTCACGGCGATCGAGGTCGCAGCCCGGCTCGAGAGCCGCCTCGGGATTCCCGTCCTACCCCTGTTCTGGGTGGCTTCCGACGATCACGACTGGGATGAGGTGGGGAGCACATGCCTCGTCGATACGGCGAACGCTCTCCGCCGATTTCGTCTGGAGCCGCCGCCGGGCCGCGCCGGGCGTTCGGTCGGAGAGACTGTGCTTGATGAGCCGATCCGTGACCTCATGTCGGATGTTTGGCAAGCGGTTCCGCAATCTGAGTTTATCACTGCTTATATAAAGTTGTTTGAAGATGCGTACCGGCCGGGCAGGTCCATCGGAGAGGCGTTCGGCGTCGCGCTGGAGGGAACCCTGCAGGGAAGGGAACTGGTCTGGCTGGACGCGGCCGAGGCACGCGTGAAGGCGGCTCTGGCTCCGATGTATCGCCGAGCGCTGCTGGAGGCCGCAGAGGCCGAAGCCGCGGTCGTGGCCGGGACCGAGCGGGTGCGAAGCGCCGGCTTCGAGGCCCAGCTGGCGGTGCCAGCCGGCGCGAGCAACGTCTTCTATGACGACGGTACGGCGCGACTCCGGGTGTACGTCTCGGGCC
>SMUX01184133.1_pt1 | contig 10550 bp, 10 predicted proteins | sample 2456431 | NCBI WGS metagenome assembly SMUX01 (sample SAMN11095930, study PRJNA526329) | marine sediment metagenome | biome: Marine sediment; feature: Surficial sediment; material: Deep marine sediment; isolation source: Hadal surficial sediment | place: Pacific Ocean | collected 2014-11 | depth... | reverse complement strand
TCACTAGCATCCTACCCGGCAACTGCAAACTGATATCCCGAGAGGAAGGGCAGAAGCTCATGACCCCGGGGCAGATTGTGTTTTGCGTTATCAGCGACAACGCCACCAATGAACCCCATCGCCTCATTGCCGCATCCGTCGGCGTCTCCATCCCCAATGACCCCGGCAAGTACGGTTATCTCTCAGAGCATCACAGCTTCGGGGAGACCGAAGAAAAGGCAGGGGACTACGCAGAAGACCTGGCCGCTTCGATGTTGGCCACGGTCCTCGGCGTGGACTTCGATCCCAACACGAGCTACGACGAGCGCAAAGAGGTCTGGCGGCTGAGCCAGGAAATCGTCGTTACCCGCAACGTCGCCCAGTCGGCCATTGGCGACAAGGAAGGGCTCTGGACCAGTGTGGTCGCAGGAGCTATTTTTGCAGACTGATATCCGAATTCTGAAGTTTTATTGCACAATGCTATTCCGAGGATGAGCCGTCTTTCCGACGAGCGAAATAGGCCACGACGATGCTGATGCTGTAAAGACCGGTGAGGGGCAAGGCGAGAAGGACCTGTGAGACAATATCGGGCGGCGTCAGAACTGCCGCCAAGCAAAAGATGACAAGAATGGCATAGCGGAACTGGCGTATCAGAAAATGGTGGTCAATAAGCCCGATGCGTGCAAGGAAGAAGGCGAGGACCGGCAGTTCAAATACAACGCCAAAGGCCAGCAGCAGCTTTGAGGAAAACGTGAGGTACTCGCTGATCCTAATGGCAGGCCGCACGTCGATGCTCTCATAGGTTTTAAGAAGAAACCCATAACCCACCCGGAAAATCACCTCGTAGCAAAACCAAGCCCCCAAGAGGAAAAAAAAAGTCCCGAAGAAGACAAAGGCGCGGGCATAGTGTATCTCATGCTCGAACAGGCCCGGAACCACAAACTGCCATATCTGCCACAAGAGAACCGGAAGGGACAAGAAGACAGAGCCAACGAAGGCGACCTTAATCTTGACGAAAAATGCCTCCGAGACCCCTGTGCCGATAAGGCCAAGACCTTGAACCTCCAGGCTCAACAGAGGGGCGGTCAAGATGGAAAAGATGAACTCCGAGATGGAAAAGCAACCCACGAAAGCAACTATCAATGCCAGACCGCACTTGATCAGGCGGGAGCGTAACTCCTCCAGGTGGGCGGTAAAAGACATCCTGGCATCGCCAGCTTGCCCTCTACCCGGATTCCTTGTCACTCTCTTTCAATGGGTTGGATGAAGTGGCTGCGCTGGGTTTAGTCGATTCTGTCTTTTCTTCCGGAGAAGGGTCGTCGCCAGACTCCAACGAGCCTGTAGCGTCTTCGATATCATCTTCTACCTGGCGGAACTCTTCTTTCAGCTTGTCCGTGGCCCGGCGAAATTCGCCCATGCCCTTTCCTAGAGCACGCGCAATCTCCGGAAGTCTCTTGGGACCTAACACGATCAAGGCCAAGGCAAGGATTAATATCAACTCCGGCATTCCGATACCGAACACTTTAGGCCTCCTGATAATTTTAAATAATTCATTCCGGACTGTTTCGCAAGCGCCCCTGTCCTGGTCCGATCACCGCGCACAGGACCAAAAGGGTTTACCCCGTACCACAGAACGCCCCGTGCGTATGCGCGGGGATGAATGTTCCGGAGTCCCCGCAAGGGCAGTGCCCCAAAGCCACGGGCGTAAGCCCGTGGTACGGGGTTTACACCAATCCACTAGAGGTGGTAGATAAACCAATCATCATGGCCCGTTCTGCAGTGGTCATTGATCCAGAATTCTTGAAGCATGAGCCCGGCCAATCTCATCCTGAGCGCCCAGAGCGCCTCAAGGTCCTTCTGGATTTAACCAGAGGACTCCATGGGGGCGATTTGCAAATCCTCCCCCCCAGGCCGGCGAAGAGAGAGGAAGTCCGGTCCTCCCACAGCAGCGACTACATTGACCTCATCCGCGCTACCTCAACGACCAACCGTTATGCCCTGGATGGGGATACGGTCACCTGTGCGGACTCCTTCGGCACTGCTCTACTGGCCGTAGGTGGGTTCTTAAGGCTTCTGGACTCGGTAGCCGCCTCTGATTTCCGAAATGGCTTTGCCCTGGTTCGCCCACCCGGCCATCATGCCATGAGAGACCGCGCCATGGGCTTTTGCCTCTTCAACACAATGTCCATCGGCGCCCATCATCTGAAGCGCGTTTACGGTGCCAACCGCATCCTGATCATGGACTGGGACGTACACCACGGGAACGGGACCCAGGACAGTTTCTATCAAGACCCTTCGGTTCTTTACATCTCTACCCACCAGTATCCTTTCTACCCCGGTACTGGGGCAGTCGAAGAGGTGGGCAGCGGGAAGGGGGAAGGTTACACGGTGAACATCCCCCTCCATGCCGGTTGCGGCGATGAGGATTACCTGAGGGTATTCACGGAGATTGTAGTTCCCATTGTAAACAAGTTCGGACCGGAGTGGATTTTGGTCTCCGCCGGATTCGACCCTCACCAAGATGATCCACTGGGAGGGATGTGTGTCACAGAGAAAGGTTTCGGCATCATGGCCTCACTGCTTCTTGATCTCGCTGCGAAGCACGCCTCTGGAAAAATTGCATTTTTGCTTGAAGGGGGGTACGACTTGGGTGCCTTGAGGAACTCCGTAGCTGCAGTGTTCGAGAAGATGAAAGGGGAGGGTCGAATCGAGCCGGTAAGCCAGGGTGGCGGAGTGAGAGTTAAACCCTTAATTCAGAAGGTCCTTAATGTCCAGGAAAAATTCTGGTAGGGCATAGTCTTCTCTTGAACAATTAGACTATTGACGCTTTACCGAACCTGACTTATCTTAGGGATTCTGAGAGACTCCAGCAATGAAGAACTTTGAACAACGCAGAGTTGTAGTAACCGGGATCGGGCTCGTCACCCCTCTGGGCGTAGGGATCGAAAAAAACTGGGAGCACGTGGTGGCAGGCGTTTCCGGTATTGGACCCATCACACGGTTTCCCGATGTGGAGTTTTTTGCCACCCGAATAGCCGGGGAGGTCCCCGACTTTCACTGCGAGAATTTCATCGAGCCTAAAGAGATGAAAAAGATGGATCTCTTCATCCAGTATGCTGTTGCCGCGGGTGAGATGGCGGTACAGGACAGCGGGTTCAAGATCGCCCCCGACGAGGCGCCCCGGGTCGGAGTGATTATCGGAGTGGGCCTGTGCGGACTTAGGACCATCGAGCTGTATCACCAGGCCTACCTCGATGGGGGACCTCGTAAAATATCACCTTTCTTTATCCCCAAAGTGATCTCCAATCTGGCTCCGGGGCACATCGCCATCCGTCATGGCGCCAAGGGCATTAACTGGACTCCCACCTCAGCTTGTGCCTCGGGAAACCACGCTATTGGCGAAGGCTTCCACATGATCCGGCAAGGTCTTCAAGATGCAATCATCGCGGGAGGCGCAGAGGCAGCCATCACGCCCATGAGCGTGGGGGGATTCAGCGCTATGAAGGCCCTTTCCATTCGTAACGAGGAGCCGGAGCGGGCAAGCCGCCCCTTCGAAAAGAATCGGGATGGCTTTATCATGGCCGAGGGCGCCGGTGTTTTGATCCTGGAAGAAAGGGAGAAGGCCCTCAGGCGGGGGGCAAAGATTTACGCCGAGGTGATCGGCTATGGGGGCAACGGGGATGCCTATCACATTACCGCGCCCTCACCGGATGGGGAGGGGGCTGCCCGCTGCATGGCCCTGGCCCTGGAAGATGCAGCCATTCAGCCTGAAGAGGTTGACTACATCAATGCCCATGGGACCTCCACGGTGCACAACGACATCAACGAGACACTGGCAATCAAAACAGTCTTTGGAGAGCGTTCCTATAAAATTCCTATCAGCTCTACGAAGTCAATGACGGGTCATCTCCTAGGGGCTGCGGGAGCAGTGGAGGGGGTGTACTCCGTCCTCGCCCTCCAGCACGGGGTTATTCCTCCCACCATCAACTATGAGATACCGGACCCTCAATGTGACCTGGACTATGTTCCCAATCAAGCACGTAAGGCCGACCTCAAGGTAGTCCTGTCCAACTCCTTCGGGTTCGGAGGAACCAATGCCTGTGTCATCTTTAGGAGGAGTGAATGAGGCATTCGCCATTCAGAACCGTTATTCTCGGCACTGGCTCCGAACTGCCCACAAAAGTCATGACTAATGCAGACTTGGAAAACCTCATCGATACGAGCGATGAGTGGATTACCGCACGGACAGGGATCAAGGAGAGGAGGATATTGGAGGAGGGAAAGGGCAGCGCGGACATGGCCTATTGTGCATCAATTCACGCCCTCAAGGCCGCCGGTTTAGAGGCCATGGATCTCGAGGCAATCATTGTGGGGACCGTCACCCCGGATTATCCCTTCCCGAGCTCGGCATGTATCCTCGAAGATATGCTGGGGGCACGAAATGTTTTCTCCTTCGACGTCAACGCTGCTTGCGCCGGCTTTCTCAATGCGCTGGCAGTGGCGGATTCTTTTATCCGGACGGGTATGATTCGCAATGCCCTTGTGGTCGGATCCGACGCCTTGAGCCGACTGCTCAATTGGCGGGATCGCACTACCTGCATTCTGTTCGGCGATGGCGCGGGCGCAATTGTCGTGGGCTCTACCAGTGACGGGAATCGTGGCATCCTCAGTACCCGGCTGCGGACCGATGGCTCGTATGCAAAGACACTCTACGTCCCAGCAGGTGGCTCCCTTAAACCCGCCAGCCGGGAGACCGTCGACCGAAGTGAGCATACCATTACCATGAATGGAAAAGAGGTTTTCAAAGTCGCAGTGCGGGCCATGGAGGAGATCAGCCTAGCAGCATTGGAAGAAGCCGATGTGGGCATCGACGAAATCTCCCTGGTGATTCCCCATCAGGCCAATCGCAGGATCATCACTGCCATGGCGGGGAGGCTGAAAATACCGATGGATAAAGTCATGGTTAACCTGGACAAGTACGGCAACACCTCGGCTGCATCCGTGCCTGTAGCCTTAGACGAGGCCTGGAGAGAAGGCCGCATCCACCCCGGAGATGTGGTGCTCCTCAATGCCTTCGGTGCGGGCTTCTCCTGGGGCGCCGCCGTGATCAGATTTTAAAGGAGAGACACCGATTAAGACTATCAGCGAAGAAACGGTTCCATACAACACCGGATGGGTCGGCGAGCTTAAAATGAGCCAGGTGATCCGCATTGCCGCAACGACCACAGTCGATTTTGTGGCATTCGACCGGCAAAATCTCAGAGAGAGATTCGACCAGGCCAGAACCAAAGTCTACAATATGAAGATCTTTATAAGCACTGGGGACAAGCTCATGAGCAGGTCCAACCAGCACCTGATGACGATTGTCGAGGACACCTACCGCGAGGGGACGCACGACCTTCAGAAAGGGATGTGCAGTGGCTACCGGTTCCAACTCGCCAAGAAGGAGGGACGGCTCAAGGAGTACTACCACAGGGACTTCGATGAGATCCCCGATCACGGCTGTTGGGAGAACCTCTCTCAGGCCCTGAAGCCCTCAGAGATTGCCCCCGAAGACATCCCCAGCCCCTTCAACCTGAATCAGACCATGAAGATCGACGGGATCACCGGGCGTATGGAGCACACCACGATTCGACCCAAGCCAGGTAACTATATGGACCTCAGGGCCGAGAGGGACCTTCTCGTCGCCTTCAGCGCCTGCCCAGATCTTCCCGTGGGCGGAAAGCCCGTCAAAGTGACCATCTACGAGCCTTAGGTGTTTTCCTCTCATTCCATGGTCTTAGGGTCCATGACGTCCCTTAGGCCATCCCCAATCATGTTGAAGGCCAACACGACAATGAAGATAGCCACCCCTGGGGCGATGGAAAGCCACGGCTGGTTAAGGAGTTGATTGACTCCATCCCGGATCATCCCACCCCAGCTTGGTGTGGGAGGTTTCACCCCGAGACCGATAAAACTCAAACCTGCCTCCTGAAGAATAGCCGTCCCCGTCCAGAGCGTGCTGATGACGAGGATCTCGTTGGTGATATTCGGCAATACATGAACGAAAATGATACGCCAATCGCTCATGCCGAGGGCACGAGCCGCCTGGATATAGTCGCGCTCGCGCATGGCAATGGCCGAACCCCTGGCCACCCGGGCAAATCGAGGGGTGATGGCAACGGAGATCGCCAATGTCAAGTTGAACATCCCTGATCCCAGGACGGACAGAACCATCAGGCCCAGAATGATTGTGGGAAAGGTCATAAGCATATCGATGACCCTGATAGTGATGGCGTCTACGAGGCCTCCCTTATAACCCGCGATAACCCCCACCAAACTGCCGATGGTTATTGCTAAACCCACAGCGGAGAGGGCTATGCCGAGCGAGACCCGTGCCCCTAGAAGAATTCGTGATAAGACGTCACGGCCGTAGCTGTCAGTCCCCAAGATATGGACTGGACCCGGAGGCAGGTCTCCCCTGGAGATATTCTGATGGATAGGATCAAAAGGCGCGAGCCAAGGCGCTAGCAGAGCAACCAAGAGAATAAATAACGTTAAAACGATCCCTACTAGCGTAGTCTTGTTATTTTTGATCGCTCGAGCGATCTCCCTGCGTCTTTGGTTTGGCAGCACGAACTAGGCCTCCCGAGCGACAGCCCTTGTCATTTATACCCGATCCGAGGATCAACAATCCCATAGGATAGATCGGTTAAGAGGTTGACGATGACGATGATGCCCGCATACATGGCCATGATGGCCTGCAGCATGGTATAGTCGTGAGTGTTGATTGCCCCCACCATGAGTTTTCCCAGACCAGGCCGGTTAAAGACAATGGTCACCAAGATAGAACTCCCGATCAGGATTCCCACGTAGATACCCACCACGGAGATCACGGGGATTAGGGCATTTCTTAGGGCATGTTTGTACATAACGATTCGTTCTTTAAGTCCCTTGGCGCGGGCCGTCTGAATGTATTCCGCGTTGATGACCTCCAAAAAAGAGGATCGGGTCACGCGCGTGATATAGGCCATTTGCGTCAGCCCCACGCTCAGGGCAGGCAAAACCAAGTGATGGAGACGGCTCCAGGGGTCGCTTAAGTCTCCGGCACCGATGACCGGGAAAAAATCAGTCTTGTACGCAAAGAAGAAGATCAAGAGAATTCCCAAATAAAAGGACGGAGTAGACAGACCTGCCAGCGAGAAGATTCGTGCGGAGTAATCGATGAAAGTATTGCGGTACCGGGCAGTAAAAACCCCTAATGGGATGCCGAACAGCAATCCCACAGCCAATCCTGCCAGCGTTAAATCCAACGTATAAGGCAATGCCCTCAAGATCTGCGGCAGGATCGGCAAACTGTTAGCCATAGAGATCCCCAGCTCGCCCCGGAGTAACCCGCCGGCATACTTCCCAAACTGCACCAAGAGCGGATCGTTTAACCCCCAGCTCTCGCGAAACTGCTCCAGGGCCTCCGGCGGAGCCTCATCGCCGAGGATCGCATAGGCCGGATCTCCCGGCAGGATCCTCATCACGACGAAGATAAAGAGCAAGACGGCGAACATGGTAGGAATTGCCATAAGGCTCCGCCGAATTGCATAACGAATCATCGGGAAATCTTCATTTTCTCAAAATCGCCTTCGCCCCCTCCTCGAAGTCTGGATCACGTCAGTCTTGCGTTCCACTTGATGGGCACGCATATGCACAAATTTGATTTTAATGTACTGAAGCCCAGGTCCACGTAAGATTTGCGTGCGATGATAATTTTCGTCACGTGAGTCGGATAAGCTGCCAGATCTTCCAGGATCTTTATCTGCGCTTGACGCCACAACTTCTTCTGAACCTCCGCATCCATCTCCCCTTTCGCACGATTTAGGTCTGCTTCCGCAACGGTGGTGTGGGAGAAGTTCCGCTTTGCACCCACCGAGAAAAACTCCTCTAGGATGAAGTTTGCTGTAGGGAACCGAGTGGCAGCTCGGTAGACCAGGGGATTGCTTCCCTCATCGTTTTTCTTATGCCAAGCAGGATGCGCAATCACATTCACTTCGATCTTGATACCCACCCGGCTCAACTGGTTTTGAATCAGATCCATGGGGCGCCGAAACATCGCCTTCTCGCTTATGAACACAGGACCAAGGGTGAAGCCGTCCGGCAGCCCAGCATCAGCTAGGAGCTTCTTCGCCTTCTCAGGGTTGTAATCGTACCTCAGGCTCGCGGGTATCTCTTGCAAGCCGCCAACAAAGTGTGAAGGAATTACCGAATACAGCGGTTCAGCCACGTCCTTCCCGATAAATTGCACGATTTCCTTCCGGTTGATGGCATAGGCAATGGCTTGCCTCACCCTGATATCGTTTAACGGCTTCCTGGTCCTGTCCATGTGGAGCTTCATCACTGTAGGAGGACCAAAGGCTTCGATGATGACACCGGGACCCTTGACCTGGTCGATTGCCCGCTGTTCCCGATCCATTTCAATGAGGTCTAGCTCTCCCGCTTTGAATGCCAGAACCCGACTGCTCGAATTCGGCAGAAAGCGGTACACGACCTGCTCGATCTTGGGTGTACCCCGGAAGTAGTTCTCATTGCGCACCAGGACAAGCCGCTCCTGGGGAATATGCTCCTTAAACGCAAAGGGGCCTGTTCCGATGGGATGGGTCTTAAATTTTTTCCCGAGCTTTTCTGCAGCCTTCTTGCTCATGGTCATTCCGGCTTGCCAGCCCAGCAAGTTGGGCAGCAAAAGCACTCCCGTCTGAGGTTTCTCAAGGGTGATCCTTACTCTGTATTTGTCCAGAGCCTTGATTTCCTTGAAGAGCTTATAGCTTTTAAAGTAACGGCTCGTTTTTTTATTCCGGGCTCGGTTCAAGGAGAAAACCACGTCATCCGAGGTGAACTCGCCGTACCCGCTATGAAACTCAACCCCCTTTCGGAGATGAAAGGTCCACGTTCGAAGATCCTTAGAGCTTTCCCAGCTTTCGGCCAAACCCGGCTGTAACTTCTCTACATTGACTTCTCCGGAGGCTGTATCGATCAGCCCATCGTAGATATTGACAAGAACCGTCTTGTCCGTAGAGTTTGGTCCAGCCATCGGATCCAGCCTCCGAATGTCCGTTGCGGCAAACCCGTAGCGGACCACTTGTCTCCGTGCATGTGCCTCGTACGGGTTCATGACACCAAGCCCCAGTGCCGTTCCCCCAAGGACCCCTACCCCCTTAAGAAACGTCCGTCGGTTGATCTGCTTCATCGCATACTCTCCTCTCTATTGAGATTGTAAGAAACCGCTAAACATCATCTGGAAATCCTGACGTACTTATCCCCCATCGGGAAGAAAAAGTCTAGGCCATCGACAAAGAACCTGTCAACCTCTCCTCACGGAGGGGTGATGTATCACTGTGTGTGTAATTTTGTATGATAGGGACCCCTGGCCGAAGCCACTGACCCATGATGACCGGCTCTTCTAGGGCCATAGAACACCAAGCACAGCCTCTTTGGCCGTTTCTCTCGGACCCGAGGCTATGCCTTTGCGCCACCTCCGCCATTGCAGCGGGGAATTACCTCACGGCCAAAGAGTTCTATTGCAGCTAGGATACTTTCTTGGGGAAGTCCGGGAGTCCAGTCAAAGCGGACAAGCATAAGGGCTACTCCAAGCGTTTTTTCATACTCCCGGATCTCTCTGATGCAGTCTTCAGGTGACCCGAGCAAAAAGCGATGACGCGCTAAATTTTCGAAATTCCACTTAAGCTCATCAGGATTTTCCATGGCCTCGTCCTGACCCCATTTTACGTAAATGTCACGGTACAACTTCTCAAGATAGGGACGGGCCTTTTCGACTGCCTCCTCTCGGCTGGGCGCAACGAAGCATTCCCTGATGATGACCAAGGAAGCAGCCTCGGGCAGCTTCCCCGCCTCTGTCCAGCTTTTTCGGAAGAGCCTAGCCTGTCCTTCAAGCTCTTCGATAGCCGAGTGAGGACCAATAAGCCAGCCATCCCCAACCCTTGCTGCACGGCATACACTTTTGTCCCCATTTGCAGCAATCCAAATGGGAGGCCTGGGTTTCTGGAGTGGCTTCGGCGCAATGGTCACCCCCCTAAGGACAAATTGTCTGCCACTAAAAGAGACATCATCCTCTGTCCACAACCGCTTAATAATCTCAATCCCCTCGATAAACCTCCGGAACCGATCTGCCTTAGTTAAGCCAAAGGCATCCAGCTCCTGTTGCCGATAGCCGAGACCAAAAGAGAAAAATGATCTACCCTCATTCATCACATCCAGGGTAGCGAGTTCCTTTGCAATAGCGACCGGATGATGTAGCCCCAGAAGGGTAGTCGCGGTGCCGATGGCGGAGCGTCTTAGCTCGGCACAAAGTCGAGCCAGTAGCGGAACCTGGTGAAGCCTCTGGTAACCTGGAATATTGTAATGCTGTCCCATCGAAACCGCCCCAAAACCAACCGAGTCTGCCACCCTCACCTGCTCAACCAGGGTTGGCAAAAGGGCCTCCGGTTTCTTTTCGATCGAGACTTGCGGGTTTAGCTGAATGCCAAATTGCATGGAAGGCCGAGGCTCCGGCAAATCTCGAGCTGAAAATGGAAGAACCAGAGGAC
>SMUX01000210.1_pt1 | contig 10556 bp, 6 predicted proteins | sample 2456431 | NCBI WGS metagenome assembly SMUX01 (sample SAMN11095930, study PRJNA526329) | marine sediment metagenome | biome: Marine sediment; feature: Surficial sediment; material: Deep marine sediment; isolation source: Hadal surficial sediment | place: Pacific Ocean | collected 2014-11 | depth 0-1... | reverse complement strand
TATATATGATTTTTCTGATAAGACTACGCTTGGTTTTACGGTAATGAATCTTAATGAGCAAACCCTTAGTGATAAAGTGAGAATTGGCGAAGAACCGTTGAGCAATACCATAATGGGGGTTGATTTTAAAACTTCCGGCGAACTTCCTTTTCTAACAAAACTATTGGATAATTTCATCTCTACGAGAGAAATGTCAACTTTTATTATTAACGGCGAATTTGCATATATGAGTCCCGATCCGAATACGAAAAAGAGTACTATCGTATCGGATGGAGGTAACAGTATCGCTTATATCGATGACTTTGAAGGAGCAAAGAAAACAATCCCAATTGGTATTGGTTATACGGGATGGAAAGATCTAAGTCCACCGGATAACATTCCGGGATTGGTAGGATTAGACAAAGGTGAGATGATGAACTACAAAGCCAAAAGTTTTTGGTACAATATTACTCCGGCAATTGTAACCGTTGATGATATTTTTGGTGGAAGAAGACAGGTTGGCAGATCAGATCAACAAGTAACCGTGATGGATTTTGTTTATTTCCCGGATTCACTTGGTTCTTTTAACTGGGATCCGGCTGATGGTATTTCACCGAGCCAGCGATGGGGAGGAGCGCAAAGACTTCTCTCATCTACGGCTAATAACCTTGTTGAACAGAATATTGAATTTATTGAATTCTGGATGCGGATTCAGGATGCACCTGAGAATGTAAGTTTATTCCTGGATTTAGGTTTAATCAGTGAGGACGTTATACCCGATAACAGGTTAAATACAGAGGATAAAAACGGAAACGATGCTATTGATGAAGGTGAAGATACAGGACTGGATACTTTGTTTGATGCACAGGAAAGAATTAACTTTCCTAATGCACGCGACAGGGGAGATCCTTCGGGAGATAATTTTGCTCTCCCTCAAACTTCAAGTATTGACCCGATGACTTATTATAATATAAATGGTACTGAAGGAAATGCTGTTCTTACCGATGTTGGACGATTACCGGATACGGAAGATTTGAACAGGAACGGAAATGTTGATGTTGTAAACAGTTATTTTCGATATGAAATACCGCTTGATACTGTTGCTGCGAATAATCCGTTTATTTCCGGTGGTGGATTTACTCCGGCGGGTTGGTATTTATATCGTATTCCGCTTAAAGACACATTGTTGAATTTTGGTAATGCTGGCTTATCAAATGTTGAAACAATCAGACTCTTTTTTGCAGGAGCATCGGAACAAATCCATGTTCAATTAACAGAGTTTAACCTTGTGGGAAGCCAGTGGCAAAAACCTGATCCCGAAGATTCAGTTCTTTCAATATCAGTTATAAGCCAGGAAGAAAATCCTGATTACACAAGTCCTCCCGGTGTATTTCGTGAGAGAGATAGAACAAGACCTGATGAAGAAATTTTTAAGAATGAGCAATCGTTAAATTTGATACTTACTGATTTGAAAGACGGCGAATCGCGTGTAGCCATAAAATATTTATTCCGCCCTCTCGATGTTTTTAACTATAATGAAATGAAGCTTTTTATTCATGGAGATGAGGAAAACATTGACACATCCATTGCGTATAACGATCCTGAAACCGGGGAATTCTCATCGGAAGTTTTCTTCAGGTTTGGTACAGATACATTAAATTATTACGAATATCGTCAGCCGGTCGGTAACGGTTGGAATGAAATATCAATAAAATTTGATGAACTAACAGCAATTAAACAGTTGGCAAGAGATTCATTAAGCCAGGTTGTTAAAATACCTGTTCCCGGAAAACCCGGTCATTTCTATCAAATAAAAGGAAACCCCACATTAATTTCCGTAAAGTTTTTAACCGTCGGAATAGTTAATCTTAATAATGACTTCAATCCCGGTCCGCTCTCGGGTGAAATATGGGTTAATGAACTTAGAGTTGTTGGTGCTGAAGATACTCCCGGCTGGGCATACAGGGTCTCCGGTACACTTAAATTTGCTGACTTACTGACGGTTAATGCTAATCGCAGCGAAAAGGACCCTTATTTCCATAAACTATCGGATCGGTTTGGATCCAGATCTGAAAACGTGAGTTGGGCAGTATCTACAAATTTAAATGTGCTTAAACTAATGCCGTTCAATATGCCAAATAGTAATCTGCAGATTAATTTCTCTCATACCGAATCTTTAGGAAAACCATTGTACATACCGGGTACAGATGTAAGAGTAGATAAGGCAGCTGAACAATTGGGAATAGCTCCGCCCGATACTTCGGAAGGCATACAACAAAAAACTCCGGAAGATTTTATTTCAGAAACGCAAACACTAAACATTTCCAACACAGTTTCAGCATCAAATATTAAACTGGTTATTCCAACTGACCGTTGGTACATAAGAGATTCATTTAACGCACTTTCATTAGGAGTTAGTTATAACAATTCTTTTAGACGCAGCCCAACCATCCAGCAAAGTAATAACTGGTTATGGAATGCGAATATGAATTACGTTGTTGCATTCAGCCCCGATTTATATATACAACCATCAAAATTCCCGGTCATCGGATGGTTTTTTGCACTATTCAAAGATTACAGAGATTCGAAAATTTATGTTACTCCGCAAAACTTTTCTGCAAATATAACTGCAAAACGTAACCGCAACAGTAGTACAACACGTGCTACCGGTAATATTCAGCCAAACGAAGTTGTTTCACGCGACTTTACTGCTACAAGAGGATTTAATTTTGGGTGGAAACTGACTGACGGCGGATTTCTAAATTTAAGTACAAACTACAATGTTAATATCAGTTCATCATTAGCTTATCTTCTTGTTGATGAAAACGACCAAGACCGGACTGAAGATGAGATTTGGAATGATATTTTTGGTGGAGAAGGATTTGGTAAAGATTATCTTTATCAACAAACATTCGATGTTCGGTTAAATCCAAGGTTACCTTCACTTTGGGATATAAACAGGTACTTTACAATTACTGCGGGTTATTCAGTTAATTATAGATGGAATAATGATCTTAGGCAGGATATCCTTGGTAGAAGCGCAGGTTTTTCGAGTAGGACTTCTGTAGGTTTAATATTGAGGTGGAAATCTCTTACTGAACCACTATTTGGAACTCCAGGTAAAAATAATAATAATCAAACAAATAATCGTACAAGAAGTAGAAACAAAGGGCTTGAAGAATTAGGTGCCAATAATAGAAATAATATTGACAGCACAGGAGCCAATTTAGATTCTTTAGTGGTTAGTTCCGACCAAAAACCGCCTGTTTTAATAAGGGCTTTTACGTTGTTAAAACTTACAATTAAAGCATTGTTTTTTGATTGGGATAATTTCACATTTAATTTTACAAATAATCACAGCTTGTCTAAATCGGGTTTGTTAAGTAAAGGTACCGGGTTTACGAATTTTTGGGGACTTACATTTGATCCTTCTAACGGTCCGTCCAGAGCTTTCATGGTAGGTTTAAGTCAGGATGTAGGTCCACGAGCAAGTGAGCCCAACACAAATATCAGTGATGTTTTTTCAGATAAAAATACTTTCGACTTTAAAACTTCGCGCCCTTTGTGGGAAGGAGCAAAAATTGATGTGAGCTGGAAAGTCGGCTGGGGTGTTAATAAAAATACAACTTTAACAAGGGATGCTGAAGGCAATTTGTTTGTTTCTAATATTACATCAACAGGAAATTTAAATAGATCTTTCCTTAGTTTGCCGTTGCCGTTTTTCGACACGGGAATTAAAAAAGTTCATGAGTTATATAATCCCAATGCTGAGGATCCGAGAAAAAGTTTATCCGATGCATTTGTAGAGGGCATGGAAACTTTTGCATGGACAAGAACTTCCTCACTTATTTCAGAAGTCGCTAAATACATGCCGCGAGCAAACTGGCGAATTTCCTGGAGTGGTTTGGAAAAATTCCCCATCTTTAAAGCGTTTACCGAAAGAGTTTCTCTGGAACATTCTTACAATTCCAGTTATACTGAAGGCTGGAAACTTACCAGCGATAGGAAAGAAGAAATACAAACACAAAAAATTGATTATGGTTTTGCTCCGCTTGTTGGTTTAAACATGACCTTTGGGAAATTGTGGGGTGGTAACTTTTCCGGAAACATTAAGTATTCTACAAGGAGCAGTTTCGATTTGGGTATAACTACAACAAATATTACCGAATCATTCTCAAAAGATATTGGTTTTACTGCAAGTTACTCTAAATCGGGTTTCGAACTACCGTTGTTCGGCTTATCCTTGAAAAATGATATTGAGTTTACACTGGCATACACATTAACGCAAAACTCTGTTACAAGGTTTGAAATGAATAATTTTAGTGAGACAGGAATTCCGCAGGACGGCACTACGAGAACCACAATTGAACCACGAATAAGATATACTATAAGTTCAAAAGTAACCCTCTCTATTTTCTTTAAACGTTCTACAGTAGAACCTGAAGGTGCAGCTAGAATTCCGCCGACAACAACAAACGAAGCCGGTCTGGATGTAAATATTATAATTCAATAAATAATTTATTAAATATTAATCCTATCCGAAGACAATTTTAAAGAGCGCAATTTTATAATTTGTTTTCTAAATACGGTAAAAATTTTGGCTTATTGCAAAGAGTATGTTTTTAACACAATGTCAGTTATTTTTACTCTTCTTTTAAAAATAAGTTTTCAATATTAATATATCTGAATTTATGTGCATTAAAATTTTGAGTGATTATGGAACTAAATAAACTTCTTTGGGTTGATGATGAAATTGAACTTCTGAAATCTCATATAATTTTCCTATCGGAAAAAGGATATGAGGTTGATACCGCTACAAACGGCGAGGATGCAATTTCTTCTGTTAAAGAAAAAAATTATGATCTGATTCTTTTAGATGAAATGATGGCTGGTATGGGCGGTCTAGAAACATTAAGCCAGATTAAAACTATCGATCCGAATATTCCCGTTGTTATGATAACAAAGAGCGAAGAAGAATCTCTTATGGATGAAGCCATCGGAGGTAAGATAAGCGATTACCTGACCAAACCTGTAAATCCGAGCCAGGTATTGCTAGTGTGCAAAAAAATATTGGAAGGCAGAAGAATTACCGGGGAATATGCTGTCAAAGATTACCTTCAGGATTTCAATCAAATCTCACAGGCACTTATGGGTAAACTTGATTACGCAGAGTGGATTGATATTTACCGTAGGCTTGTTAATTGGGATCTCGAACTTGATCAGCATGCAGAAATTGGATTGAAGCAAACATTGTTTGAGCAAAGGAAAGAAGCAAACAAAGAGTTTTCAAAATTTGTTGAAAAAAATTACACTCATTGGATCAATTCACAAGGCGATATTGATACGCCGACATTAACTACCGAGATTACTGATAAATATGTTCTAAGTCATTTGGCTGATGAAAATATAACTGTCTTTTATTTTGTCCTCGATTGTTTACGACTTGATCAATGGTTGGTGATGGAAAAACATCTTATTGATCTTTTTAATATTCAAAAGGATTATTATTATTCTATCCTTCCAACGGCAACACCTTATGCAAGAAATTCTCTGTTTAGTGGATTGTTTCCAAGTGAAATAGAAAAATATTATCCCGAACTTTGGCAGGGTAAAGATGATGACGAAAGAAGTATGAATAAATATGAAAAGGAACTTCTTCAGTTGCTGCTCGATAGAAAGAAACTAAAACTGAAAAAGGATCTAAAGTATATAAAAATTATTGATCCTGATGTAGGAAGGAATTTTGAACAGAACATAATTTCGTACCAGGATCTGAATCTTATGGCTGTTGTTGTAAACTTTTTAGATATGATTGCTCATGGTCGTTCTGATTCCGACTTGCTGAAAGAAATTGCTCCCGAAGAAGCTGCCTACCGTTCATTAACTAACAGTTGGTTTTCTCATTCATCTTTGCTTGGAACTTTTAGAGCGATTTCTAAAATGAAAAATGTAAAAGTAGTTGTAACAACCGATCATGGAAGCATAAGATGCATGAGAGGTGCGAAAGTATTGGGTGATAGGGAAGCATCCACAAACCTGAGATTTAAGTACGGAAGAAACCTGAAAGTGGATAACAAACATGCAGTCTTCATAAAAAATCCGCAGGATTATAAACTGCCTAAAAGGGGAGTTACAATAAATTATATAATTTCAAAAGAAGATTATTACTTTGTTTATCCAACTGATTACCATAAGTATCTTTCGCATTATAAAGATACCTTTCAGCATGGAGGAATTTCAATGGAAGAAATGATTTTACCGGTTATAACGATGGAACCAAAGTAGTATTGTGGAATTACCGTTTGTAACAACCGTAAATGATGAAAAAGGCACCGAAGAGTTAGCAGTTATATTTGCTAAAGAATTACAGAACGGAAAGGTAATTGTACTAAACGGTAATTTGGGTTCGGGTAAAACATTTTTTATTAAAAAGGTAATGCAGCAGTTTGGAATAAATTACGTTAACAGTCCATCGTTTGCGATTGTAAATGAGTATGAAGGTAAAATTAAAGCATACCATTTCGATTTTTATAGATTGTTGAATATAGATGAATTGTTTGATATCGGTTGGCAGGATTATTTAAATGATGTAGATGCAGTAATTTTTATTGAATGGGGCGAATTATTAAGTGAGGCATTGCCAAAAGAGAGATTGGAAATATTAATTACAATTCTTGAAGGCACAATGCGAAGATTTGAGTTTATAAAATATGGATAAAGTTAAGCCAATACTTGCAATAGAAACTTCCGAAACAATTTGTGGTGCAGCATTATATTATTCTACCGAAAAGTATTTTGCATCTGCAATAAACCTTAAACATTCGCATTCTGAAAAATTATTTGAGATAATAGAATTTTTATTCCAACAGGCGGGAATTAACAGAGATGAGATCAGTTCGGTTGCAGTTTCCGGAGGACCAGGCTCATTTACAGGTTTACGAATTGGAATGGCTGCAGCTAAGGGAATTGCAAGCGGAACAGGTGTTCCCTTAATTGTTGTTCCTACATTTGAAGCATTGGCTTATCAGCTTTCTTCCTGTATTTCTGATAATACGGAATTTATAATTGCAAATAAGGTGAATAAGGATGAAATTTACTATTCTAAGTTTAAAATTAAATCCAATAGCTATATATTTGTAGATGAATTAACAATATTGGCTAACGAGGAGTTTGTTAATAAATCAATTGGGAATAAAGTTTTCGGCAGTGCATCTTATCTGCTTGAAGAAAATAAAAATAATAATCTAGTAAGTTCGTCTTCTGCAGAGTATGTTGCTGAGTGGGCATTAAAATTCGGTGAGAAAAACTCAACTTTTGATTATGATTATTTAGAACCATTTTATTTAAAAAATTTTATTATAAAAATGAGGTATAAAAAATGAGAAATTTATTGATAATTATCTTTGCATTTTCATCATTAAGTTTTGCCCAGTTATTGGGTCCAAAATTAGTTACTCAGCAAGATGAATACGATTTTGGAGATATTAAGCAAGGTGATAAAGTCACTCACGTTTTCGTAATTACTAACAGCGGCGGCGACCTTTTAAAGATCACAAATGTTAAAGCTTCCTGTGGATGTACTGCAGCATTGCCGGAAAAGGATGAATTGGCTCCCGGTGAATCAACCAACCTTAATGTAACTTTTAATTCTGCCGGAAGATTTGGCAAGCAGAAAAAACTAATAAGAATTGAAAGCAACGACCCTGATAACCCACAAGTAATTGTTACTATAAAAGGTAATGTTGTATTATCCGATGATGAAAGTTCCTCTTATCCTATTCTGCATTTTGATCAAACAAAATATAATTTTGGAATAGTTAAAGAAGGAAAAGTTGTTGAATATACTTTTAATTTTGAGAACAGTGGTAATTCAACTCTTAAGATAAAAGACATAAAAACTTCATGTGGTTGTACAGCCGCTTTGGTTAGTAGCGAAGTATTGAAACCCGGCGAGCAAGGAACAATAAAAGTTGAGCTTGATACTTCGAATAGAAAAGGAAAGATGAGCAGAACAATAACCATTAAATCAAACGATCCAAAAGATCCAACTAAAATATTAACTATCTATGCAGACATTCAACAATAGTAAAACAAATGCCCTGGTTTAGAAGATCAAAAGAAAAAATTTCTCCCGATTCTAAAAAAATGGAATCACCAGATGGTTTGTGGGAAAAATGTCTTGGCTGTGGAGAGATAATTCATAAAAAGCAGCTTGAAGCAAATTTATGGACATGCCTTAAATGTGATTACCATTTCAGAGTTGGTAGTAAGGAATATATTCAAGTTCTCCTTGATGATAAAAGTTTTAAAGAGCTTTTTAAAAAAATGAGATCTGCTGATCCATTAAAATTTATCGATACAAAAAAATATAATGAACGTGTAACTGCAACAATAAAAAAAACGGGCTTGAATGATGCTGTTCGCGTTGGTACCGGTAAAATAAATGGTAAATCCGTTGCATTCGCTTGTATGGATTTTAAATTTATCGGCGGAAGCATGGGTTCGGTAGTTGGCGAAAAGATAGCACGTATTATTGATAAAGCATACAAAAGTAAAATTCCTTTAATAATTATCTCGCAAAGCGGAGGTGCAAGAATGATGGAAGGCGCATACTCTCTTATGCAGTTAGCTAAAACAAGTGCAAGATTGGCACGGCTTGCAGATGCTAAGGTACCTTATATTTCAATTCTAGCAGACCCAACAACAGGAGGCACTACAGCAAGCTACGCAATGCTCGGCGATATTAATATTGCCGAACCTAAAGCGTTAATTGGTTTTGCGGGTCCTCGCGTTATTAAACAAACTATCGGTAAAGATCTTCCTAAAGGTTTTCAGAGATCGGAGTTCTTATTGGATAAGGGCTTTGTAGATAAAATTGTTCTCAGGCGGGAACTGAAACAAACAGTAAGCAATTTAATTGATTTAATGACCTGAGGTTCCTATCAAAACTATCACCAAAATTGGTGAAATGCAGGATGTATCTTTCTCTCTTAAATTTGCGGGGAAGACTATTGGTTTTATTCCTACAATGGGCTTTCTTCACGAAGGTCATCTCTCTTTGGTTAAAAGATCGAAAGAACTTTGTGATGTTACAATTGTTTCAATCTTTGTTAATCCAACACAATTTTCTCCATCTGAGGATTTAGCACTTTATCCGCGTGACATCGAAAAGGATAATAAACTACTGCTTGAGCAGAAAGTTGATTATCTTTTTTATCCGGATGCTAATGAAATCTATCCTGAAAATTTTCAAACATTTGTAGCTGTCAATCATATAACAAAAAAACTTGAGGGTGAATTCAGACCGATACATTTTAAGGGAGTGACTACTGTTGTTAATATTCTCTTTAATTGTGTAATGCCTCATCTTGCTTTTTTCGGACAGAAAGATGCACAGCAAGCAGCGGTTATAAAACAAATGGTAAATGATTTAAAGATGCCTGTAAACATTAATGTTTGTCCGATTGTACGAGAAGCAGATGGATTAGCAATGAGTTCGAGAAATGTATATTTATCGGTAGATGAACGAAAGGATGCGTTAGCACTTTACAATGCACTTCAAAAAGCTAAAAGAATGATTGATGAAGGAGAGAAACGAGTTTCTTTAATTATCTCGGAAATGATAACCATTATTGCAAAGATAAAATATTTTAAGCTGGATTACATAAAAATTGTGGAGTCAAATTCATTCGAGGCTGGAGAGGAATTAATAAGCAGCAATGAATATTATATTTTAATTGCCTGCAAAATTGGTAAAACAAGATTGATTGATAATGAGTTGATAATAGTAGATTAAAACGAACATGAAAAACATTTATACTCTTCCGAAAGAATGCCTTCGGCAAAACGAAAAATGATATTAGTGAAATTGTAATATGCATGACTGCATGGTTGGATGGATGCATGAGGAATGATTCGAAACGATTATCAAGAAGTTCCTGTCCAAATTTACAGCATGCAGTCATTCAATCATTCAGACCTGCATCCCTGACATCTTACGAGACACCAATGATTTCTATTCTTTATTTAATTCATACAAAGAGCGGATTCCTCTCAATACTAAAAACTCATCATAAATTATTTTGTTCGAAAGAAACTTTTGCAGCTTGTCTGCCATACCGCCTGTTGTGTAGATGATAAGATTGGAACAATCATCCAAATTATTTAAATAGCTTACAACTATTTCAATCAAACCAACTGCTGAATTAATAACACCACTTGCAATTGAAGAATGAGTATCATCGCCAATTATAAAATTAAAATTATTAATCGTTAAATCAGGAAGTTGTGAAGTTTGTGTGGCTAAAGATTTAAACATTGTATTTATTCCGGGGGCAATCAGTCCACCTACAAATATATTTGGATATTTTACAATATTAATTGTAGTAGCTGTTCCAAAATCTATTGTAAGTAAATAGGTACCTGCAGTTAAACTATTGCCGCACAAATTATAGGCACCCTCCGAAGAGCAGATTCTGTCAATCCCAAGTGTTTCAGGAGTTTTATAATCAATCTTCAAATTAAATTTGCAATAGTTATTTATAATAAATGGATTGAAGTTATAACTTGCTGAGAGT
>SMUX01330693.1_pt1 | contig 10558 bp, 9 predicted proteins | sample 2456431 | NCBI WGS metagenome assembly SMUX01 (sample SAMN11095930, study PRJNA526329) | marine sediment metagenome | biome: Marine sediment; feature: Surficial sediment; material: Deep marine sediment; isolation source: Hadal surficial sediment | place: Pacific Ocean | collected 2014-11 | depth 0-1... | reverse complement strand
GCGCCGAGCTCCGGCGCGAGCGCATCGGCTATTCGCGGATCGGCGCCACCGGCGAGCAAGCCCTGGTGGTGATCCGGGACCCCGACAAGAAAGCGCGCCGGGGGCGCGGCGGGCAGACCAACATCGAACGCGCGACCAAGCTCTTGCGGCGGCTTGAGCCGGGCACCGAGGTCGATGTCAGCGGCGCGCGCATCACCATAAAATACACCGTGGACGAGCGCCGGGTACGCGACAACCAGGTGCTTCAGCAATCCATCGAGATCGTCCGCCGCCGGGTCGATGAACTGGGCACCACGGAACCGAGCATCCAACGCCAAGGCGCCGACCGGATCCTGTTGCAGGTGCCGGGCCTGGACGACCCCGAACGGCTGAAAAAATTGCTCGGCAAGACCGCCAAGATGACCTTTCACTTGCTGGACCCGCGCTTCCCCCTTGGCACGCCGCCGCCGGCGGTGGCGCCGCCCGGCAGTTTCTTGGCCAAGCATAGGCCGGATAAAAGGCAGGAACGCCAGGGCAGCCCGCCGCGCCTGACCCTTGTCCTCAAGAAAAGGGTGGTGGTGTCCGGTGAACATTTGGTGGATGCCCGGGCCGCTTACGATACCGGCCGTCCCGTGGTCAGCTTCCGCTTCAACACCATTGGCGCAAGGAAGTTCGGCCGCGTGACCCAAGAAAACGTGGGCAAGCCGTTTGCTATCTTGCTGGACAAAGAGGTCATCAGCGCGCCGGTGATCCAGGGACCGATCCTCGGAGGCTCCGGTATTATTACCGGCGGCTTCACCGTGCAAGAAACCCAGGATCTCTCGCTGCTGCTTCGCGCCGGCGCCTTGCCGGCACCCATGACCATCTTGGAGGAGCGCACCGTCGGGCCCGAGCTCGGCGCCGATTCCATCGCCGCCGGTCAAATTGCCTGCATCATCGGCTTCGTCCTGGTGCTGATCTTCATGGTCATGGCCTATGGCATATTCGGCGTCTTCGCCAATATCGCCCTGGTGCTGAACATGACCCTTCTGCTCGGCGGATTGTCGCTCCTGCAGGCGACCCTGACGCTGCCGGGAATCGCCGGCATCGTGCTGACCATCGGCATGGCGGTGGACGCCAACGTGCTGATCTTCGAGCGCATCCGCGAGGAAGTGGCCTCCGGCCGCACGCCATTGTCTTCGGTGGACGCGGGCTATCGACGCGCCTTGACCACCATCATCGACGCCAACCTCACGACCCTGATCGCGGCCATCATCCTGTTCGAATTCGGTTCCGGCCCGGTCAAGGGCTTCGCGGTGACGCTCTCCATAGGCCTGGTCACCTCCATGTTCACGGCGATCATGGTCACCCGCCTCATCGTGGTGACCTATCTGCGCCGCCGCAGGCTCCAGGCCCTCCCCATTTAGGACCGCTCAAGCTATGGCCGTATTTCCCCTGAGACTGGTTCCCCCCAATACCAAGATCGATTTCATCGGCAGGCGAAAGGCCGCCTTCGTGTTTTCGGCCCTATTGATGGCCGTTTCGCTGGTGTTTTTCGCGGTCAAGGGGCTCAATTACGGCATCGATTTCAAGGGCGGCATCCTGATGGAGGTGCGCACCCCCGGCGCCGCCGACATCGACGCCCTGCGCAAGCGGCTGTCCGGTCTGGGACTGGGCGAGGTCGCGCTGCAGGAATTCGGCCAGCCCACAGATGTGTTGATCCGCATCGAGCGTCAGCCGGGCGGCGAAAAGGGCCAGATGATCGCCGTGGTAAAGGTCAAGGAGGCGCTCGGCAGGGACGTGGCAAGCTACCGGCGGACCGAATTCGTCGGCCCCAAGGTGGGCGGCGAACTGATCCAGGCGGGAATTCTCGCGGTCGTCCTGTCGCTCCTGGCCATCATGGTCTATGTCTGGTTTCGCTTCGAGTGGCAGTTTTCCATCGGCGCCATCGTCGCCCTCACCCACGACGTCGTCGCCACCATCGGCCTGTTTTCGGTCCTGGGGCTGGAATTCAACCTGGCCACCGTCGCCGCGATCCTCACCATCGCCGGCTATTCCATCAACGACACCGTGGTGGTGTTCGACCGCATCCGTGAAAACCTGCGCAAATTCAAGACCATGCCGATCGAAGCGCTGCTCAACCTTTCGCTCAACCAGACCTTGTCCCGGACGCTGCTGACCTCGGTCACCACCCTGCTGGCCCTGTTGGCGATCTACATCTTCGGTGGCGCCGTGATCAGGGATTTCGGTTTCGCCTTGATCTGGGGCGTGCTGGTGGGAACCTATTCCTCCATCTTCGTCGCATCGCCGGTGGTGATGATGCTGAAAATCCGCGAGAGCATTACCAGCGGCTCGATCGGCGGCGGCGAGACCGGCCAGGAAAACCCCGCCGAATAGTGGAGGTGCGGTGCCCCACAGCGCATCTTCATGGCGGACCAACGCGGAAGGCGAGGCCATGGAGCTCACCCCCCTCAAATCCGGCGACCGGGCCATGATCCAGGCCTATGGCGATGGCGGATTCAGGATTTCGGGCCGACGCTTCACCGGCGCCGTGATGGTGTTCGAAGACCGCGTCTTGAGCGTCGCGCTGGAAGATATAGCTAGCATCGCGGCCGCCGATTACCAGCCCCTGGAAGAGGCGGCGGTTGAGATAGAAATCCTCCTGCTGGGCTGCGGCGAGAAGGCCGGCGTTCTACCTCCGGAGCACCGCGCCCGCCTCAAAGGGGCGGGCATCTCCGCCGAAGTGATGGGGACGGGTGCTGCGTGCCGCACCTTCAACGTGCTCCAGGCCGAAGGGCGCCGGGTCGCGGCGCTGCTGATCGCCGTTCCCTGACCCAGGAACCGATGCCCAAAGAACGGGGCGCCGAAGCGCCCCGTTCTATCATTCGGATAAGGCCGTTCAGGTCAAATGCACGGCCACCATGGAATAAGACATTGGAATCGAGAGCATGGTATTGGTGCGCGAGGCCAGCATCGCTATTCGGGCCGCCGCCGGCTTGTCCTCGGCGGGCACCTCCACAATGCCAAGCGCCTTTTGCTGGTTGGGCCAAATCACGAACCAGACGTTGAGGGCCATGATCAGGCCGAACCACATGCCGAAGCCGATGCTCATATGAGCCGCGCTCTTCGAGCCCACGCCAAGGGCCAGCGCCGGGCCGAGATAGCCCAGCTGCCAAGCCTGAAGCAACCCGAATACGATGGTCGCGAGCGCCGCCCAGCGGAACCAAAACAGGGCCGCCGGCGCGATCACCTTACTGATGGCCGGTTTCTGCTCGTCTGGGATTTTCGGCATATTGGGGATCTGCACGAAGTTGAAGTACCACAACAAGCCGATCCACATGATGCCGGAAAGGACGTGGAACCAGCGGACGAGAAACACCGCATAAGGATCTGTCAAAAAGTCCATCTGATCCCCCCCTTAAAACGTGTATTTGACGATCAGGGCCATCACGATGGTGATGGCGACCCCAAGCAGGATCGTGTTCTGTAGACTCTCAAGAGGATTTTTCATTCTGCACCCCCCAGCATTTCTATGAGTTTAGTATGCGAAAGCATCTGACCTACTATATATAGCATGTTTCGCGTCCTTGCAACGCGACGGTTACCCATGGGGGCCACCGCTTCAATTTGATGTTTCCAGACACCGTGCGGCACGGATGCCCGATGCCACCGCCGCCTCGATGGTGTCAGGATATCGCGCGCTGGTCCAGCCTCCCGCGAATAAAAGTTTGGATATTTCACCCCGTGGGCCGAAACCGCCCGCGACCTCCGCCGTCGCCCGGCGTTCCTTGATCACGCGATAGGCCGGGATCGGTGCCCCGGGCAAATGGAACGCGGTGGAAGCATCGCGCCACAGCCGCGCCGCGATATCGTCCACCTCATGGGTCATCCATCGGTCGGCGGCGCTGACGGTGACCGAAAGAACGCCGTCGGTGGCGGCGAACCACTGGGCCATGCCATTGATGCAACCGGTCAACCGCGCCGCTTGCCCCAATTCCAAGATCCCTTCGGTGGCGAAATGGGCGCAGACGATGGCCCGGGCGCGGTAGCTCGGCGGCTCCTCCCCGCGCGGCTGCAGGCCGGCTAGCGCCCAGGGAGGCAGGGCCAGAATCAGGGCATCGCCGGGCCCAAGGGGGGCTCGGCCCGAACGAAATATCCCCGCCCGCGCCACCTTGCCCGCGGTCTCGATTGCCGTCAGCGGGTCGTGGAATCGGACCTCCCCGCCGAGCGCCTCGATGGCGCCGAGCGCGGGGCCGACAAACGCGTCGGCAAGGTTGGTGCGCGCGACCAAGGGAGCGAGGGCGCCCCGCCCGCCGCCGGCGAGGATGGCGATCACCCGCGCCAACAAAGACGCCGGGGCTTCCTCGGGCGGGCAATTCATGACCGCCGTGGACAACGGTTCGATCAGCCGCTCGTAGAGCGCGCCCAAATGACCATAGGCGGCGGCGACGGTGGCGCCTGGGCGCATGAGCCCGGTGATGCCCGCCATCGCCAGGCCGGTGAGGGCTTTCACGCCCGGCGCCGCCTTCATCAAAGTCCGGATCCCGCGCCCCGCGACATCCACGGACCAAGTCGCGCCGCTCTCTAGATCGAGGAAGGGGAGATTCCCCGATGCCGCCGGTACCATGGCATCGGCTCCGCCGATTCGGCCGAGGAATCCCAGGGCGGCGCGGTTGGCGCCGAGGACGACGTGGGTGCCGTTGTCGATGACCCGCCCTAAGGTGGGATCGAAGAAGGAACGGCAGCGTCCGCCGGCCAGGCCCGCGGCCTCGTGAACCACCACTCCATGCCCGGCCCGCGCCGCGGTCAAAGCAGCCGCCAGCCCGGCCAGGCCCGCACCGGCGATATGCACGGTCACGAAGCCAACCCGCGCAGGGCCCCCACCACCGACGCCATCAGGCGGGCAGTCCGGTCCGGGCGCTTTGCTCCCCTCAGGGGATCGGCCCCGGCCAGCGACCGGGCCCAGGCGTGCGCCTCGCCTTGGGCGATGGCCATAGCCACCCTCAGCCGCCGGGTCGGCAGGTGCCGATGCAGCCCGCCGCTGGCGGCCAACAATCGTCCGGCTTCGTCGATGGCGCGGGCGAACACGCGGTTCAGCCCCGCCGTGGCGCGGGCGCCCGCCAATTCCGAGGCATCGCTTTCGGCCTCTTTAAACCAGCGGGCGGGCAGGTAGACTCGCCCCAGCCATTTATGCTGGGCAGGGGCCTGCTCGACCAGGTGGAGAAGCTCGACGGCGATGGCGAAAGATTCCGCCCGGCCCAGCCCGGCTTCGGATCCCCCCGCCAAGGAGAAGGCCATGCGCCCGAGCGGCGCGGCCCAGAACCGGCACCAGGCCAAAAGATCGGACCAATCGGGGTAGGCGGTTTTGCGGATGTCTTGGCCCACCGCCTGGAGCATCTGCCACGGGTCCCTGATATCGAGGTCGCGGCTTTGCAAAAGGTGGCGCAAGGTCAGGGCGGCGCGGGCGGCGGCGTCTTCGGCCCCGAAGCCGTCGGCGCCCTCGATGGCCCGAGCCACGGCTTTGAGTCGGGCCTCCTTGCGCGATGGCTCGAGCGCCGGATGGTCGGCAACGGCCCTGAGCGCGCCCGCGTAATCGCCAAGGATACGGTAGCTATCGGCAAGCTCGGCGGGAAGGATGCGAAACGCCGCGGGAAACAGGGACGCACCATTGGCACCGATGTTCGGCCCATGCCCGGCAGCCGATTGAGCGCCCGAACCCGGGCCCGGCGCCGCGCTCATGATTGAAACCTTGGTGTCGACATGGAAGGCAGTATATTCCGGGATCATGGCCCAGCACAGGGACCAGAGCACCTGCACTGACGCGGTCCGGACCCATGACCGGGACCGATGGCTTGCCGCCGTGCTCGCCCCCGCCGCGGCGCGCCGCCGGCTGCTGGTGCTGTGCGCGCTCAACCTGGAGCTCGCCCGCATCCCCGAATTGACCACAGAGCCCATGGTCGGACGCATCCGCCTCCAATGGTGGCGCGAATCGCTGGCCGAGGCCGGGGCGGGCAGGGTGCGCGATCATCCGGTGTTGCGCGCCATCGCCCATCTTCTGGAGGCGGGGCACCTTTCCGCCGCCGACCTGGAGGATTTTCTCGATGCAAGGGAAGCGGATTTCGAAGAGACCGGGCCCAAGGACATGGCGGCCTTCACCGCCTACTGCCGGGGCACCGGCGGCGGGCTTTGGCGGATGGCGGTCAAGGCGCTCGGCGTGGCCGAGCCCGACACCATGGCGGCGGCCGAGGCGGTGGGCGGCGCCCATGCCATGGTGGGCCAGCTGCGCAATACCGCCTGGTATGCCGGCCGCGGACGGGTGGTCTTGCCCCTGGACTTGCTCGCCACCCACGGTGTCCCCACGGATCGCCTGCTCGCCGGCGCGCCGGGGGACGGTCTCGCTACCGCGGCCCGGGAAATCGCCCAGTCCGCCGGGCGGGAGCTGGCCCGGGCCCGGGCCAAACGCAACGGGATTCCAAGAGCCGCCTTGCCCGCCCTGGTGCTCGCGCGGATCACCGAATGCCGGCTCCGGCACCTGGCCGCAAGCGGATTCGATCTGTTCTCGGCCAACACCGAACCGCTGCCCCTGGCGCTTCCCTTGGCGGTGTTGCGGGGCGCGGTGACCGGCCGGTACTAGGGCACTCTCACCCGTTGCTCCATGAACGTCCTCCTTATTCAGCGGCGCTGGGCACCCTCTCGCCGGCCAGCCAGGCCTTGAAGTCGGCGGCGCCTCGCCGGCAATAGGCTTCGCGCCGCGCCGCCCGTCCCTTGAGCCGGCGTCCCTTCTCGGTTTGCTCGGTAAGCTCCGGGAACAGGCCGAAATTGGCGTTCATGGGTTGGAAGGTGGCGGCCTTAGCGCCGCCGCCCATATGCCCCCCGGTGATATGACCCAGAAGCGCCCCATGGGCGGTGGTCGCAGGCGGCCCATCGTTCGGCACGCCGGTCCTCTCGGCGGCGGCGAAGCGCCCGGCCAGCAGCCCCATGGCGGCCGATTCGACGTAGCCCTCGACGCCGGTGATCTGGCCGGCGAAGCGCAGGCGGGGCTCAGACTTTAGGCGCAGTTCGCGGTCCAGCAGGCTGGGCGCATTCAAAAAGGTGTTGCGGTGGATGCCGCCCAATCGCGCGAAGCGGGCATTCTCCAGGCCCGGAATGGTGCGCAGGATGCGGGTCTGTTCGCCGTGCTTCATCTTGGTCTGGAAGCCGACCATGTTGTAGAGCGTCCCCAGCGCGTTGTCCTGGCGCAGCTGCACCACGGCATGGGCGCGCGCGCCGGTGCGCGGATCGGTCAGCCCGACCGGCTTCATGGGCCCGAACGACAGCGTCTTGGGCCCCCTGGCCGCCATCACCTCGATGGGCAGGCAGCCCTCAAAATAGGGGGTGGTGCGCTCCCACTCCTTGAACTCGGTGGTCTCGGCGCTAAGCAGCGCTTCGATAAAGGCACCGTATTGGGCCTCGCTCATGGGGCAATTGACGTAGGCCGCGCTGTCGCCGGCCGGCCCAACTTTGTCGTAGCGCGACTGCATCCAGGCGATATCGAAATCGATGGAGTCCTTATAGACGATGGGGGCGATGGCATCGAAGAAGGCGAGCGATTCCTCGCCCGTAAGCTCCGCGATGGCGGCGGCGAGCGCCGGGGAGGTCAACGGCCCGGTGGCGATGATCACGGAATCCCAATCCGCCGGCACCGGGCCCGCCACCTCTCGGCGGATGATCTCGATCAGGGGTTCCGCCTCGATGGCTTTGGTCACGGCGGCGGCGAAGCCTTCGCGGTCGACCGCCAGGGCGCCGCCGGCGGGCACCGCATTCTTGTCGGCGCTTGCCATGATGAGGGAGCCCGCTAAGCGCATCTCGGCGTGCAGCAGGCCGACGGCGTTGGTGGTCCCATCGTCGGAACGAAACGAATTGGAACAGACCAGTTCGGCCAAGGCATCGCCCTGGTGGACCTCGGTGGCGCGGGCCGGGCGCATCTCGTGGAGCACCACCGCCACGCCCGCGCGGGCCGCCGCCCAGGCCGCTTCCGAGCCGGCCAGCCCGCCGCCGATGACGTGGATGGGTTGGATATGTGTGTCCGCCATGTCAGCCCAACAGATATCCCCCTCAAGCCCCGGGCGCAACAGGAGTAGGGTGGCCGTCTATTCTTTATCAAACCGATCGATGTGATTGAAACGCACAATCTCATCAAAGGCCGGGAGCCCCATAAGGGTGGAGATATAAAGCCCATGAAATTTTTATCCGCGGCGGTTTGCCTTTGCACGGCCCTGGTTTTTGCCGCACCGTCGCTACGCGCGGCACCTTCGAAGGCACCCTTTCCAGACAAGCTAGAACTCATCGAGCTTCTCCGTGCTGGTAAATATTCCGTGCTTGAAAGTCGTTTAAATGCCCTTCAGGACCAGTATGAGCTGGGTGATGAGAGCAAGGTGGTATTCGCGTTTTCATCCTTCGCTAACTCAGGCCGCGATTTGGAAGCCCGCTTGACCGCGTGGGTCAACCAGTCCGAAGCCTCCTTTGCGGCGCTTGGCGCAAGGGGAATCTATTACAATCATATGGGCTGGTTGGCGCGGCAGGGTAAATTCGCGAAAGATACAGATGCAAAGCAGTTCAAGCGGATGGGCGCTTATTTCGCCAAGGCGCGGCCCGATTTTAAAAGGGCGCTCGCGATTAGGCCCAGGTTTGCGGTCGCATACGCCCAATTACTGGAAATGCAAATTGTAGACGGAAAGAGGCAAGGGCGCAGAGAGATCTTACGTCGTGCCCTCGCCGCCGACCCGGGCTCACCGGATGTGATTTCAACATATATGTGGGGGCTGAATCCGAATTGGGGGGGCTCGCTCGGTGAGATGGAGAAATTCAGCCGATACGCCGATAACGAGCGTATCAGTAACCACAGGGTTCCAAGATTGGAGAGTTACATTTATAGGTTCCGTGCGCGCCGTTACAGCCGGTCAAAGAAATATCACGAAGCGATCCGCGTTCTTACCGAAGGGATAGAGCTCGACGAATCGCCGAACCAACACATTGCAAGGGGAGATAATTATCAGAGCCTTGGGGAGCAAGAAAAAGCGATTAGGGATTTTAACCGTGCGCTTGAGCTTTGGCCCCAAGATTATGACGCCCTTAGGGAACGCGCATGGAGTTTTCACCGCTTGGGGCGAACCAAACTGGCCCTTGGGGATCTGGGTCTAGCGATAAGACTCGATCCGCTTGATCCGGGTGCATTGTTGCAACGGGCGAACATTTTCTTGCGGCAAAAGAATTATGCGGCGGCATTGCGTGACTTGGATGCCGCCATGGTGTTCGGCGCATACAACTTACGGATCGTTTCGGCCCGGGCGAATTTACACATGACGTATACCAAGGATTACCGCAAGGCCGCGCGGGATTTGGAACGGGCCACCGAACTCGCGCCGGACGACCAGGGCCATTGGTACAATCTTGCCGTCGCTTATTACAGGATAAAGGATTGCAAAACCGTGGAGGCGACGAAGCGCTACATCGCGCTCTGTTCGCCAAACATGTTTTGCCAGCAACATTCGATACGGGAGTCGATAAAAATAATCCACGGTTTCCTCAAGAGGAACAAGCAATGCAAGATGAAGCCGCCCCCCTTACCGCCCGAGCCGTCTCTACACATACGGCTTTGGCAAGCCTTCAAATCCGGGCTAGTGAAAACCATTACCTGGATGCTCCTGAAACCGAAAACCCAATAAAGGGCTAGAGCAAGGCCCTTCGCTCACGCCCTCTTACGGCCCCGTTTGGGCTTGCCCAGCACCCTTTGCAGAACCTGCCCGGTATAGCTTTCGGCGATTTCGGAGACGTCTTCCGGGGTGCCGGTGGCGACCACTCGGCCGCCGTCGTCGCCGCCTTCCGGACCGAGGTCGATGATCCAGTCGGCGGTCTTGATGACCTCGAGGTTATGTTCGATTACCACCACCGTATTGCCCTGGTCGACCAGATGATGAAGCACCTCTAGGAGCTTGCGCACGTCATGGAAATGCAGCCCCGTGGTCGGCTCGTCGAGGAGATAGAGAGTCCGCCCGGTGGCGCGGCGCGCCAACTCCTTGGCGAGCTTGACCCGCTGGGCCTCGCCGCCGGAAAGGGTGGTCGCGGGCTGGCCGATACGGATATAGCCGAGCCCCACCTTCTCCAGGGTGTCGAGCTTGGTGCGGATCGCCGGGACCGCCTTGAAGAAGGCCGCCCCTTCTTCCACCGTTAAATCAAGAACATCTGATATCGACTTGTTACGAAAGAGAATCTCCAATGTTTCCCGGTTGTAGCGGGCGCCCCTGCATTCGTCGCATTGCACGTAGACGTCGGGCAGGAAATGCATCTCGATCTTGATCACCCCGCCGCCTTGGCAGGCCTCGCAGCGTCCGCCCTTGACGTTGAAGGAAAAGCGCCCGGGCTTGTAGCCCCGGACCCGCGCCTCCGGCAGGTTGGCGAATAGCTCCCGCATGGGAGTGAAGGCGCCGGTGTAAGTGGCCGGATTGCTGCGGGGCGTACGGCCAATGGGCGACTGGTCGATGTTGACGACCTTATCGATGTGCTCTATGCCCGACACCTCATCGTGGCGCCCGGGCAAGTCTCGGGCCCGGTTCAGGACCTG